>Ga0164243_10013324_pt1 | contig 11579 bp, 10 predicted proteins | sample OricompcompostOP_FD_108781 | JGI IMG/M metagenome (GOLD analysis project Ga0164243, IMG submission 108781) | Organic Plus compost microbial communities from Emeryville, California, USA - Original compost - Organic plus compost (OP) | ecosystem: Engineered > Solid waste > Mixed feedstock >... | reverse complement strand
TTGCTTATTACCGTCTGGGCCAAGGGATCCACCATCCGCCCCGTCCACCCCGGCCAAGGGTTTCTTTCCTTCGGTGCGTTACTGGGAAGCGTCCTAATTTGGCCCTTGCTTGAGCGATTCCGCCCAAAGCTCATCGCGTTCGGGGCCTTCCGCCGTGCGGGCGATGCCGGCGAATTTCTCTCCCTTGATCTGCAGCGTGACATGGGGGTCTGCCAGGATGTTGAGATACCATGCCGGGTGCGTGGGCGACCCGCCCTTGGAGGCGATGATCGCATAGCGGTCGCCGACTTGCTTGAAGATGATGGCGATAGTCCGGTCCTCGCCCGATTTCCGACCCTTGGTAGTCAGCAGGAGCGCGGTCGCTCCGTTCCAGAGATAACCGGTCTCGCCATTGGTCTCGCGATATTTCCGCACATGCTCGTCACCGATCAGGGTGATGTCGGTGCCGATATCGCTTTTCTTCGGGGTGTCGCCATCGTTACCGCTCATCTTCATCTCCTTTTGTAAGCTGCCGGAATCCCGTTCTCGCAGCGCTCATCAACGAAACATCCTTGCGAAAGCCCGCAGCTCGTCCACGAACGCGACCGGCTCTTCGAATGCGGCGAAATGTCCGCCCTTGGGCATTTCGGTCCAGCGCACGATATTCGTGTAGACCTGCTCTGCCCAGGCGCGAGGCGTCGGCCGGATCTCCGCCGGGAAGAAAGCGTAGCCGGTCGGCGCGGTTACCTTGCCGAGATGGCTGGGCGTGCGCCCCGGCCCATTCCCCTCGTAGTAAAGGCGCATCGCCGAATTGATCGTACCGGTGACCCAGTAGAGCATGATGTTCTCGAGCAGCTGATCCTTGCTGAATGAGCTTTCGATATTGCCACCGCAATCGCTCCAGGTCTTGAACTTCTCGACCACCCAGCCGGCCAGGCCCGAGGGCGAATCTGTCATGCCGTAGGCGAGCGACTGCGGCTTGGTCGACTGGATGATCCGATAACCGTGTTCGTGAAGGTCGTAGTTCTCCTTCCACGCAACCGCCGCGCGCTCTTTCTCGGTCAGGCCCTCAAGAGGATTGGCTGGGTCCGCGGGAAAGCCGACGATGAAATTGAGATGCAGCGCAATCAGCCGTTCGGGATATTGGGCCGCGACGGCGGTCGATATGCCCGCGCCCCAATCGCCGCCCTGCGCGATGTAGCGATCGTAGCCGAGCTGCTCCATCAGCCGCACGTTGATGGCCGCCGCTCTGGCAATGTCGAAGCCCCGGTGCCGCGTCGGGCCCGAGAAGCCGTAACCGGGAATCGAAGGCGCGATGACGTGGAAGGCATCGCGCCGATCGCCGCCATGCGCTGCCGGGTCGGTCAGCGGACCGAAGATGTCGAGGAATTCGGCGACCGAACCCGGATAGCCGTGGGTGATGATGATCGGCAGCGCGCCAGGCTCGGGCGACCGGATGTGATAGAAATGAAGCTGCTCGCCATCGATCTCGGTCATGTATTGCGGAAATGCGTTGAACCGCGCCTCGGCCGCGCGCCAGTCGAAACCGTCGCGCCAGTACTCGCATAGCGCGCGCAGGAAGGTGAGCTCCGTGCCGTAGTCCCAGCCGGCGCCGTCGAGTTGGTCCGGCCAGCGGGTGCGTGCAAGTCTATCGTGCAGATCGGCGATCACCGCATCCGGCACTTCGCTGCGGAACGGCCGGATTTCCTCGCTCATCCTGCTTCCTCCCGATCGCCGCAACGTTCGATATTGCGAATATCAATCCTGCATTTGAAATGGGCCGGAACGGCGATGAAAGCAATGGGAGAAATATTGAGAGCGGTGCCGCTTACGCCGAAAAGGCTTGGGAGACCAAGACCTCCCAAGCCAGAGTCCACTGTTTCGCCCCTCGGGCGCGTGCTTATTCTTCAAGCAGGCTTCGGAGCATCCACGCCGTCTTTTCATGCACGTCCAGCCGCTGCGTCAGCAGGTCGGCCGTCGGCTCGTCGCCTGCCTCTTCGACGACTGGGAACAGACTGCGGGCCGTGCGCGCCGTCGCTTCCTGAGCCACGACGAGCTGCTCCACCATCGCCATGGCCTTGGGCACGCCGGACGCTTCCTTTATGGAAGCAAGCTTGGCGAATTCCTTGTAGGTGCCGGGCGCCGGAAACCCTAGCGCACGAATCCTTTCGGCGATGAGATCAAGTGCGTTCCACTGCTCTGTATACTGCCCCATGAACATCAGGTGCAGCGTGTTGAACATCGGACCCGTAACGTTCCAGTGGAAGTTATGAGTCATCAGGTAAAGCGTATAGCTGTCGGCGAGGAACTTCGAGAGGCCGCTCGCGATGTCCGCCCGCTGCTTTTCAGTCATACCGATGTTGATGGCTCGACGTTTTACCATGACTTTTGCTCCGCTTGTCCATCTTCACCCCGCAATAGAGAGGTACGCGAATCCGCCGACAAACCCAAGCACAGTATGCACGGCCACCGCGCGAAATTTCCTCCTGCAAAGGAACTTGAAGACTGGTCGATGAACTGGGCCTGCTCACCAAATTCTACAATGCGCGCGCTTGTCGGGAAGAAGAGGCAAAAAGAACCGCCGTTCCCTACTGATCACTTCGTGAGTCAAATCCCCATTCCCCGATAGGGAAGGACTTCACCGGATGGCCCGCCTATCCGCGCGCTGAAATTCCCCTTCTTTTTCCGCATCGCAGGTCTTGCGTTCTCGCGGCCGAACAGGGGGGATATGTGGAGGAGGGACCATGAAGAAATCTGCATCAATGCTCGCCGCGGCCGCGCCACTCGCGCTGGCTTGGGTCGCACCAGCCTATGCCCAGGATCCGACCGCCGGCGACACCGGTGAAACTGCCGAAAGCAGCGGCTCTGGCGACATCATCGTGATGGCCCGCAAGCGCCAGGAATCGGTGCTGAAAGTGCCGGTGGTCGAAACCGTGCTCACCACCGAGACGCTGGACCGCAACCAGATCGTCGACATTCGCGGCATCACCCAGCAGGTCTCCGGTCTGCAGATCGGCAACAACGTGCTGACCGTCGGCCCGCAGATCTCGCTGCGCGGCGTCGGCACCAGCTCGCTCGATGCCGGTGTCGACCAGTCGGTCTCGCTCAACATCGACGGCCTGCAGCTCACCCAGGGCGCGACTTATGGCGTCGGCATGTTCGACATGGCGCAAGTCGAAGTGCTGAAAGGCCCGCAGGCGCTGTTCTTCGGCAAGAACAGCCCCGGCGGCGTGATCTCCATCCGCACCGCCGATCCCGGCGACGAGCTGGAAGTCATCGGCCGCGCGATCTATGGTTTCGAGGCGCAGGAAAAGCGCGGCGAGATGATCGTTTCCGCGCCCCTTGGCGATACCCTCGGCTTCCGCTTCGCCGCGATGTACAGCGACGACAACGGCTATTTCTTCAACCGCGCAGTCGCGGTTCCGGGAACGGGCGCGGTCACGCCGAAGAGCGATCGCTACAACGCGCAGGAAGAATACATCATGCGCGGCACGCTGCTGTGGCGTCCCAGCGATGCCTTCACCGCCCGCCTGAAAGTGAACAACACGGTGAAGGAAGTGATCGGCGGCGGCTCTCCCCTGGGCAGCTGCCCCGATGGCAATGGCGCGCCCGTCGGCATTCCGTTCATCAACCCGAACGACGACTGCAAGGTGGACCGCACCGCCTACATCGTCGACGTCGATCCCGCCGCTTTCCCCAATGTGCGGAACAACGGCGTGCCTTTCATGAAGTACGTCACCAGTTTCGGCACGCTGGAGCTCGATTACGATATCGCCAACGATATCTCGCTCAGCTCCACCACCGGCTATTTCCATACGAAGGTCGACGGTTTCATCAACGGCGTGAACACCGGCGCCGCCGGCCCGACGGTGACGTCGGACAATCACTTCACGCGGCGTGACTTCACCGAAGAGGTCCGGCTACAGTCAGACTTCGACAGCCCGCTGAACTTCCTTGTCGGCGGCTATTATCAGGATGCGCGGGTTCGCAACCGCGTCATCGTCGCCGGCAACCTCGCCTATGGCTTCCCCGCAACGCTGCTCGGCGGCGTGAACGATGTGAAGATCGAGGCATGGTCCGCCTTCGGCCAGCTCCGCTGGAAGCCGGTCGAAACGCTCGAGATCGCGGGAGGCGTCCGCTACACCGACGAGAAGCGCCACAACGATGCATACTCGCAGGCCGGCCTCTACGATGCGCCTGTGCCGATCACCATCGCCAACCCCCGGTTGCGGGCGAAGAACTGGTCGCCCGAGCTGACCGTCACTTTCACGCCGACCGACGATTTCACGGTCTTCGGCGCGCTGAAGCAGGGCTACAAGTCCGGTTCCTTCATCATGACGCTGCCGCCCACGCCGGGCGAGGACAACTCCTTCGGTGACGAGCGCGTGCGGGGCGGCGAGATCGGCTTCAAGGCGCGGATGTTCGATCGCGCGCTGAACATCAACACCGCGTTCTACTACTACAAGTACAACGATCTTCAGGTCGGCACGAACGAAGTGGCCGATAACGTGATCCCGACGATCCGCACGATCAACGCCGGCGCATCGAAGGTATACGGCATCGACTTCGAAGCGAACTATCGCCCGCCCTCGGTCGACGGCCTGGCGCTGCGGCTGGCCGTCAACTGGAACCACGCGCGCTTCACCAGGTTCGACAACGCCCCTTGCACCGGCGGCCAGACCGTGGCCGAAGGCTGCAACCAGCTGCCGATCGAAGTGACCGATCCCGATGAACTGGCCGCCGGCTATTTCGTGACAGAGCCGGGCACGGGCCGCCTCGTGCGCTACAATGCCCAGAGCTTGGCCGGCGTGCCACTGCCCAAGGCGGCGGACTGGCAGATAAACGGCGGCTTCGATTACGAGATGCCGGCCGGCGACAGTCTCAAGCTGAAGTTCGGTGCGAACGGCCAGTATTCGTCGAAGTTCCTCACCAGCCTGGGCCGCCGTGCGGACTTCTACCAACCGGCCTTCGTCAAACTGAACGCGAACATCAGCATCGGCGCGGAAAATGACGCCTGGGAACTGGCGCTGATCGGCAACAACCTGACCAACAAGTTCACGACCGGCAATTGCACCCAGTTCGCCGGCGCAACCGGCAACCTGCAGGGTGCGATCACTGGCGCCAACACCCGCAACATCGCGGGCGTGGACGAACTGGCCTGCATCGTCGACCCGGGCCGTCAGGTATTCCTGCGCCTGACGCTGCGGCCGACCGCACTCTAAGCCCAAGGAACCCGCCGCGCCGAAAAGTGCGGCGGGTTACCTCTGACGGTCCGGCACTCCGAGTTCTTACGCTACCGCTTCGACACCGCCGATCGCGGTGCGGTGCATCATTCGGCCCGAATCCTGCGCATAGGGGATGACCCGGTGCAGCGCAGAAGGGTTGTCCCAGATAACGCAGTCGCCTTCTTCCCACTTGTGCAGATAGGTGAATGCGGGTTGAGCGGTCCAGTCGAGCAGCCGCGCAAGCAGGGCGCGGGCCTCGGCCTGCGTCTTGCCGACGATCTGATCGGCGGTGGAGCCGATGATGAGCGACTTCGTTCCGTCGTTTCGCGTCCAGACCAGCGGATGCTCATGCCGCAGCGAACGCCGCGCTTCGTCGAGGTCTTCCGGCGGACAGACTTCGCGGACCGATGCGGTCACGGTGTGGACAACCCGCAGGCCTTCAAGCTCTGCCTGCTCTTCGGGCGATAGCGCCGCATAGGCCGCCCTGGTGCTCGCGAACTCGGTCTGGCCGCCCTTCGGCGCCAGCCGGCGCGCGCTGAGGACCGACGCCTTCGGAGGTGGCACGTCGACCGTCAAACCATCCATGTGCCAGAAGAACGTGCCCAGCACATACTCCCGTTCGATCTTCGCGCCCTCGTTCAAGGTGACCTGGTAGACAGCATCCGCATCGCTGCGGCCAGGGACTTTCGCGGCGATGTTGACCCGCTCGCCCAGCGCATCGGTGAGGGCCAGCTGCTCTCCATCGGTCAGGCCAATCCTGGGGAATACCAGGACGGTGTGGCGCTCCAGCAGCGTCAGCAGTTCCTGGCTTACGGCCGGATCACCGATCGACGAACGATCGAGGTATACTCTCGCGCCGATGGCCGGCTTGATGATTTCCACGTTGAGACTCATGACGCACCTTTAATTCGTAAATGTTGTTTCCTGCCCCGGCGACCCAAGCGCCTATTCGTCGCCACGAGCATATTCCTCGCCCTTCTGGGCGAGCAGCGGGAGCATGACCTTGTCAGCAAGAACGGTGCAGAAATATTCGTTCAGCTGCTTGATCTTCCCGTTCGCGAAAGTGAACACGAAGACATACTGGTTGCAGTAGGGCTCACCGCTGCTCAGCACGGCGTCGCCTTCGAATTCGAGGACCACCGTATCGCCGTCGGCGACGACTTTCTTCATCTTCGGGCGAAAGCCGGTCGGGACGATCTCCTTGAAGGCGCTGGCGGTTGCGACCATCATCTCACGGCTTCGCTGGCCCGAGACACCCGCAAAGCCCTGAGTGTTGGTGAAAGCGTCACGGGTCAGGCAACGATCCATGGCTTCGCCGTCGCCCGCATCCATCGCCGCCAGGAAATCCAGCGCGACCTTCTTGTTGGCTTCACTCATAAGGTCCTCTCCTCAACCGCGCATAAGCGCAATCCTGCCTGCGCAGCTTGCCATAATGATACAACTCCGTCTTTTTTATGACACGGCCTCGCTTATCAATGCAGACTCGACTTCGTCATGCCGGCAGTTACAAGGTCAACCATCGCCTCACCCGTCGCGTTCCGACATCGCGATGACGGCGGCATCGATCTCGTCGGCCAGCGAGGTATCGTTCGACGCCCTGCGCAGGACGCGCGCGCCGACCAGTGCAGCGAGCAAGGCCAGCCCCCGATCATCCGCCGCATCCCTGTTCAGCAGATCGGCGAATTGGGTCAGCCCATCCGCATAGGCTTTCCTGAGATCGCTATCGGGTGCCGATTGGGCCACTTCGGAACCAAGGGTCGGCAGCGGACAGGCATCGGGCGCGGCACTCCTGAGATATAGCCGCGCAAGTCGGCTGCGACGTTCCCGTCCGGAGCCTCTGTCGTTGGCCCGCCAGGCCTCCAGGGCCTTGTCAAAGGCGAATTCCACCGCTTCCGCCGCAAGGGCCTCCTTCGAGCCGAACTGATTGTAGAATCCCCCATGGGTAAGGCTCGCGGCCGACATGATGTCGGTGATGTTCACCGCGGCAATGCCGCGACGCCTGAACAGCTCCGACGCTGTGGCTACGACCTTCTCGCGGTTCTTGCCCGCCTGCTCTTTCGACACCCTGCCCATAAAATCCCTTGCCAGTTATATGATCATGATCATATATCATGATAGATGATGGTGGTCATATAACATCTTCCGGCGGATTTGTCAGCGCACACGCATCTGACAAGCTCGCCGCCAGGGCAGGGCGAGTCGCAGGTCATGCCGCGCATCTGCACCGGAACGACAGCGGAAACGGAGACTGAGATGAACCCGACCGAAAAGGCATCACGCTTCGCCAAGCTCCACGTCAAAGGGGCGCCGCTGGTGCTCTACAACGCATGGGATGCGGGCAGCGCCAAAACTATCCATGACGCGGGCGCGCAGGCGATTGCTACGAGCAGCTGGGCCGTCGCGGAAGCGCAGGGCTACAAGGACGGGGAGGCGATCCCCATCGACCTGGCCGAGCGGATCGTGGCGCGGGTCGTGGCCAGCGTCGACCTGCCCGTCACCGCGGATTTCGAAGGCGGCTACAGCGAGGACGACGGCGAATTGGCCGATAACCTCTCTCGCTTTCTCGATCTGGGTATTGTCGGGATCAATTTCGAAGACCGGATCGTGAAGGGATCGGGCCTCTATGCGATCGATCGGCAGGCGCAGCGGATTGCAGTGTTGCGCGACACCGCGGAGCGGAAAGGCGTTTCGCTCTTCATCAATGCCCGGACGGACCTGTTCCTCGGCCAGGAAGGCGATCCCGCACAGTCCGTCGGCGCGGCGCTCGACCGGGCCTCGGCTTACGCGGCCGCGGGTGCGTCCAGCTTTTTCGTGCCCGGCCTATCCGACGATGCGCTGATCGGCCGGATTTGCGAAAGAACCGCGCTGCCCGTCAACGTCATGGTCGTAGAAGGCCTGTCGCCCATCAGGCGCCTGTCCGAGCTGGGCGTAGCGCGCGTCAGCTACGGCGCCATTCCCTATATCCAGGCGATGAATGCCGTCCAACAGGAAGCGAGGAAGGCCTTATCCTGAGGAACCGGCGCGCCGCGGCCCATCAAACTTGCAGGAGTATCCCATGACGTCCGATGGAACTTATACGCCCCCGAAAGTCTGGCAGTACGAGAAACCGAACGGGGGCGTCTTCGCCGCGACGAACCGGCCGGTATCGGGAGCGACCCACCAGAAGGACTTGCCGCGCGGCCGCCATCCGATCCAGCTCTATTCCCAGGGCACGCCGAACGGCATCAAGGTAACGATCCTTCTGGAAGAGCTTCTGTCCGCAGGCGAGGGTGAAGCGGAATATGACGCCTGGCTGATCGACATCCACGAAGGGGACCAGTTCGGATCGGGGTTCGTCGACCTGAATCCCAATTCCAAGATTCCGGCGCTGATCGATTATGGCGCCGATCGGCCGGTTCTGGTCTTCGAATCGGGCGCCATCCTGCTCTACCTGGCCGAGAAGTTCGGCCGCTTCATTCCCGGCGATGCTCCCGAACGTATGGAATGCCTTTCGTGGCTCTTCTGGCAAATGGGCAGCGCGCCTTATCTCGGCGGAGGCTTCGGCCATTTCTATCGCTATGCGCCGGTCAAGCTGGAATACCCGATCGATCGGTTCGCGATGGAAGTGAAGCGGCTGCTCCACGTCCTCGATCAACGTCTTGCCGGACGCCGTTTCATTCTGGGGGACGACTATTCGATCGCCGATATGGCGATCTTCCCATGGTACGGCGAATTGGCGCTGGGCAATGCCTATGACGCGGCGGAATTCCTGAGCACGCACGAATACGAAAACGTCCTGCGATGGGCGCGGGAATTGGCGGAGCGGCCCGCCGTGCAGCGAGGGCGCCGGGTGAACAGGACGCGAGGCGACTTGCCGGGCACGCTGCGAGAACGACACGACGCCAGCGATTTCGACACATAGCCATCGACCGGAACGCGACCCTACTTTCCGGCGAACGCCTCCCCATACGATCCGCAGGAGAACTCAGATGTCCGAAGCCTATATCGTCGCCGCCGTCCGCACCGCCAGCGGCCGTCGCAACGGCCGTCTCGCGCTCTGGCATCCCGCGCGGCTTGGCGCGGCGGTTCTAGACGAAGTCGTCCGCCGCGCAGGCGTTGATCCCGCCGGGATCGAGGATGTCATCATGGGCTGCGTCACCACCGCCGGCGAGCAGGCGGCGAATGTGGCGCGCAATTCGGTGCTGCTGTCCGCCCTGCCGCAGTCGGTTCCGGGCGTCACGGTCGACCGCCAGTGCGGTTCCTCGCAACAGGCGCTGCAGTTCGCCGCGCAGGCCGTGATGTCGGGCATGCAGGACCTGGTGATCGCCGCGGGCGTCGAAAGCATGACGCACGTGCCGATCGGTTCCTCCGCCTCGGTCTTCACCGAGCATGGCATGGGTGTCGGCCCCTATCCGCCCGAACTGCTCGCACGCCTGGGCGCGGAGAACCTTTCGCAGTTCGACGGCGCCGAGATGATGGCGACGAAATACGGCCTTACCAGGGACGACCTCGACCGCTACGCGCTGGAAACCCATCGCCGCGCGTCGCAGGCGACACAGAGCGGCGCTTTCGCGCGTGAGATCCTGCCGCTTCCGACCGATCCCGACGACCCCCAATCACCTTTGCACGACGAGGATGAGCACATCCGTCACGACGCCTCGCTGGAAGCAATCGGCTCGGTACGGCTGCTGCGCGAAGGCGGCGCGCTGACGGCTGCAACATCGAGCCCGATCACGGATGGTGCTTCGGCCGTGCTGGTCGCTTCCGCGGCTGTAGTGAAGGCGCATGGGCTGACGCCGCTGGCCAAAGTCCGCTGGGCTCTCGCTTCGGCCGGCGATCCCGTGATCATGCTCGAAGAGCCGATCCCGGCCACGGCAAAGCTGCTGAGCAAGGCGGGGATGACGATCGACGACATCGACCTGTTCGAAGTGAACGAGGCTTTCGCGTCGGTCCCGCTTGCATGGCTCAAGGCGACGGGCGCCGACCCGGCCAGGCTCAACGTCAACGGCGGGGCCATCGCGCTCGGCCATCCGCTAGGGGCCAGCGGCACGAAGCTCGCGACCACGCTGATCCACGCGCTCAAGGCGCGCGGGCTGCGGTACGGATTGCAAACGATGTGCGAAGCGGGCGGCCTGGCCAACGCCATGATAATCGAAGCGGCCTGACCGCCGCCGCCGCTGCGATTGCTGCCCTTGAGCGTCAGTCGCCGCAGCATGAATCCATGACTCTTTTATGATTCTTTTGGAACGACATGGAATAAGGCGGGAGGACCATTCGTAATCGTCCGTGATCATTACAAAATTTTTTGCCTCTAACGATATTCTGATCCTCGGCCCAGTTTTCCCCGGATGCGCAGCGAGGAGCGCTTTCTGTGGGTGAGAGCAGCCCGGTCGTCGCGGTGGGTGACAACAACCTGCGATTGTGGGGCCTCACCCCGCGCATGCGGCTGGAACGTATCGCGGCGCGAAGCGGTTGTGTTCTCTTGCATGAGCCTTTGGCCGACGGCGCGACGATCCTGGTCAATCTCGATTATGTTTTCGATCCAGCCTGGCTGCTGTCGATCAAGGCATCACCGAGGACTGTGCTGACGTTGGATGATAAACCCGTCATCGCGAACTGCCCCGATGCGGCCAACTGCGCCAGCGTTCGGCAGGCGATGCTCGACGATGCGCCGATGACGTCTGCCGAGCTGGCGCTTGTCCCGTTCGAGAGCGCGACCGCGAAGACCAACGACGAACTGCGCAAGCGCGAACGGCCTTTCGCCGGACGGCTGACGTCGCGCAGCACCCCCGATCTGGAACGGGCCAGCTATTATTCGGCCTACAAGGGCGTCACGGACCTCCTCACCAAATATCTCTGGCCCGAATGGGCGCTGACGCTGACCCGGATCGCCGCGCGCATCGGCCTTTCGCCGAACGCGGTCACGGCGATTGGGGCGGTATTCTGCCTGGCTGCGACCTGGTTCTTTTTCACGGGAGCCTATTGGGTGGGCCTTGCCGCCGGGCTCGTGTTCATGGTGCTCGACACCGTGGACGGCAAGCTGGCGCGCTGCACGTTGACATCGTCGAAACTCGGCGAGGTTTTCGATCACGGCATCGATCTGATCCACCCCCCGTTCTGGTACTGGGCATGGGGCGCCGGGCTGATCAACTACGGCCTTCCGCTCGGCGCCAAGACCTTCACGCTCGTGCTGTCGGCGATCATCGTGGGCTATATCGTTCAGCGGTTGGTCGAGGGCGCCTTCATCGCCGCTTTCAGCATGCATATCCATGTCTGGCGCAAGTTCGATTCCGCGTTCCGCCTCGTGACCGCGCGCCGCAATCCGAACATGGTGATCCTGTTTGTCGCGCTGGCGCTGCAGCGGCCGGACATCGGCCTGATCGCCGTCGCTGTTTG
>Ga0164243_10013323_pt1 | contig 11579 bp, 8 predicted proteins | sample OricompcompostOP_FD_108781 | JGI IMG/M metagenome (GOLD analysis project Ga0164243, IMG submission 108781) | Organic Plus compost microbial communities from Emeryville, California, USA - Original compost - Organic plus compost (OP) | ecosystem: Engineered > Solid waste > Mixed feedstock >... | reverse complement strand
GCCGTCGAGCAGGGCGAGCTCGTCGCCGTAGTGACGCAGGAACAGCTCCTCGAGCGAGGGCGGCGCGACACGCAGCCCCTCGACGCCGAGCTGCGCCAGGCCCGGAAGCGTCTGTGCGATGCGGTCGCTGTCGACCGTGAACCGCGCGCGCCCCGCTTGCACGGTCGCGTCGTGGACGCCCGGAAGAGCGGCGAGCCGCTCAGCGGAGACCCCGTCGGCGGCGAACGAGACTTCGGTGCGGGTGAGGTGTCGCAGCTCGGCGAGCGTGCCGGACTCGACGATCCTGCCGCTGCGGATGATCGACACCCGGTCGCAGAGCTGCTCGACCTCCGACAGGATGTGGCTGGACAGCAGGACCGTGGCCCCGGCATCCCGTACGCGGGACACCTCGCGATGGAAGATCACGGCCATGAGGGGATCGAGACCGCTCGTCGGCTCGTCGAAGATGTACAGGTCCGCAGGCACGGCGAAGGCCGCGATGAGCGCGACCTTCTGGCGGTTGCCCTTCGAATAGCTGCGCCCGCGCTTACGGGGGTCGAACTGGAAGGCCTCCATCAGCCGGTCCCGTTCCCGTCGGTACGTCCGGTCCTGGCGAGCGGTGCCGCGCAGCCGCACCAGCAGATCCACTGCTTCGCCACCGGAGAGATTGGGCCACACGCTGACATCCCCGGGGACGTACGCGGTACGCCGATGGATGGCGACCGCTTGCTTCCACGGGTCCATCCCGAACACGGATGCCTCGCCGCCGGTCTTGTGCGCGAGTCCCAGCAGGACACGGATGGTGGTGGTCTTCCCGGCGCCGTTGGGCCCGAGGAAGCCGTGGACCTGGCCGGGGTCGACCCTGAGGTCGAGGCCGTCCAGGGCGCGAACGCGGCCGTAGTGCTTCTGCAGGCCGCGGGTCTGGATCACGGTGGTCATGAGCGGCGAGTGTACGCCCGTTTCATAAATTTGTGAACGCTGCGCTTCGCGTGCCGGCGCGTCATGATTCGTCACACCGGCGCGTCATGATTCGTCACACCCGTGCCGGGTGCGCGCTGGGCTCAATAGCATCGGCGTCACCCAGTCTTCTCTCAAGGAACGGAACTCCCATGAGTACTCCCACCGCGTCGCGAGACGCCAAGGCGCAGCGCGGGCCGGCGCGCCGGCTGTTCGGCAATTTCGGATTCCAGATCCTCCTCGCCCTCGTCCTCGGCATCCTCCTCGGGCTCTGGGCTCTCGCTCTCGGTCCCGACGGCGAGGGCAACGCGAACGGCCTGGCGGCCACCCTGGGCGTGATCGGATCGTCCTACGTCACGCTCTTGAAAGCCGCCGTCGTCCCGCTCATCTTCGCGGCGATCGTGGCCAGCATCTCCAACCTGCGCCGCGTGCGCAATGCCGCCCGCCTGGCCGGCCAGACCCTGCTGTGGTTCGCGATCACGGCCTTCATCGCCGTGTCGATCGGGATCGTGCTGGGCATCGTGATCCAGCCCGGCGCCCGGGCCGGGGACGGACTCGAGCCGAGCGCTCCGCACACCGTGGGCACCTGGTGGAACTTCCTCATCGGCCTGATCCCGCAGAACTTCCTCGGCATCCAGGTCTCGAGCTCGCTCGAGGGTGACAGCGTCGCCTCGAATGTGGGATTCAACATCCTCCAGGTCATCGTCGTGTCGGTCGCGATCGGCATCGCCGCGCTGAAGGCAGGTCGCAAAGCAGAGCCGTTCCTCGCGTTCGTCGAGTCCTTCCTCAAGGTGATCCAGCGCGTCCTGTGGTGGATCATCCGCATCGCGCCCATCGGCACGCTGGGCCTCATCGCCAATGCCGTCATCAAGTACGGCACCGAGAAGCTCGCATCCCTCATCTGGTTCGCCGCCGCGGTGTACATCGGGCTCGTGATCGTGCTGTTCGTCGTCTACCCGATCCTCGTGAAAGTGCACGGCCTGTCGGTCAAGCAGTATTACTCGGGTGTCTGGCCGGCGGTGCAGCTCGGGTTCGTGAGCCGTTCCTCGATCGGCACGCTGCCGGTGACCGAGCGCGTCGTGGAGCGCAACCTCGGGGTGCCCCGGGCGTATGCCTCGTTCGCGGTGCCGTTCGGCGCGACGACCAAGATGGACGGCTGCGCGGCGATCTACCCGGCGATCGCGTCGATCTTCGTCGCGCAGTTCTTCGGCATCGCGCTCTCGCCGATCCAGTACATCCTCATCATCGTCGTGGCCGTGTTCGGGTCCGCGGCGACCGCCGGGACCACCGGGGCCACCGTCATGCTCACCCTGACGCTGTCGACCCTGGGCCTGCCCCTGGAAGGCGTCGGGCTTCTGCTGGCGATCGACCCGATCCTCGACATGGGCCGCACCGCCACGAACGTGGCCGGTCAGGCGCTCGTGCCCACGCTGGTCGCCAAGCGCGAAGGGATCCTCGACCTCGACCTGTACAACGCGCCCCGGCAGGGCCTTCCGTTCGCCGACGAAGGCGACGCGGACGACGAGCCGCTGACGGAGACCGAGAAGCGGCCGGCCGTGGTCTGACCGGCGAGCCGGGGCCGTCGACAGAATCGGCATCCCGCCGCGGGATCCGTGCGCCGCACGGACCCGAGCGGGATGCCGATTCTCGTGTGCGCCGTGGGAGGCGCCCGTGGAGGTATGGTTCGTGGAGTGCACACGCCCTTCCGGTTCCGTTCTGAGCAAGGAGCAGCATGACCACCGTGCATCGCGTTCGCGTCCATCGCAGTGAAGAGGACCTGCCCCGCACGGAGCAGCTCGCCTACACGATCGCCGAGGTCGCCGCCGACCCGATCCCCGTCGACGAGGATGTCGTGGAGATGATCGTGAACCGCGTGATCGACAACGCCGCGGTCGCCGCGGCATCCCTCACCCGGGCACCGGTCAGCGCCGCCCGGCAACAGGCGCTGGACCACGCCGTGTCGGTGTCGGGCGACGGCGCGACCGTGTTCGGGTGCGCACTCGACCGCCGCACGAGCCCGGAATGGGCCGCCTGGGCCAACGGCGTCGCCGTCCGCGAGCTCGACTACCACGACACCTTCCTGGCCGCGGAGTACTCGCACCCCGGTGACAACATCCCACCGATCCTCGCCGTGGCCCAGCATGCCGGATGCGACGGCGACGCCCTCGTGCGCGGCATCGCCACCGGGTACGAGATCCAGATCGATCTGGCACGGGGGATCAGCCTGCACAAGCACAAGATCGATCACGTGGCGCACCTCGGCCCGTCCGCCGCCGCCGGGATCGGCACGCTTCTCGGGCTGCCGGTGGAGACGATCTACCAAGCGGTGGGTCAGGCGCTGCACACGACGACCGCGACCCGGCAGTCGCGAAAGGGAGAGATCTCGACGTGGAAGGCTCACGCCCCCGCGTTCGCCGGCAAGATGGCGGTCGAAGCCGTGGATCGCGCGATGCGCGGCGAGACGAGCCCCAGTCCGATCTACGAGGGCGAGGACGGTGTGATCGCGTGGCTCCTGGACGGCCCGGACGCCTCGTACGACGTGCCCATGCCCGGGGTCGGCGAGCCGAAGCGCGCGATACTCGACTCGTTCACGAAAGAACACTCGGCCGAGTACCAGGCGCAGGCCTGGATCGACCTGGCCCGCAAGCTGCATGACGAGCACCCGGGCGTGTTCACTCCCGACAACGTGAGCTCGATCGTGCTGCACACCAGTCACCACACGCACAATGTGATCGGGTCGGGTGCCGGCGATCCGCAGAAGTACGACCCGGCGGCGTCCCGGGAGACGCTCGATCACTCGATCCCGTACATCTTCACGGTCGCGCTGCAGGATGGCGCGTGGCATCACGTCGACTCGTATCTGCCCGAGCGCGCGGCCCGCCCCGACACGGTGGCACTGTGGCAGAAGGTGAGCACGGCCGAGGACGAAGAGTGGACCCGGCGCTACCATTCGGAGGACCCTGACGAGAAGGCCTTCGGAGGCCGGGTCGAGATCGCCTTCGCCGACGGCGGCACGCTCGTCGAGGAGATCGCGGTCGCCGACGCCCACCCGCTGGGCGCGCGGCCGTTCGCGAGGCCGGACTACGTCCGCAAGTTCCGCACGCTGGCCGAGCCCGTGCTCGAGCCCGAGGAGATCGAACGGTTCCTCGCGCTGGCCCAGCGCCTGCCCGAGCTCGCGCCGGAAGAGGTCGCGCAGCTCACGATCGTGGCCCGGCCCGGAGTGCTCGCGGGAGCGCCCGCTCCGAAGGGACTGTTCTGATGCTCTACGCGCAGACCCCGCCCGAGCAGAAGCGACGCCTGCTGCGGGAACGGCTCGCCTCCGGCGATCTGCTGCGCTTCCCCGGTGCGTTCAACCCCCTGTCGGCCCGGCTCGTGGAGCGCAAGGGGTTCGAGGGCGTGTACATCTCGGGGGCGGTCCTGTCGGCCGACCTGGGCCTTCCCGACATCGGGCTGACGACCCTCAGCGAAGTGGCCGGTCGCGGCCAGCAGATCGCCCGGATGACGGAGCTGCCGGCGATCATCGATGCCGACACCGGGTTCGGTGAGCCGATGAACGTGGCGCGCACGATCCAGACGCTCGAGGACGCGGGCCTGTCGGGCACGCACATCGAGGACCAGGTCAATCCCAAGCGCTGCGGACACCTGGACGGCAAGGCCGTGGTCGACGACGACACGGCGATCAAACGGATCCGGGCGGCCGTCGACGCCCGCAGAGACCCCGACTTCCTCATCATGGCACGCACCGACATCCGCGCCGTGGAGGGGCTGGATGCCGCGATCGATCGCGCGAAGGCGCTCGTGGATGCCGGAGCCGACGCGATCTTCCCGGAGGCGATGCGCACGCTCGACGAGTTCGCCGCGGTGCGGGCGGCAGTGGACGTGCCGATCCTGGCGAACATGACGGAGTTCGGAAAGAGCGAGCTGTTCTCCGTCGACCGATTGCGCGATGTCGGCGTGAACATCGTGATCTGGCCCGTGTCGCTGCTGCGGATCGCGATGGGCGCGGCCGGGCGCGCTCTCGATACCCTGATCGACGAGGGGCACCTGACATCCCGGCTCGGCGAGATGCAGCACCGCGCCGACCTGTACGACCTGATCGACTACGAGGGATACACCCGCTTCGACACGAGCGTCTACGACTTCACGATCGACACCAGCGGTCGCTGAGGGGGCGGGCCACGAGCCCACTCGGGCAAAGGAGCATCACATGGCAGACGACATCAAGAAGGGCCTGGCCGGGGTCACCGTCGACTACACCGCGATCAGCAAGGTCAACCCGGAGACCAACTCGTTGCTCTATCGGGGCTACCCCGTCCAGGAGCTGGCGGCCACGCAACCCTTCGAAGCGGTCGCTCATCTGCTCTGGCACGGCGAGCTGCCCACTGCCGGGCAGCTGGCGGAGCTGCGGGCCGCGGAGCGGGCGCACCGGGCGTTGTCCGACGATGTGCGAAACGCGATCGAGCTGCTGCCCGTGGACGCGCACCCGATGGACGAGGTGCGCACGGCCGCGTCCGTCATCGGCGCCGCTGACCTCGCCGGGATCGGGAACGTCATGGACGCCGTGGGCACTCCCGAGCAGAACTTCGAGCGCAGCATCCGGCTGTTCGCCGCGCTTCCCGCGATCGTCGCGTACGGGCAGCGACGACGACGCGGGCAGGATCTCGTGCCGCCGCGGGACGATCTCGATTACGCGGCGAACTTCCTGTGGATGACGTTCGAGGAGGAAGCCGACGACGTCGTCGTGGACGCCTTCAACCGCTCGATGATCCTGTACGCCGAGCACTCGTTCAACGCGTCGACGTTCACGGCTCGAGTGGTCGCCTCGACCCTCAGCGACCTGCACTCGGCCGTGGTGGCGGCGATAGGCGCGCTGAAGGGCCCGCTCCACGGCGGGGCGAACGAGGCCGTGCTCCACATCTTCGACGAGATCGGCGAGGCGGGCAACGTCTCGGCCTGGCTCGACCGGGCGCTGGCCGCCAAGCGGAAGATCATGGGCTTCGGACATCGCGTGTACAAGCGCGGCGACTCGCGGGTGCCGACCATGAAGGCGGCGCTGGACGCGCTCGCCGCGCACTACGACCGCCCCGAAGTGCTCGATCTGTACGAGACGCTCGAGCGTGAGTTCGTGTCACGCAAGGGGATCTACCCCAATCTCGACTATCCGTCCGGGCCCGCGTACAACCTGATCGGGTTCGACACGCTGACCTTCACGCCCCTGTTCGTCGCGTCCCGGGTCGTGGGGTGGACGGCCCACATCATGGAGCAGCAGGCGTCGAACTCGCTGATCAGGCCGCTCTCGGCATACAACGGGCCCGACGAGCGGCACATCTCCGGCTACACCCCCGACACGGCGGCCGTCGATGTCGCCTCCCGCCCGGAGGAGGCAGCCGGCTGAGCCGCCTCCCCGAGCCGACGCGGCCGGGGCGAGCGATGATGGGGGAATGAACACCGCGGTCATCGTCGACGTCGTGCGCACCCCGGTCGGCCGGGGAAAGGCTGGTGGGTCCTTGAACGGGGTGCATCCCGTCGACCTGTCGGCCCACGTTCTTCGCGCCCTGCTGCAGCGCAGCGGGCTCGAGTCCGGGCAGGTGGACGACGTGATCTGGGGATGCGTGAGCCAGGTCGGCGATCAGAGCATGAACATCGCGCGGCAGTCGGTGCTGGCGGCGGGGTTCGACCAGTCGGTGCCGGCGACGACGATCGATCGGCAGTGCGGATCGAGTCAGCAGGCTGCCCATTTCGCCGCGCAGGGCGTGATCGCCGGAGCCTACGACCTCGTGATCGCCGGCGGGGTCGAGTCGATGAGCCGCGTGCCGTTGGGGTCATCGACCCACGGTGGCGTGCGATCGGCGCTCCTCGAGGAGCGCTACCCGGAAGGTCTCGTGGGTCAGGGGGTGTCGGCCGAGCTCATCGCCCACGCGTGGGGTCTGTCGCGGACCGACCTGGACGAGTACGCGGCGCAGTCGCACCGGCGTGCCGCCGAAGCCTGGAGGCGCGGCGACTTCGACGGGCAGCTCGTGGAGGTTCCCGATGCGGACGGGTCGGGGATGCCGATGCCGAATCACCGTATCCTCGACGAGACCGTGCGGCCTGGCACCACAGTGGAGGATCTGTCGGGCCTGAGTCCTGCGTTTCGCACCGAGGAGACCGCGGCGCGATTCCCGGACCTGGACTGGCGGATCACGGCCGGCAACTCCTCGCCTCTGACGGACGGCGCCTCGGCGGTGCTCATCGCGAGCGAGGAGAAGGCGACCGCTCTGGGCCTGCGTCCCCGCGCGCGGTTCCACTCGTTCGCGGTCGTCGGGGACGATCCGCTCATGATGCTCACCGGTCCCATCCCGGCGACGCGGCGGGTCCTGGACCGCAGCGGGCTGGCGATCGAGGACCTCGACGCGTACGAGGTGAACGAGGCGTTCGCGTCGGTCCCGCTGGCTTGGGAGCGCGAGCTCCATGCCGATCCGGCAAGGCTCAACCCATGGGGCGGGGCCATCGCGCTCGGCCATGCCCTGGGCTCCAGCGGCACGCGACTGCTCGGCACGCTCGTGGCGCACCTCGAGGCCAGCGGTGGGCGCTACGGGCTTCAGACCATGTGCGAGGGCGGCGGCATGGCGAACGCCATGATCGTCGAGCGGCTCTGATCGGCGGCACCCCCGGGGACGGACTCAAATTCAAGGATGCCCGTGTAAATACTCGGACGTCCAGGTAAAATCGTCGCGATGCCAACGCGGGCATCCCTCTGCCGTCACACGATGACGCATGCGCGGAGGCGATCGACAGGCGGTTCGACATGACCATGACGACCACGGAAGAGCGGCACGCGATCCTCGAGACGGTGCGGGAGTTCGCTGTCGCGGAACTGGCGCCGCACGCCCTGGAATGGGACCAGGCGAAGCATTTCCCGCGGGATGTCGTGCAGCGAGCCGGACAGCTGGGCCTCGGCGGGATCTACGTCAGTGAGGACCTCGGCGGCGCGGGTCTCGGCCGCAGCGAGGCGGTCGAGATCTTCGAGGAGCTCGCGAAGGGCGATCCCGCTGTCGCCGCGTACATCAGCATCCACAACATGGTCGCGTGGATGATCGACTGCTACGGCACTCAGACCCAGCGGGAGCGATGGCTTCCGCGCCTGGTGACGATGGCCGCGCTGGGCGGGTACTGCCTGACCGAGCCGGGAGCGGGATCGGATGCCGCGGCACTGACCACGAGCGCGATCCGCGACGGGGACGAATACGTGCTCACGGGCGTCAAGCAGTTCATCTCCGGGGGCGGCGAGGCATCGGTCTATGTCGTGATGGCCCGCACCGGGCAGCCGGGGGCCCGGGGCGTCACGGCGTTCGTCGTCGAGGACGGGCTGCCGGGTCTCTCGTTCGGGGTGAATGAGAAGAAGATGGGGTGGAACGCCCAGCCGACGCGTCAAGTGATCCTCGACCAGGTGCGGGTGCCCGTCTCGGCGGTGCTCGGCGAGGAGGGGCAGGGCTTCAAGATCGCGATGACGGCCCTCAACGGCGGCCGCCTCAACATCGCCGCATGCTCGCTCGGCGGAGCGCAGTGGGCCATGGAGAAGGCCGTGCGCTACGTGCACGAGCGATTCACGTTCGGCGAGCCGCTCGCCGACAAGCAGTCCGTCATGTTCGCGGTCGCCGACATGGCGACGGCCCTGACGGCGGCGCGAGCGCTCGTGCGGGACGCCGCGGCCGCCGTCGACGCCGGTGCGGTGGACGCGGCGATGCAGTGCGCCATGGCGAAGCGGTTCGCGACGGATGCCGGGTTCGATGTCGCAAACGAAGCGCTGCAACTGCATGGCGGCTATGGATACCTCCAGGACTACGGCATCGAGAAGGTCGTGCGTGACCTGCGGGTGCACCAGATCCTCGAGGGCACGAACGAGATCATGCGCATGATCGTGGGCCGCGCCGTGCTGCAGGCATGAGCGGGGAGCCGCGTGACACGATGGGTGCCATGAGCGAGTACGCGACGATCCTGACCGAGACGCGAGGACGCGTCGGGTGGATCACCATCAATCGTCCGGACGCGCTGAACGCGCTGAACTCGCAGGTGATGCGGGATGTCGTCGATGCCGCCACGAGGTTCGACGCCAATCCCGATGTGGGCGCGATCGTGCTGGCGGGGTCCGAGCGGGCCTTCGCCGCCGGCGCGGACATCAAGGAGATGGAGTCGAAGACCGGCCTCGAGATGATCATGGGAGATCATTTCGGCGGGTGGGCCGAGTTCGCCGCGGTGCGCACGCCGGTGATCGCCGCCGTGGCGGGGTACGCGCTGGGCGGCGGGTGCGAGCTGGCCATGATGTGCGACATCATCCTGGCTGCCGACACGGCGCGCTTCGGTCAGCCTGAGATCAACCTGGGCGTGATCCCGGGGATGGGCGGCACCCAGCGCCTCGTGCGCGCGATCGGCTACTACAAGGCGGCCGAACTGGTCCTGACCGGACGCCTCATGGATGCCGCCGAGGCGGAGCGGGCGGGCCTCGTCTCGCGGATAGTCCCGGCGGCGGAGCTGTTGAGCGAGGCATCGTCGGTCGCCGAGACGATCGCGTCGAAGTCTCTGCCGAGCCTCTTCGCCGCGAAGGCGGCGTTGGATGCCGGACTGGAGACATCCCTGGCTGAAGGGCTGCGCTTCGAGAGGCAGGCCTTCGCCGCGCTGTTCGACACCCGCGACCAGAAGGAGGGGATGGCGGCCTTCCGCGAGAAGCGCGGGCCATCGTTTCAGAACCGGTGATCGGGCCGCGGGTCGTGGCGGCCGTCACGCGACCGGGGTGGAAGCGGATGCCACGGCCTGCGACTCCGTGCGCTGCGCTCGCAGCACGGCCACCCCCGCCACGATCATCGTGAGCGCCCCGGCGATGCCCGCCACGACGAACGTGGTGCGGGGGCCGAGCAGCGCGTTCGCGATCCCGCCGAGCGCGAGGGCCAGGAACGAAGCGGTCCGGGCGAGCCCGTTGAGGGCGGCGTAGACCCGCCCCCGCTCGGCCTCGGGTGTGCGTGACGTGAGCAGTGCACCGAATGTCGCGTTGCCCGTGCCGAACGCCGCGATCAGCACCGTGATCGAGGCTGCGTAGATCCAGTAACCCGGCGCCACCCCGATCCCGACCATCACGGCCGCGGCCGAGCCGAAGCCGATCGTGGCCGCGCGGGCGCGGGCGGTGTTCGCGGTGATGCGACCGGCGACGGCGGCACCGATCAGGCCGCCGGCCCCCGCGAAGAACTCGGTGAGCCCGTACTGCCAGTCGGAGGCTCGCAGTGCGTCGCGCACGAGGAACACCTCGACGGGGTTCACTCCTTCGACGAGCACGACGAACACGAGGATCGAGGCGAACAAGGGCACGAGGATCCGATCGCGCGCGACCGTGCGGATCCCCGCGGTCCACGATCGGGGCGCATCGCCGATAGCCCCGCCCCCGCGGCGGCGTGTACGGATGAGCATCGCCGCCGCGGCGAGCGCGACGTATGTGGCGGCATCCGCCCAGAACCCCCATGCGACCTCGTCGAGCGTCACCAGCAGTCCCCCGAGCCCCGCGCCCACGGGTGACGCGATCGCGGCGAGTCCCTGCTGCCACGAGATGGCCTGCCCGATGCGGTCCTCACCGACGATGCGGGGCACGAGAGCCTGCCAGGTGGGCTGGGCGAACGCCTGCGCCAGCGCGATCACGACGCCGGTGACGAAGATCATCGCGGGCCCGGGTGCGAAGCCGAGCGCACACGCGGCGGCCGCCTGGACGAGGGATGCCGTGGTCAGCACGATCCGCGAGTCGAGTGTGTCGGCCACGCGCCCGGCGACGCCGATCGTCGCCACGGTCGGAACCACGAGCGCCGCCAGGAACGCCGCGACCCCGAGCGCTCCGATCCCACCGTCGTGCAGGAGCAGGATCGCCGCGATCGAGGTGACCGCGGTCCCCGCCACGCTCAGGGCGCGGGCGGGAAGCGCGATCCGGGCGTCACGCACGGACCACACCGAACTCTGAAAGGAACGCTTCACAATTATGAAGGATAGGTTTCACGTCATGAGCACGCAAGTAGACTGGCGCCGTGGCGGGGGCTGACGGCGGCGACATCGAGGTGACCGAGCTTGCACAATTGCGCGCTCTCGTCCATCCCGCGCGCTGGACCGTCCTAATGGCGCTGTACGACGGCGAGCCGATGACCGCCACGCAGGCCGCCGAGCTCACCGGCTACAGCCCGTCCGCCATGAGCTATCACCTGCAGCAGCTCGCGAGGATGGGGCTTGTCGAGCGCGTCGCCGCATCGGGGGACGGCCGGGAGCGCCCCTGGCGCGCGCGGGGGACCGGGCTTCGGATGTCGGCGCAGCCCGACGAGGTGGTCGGACGCGTGATGATGCGCTACCTCCTGGCCGCCGTGACGAAAGTGGTCGCGGCCCCGCCTCCTGCCGATCCCGCCGAGCGGCCGTGGCCTGCCGCGTACGGGCACACGCGGCTGCGCCTTTCGGCCGAGCGTGCCAAAGCGCTGCGCGCCCGCGTGGAGGAGATCGTCGACGAGTACGACCGGTCGCAGGACGAGGGTGCTCCTGAGCTCGACTTCTTCTGGATCACCGGTGTGCGGGTGGAGCCGCCCACGGGAGACGCCGTCGCCGCCGGCGCCCCGTCCGGCCCTGACCGAGCGCGCTCCGACGAG
>Ga0164243_10013322_pt1 | contig 11581 bp, 10 predicted proteins | sample OricompcompostOP_FD_108781 | JGI IMG/M metagenome (GOLD analysis project Ga0164243, IMG submission 108781) | Organic Plus compost microbial communities from Emeryville, California, USA - Original compost - Organic plus compost (OP) | ecosystem: Engineered > Solid waste > Mixed feedstock >... | reverse complement strand
GCCTGGTGATGCTGCCTGGTGATGCTGCCTAGCAGCCGGCCATGATCCGGGCGTACGCCGCGGCGAGCTTCGTCGGCTCGTGCCGGGGGGTGCCGTCGCCCGCCGCGACATCCTCGACCACGAGCATGCTGCCTTGCGCCTCGACCAACTCGGCGAGCTCGTCCAGGCCGTCCATCGAGCGATCGGCGAGCACGGCGTGCAGGCGAAGATCGGGAGCGTGCCCGATCAGGACGCGAAGGTGATGCGCGGGCCCAAAGCCGCCGGTCTCGCCGGCCTCGTCGGCCAGGTTGAGGACCACCACGATCCGTGCCGAGGTGGCCAGGAGCGCCTCATGGAGGGAGCGCACCATGAGGTGCGGGATCACCGAGGTGAACCACGAGCCCGGGCCGAGGAACACCCACTCCGCGGCAGCGATGGCGTCCAGCGCGTCGGGTGCCGCCGGCGGGTTCTCCGGGACCAGCGTGATCGAATCGATCACGCCCTCGGTGGTGGCCACCTCGACCTGGCCGCGCACCGTCGCGAGCCGGTCCGGGTCGGCCGGGTCGAGACCGCGGACCTCCGCGGTGATGTCCATCGGGACCAGTGCCATCGGCAGCACTCGTCCCTTCGCGCCCAGGAGTCGACAGACCCAGTCGAGTGCCTCGACGTGGTCACCGAGCAGCTCCCACAGCCCGACGATGAGGAAGTTGCCGAGGTTGTGGCCCCTCATCTCACCTTCGCCGGCGAATCGGTGCTGCAGCACCTTGGCCCAAGTGTCGCCCCAGCGGTCATCACCACAGAGCGCCGCGAGCGCCATCCGCAGATCGCCAGGGGGCAGTACGCCGAACTCCCGACGCAGCCGCCCCGACGAACCGCCGTTGTCGGCGACCGTCACCACCGCGGTGAGCTGGTCGACGGTCAGGTCGTCGACCAACAGCCGAAGAGCGCTCAGCGAGGCGTGCAATCCGTGACCCCCGCCGAAGGCGACCACGGCTTGAGCGTGGTCGTCGTGGGTCCGTTGCGTTCCGACCACCAGGTCACTCCCGGCCGAGGTCGCGGTGGATCGGTCGCGCAACCAGACCGCGGGTCTGCAATCGGCGAGCGATCTCCTCGGCCATCGCGACGCTGCGGTGTTTGCCCCCGGTGCAACCGACGGCGACCCGCATGAAGCGCTTGCCCTCGCGGAGGTAGCCCTCGGCCACGCCGGCGAGCACCGGGACATAGCCGGCCAGGAACTCCTCCGCCCCGGGCCGGGTGTAGACGTAGCGGGCCACCTCCGGATTGTCGCGGCCGTTGCCTGCGCGCAGCTCGGGCACCCAGTGGGGGTTGGGGAGGAACCGCATGTCGGCGACGAAATCGGCATCGACCGGGATGCCGTACTTGAACCCGAAGCTCACCACCGACACCTTCAACTGGGTGGTGTCCGGGTTGCCGAACGCCGTGGCGATCCGGTCGGTCAGCTGGTGGACGTTGAGGGCCGAGGTGTCGATCACCAGGTCGGCGTCGCCGCGCAGATCGGCAAGAACCTTCCGCTCACGCTCGAGACCGTCCAACAGCCGGTCGCTGCCCTGGAGGGGGTGTGGTCGACGAGCAGCCTCCTGGCGGCGTACCAGCACCTCGTCGCCAGCATCGAGGAAAACCAGCGTGGCGCGACGCCCGGTCTGACGCTGGGCAAGGGTCTCCTGCAGCTGGTCGAAGAATTCCCCCGAACGTACGTCGACCACGACCGCGACCGGCTGCTGCGGCCCGCGCGAGGCGTCCACGAGCCTGACCACCTCCGGCAGCAGGCTGGGCGGCAGGTTGTCGACGACGTAGAAGCCGAGATCTTCGAGCTCCTTGGCCGCGGTGCTGCGGCCGGCACCGGTCATGCCGGTGACAACCACCAGCTCGCCGCGAGCTGACTCCCCCATCAACCCTCCTGAATCTCGCCGGTCGTGGTGTTGACCGAGACCCTGCCACTCGCGGCGGTCTCGGCGACAGCCTTCTTGATGGCGCCCGCGGTGGCGGGGCCGATGCCGGGCACCAGCGCAATCTCGTCCTCGGTGGCGGCGCGGAGCTTCTTGAGCGACCCGAAGTGCTTGAGCAGCGTACGGCGGCGCACCTCGCCCAGCCCCGGAACGTCGTCGAGGAGGCTCTCCACCATCGTCTTGCTGCGCCGACCCCGATGATGGGTGATCGCGAAGCGGTGCGCCTCGTCGCGGATGCGCTGGAGGAGGTAGAGCCCCTCCGAGGAACGCGGCAGGATCACGGGATCCTCCTCGCCGGGGACCCAGACCTCCTCGAGCCGCTTGGCAAGTCCGACGACCGGCACGTCGTCGACCCCGAGCTCATCCAGCGCCCGCTCGGCCGCGGCGACCTGGGGCGCCCCGCCGTCGACGACCACCAGACCGGGGGCGTAGGCGAACTTGCGTGGCCGGCCGGTCTCGGGGTCGACCAGCATCGGGCCGCTGGCGCCCTCCACCTCGGTCGAGATGACGCTGGTCGCCTGCTCGTCGAGGAGCCGCTTGAAGCGCCGGGTGATCACCTCGTGCATCGCCTTGACATCGTCGGAGCCGTCCTGGCCCTTGATCACGAAGCGGCGGTACTCGCTCTTGCGGGCGAGGCCGTCCTCGAAGACCACCATGCTCGCCACGATCTCGGTGCCCTGCAGATGAGAGATGTCGTAGCACTCGATCCGCAGGGGCACCTCGTCGAGCTCGAGCGCTTGCTGGATCTCTTCGAGGGCGCGGTTGCGCGTGGTCAGGTCACTGGCGCGCTTGGTCTTGTGGAGCGCGAGCGACTGCTTCGCATTGTTGGCGACCGTCTCCTGCAGCGTCTTCTTGTCACCGCGCTGGGGCACTCGGATCCGTACCTTGGCCCCGCGTACGTCGGAGAGCAACTGCTCCATCGTCTCGGTGTCAGGCGGCAGCGCGGGCACCAGGATCTCCCGCGGGATGCCATCGGGTCCCTCGCCGGCGTAGAGCTGCAGCAGGAACTGCTCGACCAGCTCGGGGGTCTCGCCCTCCTCAACGCGATCGGCGACCCAGCCGCGCTGGCCACGGATGCGTCCGCCGCGGACGTAGAAGATCTGGACGCCGACCTCGAGCGGGTCCTCGGCGAGCGCGATCACGTCGGCGTCGGCACCGTCACCCAGGACGACCGCCTGCTTCTCCAGCGCGCGCTGCATCGCCCCCAGGTCGTCGCGCAGACGAGCCGCCTTCTCGAAGTCGAGGGCCTCGCTGGCGGCGTACATCTCCTTCTCGATCCGCTTGATGAAGGTTGCGGTGCGGCCGCCGATGAAGTCGCAGAAGTCGTCGACGATCGCGCGGTGGTCCGCGGCACTGATCTGGCCCACGCACGGAGCCGAGCACTTGTCGATGTAGCCCAGCAGGCACGGCCGGCCGATCTGCTGACTGCGCTTGAAGACGCCCGCACTGCACGAGCGCATCGGAAAGACCCGCAGCAGGACATCGACGGTCTCGCGAATCGCCCAGGCATGCGCATAGGGCCCGAAGTAGCGAGTGCCCTTCCGCTTCGCGCCGCGCCCCACCATCACCCGCGGGAACTCCTCGGAGTAGGTCACCGCGAGCCACGGATAGGACTTGTCGTCGCGGTACTTCACGTTGAACCGCGGGTCGTACTCCTTGATCCAGGAGTACTCCAGCGCGAGCGCCTCGACCTCGGTGTTGACCACCGTCCACTCGACGCTCGCGGCGGTGGTCACCATCGTGGCCGTCCGGGGGTGGAGGTTGGCGATCGGCTGGAAGTAGTTGCTCAGCCGCGCCCGCAGGTTGATCGCCTTGCCGACGTAGATGACCCGACCCTTGGGATCACGGAAGCGGTAGACGCCTGGCTGGGTCGGAATATCCCCCGGCTTCGGTCGGTAGCTCATCGGGTCGGGCACACCAGCAACCCTACGGCGAGGCGGGGACAGTCCCGGGCAGCGGCGGCGTCGCGATGACCGTCGGCCGACACGTCGATGAACGCGCGTCATCGGGCTGGTCTTTAAAGTCTAGTGGCTTAGTATTCTTCTATGACTCCGCGCGACCCCTACGGCTACGGCCTCAGCACCTCGATCGAGGCGGCCGCTGCCTACAACCGCGGGCTGGCGGACGTGCTTCGGCTGCGTCGGGGCGCGCTCGAGCACATCGCGGAGTCGATCGCCCACGACCCGACCTTCGGCCTCGGCCATGCAGCGCTCGCTCTGCTGGGTCACCAGATGTGCGCACCGGTCGACGTCGACGCCCGCCTGCGCGTGGCGCGGATCCACGCCGCTCGCAGCTCCGAACGCGAGCGAAGTCACATCCACGCCATCGCCGCCCACGTGCGCGGCGACTCCCGGCCGCTCATCGACCACCTCGCCGCCTATCCCCGAGATGCCCTGCTGCTCTCGGCGGCGGTGCCGACCATCGCCTTCGCCGGGGCCACCACCGTGCCCGAGGAGTCCTGGGGGATCGTCGAGCGTGCCGCGCCGGCGTACGGCGACGACTGGTGGTTCCAAGGTCTGCTGGCCTTCGTACGGCAAGAACAGATGCGCTTCGACGAGGCCATGGAACTCTCCTGTCGGAGTCTCGCGGCCGAGCCATCCGCGGGCCACTCCGCACATGCACGGGCACATGCCCACTACGAGGCCGGCGACCACGAGGCCGGGCTCGCCTGGATCTCGGCGTGGGTGCTCGGAGCCGGCGCATCGATCGACAGCTTGTCGCACTTCGGGTGGCATGCCGCGCTGCACGAGCTCTCGCTGGGCGATCTGGAGGCGGTACGCCGCCGCTACATCTCGCAGCTCCAACCCGGTAACGCGCTCGGCTGCCGGGCGTTGGTCGACACCGGGTCCCTGCTCTTCCGCTGGGCACTGACGCCCGGCGCCTACGACGTACCCGATCTCGCCGAGGTCGTCGGGGTGACCGGGACCGAGACGATGCGACACCCGGCCACGCCGTTCTTGGCGATGCATACGGCGATCGCCCTGCTGGCCACCGGTGAGCTCAACGCACTCCGGTCGCTGCAGGCCTGGACCGCGGGCCACCCGCATCCGACGATGCGGGATGTGGTGTCTCCGCTGGCCGCCGCGCTCGCGCTCCTGGGGTCGGGCCAACCCTCACCGGCTGCGGATGCGCTGGCTGCCCTCGCCCCCGGGGTGCGCCGGCTGGGCGGCTCCCGGGCGCAGCGCGAGATCCTCGAAGAGACCCGTATCGCCGCCCTGCTCCGGGCCGAGCGGTACGACGAGGCCCGACTCCTGCTCGATGCCAGACTCGACCGACGCCACTCGCCGCGCGACGAACGCTGGCGCGATCAGGCGCTCGCCGACGGACGGCCCACGCTGCTCAGCTCGGGACGATCTGTCCACTCTTGACCGTGAACTCGACACTTGGCAGTGGCTTGGTGGCCGGGCCCTGCACGACCGACCCGTCGCTGATCGAGAACTCGCTGCCATGGCAGCTGCAGTCGATCGTGGTGCCGACCACCTTGTTGACCTGACATCCCTGATGGGTGCAGGTGGCGCTGAAGACCTTGAACGTGCCAGACGTCGGCTGCGTCACCACCAGGTTGCGATCGGCGTAGATGACGCCGCCACCGACGGGGATGTCCGACTCCTTCGCGACCGGTCCGCTCCCGGTATCACCGGTGGCCGTGTCGTCACCACCCCCACACCCAGCGAGCAGCGGTACGCCGATGCCGACTGCGGCCGCACCGCCGATCATGCGGCGGCGACTGAGTCCTGTCGGGTGGTCGGACGTCATCGGGGATCCTCTCGAACGTGGTTGAAAGCGAGACTACGGGCGCTGAGCCGCGCACCGAATGTGCAGGGACTGTGGAGTCGCTGAGAAGGGTCGGGGCGCGACGCCGAGTCCTGGGCGAGCCGCTCAGCCCAGGTGGACCTGGTTGCCCCGCACGGTGAGCGCGACCTTCGGGAGCGCAGTGGTGGCCGGCCCCGACCGGACCGAGCCGTCCTCGATCGAGAACGCGCTGCCATGGCAGGGGCAGTGGATCAGGCTGTCGGACACGCTTGCCACCGTGCAGCCCTGATGGGTGCAGGTCGAGCTCCACCCGAGGAAGGTTCCTGTCCTGGGCTGCACCACCACGACCTGATCGTCGGCGAGCACCACGCCGCCGCCCACCGGGACATCGGTCGCCGCCACGATCCCGGTCGGCGCCTCGCTCTTCGCGGCACTCGTACTGCTCGCTGCCGTTGGGCTGGCCGACGCCGTGGCCCGACCCGGCGACGCCGAGGCACCCGGTGGGCTCGCCGTCGACCCGGATGCTGCCGAATCGCTGTCGCGCCGCGCCTGCGAGCCGCACCCCGCCAGAAGCGGGACCCCCAGACCCGCCGCCGCTCCCCCGAGCAGATGGCGCCGACCGATCGCTGAGTTCCGCTCCCTCATCCAGGCTCCTGTGTGGACTACCGGGCGGCCGCCTTCGAGGCCGCACTCTTGCCGGTCGTCCTCTTCACGGGTTTGGCGTCCGAATCGTTCACCGACCGCTTCGCGGATCGGGCCGCCTTCTTCGCCGGGGCGCGCTTCGCGGCCTGCTTGCTGCCAGCCGGTGTCGACGGCCGCTGCTGACCGGCGGCACGTCCGTCCAGCAGCGGCGCCAAGAACCGTCCGGTGTGACTCTCCGGATGAGCGGCGACCTCCTCCGGAGTGCCCTCGGCCACGACCGTCCCGCCGCGATTACCACCTTCGGGGCCCATGTCGATCAGCCAGTCGGCGGTCTTGATCACGTCCAGGTTGTGCTCGATCACGAGCACCGTGTTGCCCTTGTCGACCAGGCTCGAGAGCACGCCGAGCAGCTTGCGAATGTCCTCGAAGTGCAGACCCGTGGTGGGCTCGTCGAGGACGTAGACCGTGCGACCGGTCGACCGCTTCTGCAGTTCCGCGGAAAGCTTGACCCGCTGGGCCTCACCACCGGAGAGCGTGGTTGCCGGCTGGCCGAGGCGGACATAACCGAGCCCGACCTCCACCAAGGTCTTGAGATGCCGCGAGATCGCGGGCACCGCGGCGAAGAACTCCACCGCCTCCTCGATCGGCATGTCCAGGACCTCGCCGATGTTCTTGCCCTTGTAGTGGACCTCGAGGGTCTCCCGGTTGTAGCGCTGCCCGTGACAGACCTCGCACGGGACGTAGACGTCGGGCAGGAAGTTCATCTCGATCTTGATCGTGCCGTCACCGGCACAGGCCTCGCACCGACCACCCTTGACATTGAACGAGAAGCGACCTTGCAGATAGCCGCGCATCTTGGCCTCCGGCGTCGAGGCGAAGAGCTTGCGAATGTGGTCGAAGACGCCGGTATACGTGGCCGGGTTGGACCGCGGCGTACGCCCGATCGGCGACTGGTCGACATGGATCACCTTGTCGACGCCCGCCAACCCACTGATCGAGGTGTGCCGCCCCGGCACGGTGCGCGCCCCATAGAGCTCCTTGGCGAGCGCGGTGTAGAGGATGTCGTTGACCAAGGTCGACTTCCCTGACCCGGAGACACCGGTGACCGCGACGAAGAGCCCGAGGGGGAAGGTCACATCGAGGTTCTTGAGGTTGTGCTCACGAGCGCCGTGGACGGTCAGCTCGCGCTCCTCGGTCCGCGGGCGCCGAACCGCCGGGACAGGGATCTCCCGCTTCCCGGCAAGGTACTGCCCCGTCATCGAGTGCTCGTTGGCATAGAGCTCGGCGACCGTGCCGGAGTGGACCACCTGACCGCCGTGCTCACCGGCGCCCGGCCCGATGTCGACGACCCAGTCGGCGACCCGGATGGTGTCCTCGTCGTGCTCGACCACGATCAGGGTGTTGCCCAGGTCCTTGAGTCGCTGGAGCGTCTCGATCAACCGGTGGTTGTCGCGCTGGTGGAGCCCGATCGACGGCTCATCGAGGACGTAGAGGACACCGACCAGCCCGGCCCCGATCTGGGTCGCGAGCCGGATCCGCTGCGCCTCGCCACCGGAGAGCGAGCCGGAGGGGCGGTCGAGCGAGAGGTAGTCGAGGCCGACATCCAGCAGGAAACGGAGCCGCTCCTGGATCTCCTTCAAGACTCGCTCGCCGATCTGGCGCTCCCGAGGGCTCAACTCCACGCCGTTCAGCCAGGCCGAGGCCTCGTTGATCGGGAGGGCGCACAGCTCAGCGATGTTCTTCCCGCCTGCGGCCTTGTCGCCGAGAGTCACTGCCATCGAGACCGGCTTGAGCCTGCTCCCGCCACAGGCCGGGCACGGGACCTCCCGCATGAATCCCTCGAACCGCTCCCTGCTGGTGTCGCTCTCGGCCTCTTTGTGACGACGCTCGACGTAGCGCCGCACGCCCTCGAAGTCGGCGTCGTAGGACCGGAGCCGGCCATAGCGGTTGGTCGTGACGACATGGACCTTGCGTCCGTGACCGTCGAGGATCGCCTTGCGCGCCTTGTCGGGCAGCTCGTCCCACGGTGTGTCCAGATCGAAGCCGAGCTCCTCACCCAGCGCGCCGAGCAGACGCAGGAAGTAGTCCGCGACATGGGCCTGGCTCCACGGCTGGATCGCACCGTCGGCCAAAGTGGCGCCCGGGTTGGGGACGACCAGCTCGGGATCGACCTCCATCCGCGTGCCCAGGCCGGTGCACGCGGGGCAGGCGCCGAACGGACTGTTGAAGGAGAACGACCGAGGCTCGAGCTCATCGGTGTCGAGCACATGGTCGTTGGGACAGGACAGCCGCTCGCTGAACTTCAGCTGCTCGCCATTGTCGACGAAGTCGACGATCACGATGCCGCCCGCCAGCTCGAGCGCGGTCTCCACCGAGTCGGTCAGCCGACGCTTCGAGGACTCCTTGACCTGGAGCCGGTCGACCACCACCTCGATGGTGTGCTTCTTCTGCTTGTCGAGCTTGGGCGGGGTGTCGAGCGTATGCGTCTCGCCGTCCACGCGAGCCCGGGAGTAACCCTGGCTCTGGAGCTGGGAGAAGAGCTCGACGTACTCCCCCTTCCGGCCGCGGATCACCGGCGCCAGCACCTGGAACCGGCGCCCCTCCTCGAGGTTGAGGATGCGGTCGACGATCTGCTGGGGCGTTTGCCGCTCGATCGCGGCACCACAGATCGGGCAGTGTGCTCGACCGGCGCGAGCGTAGAGCAGGCGGAGGTAGTCGTAGACCTCGGTGATGGTGCCGACCGTCGAGCGCGGGTTGCGGCTCGTCGACTTCTGGTCGATGGAGACCGAGGGGCTCAGCCCCTCGATGAAGTCCACATCCGGCTTGTCCATCTGGCCGAGGAACTGACGCGCGTACGCCGAGAGCGACTCGACATAGCGCCGCTGGCCCTCGGCGAAGATGGTGTCGAACGCGAGACTCGACTTGCCACTGCCGGAGAGACCCGTGAAGACGATCAGGGAGTCGCGGGGAAGGTCCAGCGAGACATCCTTCAGGTTGTGCTCCCGGGCGCCCCGGATGATGAGCTGCTGCTCCGCCACTGAGCCTGTCCCTTCCTCCACCAAACGGTCGAACACGTGTTCGTCATCCTACGCGACCAACCCCAGCACCGCGCATCCTGTGCACGATCTCACTGACCACCGACAGTCTCTTTGGCCATGCCTGCCGATACGTACCCCGGCTGCGCGTGCTTGCATGGCCTCATGACCGATCTCGCGGCACTGCGGCCGCTCCTCGACGACGCCACCGAACGCCTCCTCGGGACCGTCGACGCCCTCGACGACACCGCCTTCGCCGACCCGTCCGCGCTCCCGGGCTGGAGCCGGGGCCACGTGGTCGCCCATCTCATCTTGAACGCGGAAGGGCTCGCTGCGGCACTGACCGGAGTCGCGCGCGACGTCGCGGTCCCGATGTATGCCTCGGGCGAGGCGCGCAACGCCGACATCGACGAACTGGCACCTCACCCTCCGGCGGAACTGCGGGCGCGACTGCGTGCCGCCTCCCGCGGCTTCGCCGGGGCGCTGAGCCTGGTCCCTCCGGAGTCGTGGTCGACCGAGATCGCCCGAGTGCCCGGCGACACGAACACTTTCCTGGCCTCGGATGTGCTCGGGATGAGGCTCCGCGAAACCGAGATCCATCATGTCGACCTGGCTGCGGGATACGACCACGACGCCTGGTCGTCGGCGTTCGGCATCCACCTGATCGAAGCCATGCACGACAAGGTGGCCCGGCGCGATCCCAGCACCATGCCGGTCGGCTTCACCGCGCGTGCGACCGATGTCGACCGCAGCTGGGACTTCGGTCAGGGTCCGACCGTGTCCGGTAGCGTCACCGACCTGGGCTGGTGGCTGAGCGGCCGTGGCGGCGAGGATCGGCTTGCTGTCGACGCGGGAGAGCTGCCCCAGATCGCCGACTGGTGACGCCGAGGAGAGGACGCCGATGACTTCCACGTACACAGGTGTTGTGACGCCGGGCGGGCCGGCCGACACCCGCGAGTTGACCCACCTGAGGATCACCAAGGTCGCAGTCGACGAGAAGATGCACAACGACTGCTACCTGCTGCGTTGCAAGCACACCGGCGAGCAACTGCTGATCGACGCCGCCGCGGAGGCCGACGTACTCCTGCCACTGATCGGTCCCGAGGGCGACCGCGCGCTCGCCACCGTCGTCACCACCCACCAGCACTGGGACCACCACCGCGCGCTCAAGGAGGTCGTCGACGCCACCGGAGCGGTCACGGTCGCCGGTGAGCCGGACGCTTCGGCGGTGACCGAGGCCACCGGCGTCGCCATCGACCGCGCCGTCGGTCAAGGTGACACCGTGACCGTCGGCGAGTGCACCCTCGAGGTGATCGCCCTGCGCGGCCACACCCCGGGCTCGATCGCGCTCCTCTACGACGACCCCGACGGTCACCCACACCTGTTCACTGGCGACTCGCTCTTCCCCGGCGGCGTGGGCAATACCCAGAAGGACCCAGCGCGCTTCGCGCAGCTCATCAACGACGTCGAGGAGCGGATCTTCCAGCGACTTCCCGACGAGACCTGGTTCTATCCCGGTCACGGCGACGACTCCACCCTCGGCGTCGAGCGTCCCCACCTCGCGGAGTGGCGCGAGCGCGGCTGGTGATCGCGCCGGATGCTGTTCGCCCGGCGCGAACGCGACTCCCGACACCGGCATTAGCGACCTAGCCTGCGGATATGGGTGAGCTGATCAGGTTCCCACAACAACCGGCTCCGGCCTCCGAGCAACCGGCACCGCTGTGGCGGGAGGCGGCGGGCGGCGCGCTCCGCGAGGAGCGGCAGCGCCAGGACCGCACGCTGGCCGGGGTCGCCGCAGACGCGGGCGTCTCGACGCAGTACCTCTCCGAGGTCGAACGCGGCCGGAAGGACCCCAGCTCGGAGGTCCTCGAGGCCATCGCCGGGGCGCTCGGCCTCGGTCTGGTGGATCTGACCGCCCAGGTCACCCGGCGGCTTCGGGCCACCCGACCCAGCGGACCGGTCGCCCTGGCGGCCTAGCAGGTTGCCGAGTCGCGCGACACTCACACCGGCGCCAGTTTCCGGCTGTCGAGTACGGCGTCGACGACGCCGTACTCCACCGCCTCCTGAGAGCCCAGCACCAGATCTCGCTCGGTGTCGGCATGCAGCGCCGTCGCCGTACGGCCGGTGTGTCTGGCCAACAGCGCGTCGAGCTCGGCACGCACGCGGGCGATCTCCTTGGCCGCGACCTGGAGATCGGGGACGTCG
>Ga0164243_10013321_pt1 | contig 11581 bp, 12 predicted proteins | sample OricompcompostOP_FD_108781 | JGI IMG/M metagenome (GOLD analysis project Ga0164243, IMG submission 108781) | Organic Plus compost microbial communities from Emeryville, California, USA - Original compost - Organic plus compost (OP) | ecosystem: Engineered > Solid waste > Mixed feedstock >... | reverse complement strand
TCTGGCCCTGGCCGTCGGGCATGGCGCCCGGAATGCCGTCCACGTAGAGCCGCAGGCCGCGCACGCCGAAGCTGGAGCGTGCGCCGAAGCCGCGGATCGATACCTGCAGGTCCTGCGCATAGTTCTGCCGGTTCTGGATCTGCAGGCCCGGCACGCCGGCCAGGCCCTCCGACAGGTTGATGCCCGGCTGGCGCGCGCGCAGCCGGCTGCCCTCGACCACGTCGACGGAGGCCGGCGTGTCCAGCAGCGGCGTGGACAGGCGCGTGGCCTGCACCGTCACCGGCGACAACGTGACGGTGGGCGGTTCCTGGGCCGCGGCGTAGACGGGCAGCAGGGCGAACAGCGCGTGCGGCAGGCGGGCGGCGCGCCGCGGCGCGGGTGGGTTCGGCATGATCGGTCCTCCGGTGGCTGCAGGAACGGCCGGGACATGCGCCGCCGGCCGGGAAGGCGCTTCCATACGATACCAACCCGTCCGCGACATTCCACGGCGTGCCGGCGGTTGACGCCGGTTATGTTCAATACTTAATATTATGTCCATACATATTTACAGGCGCGTCATCCTGGCGCGTCCTGCGCCGCACCCATCCCCAACCCCGAGCAGCCCCCGCCACCATGCCCGTTTCCGTACTCGAATCCTCCCTCTTCAAAGACATGTTCGGCACCCCCGCGATGCGCGCGGTGTTCGACGACGCGGCCACGCTGCGCCGCTACGTCGAGACCGAGGTGGCGCTGGCGCGTGTGCAGGCTGCCCTGGGGATCATCCCCCGGCCGGCCGCCGACGCCATCGCCGCGCGCGCCGATGCCTCGCGCCTGGACCTGGATGTTCTCAAGGCCGAGACCGAGATCGTCGGCTATCCCATCCTGCCGCTGGTGCGCCAGCTGGCCCGCCAGTGCGGCCCCGAGGGCGAATACCTGCACTGGGGCGCCACCACGCAGGACATCATGGATACCGCCACCGTGCTGCAGGTGCGCGACGCGCTGGCGCTGGTCGAGGCCGACCTGGCCGAGCTGGACGGCATCCTCGACGCGCTGGCGCTGCGCTACCGCGACACGCCGATGGCCGGCCGCACCCACCTGCAGCACGCGCTGCCGGTGACCTTCGGCTACAAGGCCGCGGTGTGGCTGCTGATGGTGCGGCGCCACCGCGAGCGCCTGGCCCAGCTGCGCCCGCGCGCGCTGGTCGGCCAGTTCGGCGGCGCGGCCGGCACGCTGGCCTCGCTGGGCGAGCAGGGCATCGCCGTGCAGGAGGCGCTGATGCGCGAACTGGGCCTGCACGCCGCGCCGGTCACCTGGCACGTGGCGCGCGACGGCCTGGCCGAGACGGTGCAGTTCCTGGGCCTGGTGGCCGGTTCGCTGGGCAAGATCGCGCTGGACGTCATGCTGATGATGACCAACGAGGTGGCCGAGGCCTTCGAGCCCTTCGTCAAGAGCCGCGGCGCCTCCAGCACCATGCCGCAGAAGCGCAACCCGATCTCGTGCGAACTGATGCTGAGCGCGTCCAAGACCGTGCGCCAGCACGCCGGCCTGGCGCTGGACGCCATGGTGCAGGACTTCGAGCGCGCCACCGGCCCGTGGCACATCGAATGGTCGGCCATCCCCGAGGCCTTCGTGCTGACGGCCGGCGCGCTGGGCCAGGCGAAGTTCATGCTGGCCGGCCTGGAGGTCGACACGCAGCGCATGCGCCGCAACCTGGACCTGACCGGCGGGCTGATCGTGTCCGAGGCCGTGATGATGGGCCTGGCGCCGTACCTGGGCCGCCAGACGGCGCACGACGTGGTGTACGACGCCTGCCGCGAGGCCATGGCCGAACGCCTGCCGCTGGCCGAGGTGCTGGCCCGCGACGCGCAGGTGACGGCGCACCTGGACCGCGCCGCCATCGAGCGCCTGTGCGATCCGGCCAATTACCTGGGCGCCGCGCCGCGCATGGTCGACCGCCTGCGCGGCTTCGGGCAGCCGGGGGCGTGACGATAGAATGCAGCCTTGCCGATGAACCGCTTGCCGCAAGGGCTGCCCGATGGAGCCGCGCTACGTCGCGTTGACGAACCAGTTGCTCGATGACATCTCGTCGGGCGCCTACCCCGTGGGCGCCAGCCTGCCCGGCGAGCTGGAACTGGCCCGCAAGTACGACGTCAGCCGCGGCACCGTGCGCGCGGCGCTCGACCGGATCCAGGCGCTGGGCCTGATCTCGCGCCGCAAGCGGGCCGGCACCCGCGTCGAGTCCGCCGTGCCGCGCGCCACCGAATACGGCCCCACCATCTCCACGCTGGAAGAGCTGGTGCAGTACGGCGCCGACGCGCAGCGCGAGATCCACAGCATCCGCGACGTGGTGGTCGACCTCGACATGAGCGCGCGCCTGGGCTGTCCGCCCGGCACGCGCTGGACCGACATCCAGACCTCGCGCAGGAACCCGCTGTCGCCGGCCCATCCGCTGGCCTGGGCCCACGTATACGTGCGCGCGGCCGACGGCCGGCGCATCCGCGGCCGGCTGCGGCGCAGCCAGGGCCTGATCTGCGAGCTGGTCTGCGAGGCCACCGGCGCGGTGGTCAAAGAGGTGCGCCAGACCGTGCGCGCGGTGGGGGTGCCCGCCGAACTGGCCGGCCGGCTGGGCACCGAGCCGGGCGCCCACGCGCTGGAATTCGTGCGCCAGTACTACGACCAGGCCGGCACGCTGATCGAGGTGGCCATCAGCCTGCAGCCGGCCGACCGTTTCAGCTACACCACGGTGCTGCAGCGCCAGGCCGGCCCGTCCGCCTGAAGACGCCGGCACGGCGGGTTGCCGTCGTTGACTTCCGATCTACCAGTAGATAGCATGAAGACATGAGCGCGACCCCCACTTCCCCCGCCGGCAGCACGCGCGAGCAGCTCGTCTCGCACGCCCAGACCCTGATCCGCCAGCGCGGCTACAACGGCTTCAGCTACCGCGACCTGGCCGAGCACGTGGGCGTCAAGACCGCCAGCATCCACTACCACTTCCCGCAGAAGGAAGACCTGCTGCTCGAAGCGGTGACCGACTACACCGCGCGCGTCACGCAGGTCATGCAGGGCATCGACGAAACCCTGCCCGCGCAGGAACGCCTGGCGCGCTATACCGAGCTGTTCGCCGGCAGCCCGTCCGACCAGATCTGCATGTGCGGCATGCTGGCGGCCGATTTCGCGTCGGTGCCCGACCGCGTGCGGGTGGCGTTGCAGGCGTTCTTCCGCATGCACGAGAACTGGCTGGCCAAGGTCATCGCCGAGGGCGCGCGCGACGGCACGCTGAAATCCTGCGGCGACCCGCAGGCCGAGGCCCGCTCGCTGTTCGCCGCCTTCCAGGGCGCGCTGCTGGCGTCGCGGCTGTTCCAGTCCACCGAGCGCGTGCGCGACGTCTTCGACGCCATCCACGTCCGGACGCCCCAGCCGGCATAGCGGCGCCTGAAGGGGGTGGTGCGTACGGCAGAGGCGGGCTTCGGCCCGCCTTCGTGTTTCCGGCGGCGGTGCTTCAGGCGGCCACGGCGCGACGCGTGTGCGCCGGCTCCGGGTCGCCGCCTTCGGGCGCCTCTGGCGCGCCGGCCAGGCCTTCCAGGATGTCGTCCATGCGATGCCCGTCGCCGAACAGCCGCGAGGCGGCCAGGCAGCCCTGCACGGCCGCGAACAGCGAGCGGGCCAGGGCCCGCGGACGGGCGTGCGGAGCGAGCGAGCCGTCGCGCGCGCCCTCGGCGATGACGTCGGCCAGCCACTGCTCGTTGGCCCGGTAGAAGGCCTGCACGGCCTGGCGCACGAGCGGGGGCAGCGAGCCCAGGTCGGCGGCCAGGGCGCCGCCCAGGCACACGCGGTCGGTGCCGGCGAAGGTGCGCCGGTGCAGGTCGAGATACAGGCGCAGCCGCTGGCCGGCGGGCAGGGCCGGGTCGATGGTGGCGATGGCCGCGTGCCACTGCTGCTGATAGGCGTGCACGGCGGCCAGCAGAAGGTCTTCCTTCTGCGGGAAATGGTAGTGGATGCTTGCGGTCTTGATGCCGACCAGGGCCGCGAGGTCGCGGTAGCTGAAGCCGTTGTAGCCGCGCTGCTGGATCAGGCGCTGGGCGTGTGCGACGAGCTGGCTGCGGGTGGTGGCGGTGTCCATGGTGTCGGGTCCGGGTAACGGTGGTGTCTCGAGGGGGCTCCTTAGGGGGTCGGCTCAAGAGGATCTATGGGATTTGCGTAGGAAAAGGGCCAGGCGAAGCGGGCAGGGGCGACGGTGCGCCGGACGGCCTGGCTGGCTCCTGCCGCCGTCCGGCCGGCGGCGGCAGGGCCGTCGCCGACGGGGCGGGGAGGAAGGTAGCCGGGATCGCCGGGGCGCGCGCTCGTCGGCCTCATGCGCGGCGCACCGGTCGGTCCGGGCCGGCCAGCAGGGCGCGCACGTCGGCGCCGAACAGGGCCAGCAGGGTGGCGGCAAAGATCTTCATGGTGAACTCCTGGGCTGCGAGGGAGAACGGGAGGGTCTGCCGCGGCAGGACCGCCGGCCGGTCACGCACCCGTGTTCGGGTACAGGGCGTCGACGCTGCCGGCGTTGGCCAGTTCGGCCTTCACCTGGGCGCGCGTCACGTCGCTGGCCTGCATCTGCGGCAGCACGGTGGCTTCGCCGATCTGCACCTGGCCGGCAGCCTTGGCGGCGATCAGTTCGGTGCGCACCTGCGCACGGGTGACACCGCCGTCCTGCTGGCCGTAGACGCCCTGGAAGGGGACGTTGTTGGGCTCGACGTTGTCGGCGAAAGCGTTGGCGCCGATGGCGGAGGCGGCGAGGATCAGGGCGGAAACGAGGGTCTTCATGATGAACTCCTTGAACGGAATGAATGATCTATCAGTAGATAGGTGCGTGGGGACAAGAAATCGGGCTGGGCTCAGGCGCCGGTGTTCGAATAAAAGCGGCCTTCACCGTTGGCGCGGGCGTTGGCCAGTTCGGCCTGCACCTGGGCGCGCGTCACGTTGCTGGCCTGGGTCTGCGGCAGCACGGTGGCTTCGCCGATCTGCACGCGGCCGGCAGCCTTGGCGGCGGCCAGTTCGGCTTGCACTTGCGCGCGGGTGACACTGCTGTCCTGCTGGCCGTAGATGCCCTGGAAGGGGACGTTGTTCGGTTCGACGTTGCCGGCGTACGCATTGGCGGCGATGGCGGAAGCGGCGACGATCAGGGCGGAGGCGAGGGTCTTCATGATGGGTTCCTTGAGGTTGGTGAGGCGGATGCCAAAGTATCTATCAGTAGGTAGGTTGAGCGGTAAATAAAAATCGCCGGAGGGGCGGTGTGGACGCTGCGTCTTGGTGTTGCGTCGTCCATGGCATGAATACTACCTACTCATAGATAGGTTTGCAAGGGCGATGTGCCGACAAAACTGAAACGATGTGTATCTTTGCGTCGGGTCCGCCACACCCTGCGGTCCGCATTGCCGCCGTCGCGGTTCCCCGTCCCGCACGACAGCCGTTAGACTGCCCAGGCGCGTTTTCCATTGTCCGCCACGTGTCTTCCCCAAGGAGGCCGGCTTGAATCTTCCCTTTCCTTCCGACCTGGCGGTGACGCTGATCGGCGCGCCCACCGACGTGGGGGCCGGCGTGCGGGGCGCCTCCATGGGCCCCGAGGCGCTGCGGGTGGCCGGCATCGTCGAGATGCTGCAGCGCCGGGGCCTGCGCGTGGCCGACGCCGGCAACCTGCAAGGGCCCATCAACCCCGGGCAGCCGGCGGCCAACGGCCATCGGCACCTGACCGAAGTGGTGGCCTGGAACCGGCTGGTGCGCGATGCCGTGGGCGCGGTGCTGCGCGCTGGCGGCCTGCCGGTGCTGCTGGGCGGCGACCACAGCCTGGCGATCGGCTCGATCGGCGCCGTGGCGCGCCATTGCCGCGGCACCGGCCGCACGCTGCGCGTGCTGTGGCTGGACGCCCACGCCGATTTCAATACGGACCGCCTCACGCCCACCGGCAACCTGCACGGCATGCCGGTGGCCTGCCTGTGCGGCGACGGCCCGGCCGATCTGGTCGAGCTGGCCGGCCCGCCGCCGGCGCTGCGTCCGGCCTGGGTGCGCCAGGTCGGCGTGCGCAGCGTCGACGACGGGGAACGCCGCCGGGTGCACCAGGCCGGGCTCGAGGTCTACGACATGCGCTACCTGGACGAGGCCGGCATGCGCGCCGTGATGGCCTCGGCCCTGGCCGGGCTGGACGCCGGCACGCACCTGCACGTCAGCTTCGACGTGGATTTCCTGGACCCGGAGATCGCGCCGGGCGTGGGCACCACGGTGCCGGGCGGCCCCACCTACCGCGAGGCGCAACTGTGCATGGAGATGATCGCCGACACCGGCCTGATGCGCTCGCTGGACATCGTCGAGCTGAACCCGGCGCTGGACGTGCGCAACAAGACGGCGCAGGTGGCGGTGGAACTGGTGGAGAGCCTGTTCGGCAAGTCCACGCTGATCCGCACGCCGGCAGCCGAGCGCGGGATGCGGGCCCGCGGGCGCTGAAGCGTGTTTCCAACGCGCCTGCCAGGCCGGCCGCACCGTGCAGGCGGATGCGTCCCGGTGCGCGGTGAAGCTGGCACGGAACAGGCGGGGACGGGCACAGGCCAGGCACGGGCCATGCGGACCGCATGTCCGTCACGCTCGAACCCGGCCCGGCCCTCGGTATACAGTAAGGGCTGCCGCACGCCACAAAGGAGTCCTGCCGATGCTCTTCGCCACGTTCACGCGCCCCGCTGCCGCACTGCTGTTGTCCGCCGCCGCGGTGGGCCTGCTGGCGGGCTGTGCCGGCCGCGATGCCGCCCCCGCCGCGCCGCCGCAGGCGCAGGCCCGGGCCCAGGGGCCGGGCGCCGCCAACGCCGCCACCAGCGCCGATTCGCTGGCGCAGACGTCGTGGGAGCTGGTGCGCTGGACGCGCGCCGACGGCTCGCCCTATGCGCTGCCTTCGGGCAACGACCGCGGCCCCGTGCACCTGACCTTCCTGGCCCACGGGCGCCAATACCGCGTGGAGGGCTTCGCCGGCTGCAACCGCTACCGGGGCACCTACCTGCTGCGCGACGGCGCGCTCACCATCCAGGCGCCGGCCGCCACGCGCGCCACCTGCGGCCAGCCCGAGCGGGCCGCCTTCGAGGCGGCCTACCTGCAGGCCTTGGGGCAGATCGACACCTTCACGCTGGACAACGGTGGCGCGCCGCGCCGGCTGACGTTCACGCTGCGCTCGGGAGACGTGCTGGACTTCGTCCGCCGCACCGATCCGCCGACGCCGTAGGCGGCAGGGCCGCGCTGTCCGCTGGCTGCCGACGCCGGCGCGTGCTGGCGCCGGTCGGGCCGGCAACCAGCGGGGCGGCAGGCGGTATCCCGCCGAAACGGCCGTGCGGGCGTGGCGCGCGGGCCTAAAATAGCGCCCCGCGCCCGCCGCACCGGCGCGCCGTCACACCGGAGATCCTCCATGTCCGCTTTCCTCCGCCGCCTGCCGCCGCTGTGCCTGTTGCTCCTGGCGCTGGCGGGCTGCGCCTCGGCGCCCGCCGGCGGCGGCGACCAGCTGTCCGCCCAGTCCGACATCCTGGCCCAGACCTCCTGGGAGCTGGCCCGCTGGACCCGGCCGGGCGGCGCGCTGCGCGCCCTGCCGCACGGCACGGGGCGCGAGCAGCCCGTCACACTCAGCTTCACCCGCGAGCAGGGGCGGCCTCACCTGTCCGGTTACGCGGGCTGCAACCGCTACGCGGGCACCTACGTCGTGGCCAACGGCCTGCTGGTCGTGCCCGCGCCGCCCGTGGCCACGCGCATGGCCTGCCCGCCCGCGGCCATGCAGCTCGAGCACGACTACCTGGCCGGCCTGGTGGCCATCACCGCCAGTCGGCTCGACAGCGACACCCAGCCGCGCCGGCTGACGCTGGTGCTGGCCTCGGGCGACGTGCTCGACTTCGGCCGCCGCGCCGACCCGGTCGTGGGCGGCACCGCGGGCGCGGCCAAGCTGGTGTACGTGGCGCCGCAGCGCGTGCCGTGCGGCACCGCGGCGGGCCAGTGCTACCAGGTGCGCGACACGCCGGCCCAGCCCTGGCAGACCTGGCCGGGCGAGATCCTGGGCTTCCAGTTCCAGCCGGGCATCGAATACCGCCTGCGGGTGGTCGAGGTGCGCGATCCCGATCCCGCGGCGGGCGCCGCCGGCGTGCGCTGGGTGCTGGACGTGGTGGTCGAGCAGCGCGTGGTGGGCGGATGAGCGGCCGCATCGCCAACGCCGCCGCCTACAAGTTCGTCACGCTGGACGACCTGCCCGCGCTGCGCGAGCGCCTGCTGCAGCGCGCCCGGGCCGACGGCCTGAAGGGCACGGTGCTGCTGGCGCCCGAGGGCATCAACCTGTTCCTGGCGGGTACGGCCGACACGGTCGACGGCTACCTGCAGTGGCTGCGCGCCGATGCGCGCCTGGCCGACCTGCAGGCCAAGCTCAGCTGGTCGGACAGCGTGCCGTTCGGCCGGATGCGCGTGCGCATCAAGCGCGAGATCATCCGCATGGACCACCCGGCCATCCGCCCCGAGGCGGGCCGCGCGCCCGGCGTGGACGGGCCCACGCTGGCGCGCTGGCTGGCGCAGGGCCGCGACGACGCCGGCCGGCCGCTGTTGCTGCTGGACACGCGCAACGCCTTCGAGGTGGACGTGGGCACGTTCGAATCGGCGGTGGACTGGCGGCTGGACCGCTTCAGCCAGTTTCCGGCGGCGGTACAGGATCACCTGGACACGCTGCGCGACAAGACCGTGGTCAGTTTCTGCACCGGCGGCATCCGCTGCGAGAAGGCGGCCCTGTACCTCGCCGAGGCCGGCGTGCCGCACGTCTACCAGCTGGAGGGCGGCATCCTGAAGTATTTCGAGGAGACCGGCGGCGCGGGGTTCCGCGGCCGCTGCTTCGTGTTCGACGAGCGCGTGGCGCTGGACGCGGCGCTGGCGCCGCAGGCGTAGGGCCGCTGCATCCGCCGGCAGCGGCTGCGGCCATCGCAGGGCCGGCGCGGCCGGTGCGGTCGCCCGGCCGCGTTCCGGCCTCAGCGCACGCGCATGCCGGGCTGCGCGCCCGGCCAAGGCTCCAGCACGTAGAGGCCGGGCTGGGCCTTTTCATCGGCGTGGCTGGCGGCCAGCACCATGCCTTCGGACACGCCGAACTTCATCTTGCGCGGGGCCAGGTTGGCCACCATTACCGTCAGCTTGCCCACCAGGTCTTCCGGCCGGTAGGCCGACTGGATGCCCGAGAACACGTTGCGGTGGCGGCCTTCGCCCACGTCCAGCGTCAGGCGCAGCAGCTTGGTCGAGCCCTCGACCGCCTCGCAGGCGACGATCCTGGCGATGCGCAGGTCCACCTTGGCGAAGTCGTCGATGGAGATGGTCTCGCCCAGCGGCTCGCCGCCGGGGATCAGGTCGGGCGCGGCCGCCTCGGCCGGCGGCTCGAACAGCGCGTCCAGCAGCTTGGGATCGACCCGCTGCATCAGGTGCTTGAACGGCGCCACGCGCTGCGGCAGCTGCGCGGCGTCGGCCCACGTGAAGCCGGCCTCGCCGCCGAACAGCTCGCGCGCCACGCGCTCGGCCAGCGCGGGCAGCACCGGCGCCAGCATCACCGACAGGGCCTTGAAGCCGGCCAGCGCGCGCGAGCAGATGTCCTGCAGCTGCGCGCGCGTGGCCGCGTCGGCCTCGCCGATGCCCTTGGCCAGCACCCAGGGCTGTGCCCCGTCGAAGGCCTGGTTGATGCGGTCGGCATAGGCCATGATCTCGCGGATGGCGCGGTTGTACTCGCGCGCTTCCAGCGCGGCGCGCACCGATTCGGCCTGTGCGGCGTACTCGGCCGACAGCGCGGCGGTGTCGCCGGCATAGGCCAGCGCGCCGTCGAAGTGCTTGGTGATGAAGCTGGCCGCGCGGCTGGCGATGTTGACGTACTTGCCGACCAGGTCGCTGTTGACGCGCGCCACGAAGTCTTCGGGGTTGAAATCCAGGTCTTCGACGCGCGCGTTCAGCTTGGCCGCCATGTAGTAGCGCAGCCATTCGGCGTCCATGCCCAGCTCGAGGTAGCGCAGCGGCGAGATGCCGGTGCCGCGGCTCTTGGACATCTTCTCGCCGCTGACGGTGATGAAGCCGTGCACGTTGATCTGGTCCGGCGTCTTGCGGCCGGCGAACTTCAGCATGGCGGGCCAGAACAGCGCGTGGAAATAGATGATGTCCTTGCCGATGAAGTGCACCTGCTCGGTGGCGCCCTGCGGGTCGAGCAGCGCGTCGAAGTCCAGGCCCAGCCTGGCGCAGTACGCCTTCAGCGAGGCCAGGTAGCCCACCGGCGCGTCCAGCCACACGTAGAAATACTTGCCGGGCGCGCCGGGGATGTCGATGCCGAAGTACGGCGCATCGCGCGAGATGTCCCAGTCGCCCAGGTTGGCCTCGGCGCCGTCGGCGCCCAGCCACTCGCGCGTCTTGGCCAGCATCTCGGGCTGCAGGTGGGGCAGGCCGGCCGCATTGGCGCCGGCCGTCCAGTCGCGCAGGAAGTCCACGCAGCGCGGGTCGGACAGCTTGAAGAAGAAGTGCTCCGACGACTTCAGCACCGGCGTGGCGCCGGTCAGGGCCGAGTACGGGTTGATCAGGTCGGTGGGCGCGTAGGCCGAGCCGCACACCTCGCACGAATCGCCGTACTGGTCCTTGGCGTGGCACTTGGGGCATTCGCCCTTGATGTAGCGGTCGGCCAGGAACATGCCCTTGACCGGGTCGTAGAACTGCTCGATGGTGCGCGTCTCGATCAGGCCCTGGGCCTGCAGTGCCAGGTAGATCTCCTGCGACAGCGCGACGTTCTCGGGCGTGTCGGTGGAGTGCCAGTGGTCGAACTGCACGTGGAAGCCGTTCAGGTACTGCGGCCGCTCGGCGGCGTAGCGCGCCACCAGCTGCTGGGGCGTGATGCCTTCCTTCTCGGCCTTGAGCATGATGGGCGCGCCGTGCGCGTCGTCCGCACCCACGAAGTGCACCGTGTGGCCCGCCATGCGCATCGTCCGCACCCAGATGTCGGCCTGGATGTACTCCATGATGTGGCCGATGTGGAACGAGCCGTTGGCGTAGGGCAGGGCGGTGGTGACGAATAGCGTGCGTGACATTGCCGTAGGAAAGGAGGGGTGGGGCGGAATGGCTGGCTATTTTAGGGCTTTCCGGGCGCATGCCGCCCGAGGGGCCGGAAATGGGACGCGCCGGCCCGCGTCAGTCGGGGGCAGGCGGAAGGGGCGCGCAGGCGCAGGCGGCCGGCATGCAGGGCACGGCGGGACAGGCGCGGGGAGAATGAGCGGCGGAGCCGCGAGGCGCAGGGGCCGTCAGCGGATCTCGCGGGCTTCCACGTCGATGACGTCGCCCGCCGGCTGGGCGAACGGCGCCGCGCCGGGGAACGGGCCGGGCCGCGCCGCCTGGCGCTGGCTCCAGTAGGCGCGCACGCCGAACGGCTTGCCGCGCACCTTGGCCACGACGTAGAGGATGCCCACCGCGATCGCGGTGGACGCCATGAAGACCAGGGCCATGGCCATGCCGATCAGGCCGAGCAGGGCGAAGGCGACGGCACGCAGGAAGCGGGAGAGGATGTCGGTCATGTAGGTAGGATGTAAAACACGGCGGAAGGTTCCCGCAT
>Ga0164243_10013320_pt1 | contig 11582 bp, 7 predicted proteins | sample OricompcompostOP_FD_108781 | JGI IMG/M metagenome (GOLD analysis project Ga0164243, IMG submission 108781) | Organic Plus compost microbial communities from Emeryville, California, USA - Original compost - Organic plus compost (OP) | ecosystem: Engineered > Solid waste > Mixed feedstock >... | reverse complement strand
TGAATACGCCGATGATAAAAAGTGGCATTGCACCGCTGTTAAGTTCTTAATGAACGAGCATTTCAGGTTTGCTGCATTATATATTGTGTTGGAAGATGATGAAGGAACAACATTGGCTGTTACGCCGGAATACGACCGCTTTGCAGGCGACCTGCCGGCGGAGCATCTTTATACGGAAGAGGAGTACCTGAAGTTAAAGGCTGGGAAAAAATAATAAAGAAGCATCCTTCTTGTCTGGCAATACCAACTATACATATAATATTCAAATAAATTTGTTTTAATCGTTTAAAGTGGTATTTTTGACCTGCATTGATACAGCATGAACTAATTAGGCAGAACTGATATGAAAAAAAAGGTTGCCCTGAAAGATATCGCAAAGGAACTGGGTGTTTCCACGGCACTTGTTTCTTATGTAATGAACAACCAGGAAGTAGAGAAAGGAGTCAACAAGGAGTCTGCTATTAAAATTAGGGAAGCGGCGGCGCGGTTAAATTATCGGCCAAACCAGATTGCGAAAAGTCTTAAAACCAATAAGACCTATACGATAGGATTAGTAGTGGCAGATATTGCATATCGTTTTACAACCGGTATCACCAGGGCCATTGAAGCCGAAGCCAAGAAGAATAAATACACCGTTATTTTCGGCAGTTCAGACGAGCATAAAGAGAAATTCCAGGAACTGGTGCATGTGCTGATCAACCGGCAGGTAGATGGTTTAATACTGGTGCCGGTAGAGCATTCGGAGCAGGAGATAGAGTTTTTGCAGAAGAACGATATTCCTTTTGTACTGATAGACCGGTATTTCCCGGGACTGGACGCCAATCTTGTAGCCATCGACAATTATAAAGCGGCATATCAATGTACTATGCACCTGGTGAAACAGGGGTATAAAAAACCTGCATTTGTGAATTATAAGACTAAGCTTTTTCATTTGCAGGAGCGGACAAGAGGATATGAGCAAGCATTGAAAGACAGCGGGATTAAAACCGATCCCTCCAGGATACTGGAAATACGGGAGAAGCATATTGAAGAAGATACAAAGAAGGGAATTAAACAGTTGATTGCCCAGGGAAGCGACAGCGTGTTTTTTGCGACAGATATATTAGCGATCCAGGGTTTGAAGAATATAAACGCGATGAAGATCATGGTGCCGGAACAACTGGGAGTGGTCAGCTTCGACGAATCTGAAGCCTTCGAACTTTTCAGTTGTCCCATCACACACGGAAGACAACCAATAGAGGATATCGGGAAACAGGCTGTATCAACACTGTTAGATCTGGTAAACAACAACAAGGTGAAACGAAAGATCATATTGGAGTCTGATTTCGTAAAGGGCAAAAGCTGCGGAGAATAGCAATGGTTGATTGAACCCGGTTCCGGGTTTTTTTAGCATATAAATTTTAAACGATTAAGGAGAGTTTATTGTAGCGGGAACTTTCCATTTTATTGATCAATTTAATTTTAACAATTAAGAAATCCGGGCGATTTCTTTTTTAAACTCGAAGATTTTAAACGATTAAAATGACGATTTCCTATTCGCTTCGGTAGATAGGCAGATCTGACCTGTCACTTTACGCCTAATTAAATCCAAACGTTATGAAACTATCTCTAATGCTCGCTATGCTGCTGCTAGGCCTCTTCGCATCAGCCCAGCAGAGAATAACCGGTACGGTTATTCATAAAGAAACCAATATTCCATTGGTTGGAGTGTCGGTACAAAGCAAAAACCAAACGGCCATTACCGACAGCTCCGGCCACTATTCCATTTCTGCCAGGGCAGGAGAGAATATCGTGTTTTCTTTCGTAGGCATGAAAACACAGATCCTTGTTGCTCCTGCTTCCGGTAACCTGAACGTCACACTGGAAAGCAATTTGAGTGACCTGAACCAGGTAGTGGTTACAGGATACCAGACACAGAAAAAAGCCGACCTGACAGGCGCAGTATCGGTAGTTGATCTTAAACAGGTAAAGGATGTTCCATTGGGAAATCCTGTTAAAGCCCTGCAAGGCCGTATTCCGGGCGTTTTTATCACCACCGACGGTTCACCCGCCAGTGGCGCCACCGTGAGGATCAGGGGCATCGGTACGCTTGGCAACAATAATCCATTGTATGTGATCGATGGTATCCCTACAGAAAGGGGACTGAATGAGATCAACCCGGCAGATATCGAATCCATGCAGGTGTTAAAAGACGCTTCCTCCGCCACTATCTACGGTTCCAGGGCCGCCAACGGCGTGATCATCATCACCACGAAAAAAGGAAAGAAAGGCGCTACCCGTATTGACTTCAATTCATCCCTATCTACCCAAAGCTACCAGACAAAACTAAGTGTACTGAACACGGAAGAAAGAGGCAGGGCCCTCTGGCAGGCCGCCATCAACGATGGGGTAGATCCTAATACCGCAAGCCCTATCTATCAATTCCAGACTGGTTCCCAAAACGGTAAACCTGTGCTGGAAAAAGTGATCCTGCCTCAGTACATCGACGCTGCAAAAACAATGAAACCAGCGGATACCAAATGGTTCGACGAGATCTCCCAGGTTTCGCTCATTAAGAACAATGACCTTACTGTTTCCAGCGGTACCGAGAAAAGCAATTCACTGTTCTCTGTCGGTTATTACGATAATACCGGGATTGTAAAAGGCAGTTCCTTAAAACGTTTAACCGCCAGGATCAATACCGAATACCGGATGCTGAACGACAAGTTAACTATCGGCCAGAATTTTATGGGAACATTCAGCACCGGCACCCTGGTTCCGGCTGAAGACATTGTAAACCTGGCTTTATTGTCTCAACCCATCGTACCGGTGCACACTATCAGCGGCGGTTGGGGCGGCCCGGCGCCGGGAATGACAGATCGCCATAATCCCGTGCGCCTGATCGAAGATAACAGGCAGAATAAATCGAGGTTCTACCGCGTATTCGGCAACGCCTATGCTAACCTGCAGGTACTGCCTGTACTCACGCTCAGGTCGAGCATTGGTATCGACTATGCGGGCACCTATCAAAGAACTATCAGGAAATCGTATACCTCAGGTTTTCTTTCAGATCCTTCCAACCAGGTAAATACGTCGCAGGATTATTCAGGCAACTGGGTTTGGCAAAATACGCTCGACTTTACCAAAAACATCAACAAACATTCGATCAACGTACTGGCCGGTAGCGAATTGATTAAATACATGTCGCAAAACTTCTTCGGCTCCCGTCAGGGTTACGCGTTGGAGACTATCGATTACGCCTATCTGAACGCCGGTTCTTCCAATAAAGATAACGGCGGCAGCGGCGCTGCCAACTCCCTGTTCTCGTTCTTCGGTAAAGTGAATTACGTATATGATACCCGTTATCTCCTTTCTGCCATTGTAAGGCGCGACGGTTCTTCCAGGTTCGGTTCCGAAAACCGTTTTGCTACCTTTCCTGCCGTATCAGCAGGTTGGAGACTGAGTGAAGAATCATTCATCAAAAATTCACAATCCTTTATCTCCGACCTGAAACTAAGGTACGGCTGGGGTATAACCGGTAACCAGTCGATCGCCGATAATGCGATCTACGATCTTTATTCCGCTATCTATGGAACTGATCCAACCTGGGACCGCGACCGTGGATCGGCCTACGACATCAATGGCGGCAACTCAGGCCAGTTGCCTGCCGGCTTTACCAAAACCCAACGTGGTAATAAGTTCCTGAAATGGGAGTCGACCACTCAGTCAAACTTCGGTATCGACTATGGGTTCTTTGATCAGAAGCTTTCCGGATCGATTGATTACTTCATCAAAAAAACTTCTGATATCTTACTCACCCCTCCCAGCCTGGCTGTAATCGGCGAAGGCGGCGATCCTACAGTTAACGGCGCGTCTATGGTGAACAAAGGCTTTGAAGGTGTTGTCAATTACGACGGCAAAATAGGCGACCAGGTCAGCTTTTCCCTATCTTTCAACATTGCAACCTATCGCAACAGGATAACCAGGTTGCCTGAGAACTCGCTTACTGCCTTCCCTGGAAACGGCAATGATAAGGTGATCATTAACCGTTCCGTAAACAGCTTCTATGGCTATGTAGCCGATGGTATTTTCCAGAACAAGGAAGAAGTAGATAATTCTCCCGCACAAAACGGGAAAGGAATCGGAAGGATACGGTATAAAGATATGAACGGGGATGGCATGATCAATGGCGACGACAGGGATTATATAGGTACTGCCGATCCTGATTTCACTTATGGGTTCAACGCAGCTTTCTCCTGGAAGCATTTCGACTTGAGTTTCTTTTTCCAGGGAGTGAAAGGAGTGATGGTGAACAACGGCACAAAGATCTATACAGATTTCTCTTCCCTCTGGCCCGGCACCAACTGGGGCAGCAGAACGCTGAATGCCTGGACGCCCGATAACCCTTCTTCTACCATTCCTGCACTTACGTTGGTGAACAGGAATGATGAAGGCCGTTTCTCTACCTACTACCTGGAACCCGGTTCTTACCTCCGTTTGAGAAATGTGCAGATCGGCTACGATCTCAGTTATCTTTCTAACCGCATTCATATTAAAAGAGCAAAGGCATACCTGCAAAGCAGCAACCTGCTGACCTTTAAAAGCAAAAAGTTCACCGGACCAGATCCCGAAGCGCCTAACAGCACTTACCCGATCCCTGTGATCTGGACCTTTGGCTTGAATCTTTCACTTTAATTCTTTCAACTTGTCAATAATGAAATTCCATCTATATATTCTGGCAGGCCTGGCGATATGCCTTTTATCCTGCGGTAAAACACTGGATCAGGCTCCCCAGGGCGTTATTTCGGGCCAGGACCTGAATACGCCTGAAAACGTTGAAAAAATGGTCATTGCAGCGTATGCAGGACTGGGGAATGATAACATCCATACGTCCTTTTCTCTCTGGCCCTGGGGCAGTATGCGCAGCGGCGATGCTTATAAAGGAGGCGACAGCCCCGGCGACAATACCGACTGGCATAACTACGAGATATTTTCGGGCAACCGGCCGGAGTTGGGAAATACCGATTTAATGTGGTATTATTTATATATTGGAGTATCCAGGGCCAACGATGCGTTAAGAAGAGTGAACAGCCTGGATTCGGCAGCTTTTCCAAAAAAGAAGATACGCCAGGCGGAAGCCAGGTTTATAAGAGGGCATTTTTACTTCCTGCTGAAGATCCTTTATAAACATGTGCCGTTCATCGATGAAACCATTGCGGAGAAAGATTATGGTACTGTTTCGAACGTTGCATTGAGCAACGATGAACTCTGGAATAAGATAGCGGACGATTTCAGGTTTGGAATGGATAACCTCCCTGAAACCCAACCCGAAATTGGCAGGGCGAACAGGAGTGCAGCGACTGCCTACCTGGCCAAAACACTGTTGTACCAGGCGTATGTTCAGGATGATATGAACAACGTGGTTTCCATTAATGCACAAAAACTGAACGAAGTAATTGCCTTGTGCGATAAAGTGATCAATTCAGGGAAATACATGCTGAATGATGACTTTGCCAAAAACTTCCTGACACAGTTCGATAACAGTAAAGAATCTGTTTTTGCCGTGCAGTTCTCGAAAGATGATGGAACGCCAAAAGGGAGGTTGAATATGGGCGTAGCGCTGAACTATCCGATGAACAAGGAATTTGGCTGCTGCGGTTTTCACCTGCCAAGCCAGAACCTTGTAAACGCTTTCAAAACAGATAAGAACGGTTTGCCGATGTTCGATCATTTCAACGATGCGGATGCGAAAGAAGGGGCAGATTTCACCGGTAATACGTTTGATCCGAGATTAGACCATACGGTCGCCATCCCCGGACACCCGTACAAATACAGTCGTTTCATTTATGAAAAAACATGGGCCAGGGCGCCGCAGATCTATGGCTATTTTTCATCGCTTAAAGAAACGGTAGCGCCGGATGATCCATCGTTCCAGAAAATACCTCCGTTCATGTCGAGCTCTAAAAATACAGATGTGATCCGCTTTGACGATGTATTGTTATGGAAAGCGGAGGCGCTCATACAGTTGAACAGGCAGGACGAAGCATTGCCGCTGATCAACGCCATCAGGTCCAGGGCCCAGACCAGTACCGCCCGCCTCAAGTATGCAGACGGTACCTATTATTCAAACTATAAGATCAGCATCTATCAGCCAGGTGTGAACTGTACCTGGACAAAAGATTTTGCCTGGAAGGCATTGATATGGGAAAGAAGGCTGGAGTTCGCGATGGAAGGCAACCGGTTTTTTGATCTTGTAAGATGGGGAATAGCGGCCGACTATCTTAACAGCTATTTTACCAGCGAATCAACCAAACGGGTATACCTGAAAGACGCGAAGTTCACGAAGAACAAGGATGAGTATTTACCGATCCCCCTGAACCAGTTGAACTACAGCAGGGGAGTGTACAAACAGAATACGGGATGGTAAGTTAGAATCGAAACACCAGGACCAGCATTTTACAACAGCTTCAATATAAAAAATATGGGCATTAAACCTAACGTTCTTTTGATCGCAGTAATTGCAGCAACCGGCGGACTGCTTTTTGGATTTGATACAGGGGTGATATCCGGCGCTCTGCCGTTTTTGAAACAACATTGGCAGCTGGGAGACGACAGCCTCGAATGGGTGACTACTACCGTGCTGATAGGTGCAGTGATAGGCGCCCTGGGAAGCGGCAAATTATCGGATATGCTTGGCCGTAAGAAAATGATCATCGTTAATGCCATCATTTTTTCAGCAGGAGCATTAGGTTGTGCCTTCGCGTGGAATATTGAAGTGCTGATGTTCATGCGTATGGTGATAGGAGTAGCCATCGGGATCACTTCCTACGTGGTGCCGATGTATATCGCTGAAATATCTCCTGTTCGCTACCGGGGGGCATTGGTGACGCTGAACCAGCTGATGATCACTATCGGTATCCTGGCGTCGTATATCGTCGATTATTTTTTGTCGGACGATGCCAATACGGCTTCCTGGAGATGGATGTTCCTGGCGGGTTTTGTGCCTGCGATCATTCTTTTGGTTGGGATGTTTTTTTTGCCCGAATCGCCCAGATGGCTTACCAGCAAAGGCCATTGGGAAGAAGGAGAGAATATTTTAAAGAAGACGGAAGACCCGGCATTGGTTGAACAGGCGTTGGCTGACCTGAAAAAAGAACTGTCTATTGCATCTCAGCAGAAAGGCGAGCTCAAAGAGATACTTAAACCCTGGCTACGCCCGGCCCTGATCATTACTATCGGTATTTTCTTCTTCCAGCAATTCTCAGGGGTCAATACAATTATTTACTATTCTCCTATCATCTTCCAGATGGCAGGTATTGTAAGCAATACTGATTCTATTTTGCCTGCTATTATCATAGGAGCGGTAAATGTATTGGCTTGTTTTATATCTGTATTGTTGTTGGATAGGGTAGGAAGAAGAAAACTCTACATGATAGGCATCTGCGGCATGGCGCCGTCGCTGGCCTTATTAGGCTGCTGTTTCCACTTTAAGGAAGCATTGGGCCCTAACCTGCCTTTCTTCGCAGTACTGAGCATTGTGTGTTATATCATCTTTATCGCCATCAGCCTGGCCCCCCTGGGATGGTTGCTGATATCGGAAATATTCCCTTTATCGGTACGCGGCGTAGGTATGAGCATTGGTTCACTGGCTCATTGGGGTTTTAACGCCATCATAGCTTTTACTTTTTTGAAGCTGGTGAATTATATTGGCGTATCCGCTACTTTCCTGTGTTATGCGTTGATCTGCATTGCCGGTATTATCTGGGGCTATTTTTATATCCCCGAAACCAAGGGCAAGTCGCTGGAAGATATTGAAAAAGCCTGGAGGAACGGGAAGAAACCAAGAGAAATATAAATAGGATCTTACTACCTGGTCGATATATCGACTATAGAACTACATCAGATATCGGGCGGCGATTGTCGAGTTGCCGCAGTTAAATTTTTTCCTAGTCAAAATAAAACAGTTTATATGAAGAAGATAAAGATGATATTTGTGGCAACGCTGCTGACATTATTCGCCAATGCGCAGTTCATCAGCAGTTTTCACCCGGAGAAAGAGCCAACGAATGGCATACAATATTTTAAACCATCGGGGAATTTGTTCGTGGGCGACTGTATTCCATTCTATCATGACGGTACCTACTATTTATACTGGTTGCTGGATTCGGCGCACCATTCTGCATTGAATGGACTAGGAGGGCACCAGTGGACATTGAGCACATCGAAAGACCTGAGATCCTGGAAACATTACCCTGTGGTGTTAGGCATTGACGAAGACTGGGAAAAATCGATCTGTACCGGGTCTGTGGTATATCATGACAAAAAGTTCTATGCTTTTTATGCAACGAGATTGATCAATGCAGAAGGGCATGTAAATGAGCAGTTGAGTTATGCGATCAGCGACGATGGCATTCATTTCAAAAAACAACAACCTAATCCTTTTTACACTTCCGCTCCCGGCTATAATAAGAATAACTTCCGGGACCCGAAGGTGATAGTTGATGATGCGGGCGTTTTTCATCTCTTTGTTTCATCCGCCAAAGAAAATGCGTTCACCGCCGAAAGCGGTACGTTGGTACACCTGACATCCAAAGACCTTAAGGATTGGAAGGTAGAAGACCCGTTGATTTACGGTCAGGCAGATGTTCCTGAATGCCCGGATTACTTTCTCTGGAATGGTTGGTATTACCTCATTTACGGAAGGGCAGGGAATACTTTCTATCTTAAATCCCGCAAGCCTTACGGGCCATGGGAATACCCGCGTTACCAGGCGCTGGACGAAGATTGGGTGAACGTGGCAAAAACAGCCCAGTTCAACAATGGCCGCCGTATCGTTGCCGGATGGATCCCCAGCAAAAAGGACAACAAAGACCGGGGCCATGAGGTGTTTGGAGGCAACATCATTATCCGCGAACTGACCCAGGAGAAGGATGGAACGCTGAATTCGAAGCTGCCTGTGGAAGCATTGCCGGCGGTGAATACAAATGTTAGCCTGGCTGCGGTTCCGGGTCCGCATGTTGTAAAAAATAACGCTAACAGCTATACGATCAACAGCCCGGATGGTTTGGATGCCGTGTTCTTCGAAAATATACCTGCAGATTGCTACATTACTTTCGATATGGAAGTGAATGGCAATACCGAAAACTGGGGCTTGTTCCTGCGAAGCAACAGGAACGGAGGCGAGGGTTACAAACTCCAGTTCTCTTCTGTTAACCGCCAGGTAAAACTGGCAGGCACAACGATCAGCGCCGTAGAAGATCTTAATAAAAAGACCCGTGTGCAGGTAATTATGAAAGGTGATATCATTGATGTTTGCATCGGCGGTAAAAGATGTGTAGTGGACAGGCTTTCTGAACAAAAAGGAAGTGTACTGGGTTTATTTGCCAAGCACGGCAAAGTTACTTTCAGCAACCTGACCGTTGCTTCATTAAAACCATAAAAGTAAATCGTAGTAACAATGATTGTAGGATTTGATATAGGCGGAACTAAATGCGCGGTGATATTGGGTGAAGAAGTAAGCGACAGCAGGCTGGAGATCAGGGATAAGATCATATTGCCCACTGATAAGCCGGTTTATGAAATGATTGATGCGTTATATAAACATACGGAGTTGTTGCTGGAAAGAAATGCGGTATCCCTTGATGCCGTACAGGGTATTGGGATCAGTTGCGGAGGTCCGTTGAGCAGCCGGCGGGGAATGATACTATCGCCACCTAACCTGCCAGGATGGGACAATATCCCGATAGTTGAAATGAGCGTCAAAAAGTTCAATAAACCCGTTTTATTGCAGAACGACGCCAACGCATGCGCCATGGCAGAATGGAAGTATGGGGCAGGCAGGGGATATGAGAACCTGGTGTTCCTGACCTTCGGAACAGGTATGGGAGCAGGGTTGATACTGAACGGGAAGCTTTATTCCGGGACTACCGACCTGGCCGGGGAGGTAGGGCACCTGCGGCTGTCGGATATGGGACCTGTAGGTTTTGGTAAAGCGGGTTCCTTTGAAGGTTGGTGCAGCGGTGGCGGAATTGCCCAACTGGCGCAGATTCGGGTACGTCAGCGGCTTCAGATGGGTGAGAAGGTATCTTTCTGTTCCAAATTGGAAGATCTGCCCGGATTAACAGCTAAAATGGTTGCAGAAGCGGCATACAGGGGCGATGCTACAGCCATTGAAATTTACAGGGACTGCGGTACCTACCTGGGTAAGGCGTTGGCTTTACTGATCGATATCCTGAATCCGGAAGTGATCGTGATAGGAAGTATTTACGGCAGGGCTCAATCGCTGCTGGAACCGGCTATGAGAGAAGTGCTTGAACGGGAGGCCATCCGGACTTCTTATGAAGCATGCAGGATAATGCCAGCCAGTCTTTCCGAAAATATAGGAGATATTGCCGCATTGTCGCTCGCCGTGCAGGCAGCGGCAATGTGATACCTGCAATTGGAAAAAGCAACCGGGGAGAAATCTCTCCCCGGTTGCCTTAGATCTTAACTGAGTTGCCTGTTCAGTACCAGCAGGGTGTTTTCTTTTCCCTGTTTGGGTTTGGTATAGCAAACAACCGCATAAGCATTTTCCAGCGTTTTGCTGATGCCTGAAAGAATAAGCGGGTCATCGCTCATTTCAATAACTTCTTCCGTCAGTAAATTTTTATATCCTTTCACTCCTTTCCCATAAAACAATTCCAGCAATTTACCTTCTTCTACAGTGAACCATCCATTTCCAAATTCTGTGTTAAACCTTATTACATACCGGTTGGCGGCAATTCTTTCAGGTTGCCAGGTATTGTAAACCGTATCTCCCAGCGGCCAGAGTTTTATAGTTGTTACTTCCCCCTCAGGTGCGATCTTTTCAATCACAATATTCCTGTCGGTGTCCTGGGCTAGTAACCATGAATCTTCGTCTAACGATAAGCTGATGACCTGCTGGAAATTCCGCTGCTTCGTGAGGATGGTCCGCTGCTTTATTACGTTGCCTTTTTCATCGATATGCCTGTGTATCCAGTTGCTGCTCTCCCTGGCCAAAAGATGGATGCCGTTGTTGATACATATCTTATTATTCCTCGGAAGAGGGATCTTTACATTGTGCTTTTTCCTGATAATTCCGTCTTTAAACTCAATCGCCAGCATTTTATCGGGCTTAGTGTCCGACCAGTTATCTACATCATAAAATATTGAAAACTGTCCCTCTGTGCCTATGAAATTGCCTGTAAAGGGTTTGTTACCCTTTGGCAATTCAGTGTTTGCCCTGCCGAAAACGGGAATACTTATTTCCAGCTCCTTGTCGGGATGATAAGGGACAAGGGATATATAATTTTCGTTCCGGGGGCTCAGGAAGAGCGTGGGCAATATGCCATCTTCTTCTTCATAACTTTCTGTAGTGCCGTCGGGGGCTACAATGGTGTAATGCGTCCTGTACGTGTGTCCCTTCCCGTAAATATAGTTCGCCAGCAGGATATTGCCTTTGCAGGAGATATTGTCCTTTGCCGATACCTCGTTTTCTGCTACCAGCATAGTTAAAACGCCGATACTGGTTTTGTTGACAGTTACCGTGAAGGGTTGTGATTTTTCCAGGTCTTTCATCTTAATAAACTTTATAACTTTTTTCG
>Ga0164243_10013319_pt1 | contig 11583 bp, 9 predicted proteins | sample OricompcompostOP_FD_108781 | JGI IMG/M metagenome (GOLD analysis project Ga0164243, IMG submission 108781) | Organic Plus compost microbial communities from Emeryville, California, USA - Original compost - Organic plus compost (OP) | ecosystem: Engineered > Solid waste > Mixed feedstock >... | reverse complement strand
TCTTTGCGGGTCAATGCGATTGGGGTCGTGCGGGTCATGGAGCGAACAGATGCGGGCGCGCCGAGCCGCAACGTTGGTCAGCGAAGCTTTCAGCCATGCTCCGCCTCTCTCGGCCGATCAAGAATGGAGATCCTCTGCTGCTCCCAAGTCTCATCGGGTGAGGCAGGAACGTATTTTGGGGATTCTGCCCGAGAAGCGCCCAGGTCAATCCTCCGCGGCATGCCGCGATACTGGTGGCTATTGTTGGAGAGGCGCAGTGAACAGTACCCCGCGATGAGACGATGGCCTACCCACCGCGTGTCCACGATGGTTTCGCCATCGCTCGGGTTTATCAGCAGCGAGCGCCCCAAAAATATGGACCATGCCTTGGGGTTCAGCAGAGTCGTTGAATACGCATGGAACGAACGGCCGCTGCAATAGAACGCACTCGTCCGAAAGACCTGCCTGGGTAGGAACACTCGGATGCGGTCGAGCTGATCGGGTCCAATTTCGCTCGCTGCGAAGTCGAGCATGGGGATATGCAGTGTTCGCCCGGCGATTCGGACCCTCGAATGAATGGCCAGTTCTTGATCCGAGCGAAGCTTTCCGATCTGAGACTCGAGCCATTCCTCGGATAGCGCAGCGCCACTGACCTCGAATATCTCTCGCTCGTCGAGCAAAGAATCGGGCGTGTACACATAACGACTGAACTCGAACACCGCATTGGTGCGTCCGAAGACAGCTTGCAGAAAGTGGAATGGATGGTCGCCCGAGATCATTGGATGCGGATGCCCTGAAGGACTTGGTAGGTTTCGAGGGCGTAGTGATCTGTCATTCCAGAGATGAAGTCAACGATCAGATGCTCACGACGGCCCATCTCGGCGCCTCGTTCCTGGAGCAGGTACTTATCCTTGTAGCTCTTTGGCAGCAGCCGAATCAATCGAAGGTGGAAATCGCGTCCACGCAGCCCACGAGCATCGCCGCGGACAAGCGCCACGAACTCATCTTCGGGTAAGTCCAGCAACAACTTGAAGTGTGTCAGCAATCCGCAAATCACATTGCGCCCGGCCAGCTCCACTCTTTCAGCCGACGGGTGCGAATAGATCTGTTTGCGGGCGAATTCATTAACCTTGTTCATCAGCCGGCCGATGTCCGAGTCCAGCGTAATCAGGCGAACAGCGTTGCCTGCGAGAATCCCTGCAGCATTCGCGGTGAAAGCTTCGGCAGCCGATTCCACCGCTTCATTGATGACGCTCGTCTTGAAGGCGATCATCGGATGCACGCTCTTCGAAGCGAATCTCCACTCGCCGAACTCATCCGCCAAGTCTTCGATGCGGATGATCTTTTTCTCGAGCCCGTCCTCCAGGTCACTCATCGAATAGGCGATGTCATCAGCGGCTTCCATCAAAAGCAGAAACGGGAACTTGTGGGTAGGAGTCCATCCGACCCTATCGCACGCATGCTCATAGTGCTTCCATTCGGCATCGAAGATGCCAATCTTTTTTGCGCCTTGCGGCATGGAGCGGTAACGCCATGGATACTTGACCGTGGCTAGCAGCAGCGAGCACGTAAGATTCATTCCGTGCTCATCTTTTCCGCTCAGCAGCGCGACCTGGCGAAACCCTTGCGGATTACCATCGAACATCTTGAGATCGGATTCAGGTGAGCCGTGCTCGCTGAACCACTCTCGAATCGCCGCTTCGCCCAAATGTCCAAACGGCGGATTGCCAATGTCATGCAGCAGGCAGGCATTCTCGACCACATTCACGAGTGCGGCCATTTCGCGGTAAGGCTCGTTGCCTGCCGCCATCTTCTCGATGACCCGTTGGGCGAGATATTTCCCGAGCTGAGAAACCTCGATCGAATGAGTGAGCCGAGTCCGTACGGATGCGTTCGGATCGAGCGGAAATACCTGCGCCTTCTGCTGCAGTCGACGAAATGCGGCCGAGTTTACGATCCGCCCTTTGTCGCTCTCGGATGCGTGGAGCGGTGTTCGATGCCCCGCTGACGCTGGCCTCAAGGTCTCGCCAGTCACCAATCGAAGCAAATCGCGAAGGATCTTTGCAGCCATGAACGCAATGCCTCCCTAGCATGAGATCGTCTTCAATGACCGGATGACACCCAGAACTGAACTGTTGGTTGGTATCAGGTGCGGACGCGGAGCTCCCAAGCGCGCCCGCTTGTTCTGGGTTTATATACAGTAATACACGCCCACTGCACCTTGAGCAAGACGCTCACGAAGCGGGCAATCAGAGATCGCCTCTCCTTATTTCCGGGCGATGCCGACGATCCGCTCGATCACCTTGGCATCATCCGGCAGCAAACCAACTTTCGCGAGCCGCGGCGTGAGTGTCGCCCAGTTCGGGTCCATCGCGAACACGCGCTTGAACAAGGGCAGCGATTCTTCGATCCGGTTCATGTTCACGAGCGCAACGGCATGCCAATAGATCATCTCGGCATTGTTCGGGACCAGTTTCGAAGCGGCGCTGTAGTGGGCGAGCGCGCCTTCGTTGTCCTTGTGCTCGACTGCGAGATCACCCGCATTCATGTGGTTGTACGCACGCTGCAGCGTGACGAGCCGGCGCAGCTCCCGCAAGGGCTCTGGGCTGTCGTCGACGCGTAGATCGAACACGCGATCCGCCCACGGCCGGCCCGTCGGCTTACCCGTGACGACGATCAGCGCCGCGGACTGCCGGCCGCGAATGTCGCCGCCCGCCTGTTGCGCGGCATCGAGCGCGGCAAGCATGCGCTCGGCCAGATCGCCCTTCGTCGTTTCGAACGCGCGCGACATTGCCGGCCAGACTTTGTCGTTGAGCATGAGATTCGCCTGCACGGAATAATTCGCACCGACGAAGTGACCTGCGTCCGGGATGTTCTTTGCGCCGGTATGCGCGAGCACCCGGCCCTGCGCATCGATCATCGCGACTTGCCGCACGTCGCGCGCTGCATCCTCCGCTAGCAGTGCCTTGAGCGCATCGGGCGCGCTCTTGCCGCCTCGCATCAGCTCGAGCCCGCGTTTTCCGTAGCTCGGCTCGACGAACGACTGCGTCGCGACGGCACCGACACCGGCTTCCGCCCAGGGCACCGTCGCTCCGACAGAGAACCAGTGCGATTGAACCGCAACGCCGATCTCGCCCGTCTGCGGATCGCGCGCGACGATCGAAAACGTGTGCACGGGACGCAGCGGCGTCTGCAGATGCGGCTCTGGATTCGCGCTCGACGCGCACGGCGCGAACCAGAGGGCGAGCGATGCAAAAGCCACGAGACGGTTCATGGACGATCTCCCGATCCGAGCTGGCGGAAGCGCAATGGCGGCGCGCATGAGCGTAGCACTCAACCGGACGACAATCGTGCGCTCTGCCGGATGAGCGCCAGGGCCTGCGGCTCATCGACGAACAACGGCAGATCGAAATACCGATACGCATCCAGCCAATCGCGCAGCGGCGCGACGTGATCGCGGACCGCGTAGCCGCGCCGTGCCGACGACCAGGAATCGTATGCACGCTGCCCCTGAGCAGCAGCCCAGGCTTCGAACGGCGCGCTCAAACGTTCGAGTTGAGCACGGAAAGCATCGAACGCACTCGAAACGTTCGCAGGTGGCACGATGCATGCGCGAAGCCGCGCTTCCGCCTCACCGAAATACACCGCGCTGAACCATTCGGTATGTCCGCCCGCCTCGAGAGGCACCCACGCCGGCGCCTGCGCTCGATGAGCCGCAAACTCCGTCTTGATCATCGCCTCGAGCGCACGCGCGAGCTCGCGGTGCGGCAGCTCGAGCAGCAGCGATTGCTGCAAATCGAACAGCTCGAAATAGCGGCGCGTGAACGTGCAGATCCTCTGCAATGGATTGCACGAGAACCCGACCTTGAACGCGGAGCAGTCCGTCAGCGCGAACAAGTACACGAACCAGGGCCGGCTGTCGGCCGGCTCGCCGCGATCGAGCAGGAATGCGTCGATCTGACTCAAGTGCGTGGTGCGGCCGACGTCGTCTTCACCGGACCCATGCCGCGAATCTCGACGATCACCGCCTCGTCTTTCGCGCCGTCGAAATGCACGGCGCCCGCGGGATGCTTCATGAAGCCGCCGGGCTTGATCGCCACGGTGTTGTTCATGTCGTACGTGGCGCCACGGCCTGCGTACCAGGTGCCCTGAATGACCGTGATGTATCGGTCGGTGCTGTGAGAATGCGGGCGGCTCGTCGCGCCGGCCGGAAAGCGGATGCGAATGATGTAAAAGCCCGGCTGGCTCGGATCGCCCTGCAAATTGATCGTCTTGACCTTCGAGAGATCCGGCCCCCAGTCCAGCTCGTCGTTTTGCACGATGACGAAGCCCTGTTCGTCCGTCGCCGCCGGCGCGAGCGCGGAGCCTGCGAGCATCGCCGCCAGCAACAGTGTTCCTCTCAGTACGGATTTCATCCGAGTCATGGCTGTCCCCCGAAGATGCGGTGCGTCGACTTGTATGAGCGTCGGCGTTCGTGTGAAGTCTAGGCGATGGCTCGCCGTCTGGCATTCCTGTCGCAGTGTCTCGTCGTCATCGCCGCGTCGTTCGGCATCGCAAGGCTTGCCGCCGCGCACCCGGCGCCCTTCAGTTATCTCGACGTGTACCTGGAACCCGAAGGCCTGCGCGGCGCGCTCGTCATCCACGATTTCGATGCGGCGCACGAGCTCGGGATCGAGAAGCCGGAATCGCTGCTGAACGCGGCCGTCGCGCGTGAGCATCGCGCCGCGCTGATTCGCGTGATCGAAGCGCGGCTGCGGCTGCAGACGAGCGATGCGACGTTGCAGCCGCGGTGGGGCGATATCGAGACGTTGACCGAGCGCCAAAGCGTGCTCCTGCCGTTTTCCATCGACACGCCGGTGCGCGGCCGATTGGACATCGACGCCCGGCTCTTCCCCTACGACCCGAACCACCAGACGTTCATCAACATCTACGAAGGCGGTGCGCTCAGGCAACAGGCCATTCTCGATTCGAGCGCGCCGGCGATGCAGTTCTACAGCGGCAGCTTGCAAGGCCGCTGGCTGCTCGTGAGCACGTTCGTCCGGGCGGGCGTGCATCACATCCTGATCGGCCCCGATCATGTGCTGTTCCTGCTTGGTTTGTTGCTGCTCGGCGGATCGCTGTGGCGCCTTGCGGCGATCGTCACGGCATTCACGATCGGCCACAGCGTCACGCTCTCGCTCGCCGCGCTGAATATCGTGCAGCTCTCGCCGCGGCTCGTGGAGCCGGCGATTGCGCTCAGCATCATCGTCGTGGGTGTGGACAATTTGCTGGTGAGTCGTCAACGGAAGACGGCTTCGGGGTTCCCTCACCCTGCCCCTCTCCCTTCGGGAGAGGGGACGCAGCTTTCGGGTGCGGGAGCGGATCGTGATCTGCGCACCTGGATGGCGGGCATTTTCGGCCTGATCCATGGCTTCGGGTTCGCGGCCGTTTTGATGGAAATCGGCCTGCCGACCGAGGCCTTGGGCTGGTCGTTGGCCGCGTTCAACATCGGCGTCGAGATCGGGCAATTGTTCATCGTGATGACGCTGCTGGCGCTCGCGCGGCTGACCACGATGCTTCCGGCCTATCGCACGGCCTACGCCGAACGTTTCTTGACGCTCGCGTCCATGGGCGTCATTGCGGCAGGTGTATATTGGCTCGCGCAAAGAATCGGGCTGACGCCTGCTACCTGATCACTCGAGGGGGAACCATGCAACGTCCCATTGTTCTGGCAACGGTCATTGGCGGCGGCTTGTTCGCGATCGCAGTGTTCGCTCAACAAAGTTCGGCGCCCGGCGCCGCGGCGCGACCCCAGGGCGTCGACACGATCGAGCAAGTGGCCGGCAACGTCTATCGCGTTCCCGGCGCGGGCGGCAACAGCGCGGTGCTCGTGCACTCGAACGGCGTGCTGCTCGTCGATACGAAGCTCGTGAACAACGGCCAGGCGCTGCTGAACGTCATCAAGAAAGTGACCGACAAGCCGGTCACGCACATCATCAACACGCACACTCATGGCGATCACACCGGCAGCAACGCGGAGTTTCCGGCGACGGTCGAAATCGTCACGCACGAAAACACGAAGGCGAACATGGAGCGGATGGATGCCTTCAAGGCCGAGGCAGGCAAGGTCGGCCTGCCGGACAAGACATTCAAGGATCGCATGACGCTGCTCTCCGGCAAGGATGCGGTGGATCTCTATTATTTCGGCGCCGCACATACGAACGGCGATGCGTTCGTCGTGTTTCGGGATGCTCGCGTGATGCACGCCGGCGATGTGTTCCCGAGCAAGGCGCAGCCGCTGCTCGACGTGAGCAACGGCGGCAGCGGTGTCGCGTTCCCGGACACGCTTGCGAAGGCGGCTGCAGGCATCAAGAACGTCGACAAGGTGATTACAGGCCACAGCACGCTCATGACCTGGAACGACTTCGTCGATTACGGCGAATTCAATCGGCTGTTCCTCGCGCATGCGCGCGCATCGCTCGCCGCGGGCAAGACGCCCGAGCAGGCGATGGCCGATTTCAAGCTGCCGGAAAAATTCAAGGACTACACGCTGACGAGCGGCCGCGGCGGTCCGGGCGGAAACTTCAACGTGATCTATGGGGAGTTGAAGAAGTAAGGGAGTCGGCATGACCGCGAGCGCCGGTGCATAGCGCGGCGGCGCTTGTATACCGAGATCACCAACTCCCGTCGTCCCGACGAAAGTCGGGACCGCGATTGGCAGCGTGCCGACCGCGATGCCGACTTGCGTCGGGATGACCCAGACGGCCCGCGATCACACCGCCTGCCGGTGGCGCCCGACTTGCGTCGGGATGACGGGGGCTGCGACGAGCCCCACCTCGCACTCGACGAGCGGACGGACATCTCCGTCTCAATCAGGCAGCATGTTCGTCCTGACCACTTTCCCAAAGGACCGGACATGCGGACCTTCTGTCTTTGCCTGTGTTTGCTCGGGGCGGCAGCCCTCGCGTCGGCTGAGGACTTTCCCCGCGGCAAATTGCCCGACACCGTCACGCCGCTCGCGTATCGGCTCGATCTCACCGTCGTTCCCGATCAGCCGCGCTTCTCGGGGCATGTCGAAATCGATGTCACGCTCAAGACTCCCGCTCAACTCATCTACATGCACGGCCGCGAGCTCAACGTGCGCTCGGCAACGGCGCTCGTCGGCGGCAAACGCATCGAGGCGCGCTACAAGGAGCTCGACAATCTCGGCACCGCACGGCTCGATTTCCAACAGCGCGTGCCCGCGGGCAAATTGACGCTCGCCTTCGACTACGACGCGCCGTTCGGCAACACGCCTTCCGGGCTGTATCGCATCAAGGTCGGCGACGACTGGTATTCATGGACGCAATTCGAATCGATCGATGCGCGCGCCGCCTTTCCTTCATTCGATGAGCCCGGCTACAAGACGCCGTTCACCGTGAGTCTCACGACGAAGCCGGGCCAGCTCGCACTGTCGAACGCGCCCGAAGCGGGCGCACCGGCGCAGGCGGGCAATCTCGTGAAGCATTCCTTCGCGCCGACGAAGCCGCTGCCGACCTATCTCGTCGCGTTCGTCGTCGGCCCGTTCATTGCGGTCGAAGGCGTCGCGCCGCCGACGGCGATCCGCAAGAACCCCCTGCCCCTGCGCATCGTTGCGACGAAGAATCAGGCCGGCAAGCTCGACTACGCGCTGGCCGAAACGCCGCGCATCGTCGAGCTGCTCGAGAACTATTTCGGCTCGCCGTTCCCGTTCCCGAAGCTCGATCAGATCGCCTCGCCCGTGATGGGCGGCGCGATGGAGAACGCGGGCGCCGACATCTACGACGATGAGATCCTGCTGCTCGACAAGGGCGCCTCGACCCATCAGAAACAGACCTTCGGCATGGTCGTCGCGCACGAGCTCTCGCATCAATGGTTCGGCGATCTCGTCACGCCGGCGTGGTGGGACGACATCTGGCTGAACGAAAGCTTCGCGAACTGGATGGGCTATCGAATCGGCAACGAATGGCGACCCGAGCTCAACATCGGCGTGAATGCGATCGAGGAAGCGTTGCAGGCCATGAGCATCGACGCATTGCAGGCGGGTCGGCCGATTCACCAGACGATCGCGACGAACGGCCAGATCGATTCGGCGTTCGACAAGATCACCTACGGCAAGGGCGGCCAGGTCGTCGCGATGATCGCGGCGTATCTCGGCGATGAGAAGTTCCGCGACGGCGTGCGCCTGCATCTGCAGCGGCATCCCTACGGCAATGCCACGTCAGATGAATTCTTCACCGCGCTCGCGGACGCCGGGAAGGACCCGCGCGTGCTCAAGGCGATGCGCGACTTCGTCTATCAGCAAGGCGTTCCGGTCGTCGATCTCGTGCGACAAGGCGCGGGCTTCGAAGCGACGCAATCCCGCTACACGAGGCTGGGGAAGAACACTTCGGATGTGCAGTGGATCATTCCTTTCTGTGCACGCCGCGGCGAGACGCGCTCATGCACGCTGCTCGATCGCAAGACCCAGACGATCACCGCGAACGGCAATGGCCCGCTGATCCCGAATGCCGCCGGCACTGGCTACTATCGCTACAACCTCGACACCGCCGATTGGGATGCACTGATCGCACTCGGCCCGAAGCTGCCCGCGGGCGAAGCCTTGGCCGCGAGCGACAGCCTGTGGGCGCAGTTCTCGACCGGAAAAGTGTCGGCGGCCCAGCTGATCAAAGCGGCACGAACCTTCGTCGAGAATCCCGATTCCAATGTCGCCGTGTACGGCGGCTGGCAGCTGGCGGGATGGCGCGATCACGGCTGGCTCGGACGCGAAGCGCTCGCGAGCTATGAGCGCCTGATGAGCTCGATCTATCGCCCGCGTCTCACGAAGCTCGGCTTCGCGCCGCGCGCCGGCGCGCATGCGTCCGATACGCCGGACACCCAGAAGCTGCGCCAGGAGCTCGTCAGCCTCGTGGCCGGCGAAGCGCGCGATCCCGAGATTCGCAGGACGCTGAGCGGCGCCGCGAGGGCGTATCTGAAAGGCGATGCGAATGCGCTCGATCAGGCGTTTTATCGCGTCGCGCTCGCAATGCACGTTCAGGACGGCGACCTGGCGACGACCCAGGCGCTCTACTCGCGCATGATTGCGACTCACGACGAGCTGTTCCGCAATGCCGCGCTCGAGGCCGTGGGATCGAATCGACGCGCGGAGGACGCGCGTTGGGTTCTCGCGCAATTCAACGACTCGCGCCTGCGCTCCACGGACAAGGTCGCGCTCATGCAGTCTTTGATGTCGGAAGCCGAGACGCGTGATCTCGCGTTCGATTGGCTCAAGACCCACTATGACGAGTTCGCGAAGGGCATGGGCATTTTCGCGGTCACGGTGATCCCTTCGCTTCCGGAACACTATTGTTCAGCTGAAAAAGCGCAGGAAGCGGAGCGCGTGCTGCGGCCGAAGGTCGTGCAGGCGGGCCGCGGCGAGCTGCCGTTCGACCGCACGCTCGAACGCATTCGCACTTGCGGTGCGCTCAAGGCGGCGAAGACGGCGGAGATCGCGGCCGCGCTGAAGTGATGCGGTCATGCGTCCCTTCCCCCCGCGCGAGCGGGGGAAGGACAGGATGGGGGTCCGGTGCCACCCTTGTCCCCTACCCTCCCCCGCGTTGCGTGGATGCTGTCGGTGCCGGGTAGCTCGTCCACTGTCCCGTGCGCGCATTCAAGATCCGAAACGAGCCGTCCGCCTTCGCGCTGAGCTTCAGCCAATGTGCGCTGCTTTCGTCCAGATTCGCGATGCGCTCGTCCGGATAGTTCTCCGGTCCGGCGATGAGCGAGCGATGCAACTGCCACACATCCTCGAGCCCCTTCACCATGTGCAGCCTCTTGAACAGTTCCCTCATGCCGCCCTTGCGGGCGCCGTTGTTCACGATCGCAACGCGAGGCTGGAATGCCGCAAACGTGGCTGCATCGGCAACATCGGCGGCGCCATGATGCGCGACGAGATACACATCGACGGGACCGACGAGATTGTTCGGACACGCCAGCGCGGCGAGCGGATCGCCGCTCAGATCACCGATGTCCAGAAACTTGAATTTCCCGTACGTCAAACGAAAGCCCGTGGAACGGGGATTTTCGTGAACATCACCCGGCGGCAGCGGCGGTGAATTGCATGCCGGATTCGCGCCGCCAGCGCCTGCAAGCGGCTGCTTGATCGTCGCGCCCGCGGAGCTGACGACGATGGCCTCGACGCCTTTGAGCGGCAGCCGATCGCCCGGCTGCGGCTCGATGTGACGGCCTTTCGCGCGCACCGGCATATAAGCATTGAACACATTCAAGTCCATCTGCGCATGGACGTCCGCGCCGCCGATCAGGCTGCCATGATCGATGAACGTATGAATCGGCAGCAGTTGCGCGAGCTCCACGACGCCGCCGACGTGATCGGCATGAAAATGCGTGATCAACAGAGCGTCGATGTGATCGACACCCGCATCTCGAGCGGCCGCCTCGATGCGGCGCGCATCACGCGATTGGTGCGGATCGCCCGCAACGCCGGAGGTGCCGTTGCCCGCAAAGCCGGTGTCGACCAGCAGCGTTTCCTTTTCGGGCGTGACGATCAATGTGGACTGGCCGCCCTCGACGTCTATGAAATAGATGTCGAGCGTTTGTGCACCGGCCGTAGAGATGAGATACGCCGCGAGCGCCGCCAAGACCTTTGTCGCTATCGGTTTCATCGTTGCTCCTTGCGCTTTGAACCCTCGGCCTAATGCTACCGATACGCCGCCGCCTGAATCGAGTACAGCTCCGCGTATTGGCCGCCTCTTGCGATCAGCTCCTCGTGCGTGCCGCATTCGGCGACGCGTGCACCGTCGAGCACGACGATCAGATCCGCCATCCGAACCGTCGAGAACCGATGCGAGACGAGAATGGTGATACGCCCGTCGTTCGCGTCGGGCGCTCCGCGCGCCGCAGCCGCGTAGCGCTCGAACAGTGCGTGCTCGGTTTCCGCATCGAGCGCCGCGGTCGGCTCATCGAGCACGAGCACCAGCGGCCGATCGCGCATGAAGCCGCGGGCGAGCGCGAGCTTCTGCCACTGCCCGAACGAGACTTCGACGCCGCCCGGCCACGTCGGCCCCAGCTGCGTGTCGAGTCCGGAGGTGAGCCGCGCGATCACATCGTTCGCGCCGGCGCGCTCGATCGCCGTGCCGACGGCAGCCGCTTCCTCCAATCGCGGCACGTCCCCCAAACCGACCGTGTGACGTGCACGAAACTCGAATCGGAAAAAATCCTGAAACGCACCGGCGAGCCGCGCCCGCCACGCGCTCGCCGGCACGCGCTCGAGCGGCGTGTCGTCGAGCAGAATCGTGCCCGAGGTGGGCGCATACATTTTCGCGAGCAGCTTCACGAGCGTCGTCTTGCCGGCGCCGTTCTCGCCGACGATCGCAACGACGCTGCCGGCCGGCAGCGTCAGATTCACGTCTTCGAGCACGAGACGCTCCGTGCCCGGATAGGCGAACGACACATGCTGAAACCGAATACCACGCCGCAGCCGCTCAGGGACCGCGCGATCCTCGTGCGCGACGAGCGAAGCCGCATAGTCTTCGAGCCAGGCAAGCCGCCGTGAGCCATACATCCAGAAGCCGGTGAGAAATCCGAGCTCGCCGACCGTGGCGCCGACGT
>Ga0164243_10013318_pt1 | contig 11583 bp, 6 predicted proteins | sample OricompcompostOP_FD_108781 | JGI IMG/M metagenome (GOLD analysis project Ga0164243, IMG submission 108781) | Organic Plus compost microbial communities from Emeryville, California, USA - Original compost - Organic plus compost (OP) | ecosystem: Engineered > Solid waste > Mixed feedstock >... | reverse complement strand
GCGCGAACTGATCGGCCTCTATGTGACCCGACCCGAAACGGCGCGGGGTCGCTCCGCCCTCGGCGGTCATATCGCCGAGATCATCGACGGCCGCGATCTCATCGGCCTTGCGGAAACCGAGCTTCTCCTCCCTTTCGACGAGACGGCGCGGACCATGGTCCTCAACTCGGCGAAGCGCGTCGCCCTCGTCACCGCCGTCTCGCCGCGCGCGGTTGTCGACCTTCTCTTCGTCGGAGCGGAAATCCTCCGCCTTATCCGCCGCCTCGCTGGGCTTTACGGCGGCAGGCCCGGCGTCTTCGGCTTCCTCCGTCTGACCCGCGCCGCCATCGCTCATCTCGCCGTCACCGGCGGCATTGCGGCCGGAGACTCCCTCATCCAGCAATTCCTCGGGCACGGCATCGCCGCGCGCCTCTCGGCCCGCCTCGGCGAGGGCGTCATCAACGGCCTGCTGACGGCGCGCATCGGCATCGCTGCCATCGAGGTCTGCCGCCCCCTGCCCTTTATCAGTGGCCGCCCGCCGCGTCTTTCCGACATCATGGCCGAGCTCACCCGCCTCAGCGGCAGCAAGCCGGCGGAGCCCGATTGAGCATCGTTCCGATTGCCGGGATTCGTGCGATTCTGCTATTGATTTGATGGTTCGGGGGGCGGTGATTCGCTGCCGGCGTCCCCTGAAGTCTGCCGCGCCCTTCTGCTGCCCTCTTCGTCACGGGATGGTCATCGGAAGTGGGGTAGAGGCAGATTGTCGGAGATGCGCCCAAGGGCTAGTCTTCGACCCTAGCGGGTGGCGCCCTCATTTGCCGATAGCGATGGCAGGAGCAGTGAAGCCGTGGTTTACGAGCAATCAGACCGCAATGTCCGTCCTATGCGCCGTGGCGCGATGACCTTCGCCGCCGCGGGCCTCATGCTCGCGCTCGGCATGACGGGAGCACGCTCCGCCGAGGATCCCGTCCTCTCCCGCCTTGCCGGGGAATGGATCGGACAGGGCACGGTCCGCATGGGGCCGGGCTCTCCCCCCGAAAAAATCTACTGCCGGATCGCCAATCGCCTCGTCAGCGGCGGCGCGGCGCTCGAGCAGAAAGGCCGCTGCGCGGTCGACAAGAATTCCGGCTCGCTCAAGGGCAAGATCGCCGCGAAGGGCAAGGGCCGTTACGAAGGCTCGCTCGACTCGCCGCAGACCGCCGGCCCCGCCCGGCTCGCCGGCCAGATGACGGACGGCAAGATCGTACTCTCTGCCGAGTTCATCGACCGCTTCAGCCGCCGCCCGACGCTTTCCATCATCTCGCTCTCGGTCGGCGATGGCGGCCAGTACCGCCTCGTCTCCAACACGCTCATTCCCGAGACCGGCCGGCATTTCGAGACGAGCGACATTCTGTTCAAGCTGAACACGAAGAAGAGAAAGCCGCTGGAATAGAGATGCGCTAGGGGACAGTTCCGCCGCTTAGCCTTGCCGCTCCGGAACGGTGACGGTCAGCCCGTCGAGTTCGTCCCGCATCTTGATCTGGCACGACAGGCGCGAATTCGGCCGCACATCGTAGGCGAAGTCGAGCATGTCCTCTTCCATCGGCTCCGGTTCGCCGGCGGCCTCCTTGAAGGCCTCGTCCACATAGACATGGCAGGTGGCGCAGGCGCAGGCGCCGCCGCATTCGGCCTCGATCCCCGGCACCCCGTTGCGGACGGCATTCTCCATGACGGTCGAGCCGTTCTCCGCCTCGACTTCGTAACGGGTCTCGTCGGGCGCGATAAAGATGATTTTCGGCATTTCGGTCGGTATCCGGGGAAGACGTGCGGAGCGGGTCCTGACCGGATCGGCCGGCCTCATGAGCTTCGCGGCCGATATAGGAGATTTCCAGGGTGATCGCCAGCCACGCCGCTCGAAGGCGCACGCCGACATGCGACCGCCTGCGGCGGGCCGCATTCCCTCCCGCGTCCATGAACCCGGCCGGCGGGGGGTTGCCGGAAAAGGTTACCAATCCATGCCCCGGGCCTGAGGGCAAGTTGACGCGTTTTGTTAAAATCTGAGGAAATTTCTTAAAACATCGTTAACGGTGATTTCGGCCCCCTCCGGCGGGTTCCGACGCCGTCTCAGGAGATCGTTCTACGCCCCTTGGATCAGGGAATTTTCCGAGTTGGAAAGGACCTGTTTACCATGCCGTCGCCACCCCTTCCGGCCAGCCATTCGGCCTCGCCGTTTTCCGCGGAAATCTGCCGGAATCCGGGGCTGCCGATCCGTTTGCAAGCCCTGCCTCCGGATGCTTCTACCGCTCCCGGATAGCCCCTTCCGACCTTCGCAAGCCCCTCCTTCCGGGGCCTTCCGGACCCCGCCGGATTTACCGTGGTTCCCGATAGTTTCCGGGGCCGGCTTGACTTGTGGAACGACCCTTCCGGACTTGCCTTTTTCGTTTCTGCTGCCATCAATGTGCCATTAGGATGAACTAGCGGCGAGGGTAAGTGGCCACCCGGGCCGGGTTCAGCCGGTCTGAGATGCGGCAGACGTCGCGGGGGGAGCGTGTTGTGGCTCAAGCCAACTTCTCCTGTGGACGGTTGTTCGTGCTTACCGGGCTTGTATCGCCCGGTAGCGGCCGAGATGGTTTTGAGTACGGACGCGAGGCGGAAGCATGGCGACGAATCCCAAGGTGAAATCCCCCAACGATGCCGCCCTGTCGGCTGTCGAGGAGGCCCTTCGGTTTGATCTTGACGTAACCGGGGACGAAGGCGAGGCGGAGGATTTCGCGCGCGATGCTCGGAGGCGTCCGGAAGCCCGACCCGCCCCCGACCAGGCGCGCCGCAACGAACTGCTCCGCCGTCCGGAGCCCTCTCGTGCGATTGCCCCGCCACGCCGCGAGGCACCACGCCGCGCCGACGAAGCCCGCCGCGCTGACGAGCCCCGGCGTCCCGAGCCGTCCCGGCCAGAGGCCAGCCGTCCCGAACCGCGCCCCGAGCCCCGTCCGGAACCCCGCTCCGAGCCTGCGGCGGCCCGCTCTTCCGAGAGCGAAGCGCCCCGCGCCCAGCGCGCCGCGCTCCGCAGCCGCCCTGCGAATGACGACCGCCGCGCCGGCCTGCCGCTTTCCTTCCAGCGCCGGCCTTCGCGCCTCATCTATCCCGTCGCGATCGGCCTCTGCGCCGTGTGGGCGGCGATTGTCCTTGCCGCGGGCCTCTCGACCTATGGCACCGGCCTCTTCTCGGGCGACCTCCTTTCCTCGACCCGCCTCCTGAATTTCGGCCTCTTCCTGTTCGTGCCGATCGCCTTCATCTGGGCGATCGCCTCCATGACCTGGCGGGCGCAGGAAATGCGCATCGTCGCGCGCCAGATGAGCGACGTCGCTGCCCGCCTCGCCGAGCCTGAGAACCTCGCCACGGATTCCGTCGTCAATGTCAGCCAGGCGATCCGCCGCGAAGTGGCCTCGGTCGGCGACGGCATCGAGCGCGCGCTTGCCCGCGCCAGCGAGCTTGAGCTCCTTGTCCACAACGAGGTCGCCTCGCTCGAGCGCTCCTATTCCGACAATGAAGCCCGCATGCGCTCGCTGATCGACGATCTCGCCGGCCAGCGCGAGGCCATCGTCATCAATTCGGAGCGCGTGCGCTCCTCCATCGTCGCGGCGCAGGAATCCCTCTCCAAGGATCTCCGCATCGCGTCCGAGTCGATCGCCGAGAACGTCACCCAGGCCGGCAACCGCATCACCGTCGCCCTCACCGACCGCGGCGAGCAGATCACCGTCGCTCTCGGCGATGCCGGCGAGGCGATGGTCAGCCAGCTCTCCACGCGGGGCGAGGACCTTGTCCAGCGCCTCGGCGAGACCGTCAGCGAGGTCGCCGTCTCCCTGGCCTCGACCGGCAATGAGGTGACGGAGTCTCTCCTCGCCCGCGCCGCCGAGATCAACGACACGCTCGAAACCACCGGGCGCGCCATGGCCGACACCATTGCCGAGCGCGGCCAGGAGGTGAACGATACCCTCGCCCGCGTCGGCACCGAGCTGATTGCCGGCTTCGAGGGCCGCACCGAGGACATCACCAACTCGATCTCCGAGACGGGCCGCCTTGCCGCCGAGACGATCTCGCTCCATGTCCGCGAGGTCAATGAGGCGCTCAAGTCGAACAGCGACGCCCTCCTTGTCGACCTTGCCCTGCGCGGCCAGGAGATCAACGACAAGCTCGACGAGACCGGCAACCGCATTGCCGAGACGATCACCATCCGCGGCGGCGAGCTTGCCGACCGCCTCTCCAACACCGGCGACCGCATCTTCGAGGCGATTTCCGTCAACGGCACCGAACTCAACGACCGCCTCGCCCTCACCGGCGAATCCATGGCCAACCTCATCGAGGTCCGCACCAACGCTCTGCGCGGCACGATCGACGCCGCTTCCACGGCCGTCTATGAATCCTTCGACGAGCGCAGCGCCGAGCTTACACAGCGCCTTGCCTCGGTCGGCGGCGAAGTGGCCAAGGCCATTGCCGTGCGCGGCATGAAGATCAACGAGACGATCATTTCCTCGGGCAACGAGATCACCGAGACGATCGCGGCGCGGGCGAACGCCATCCACGAGCGCATCCTGGAAACCGGGACGAGCCTCGCCGAGCGCATCGCCGAAAAGGGCAGCGAAATCCACCGCAACATCATCGAGTCGGGTGGCGGCGTCGCCAACGAGATCGAAACGCGCGGTGCGGCCATCCACGAGCGCATCCTCTCCTCCAGCCGCGAGATCGCCGAGGCGATCGAGAACCGCGGCAATGCGGTTTACAATTCGATCGTCGAGGCGACGCAGCATGTCGGCGACACGATCGAAAATCGCGGCCTCGCCATCCACGAGAAGATCGTGGCGTCGGGACGCGACGTTGCCAACGCCATCGAGAGCCGCGGCATCACCATCCAGGAGAAGATCATCGCCTCCGGCACCGAGGCGGCGGACGCGATCGAGATGCGCGGCAACCTCATCTACGACCGCAGCGCCCAGCTTCACACCAATCTCGAGGATCGTATCGCCTCCATCGCCGATCTCATCGGCGAGCGCGGCCCGGCTCTCATCGCCGCAATTGGCGAGCAGGCACAGTCGATGGAGACATCGCTCGCCACGCGGCTGGTCGATTTCGGCGACTCCGTCCGCTCCCGCATCAACGCGGTTTCGGACTCCCTCGAGAGCAATGCGCACCGCATCGCCGAGGCCCTCGACCACCGCTCGCGCCAGATCAACCAGACGCTCATCGAGCGGACGCGCGAAATCGCCGAGACCTTTGCCACCGGCCAGAACGACTTCGCCGCAGCGGTCGATGGCCGCCTTGGCAGCGTCACCGAAGCCTTCGACAGCCGCGCGCAGCTGATCAACCAGAACCTGGTCGATCGCACCCGCGAAATCGCCGAAACCTTCGCCACCGGCCAGAACGACTTCGCCGCGACCGTCGATGGCCGCCTCGGCAGCATCGCCGAAGCCTTCGACAGCCGTGCTCAGCAGATCAACCAGACGCTGGTTGACCGTGCCCGCGAGATCGCCGAGACCTTCGCCACCGGCCAGAATGACTTTGCCGCGACCGTCGATAGCCGTCTTGGCAGCATCGCCGAGGCCCTCGACAGCCGCTCGCAGCAGATCAACCGGACGCTCATCGACCGGATTCGCGAGATCACCGAGACCTTCTCCAGCGGCCACAGCGAGTTTGCCACGCTCATCGACGGCCGGATGGACCATGTTTCGGGCCAGTTCTCCAGCCGGACCAACGAGCTCGCCGAAGCCCTCTCCGAGCGCGTGCTCTCCATTGCCGACACGCTGTCCTCGCGCACCAACGACGCCATCGAGAACGTCCGGTCCGCCATCGCGGACGTCACTGAGCGCCTTGTCTCCGAGTCGAGCGGCGCGACCCACTTCATGCAGCAGTCGGCCACCGAGTCCTCCTCGCTTCTGACGAACGCCATCCGCGAGATCGAGAGCGCGCTCGGCGAACGGGCCCTCACCGTCACCGACACGCTGGAGAAGCGCACCCGCGAGTTCAACGACGTGCTCGGCGCCCGTTCCAATGAGCTCGCCACGCTTCTCGACAGCCGGTCCAACGCGCTCCTGCGCACGCTGGACCAGCGCGGATCGGACATCGTTTCGATGGTCGTGGCGCGCAGCGAGGAAGCCGCCCGGACTCTCGTCGAGAATGGCGAGCGTGTCGCGGCGAACTTCAGCGCCACCAACGAGAAGCTGCGGACCGATGTTTCCGGGATCGTCGAGCGGCTTGCCGAGTCCAACGAGCTTCTCGGCAACCTCCTGTCCGGTACCTCCGAGAACCTCGAGAAGATCGAGGCCAATCTCGCGGCCCGGTCGACCGAGTTCGCGACCACGATCGGCGGGGCCATCGCCAGCACCGAGCAGTCGACCGGCAACCTTTCCGCCCAGGTCGCCCGCCTGACGGAGATCACCAACAGCGTGCTCGAAGGTGTCAGCTCCGTCGTCAGCCGCTTCGAGTCGCAGACCGGGGCCCTGACCGAGGCGACCCGCAATCTCTCCGAGGTCAACAAGCAGATCGAGACCGCGGTCGAGGAACGCCGCCCGGCGATCGAGAACCTTGCCGCCGGCCTCCGCACCCGCAGCGAGGAGCTGGACGGGATGATGCAGTCCTTCACCCGCATCATCTCCGAGACACTGAAGAACGCCGAGGAGCGCGCCACCGCCGTCAGCCGCATGCTGACGGAGAACACGGCGACCGCCACCAAGAGCGTCATGGACCACTTCGAGACCATGAGCCGGACCGCGGACAGCGAGGGCAAGAAGGCCACCGATGCCGTGCGCGAGGCCAACCGCCAGCTCATGGAAGAGATGACCCACGCCGTGAGCGAGGCGACCCGGCGCTTCTCCGAGGCCGCCAAGGAGATGCAGACCGCGGCCCAGGCGCTCCAGAGCGAGCTCGGCGAGACCCGCGCCCAGATCAAACGCGGCGTGCTGGAGCTTCCCGAGGAGACGCGCGAAAGCGCTGAGGCCATGCGGAAGGTGGTCTCCGACCAGCTCTCCGCGCTCAACGAGCTCTCCGAGATCATCAGCCGTCACGGCAAGACGCTCGATCTCTCCACCCCCGCGCTCGGCGAACCGAGACCGGCGGCGCCCCGCCCTTCTGAGGCCCGGTCGGCTGTCGCTGCGGCGAGTGCCGAGTCGGGCTATGGCGAGGCGATCGTTGTGCCCCCGGCTCCGGTCCGCGCAGTTGTCGAGCCGACCCGGAAGGTCGTGAACGGCTCCCATGAGCCCCGCCCCGCGGCCACCACGACGCTCCGCGCCGAGCCGGCTCCGATGGTCCGCCCTGCGCCGCGTCCGGCAACGCCCGTTCGCGCTCCGTCGACCGCTCTCGAGGAGGAGCAGGAGGGCGGCTGGGTGTCCAACCTGCTGCGTCGGGCGTCCCATGACGAGGAACCGGCTGCTGCGGCTCCGGTCGTGACGCTGGAGAAGCCTGCGGCGGATAACGACCAGCCTGCGGCCCGTCAGGCCTCGGCGAACGGCGACAGCCCGCTCAACAAGCTGGCCTCCGACATCGCCAAGGCGATCGATCACGATGCGGCTGCGGAACTGTGGGAGCGTCACCGCCGGGGCGAGGCCAATGTCTTCACCCGCCGGCTCTACACCCTGCAGGGCCAGCAGACCTTCGACGAAATCCGCAAGAAGTATCAGCGGGATAACGACTTCCGCTCGGCGGTCGACCGTTATGTCACCGACTTCGAGGCGCTTCTCGCCGAGGTGAACCGCAACGGCAAGGACCGGTCGGCGAGCAACAACTATCTGATCTCCGATACCGGCAAGGTCTATACGATGCTCGCCCATGCGAGCGGCCGCTTCGACTGAGGTCGGAAACGGAAGCCACCAAAACGAAAGGGCGCCGCGAGGGCGCCCTTTTTATTTGCCAGTGCTCCCGCTTCGCCGGAAGAGGCTCAGAGACGGCCGACCGTCCAGTTGACGAGGTCCGTCAGCACCTGGCTGAGCGCGCCGTCGAGCCCCGCCACCACGCCGGCCGCATTGTCCTGCGTCACCGTCACCTCGCCCTGGAAGAGCCGGCTCGCAAGCACGCGGCCATTGCGGTCGTTCAGGATGCGCGCCGAGATTTCGACCCGGGCGATGCCGCCATTGCCGTTGGAATCATATTCGAAGGACCGGATATCGGTCAGGAGCTGGTAGTCGATCGACAGCCCCTCGCCGGGCCGGCCCACGGCGCGAGCGCGACGCGACCGCTCGAAGGCCTCGATGGCCCGCTCCTGGAAGAGCTTGGGCAGCCGGTCGGGCCATTGGGCGTCGGGGTAATAGCTGATCTTCGGCCCCATGCGGACCACGATCCGGTCGCTGTCGAGGGCCTGCAGGGCCTTCGGCTCCGGAAGGAGGATCTGGGCTGCGGTGACGCCCTGCGTCCGTCCGGACGGCGCCGGAGCGGAGAGGTCATAGGTTTCCGGCGGGGGCCCCCGGAACGCGCCGCATCCCGCCAGGAGCAGCGCCGCCGTCAACGGGACCAAGGCGTTCCGCCGCCGTCGCAGCGCCCTTCCGATCAACACTCCAGCCCCCTCGTCTCTACCTTGCCGCATCTGCGGTCTCACCGGCGATTGTAGTCACGGATGCCGGAATTGCTACCGAAGACGATGCTGGAAGGATCGCGTTCGATGGTCGAAACCGCCCGGTCGATCCGGCCGACCGACGACCGGAGCTCATTGACGAGCGCCTGGACATTGTCGAGGCCGCGGCCGGAGAATTTCGAGAGGCCGGCCGTGATTTCGTCCGCCCGCGCGTTGAAGGTATCCGCCACCTGGCGGATGGAGCGCGCCGCCGCGGCTGCTTCGGTGAAGAAGTTCTCGCCGCCCTCCGTGCCGAGGAACTGGTCGGCCTTGCCGAGGATGCCGTCGAGCCGCGCCGAGGCGGTGTTGACCCGCTCCGTCAGCTGCCTGGCGTCCGAGATGATCGAATCGATATCGTCGCTGCGCGACTCGATGCGCTCGGTGAAGCGGTTCACCCGCTCCGCCGTCGACTTGGCGTCGGCAATGATACTGTCGAAATCGCCCGAGGATTTGCCGAGCTTGTCGGCAAAGGCCGAAATGCCGTCCAGCGAGGTTGCGATCTTCTGCGTGTCGATGGCCGCGACGAGCTGGTTGAGGCCGTCCAGCGAGGAATCGAGCTTGCCCGAGAAGCGCGACATGTCGGCGGTTACCTTGCGGACGTCGCTGATGATCGGGTCGATCTGGTTGGAGGCGTCGTCGAGCCGCTTCATGAAGGATTGGGTGCTGTCGACCGTCTGGCGAATCTTGTCCGGATCGACGGCGGCAAGCGCCGAATCGGCCCGGTTGACCAGTCCTTCCAGCTTCGACGACACCACGCCCACCGACTCGGACATCTCGCTGACATTCTTGAGGAACTCGTCAACGCCCTGAGAGTTCCGCGCAAGCGCGTCGGTGAATGTCTCGACATTCTTCACCGAGGCCTCGAGCGACGGCGTGATCTGCTCGACCATGTCGTTGATGCGGCCGAGCGAAACCTCGGCGCTGCGGAACATGCGGTTCGCGCCGGTGATGATGTCGGTGAGCGAGGACGGCGTCCCGCGCAGCATGGCCGGGTCAGGTCCGGCAAGGAGGTCGCTTGCCTGCGGGCTGCCGCCGAAAAGCTCGACATAGGCGACGCCGGTCAGGAAGTTGAAGTTCACCTCGGCCCGGGTATCGGACTTGATCGGGGTCGAGCGGGCGACATTGGCGACCACCGAGACCCGGTTCGGGTCCTGCGGGTCGAAGCTCAGCCCCGTCACCTCCCCGACCTTGATACCGTTGAAATAGACCGCGCCGCCCCGCGCGAGGCCGTTCACCGTGCCCTGGAACTCCAGATAGAGGTCCACCCTCTGGCCGGCCTCGTCATAGCGCTTGATCCAATAGATGAAGCCGAAGGCCAGCCCGATCACGATCAGCGTGAAAAGGCCGATGGCCGCGTAATTTGCCCGTGTTTCCATCGATACTGACTAGGCCCTGATTCCACGCGCCCTGGCGCCCCGGAAATAGCTCTTGACCCACGGATGGTCGAATTTCAGCATTTCCGCCATCGATCCTTCTATGAGGACCCGCCGATCCGCCAGCACCGCGATCCGGTCGCAGACCGTGTGCAGGCTGTCCAGATCGTGAGTTACCATAAACACCGTCAGGCCCAAAGCATCGCGGAGCGTGCCGATCAGCTCGTCGAACTCCCCCGCCCCGATCGGATCGAGGCCCGATGTCGGCTCGTCGAGGAAGACGATCTCCGGGTCGAGCGCCAGCGCCCGCGCCATTCCGGCGCGTTTGGTCATGCCGCCCGACAACTCTGACGGGTATTTCCCCGCCGCATCCGGCGGCAGGCCGACCAGCTCGATCTTGAGCCGCGCCAGCTCGTCCATCAGCCGCGGCGACAGGTTGAGATGCTCCCGCATCGGCACCTGGACATTCTGGAGGACGGTCAGCGAGGAAAACAGCGCGCCCATCTGGAAGAGCACGCCAAGCCGGCGGTCGACCATCTCGCGCGCCTCGGCATCGGCCTTGTCGAGATCGACCCCGAGGACCTCGATCGTCCCGGCGCGCTTCGGCACCAGCCCGAGGATCGCCCGCGACAGCACCGTCTTGCCGGTTCCCGAGGCCCCGACCACGCCGAGGATTTCGCCGCGATAGCTGTCGATGTCGAGGTTTTCGAGGACGTTCCGCTCGCCGAACCCGACGGTCAGCCCGCGCACGCGGATCACCGTCTCGCGCGGCCCGGCGCCGTTCATCCTGCCGTTCTGTCCGTTCGGTCCGGTCATCAGTAATTGATCGAGGCGAAAAAGATGGCGAAAAAACCGTCGGCGACGATCACGGTGAAGATCGCCTTGACCACCGAGGCCGTCGTCTGGCGGCCGAGGGACTCGGCGCTGCCGCCGACCTTCATGCCTTCATTGGCCGCGATCAGCCCGATGACGAGCCCCATGAAGGGCGCCTTGATCAGCCCGACCAGCAGCGTATTGATGGCGACGGCGTCGCGAAGCCGGGAAATGAAGGTATCGATCGGGACGTTGGCATAGGCGAAGGAAACCACCGCGCCGCCGATCAGCGCCGCGAGATCGGCAACGAAGGTCAGCAGCGGCAGGGCCAGCACCAGCGCGATAAGGCGCGGCATGATCAGGACCTCGTTGGGATCGAGGCCGATCACCTTCAGCGCGTCGATCTCCTCGCGCATCTTCATCGAGCCGATCTCGGCGGTGTAAGCGCTGCCCGAGCGGCCGGCCAGCATGATGGCGGTGAGGAGCACGCCGAGTTCGCGCAGGACAAGGATGCCGACAAGGTCCACGACATAGATGCCGGCGCCGAAATTGCGGAGCTGGAAGGTGCTCTGCTGGGCGATGATGCCGCCGATCAAAAAGGACATCAGGAAGATGATCGGCACGGCCTGCAGGCCGGTCCGGTCGAGATGATAGATGACCGAGGTGAAGCGGAAGCGGGAAGGGTCGGCGATGCAACGCAGCAACCCGCGCACCACGCCGCCGAGGATCTCGAGGACTCCCCTGAAGTCGGCGAAGAGATTGGCCGTTGTCCGGCCCATGTTTTCGAGAAGCAGGAGCGGCGTCACCCGCTGGTCGGCCTTTGCGGGCGCCGCTTCTTCCTCCTCG
>Ga0164243_10013317_pt1 | contig 11583 bp, 16 predicted proteins | sample OricompcompostOP_FD_108781 | JGI IMG/M metagenome (GOLD analysis project Ga0164243, IMG submission 108781) | Organic Plus compost microbial communities from Emeryville, California, USA - Original compost - Organic plus compost (OP) | ecosystem: Engineered > Solid waste > Mixed feedstock >... | reverse complement strand
GCGCCATCTCACGGATGCACACCCGGCACAGCCCGAACTTGCGGTAGACCGCCCGCGGGCGACCGCAACGCTGGCAGCGAGTGTACGCACGCGCGGAGAACTTCGGCTTCCGCGCCGCCTTGACGACTAGCGCCTTCTTGGCCATTCGCTCAGTTCTCCTCGTTTCGATCCTCGACCGACCGGCGCATTACTGCTCCTTGAACGGGAAGCCCAGCAGCCGCAGCAGCTGCCGACCCTCCTCGTCGGTCGTTGCGGACGTCACCACGGTGATGTCCATACCGCGGACACGGTCGATCTTGTCCTGGTCGATCTCGTGGAACACCGACTGCTCGGTCAGACCGAACGTGTAGTTGCCGTGCCCGTCGAACTGCTTCGCCGACAGGCCACGGAAGTCCCGGATACGCGGGAGCGAGATCGACAGCAGCCGGTCCAGGAACTCCCACATCCGGTCGCCGCGCAGCGTCACCTTCGCGCCGATCGGCATACCCTCGCGCAGCTTGAACTGCGCGATCGACTTCTTCGCCCGCCGCACCAGCGGCTTCTGACCGGTGATCGCGGCCAGATCCTTCACCGCGCCGTCGATCAGCTTCGCGTCCCGGGCGGCGTCGCCGACACCCATGTTGACGACGACCTTCACCACGCCGGGAATCGTCATCGGGTTGCGGTAGCCGAACTTCTCGACCAGCGCGGGCGAGATCTCCGCCCGGTACCGCTCCTTCAGCCGCGGCGCGACCTTCTCCTCAGTTGCCGTCGTCATCACAGGTCCTTACCGGAACGCCGGGAGATCCGCACGTTTCGCCCGGCCTCGTCCTTGCGGTACCCCACGCGCGTCGGGTTCCCGTCGCTGTCGATCACCATCACGTTGCTGACGTGGATCGACGCCTCCTGGGTGACGATGCCACCGCTCTTGGAGCCGCGCTGGGACGTCTGGATCTTCGTGTGCTTCTTGACTCGGTTCACGCCCTCGACGAGAACCCGGTCCTGCTGCGGGTAGGCCGCGATGACCTTGCCCTTCGCGCCCCGGTCCTTGCCGGCGATGACGAGGACCGTGTCGCCCTTCTTCACCTTCATGCGCCTACCTCCCTTCGGTCGGTAGCCGCCTGAAGCTTCCACCTACCGTGCTTGCCGATTCGCTCGCTGCGCTCGCTCATGTGTCACAACACCTCCGGTGCCAAGGAGATGATCTTCATGAACTTCTTGTCCCGCAGCTCGCGGCCGACCGGCCCGAAGATGCGGGTACCGCGCGGGTCCCCGCCGTCCCGGATCAGGACCGCGGCGTTCTCGTCGAAGCGGATGTACGAGCCATCCGGCCGGCGCTTCTCCTTGGCGGTGCGGACCACGACGGCCTTCACCACGTCGCCCTTCTTCACACCGGCGCCCGGGATCGCGTCCTTCACGGTGGCCACGATGACGTCGCCGATGCTCGCGTAGCGCCGACCGGAGCCGCCGAGCACCCGGATGCACAGAATCTGCCTGGCACCCGTGTTGTCGGCGACGCGCAGTCGCGACTCCTGCTGAATCACGTCAACTCCTGATGTCTGCCGGTCCTCCGCTGACGCGAAGCCTGGCGGAACGTCCCGCCGCACCCCGTTGCCGGGACGCGGCGGCTCGCTTTACTTGGCCTTCTCCAGGATCTCGACGATCCGCCACCGCTTCGTCGCCGACAGCGGACGCGTCTCCATCAGACGCACCCGGTCGCCGACACCGCACTGGTTCTGCTCGTCGTGCGCCTTGAGCTTGCTGGTCCGCCGCATGACCTTGCCGTACAGCGGGTGCTTGACCCGGTCCTCAACGGCCACCACGACGGTCTTGTCCATCTTGTCGCTGACCACCAGGCCCTCCCGGACCTTGCGGCGGCCACGCTGCTCTGTCGTCGTCTCAGTCATCACGCAACCTCGCTGGGCGCAGCGCTGAGGCCGAGCTCGCGCTCACGCATGATCGTGTAGATCCGGGCGATCTCCCGGCGTACCACCTGGAGCCGGCGGTTGTTGTCCAGCTGCCCGGTGGCACCCTGCACGCGGAGGTTGAACAGCTCCGCCTTGGCCTCGCTGAGCTTGGTCGCGAGCTCCTCGTTGCCGAGCTCGCGCAGCTCGCCGGCGGGCGTACCAGCCGCCATCAGACCTCACCCACTTCGCGCTTCACGATCCGGCACTTCATCGGAAGCTTGTGGATCGCGCGGGTCAGCGCCTCACGCGCCACCGCTTCGTTCGGGAACGACAGCTCGAACATCACCCGGCCCGGCTTCACGTTGGCGACCCACCACTCGGGCGAGCCCTTACCGGAGCCCATCCGGGTTTCCGCGGGCTTCTTGGTCAGCGCCTGGTCCGGGAAGATCGTGATCCAGACCTTGCCACCACGCTTGATGTGCCGGGTCATGGCGATACGCGCGGCCTCGATCTGCCGGTTCGTCACGTACGCCGGCTCCAGCGCCTGGATGCCGAACTCGCCGAACGCCACCCGGGTACCGCCCTTGGAACGACCGCGGCGGGTCGGGTGATGCGGCTTCCGGAAGCCCTTCGGGGGCTTACGCGGAATCAGCATTGCTCAGCCCTCCTGACTGTTCTCGGCCGCTGGGGCCGTCTCAGCTGCTGCCGGCTGGGCCTCGGCCTGGCCGGTGGGCTCGGCCGCCGGCCGACCGCCCCGCTGGGCGGCCGCGGCACGCCCGGCCTCGGTACCGCCGGCGGTCGTGCCGGACGCACCGGAACGGGTACGCCGCGGGCGGTCGCTGCGCTCCCGGCGCGGCCGACCGGACGGAACCTCCGGCTGCTCGCGACCCGGAACGGCCTCACCCTTGTAGATCCAGACCTTCACGCCGATGCGGCCGAACGTGGTCCGAGCCTCGAAGAAGCCGTAGTCGATGTTGGCGCGCAGCGTGTGCAGCGGCACCCGGCCCTCGTGGTAGAACTCCGACCGCGACATCTCGGCGCCGCCGAGGCGGCCGCCGCACTGCACCCGGATGCCCTTCACCAGCGGGTTGCGCATGGCCGACTGGATCGCCTTACGCATCGCCCGCCGGAACGCGACCCGGCTGGCCAGCTGCTCGGCGATACCCTGCGCGACCAGCTGCGCGTCCGACTCGGGGTTCTTCACCTCGAGGATGTTGAGCTGGATCTGCTTCTTCGTCAGCTTCTCCAGCTCGCCGCGCAGGCGGTCGGCCTCCGCACCCTTCCGGCCGATCACGATGCCCGGCCGGGCGGTGTGGATGTCGACGCGTACCCGGTCGCGGGTGCGCTCGATGTCGACCCGGGAGATGCCGGCCCGCTCCAGGCCGCCCGACATCATCCGACGGATCTTGACGTCCTCGGCGACGTAGTCCTTGTAGAGCTTGTCCGCGTACCACCGGGACGTCCAGTCGGTGCTGATACCGAGCCGGAACCCGTGCGGGTGGACCTTCTGACCCATTACTCCGCGCTCTCCTTCTCACCGGCCGACGCGCTGTTCTCCGCGGAGGCCGTCGTAGCTTCGGCCGACGCGCTGTTCTCCGCGGAAGCCGCCGTCGCTTCGGCCGCCTCGCTGGATGCCGCGGTGGCCGTCGTAGCCTCGCCCTCGGCCTTCGCCGGCTCGGCCGCCTTCTTCGCCGCAGCCTTCTTCGCGCCCTTGCCCCGGCCCGCCGGCGCCGCCTGCACGCTCTCCACCACGATCGTGATGTGGCAGGTGCGCTTGCGGATCCGGTACGCCCGGCCCTGGGCGCGCGGCCGGAAGCGGCGCAGCGTCGGCCCCTCGTCGACGTACGCCTCGCTGATGAGCAACGAATCCGGGTCCAGCCGCTCGTTGTTCTCGGCGTTGGCGATCGCGGAGGCAACCACCTTGTAAACCGGCTCGCTGGCTGCCTGGGGGGCGAACTTGAGCACCGTGAGGGCCTCCTTCGCGGACATCCCGCGAACGAGGTTGACCACACGGCGCGCCTTCATCGGCGAGGTGCGCACGTATCGCGCAACCGCCCGCGCGCCGGGAGGCGCAGTAGCGTCGCCCTTAGTTGGCATCGCTGTCCCCTTGCTCGTTTCCTCGTGTCGATTCGTACGTCGGTGTGCGACCCATGGGTCAGCGCCGCCGGCTCTTCCTGTCGTCCTTCTCGTGACCCTTGAACGTCCGGGTCAGCGCGAACTCGCCGAGCTTGTGCCCGACCATCGCCTCGGTGATGAACACCGGGATGTGCTTGTGCCCGTTGTGCACGGCGATGGTGTGGCCGAGCATCTCCGGCGTGATGGTGGACCGGCGGGACCAGGTCTTGATGACGTTCTTGGTGCCCTTGTCGTTCTGGACTTCCACCTTCTTCATCAGGTGGTCGTCGACGAAGGGGCCCTTCTTGAGGCTGCGAGGCATCCCTACTCCTAGCGCTTCCGGTTGGCGTAACGACGACGGACGATGAGCCGATCGCTCTCCTTGCCCTTACGCCGGGTCCGGCCCTCGGGCTTACCGTTCGGGTTGACCGGGTTACGACCACCGGAGGTCTTGCCCTCACCACCGCCGTGCGGGTGGTCCACCGGGTTCATGGCGACACCGCGTACCTTCGGGCGCTTGCCCTTCCAGCGCATCCGGCCGGCCTTGCCCCAGTTGATGTTCGACTGCTCGGCGTTGCCGACCTCGCCGATCGTGGCGCGGCAGCGCACGTCCACCATCCGGGTCTCGCCCGAGGGCAGCCGCAGCGTGGCGTACATGCCCTCCTTGGCCTGCAGCTGGATGCTCGCGCCGGCGGACCGGCCGAGCTTCGCGCCGCCGCCGGGCCGCAGCTCCACCGCGTGCACGGTGGTACCGACCGGGATGTTGCGCAGCGGCTTGTTGTTGCCGGGCTGGATGTCGGCGGCCGGGCCGGACTCGACGGTCGCGCCCTGGCCGAGCCCGCGCGGCGCCAGGATGTACCGCTTGGTGCCGTCGACGAAGTGCAGCAGCGCGATGCGGGCGGTGCGGTTCGGGTCGTACTCGATGTGCGCGACCTTCGCCGGGATGCCGTCCTTGTCGTTGCGACGGAAGTCGATCAGGCGGTACTGCCGCTTGTGCCCACCGCCCTGCCGGCGCTGGGTGATCTTCCCCTGCGCGTTGCGGCCGCCCTTGTTGTGCAGCGGGCGCAGCAGCGACTTCTCCGGTGTGCTTCGCGTGATCTCGGCGAAGTCGGCCACCGACGAGCCGCGGCGACCGGGCGTGGTCGGCTTGTACTTGCGGATGCCCATCGTTCTCTCTCTACCTCAAGGCCGGTGTCCATCAGATTCGGTACCGGCGCGCCGCCTCAGGAAACCGGGCCGCCGAACGCCTCGATCCGGTCGCCCGGAGCGAGGGTCACGATCGCCCGCTTGGTGTCCTTGCGCTTCCCGAAACCGGTCCGGGTGCGCTTGCGCTTGCCCTGCCGGTTGATCGTGTTGACCGACAGCACCTTCACGTTGAAGATCTGCTGGATCGCGATCTTGACCTGGGTCTTGTTCGCGTCCGGGTGGACCAGGAACGTGTACTTGTTCTGGTCCAGCAGGCCGTAGCTCTTCTCCGAGACGACCGGCTTGTCGATCACGTCGCGCGGGTCGTTGAAGCTCACGCCGCTCATGCCTGCTCCTCCTCCTGCGCCGCGGTACCGCGACCCTGCACGCTGAGGAACTCGTCCAGCGCGTCGCCGGTGAACACCACGTCGTCGTTGACCAGCACGTCGTACGTGTTGAGCTGGTCGGCGGCGAGCAGGTGCACCTCGGGCGCGTTCCGCAGGCTCTTCCAGGTCAGCTCGTCCTCGCGGGCCACCACGACCAGCACCCGCTCGGCCTGGGTGACCTTGCGCAGTGCGGCCAGCGCGCTCTTCGTGCTCGGGGTGTCGCCCTCGACCAGCGAGGAGACCACGAACACCTGCTCGGCGCGGGCCCGGTCGGACAGCGCGCCACGCAGCGCCGCGCGCTTCATCTTCTTCGGGGTCCGCTGCGCGTAGTCACGCGGCACCGGGCCGTGCACCGTACCGCCGCCGGCGAACTGCGGCGCCCGAGTCGAACCCTGCCGGGCCCGGCCGGTGCCCTTCTGCCGGTACGGCTTCTTGCCGCCGCCCTGGGTCTCACCCCGGGTCTTGGCCTTGTGCGTACCCTGCCGGGCCGCGGCCAGCTGGGCCACCACGACCTGGTGCATCAGCGGAACGTTCGCCTGGACGTCGAAGATGTCGTCCGGCAGCTCGGCCGAACCGGCGTCCTTGCCGTCGCGGTCCAGCACCTTCACCTGAGTCACTTGACACCGCCCTTGCGCAGCGCCTGCTTGGCCGCGGTACGGATCAGCACCAGGCCGTTCGTCGGGCCCGGGATCGCACCCTTGACCAGCAGCAGGTTGTTCTCCGTGTCGACGTCGACGATCGAGAGGTTCTGCACCGTGAACCGCTCGGAGCCCATCCGGCCGGCCATCTTGACGCCCTTGAAGACGCGCCCCGGGGTGGCGCAGCCGCCGATGGAGCCGGGCGAACGGTGCTTGCGCTCGACACCGTGCGACGCGCGCAGGCCGTGGAAGCCGTGCCGCTTCATCACACCGGCGAAGCCCTTGCCCTTGGTACGGCCGGTCACGTCCACCAGGCCGATGCCCTCGAAGTCGCCGACCGTCACCTCGGAACCCAGCTCGTACTCGCTGGCGTCACTGGTACGCAGCTCCGCGACGAACCGGCGCGGCGTCACGCCCGCCTTGGCGAAGTGGCCGCTGCGCGGCTTGTTCACCTTGCGCGGATCGATCGAACCGAACGCCAGCTGCACCGCGGAGTAGCCGTCCTTGTCCGCCGTACGGACCTGGGTGACGACGCACGGTCCGGCCTGCACCACGGTCACCGGGACGACGCGGTTGTACTCGTCCCAGATCTGCGTCATGCCGAGCTTGGTGCCCAGGATTCCCTTGACTTGCCTGTCCATCGTCTCCGGTCCCTACAGCTTGATCTCGATGTCGACGCCGGCCGGCAGGTCCAGCCGCATCAGCGAGTCGACAGTCTTCGGAGTCGGGTCGATGATGTCGATCAGCCGCTTGTGCGTACGCATCTCGAAGTGCTCGCGCGAGTCCTTGTACTTGTGCGGCGAGCGGATGACGCAGAAACGGTTGAGCTCCGTGGGCAGCGGCACCGGGCCGGCGACCTCAGCCCCGGTGCGCGTCACCGTCTCGACGATCTTTCGCGCCGAGGAGTCGACGACCTCGTGGTCGTAGGCCTTCAGCCGGATGCGGATCTTCTGTCCCGCCATGGTGGCTTCTGATTCCTTCTCTCGTGCCGCTGCCCTGGCCGGGAAGCGGGGCAATCGCTTGGTCCGAATCCCCCGGAGCCCCGGCAGCCGGGCTCCTGTGGTCCTTCTGCAACCGACCGGCGTACCGGTTCGGCCGACCCCCGCGGTCGGGCGTGTCGCCTTGCCGAGGTCATGGATCCGCCCGGGAACCCGGAAAGATCCGCCTGCTTGTTCGGCGCCAGCGCCCGCAGCCACCGGCTCGCGGCGACCTGTGCACGGGTCTCGACGCTCGGCCGCACATCGCCCGGTCGCCGATCGCGACCGGTCGGGTTCGTTGGCCTCACGCCGTGCGGCGCGCCCTGCTCGGAAGGCCGGCCCAGCCGGCCGAACACACGAACAGACGCCCCGCGGACGCAACCTGTCTAGTATGCCGTACAGAGTGCGGCGAACGGAAACCGGGGTGACCGGACCCACCTTGGTGGGCCAGCCACCCCGGGTGACCGTTACTTGATGATCTTGGTGACCTGGCCGGCGCCGACGGTACGACCGCCTTCGCGGATGGCCAGCTTCAGCCCCTCCTCCATGGCGATGGGCTGGATCAGCTCCACCTTCATGGAGGTGTTGTCGCCCGGCATGACCATCTCGGTGCCCTCGGGGAGGGTCACCACACCGGTCACGTCGGTGGTACGGAAGTAGAACTGAGGCCGGTAGTTGTTGAAGAACGGCGTGTGCCGCCCGCCCTCGTCCTTGCTCAGGATGTAGACCTGGCACTCGAACTCGGTGTGCGGGGTGATCGTGCCGGGCTTCACCACGACCTGGCCGCGCTCCACGTCCTCGCGCTTGATACCGCGAAGCAGCAGACCGCAGTTCTCACCGGCGCGCGCCTCGTCCAGGATCTTGCGGAACATCTCGACGCTGGTGACGGTGGTCTTGGTCGACTTCTCGCGGATGCCGACGATCTCGACCTCCTCGTTCACCTTGAGCGTGCCGCGCTCGGCGCGCCCGGTGACGACCGTACCGCGGCCGGTGATCGTGAAGACGTCCTCGATCGGCATCAGGAACGGCTGGTCGATCGCCCGCTGCGGCTCCGGGATGTACGTGTCCACGGCCTCCATGAGGTCCTGGACCGAGGTGACCCACTTCTCGTCGCCCTCCAGCGCCTTCAGCGCGGAGACCTTCACGACCGGCAGGTCGTCACCCGGGTACTCCTGGCTGGACAGCAGCTCGCGCACCTCAAGCTCGACGAGCTCCATGAGCTCCTCGTCCTCGACCATGTCCGCCTTGTTCAGGGCGACCACGATGTACGGAACGCCGACCTGGCGGGCCAGCAGCACGTGCTCGCGGGTCTGCGGCATCGGGCCGTCGGTCGCGGCGACCACCAGGATCGCGCCGTCCATCTGGGCGGCACCGGTGATCATGTTCTTGATGTAGTCGGCGTGCCCGGGGCAGTCGACGTGCGCGTAGTGCCGCGCCTCGGTCTGGTACTCGACGTGCGAGATCGAGATCGTGATACCGCGCTGCTTCTCCTCCGGCGCGTTGTCGATCTCGTCGAACGGCGTGTACGGGTTCAGATCCGGGTACTTGTCATGCAGAACCTTGGTAATGGCCGCGGTCAGCGTCGTCTTGCCGTGGTCAATGTGACCGATGGTGCCGATGTTGACGTGCGGCTTGGTCCGCTCGAACTTCGCCTTCGCCACTGGTGTCCTCCTGTGGACTGTTCTTTGCTACTTACGTCTATCCGGTACGGGCACCTGACGCTGGCCGCCGGACGATTGGGTTGCTGTGCCTTGCGAGGGCCGGTCGCCGGGCGGAACGCCCGGCGACCGCACGTCACTCGCCGGTCGCCTTCGCGATGATCTCCTTGGCGACGTTCGACGGGACCTCCGCGTACGAGTCGAACACCATCGAGTAGCTCGCCCGCCCCTGGGTCTTCGACCGCAGGTCGTTCACGTACCCGAACATCTCCGACAGCGGGACCGAGGCCTGTACGACCCGAGCACCGCCGCGCTCCTCCATCGCCTGGATGATGCCGCGCCGCGAGTTCAGGTCGCCGATCACGTCGCCCATGTTCTCCTCGGGCGTGGTGACCTCGACGGCCATCATCGGTTCGAGCAGCACCGCGTTGGCCTTGCGCGCGGCCTCCTTCAGCACCATCGAACCGGCGATCTTGAACGCCATCTCGGACGAGTCGACCTCGTGGTACTGCCCGTCGACCAGCGTCAGCTTCAGGCCGACCAGCGGGTACCCGGCCAGCACGCCGTACTGCATGGCGTCCTGGGCACCGGCGTCCACCGACGGGATGTACTCCTTCGGCACCCGGCCACCGGTGACCTTGTTGTCGAACTCGTACGTCGGGGAGTCGGGGTCCAGCGGCAGCGGCTCCAGGTCGACGACGACCTTCGCGAACTGGCCGGAGCCACCCGTCTGCTTCTTGTGCAGGTAGGTGACGCCCTCGACCTTGTTCTTGATGGTCTCCCGGTACGCGACCTGCGGCTTGCCGATGTTCGCCTCGACGTTGAACTCCCGGCGCATCCGGTCCACGAACACGTCCAGGTGCAGCTCGCCCATGCCGGCGATGACGGTCTGGCCGGTCTCCTCGTCGGTACGCACCCGGAAGGTCGGGTCCTCCTCGACGAGCCGCTGGATGGCGGTGGTCAGCTTCTCCTGGTCGGCCTTCGACTTCGGCTCGATGGCCACGTCGATGACCGGCTCCGGGAACGTCATCGACTCCAGGATCACCGGCTTGGCCGGGTCGCAGAGCGTGTCACCGGTGGTGGTCTGCTTCAGACCCTGGACCGCGATGATGTCGCCGGCGCGGGCGGAGGTGCGCTCCTCCCGCTTGTTGGCGTGCATCTGGTAGATCTTGCCGATCCGTTCCTTGCGGTCCTTGGTGGAGTTGACCACCTGGGTACCGACCTCGACCGCCCCCGAGTAGATCCGGACGAACGTGAGCCGACCGAGGTGCTTGTCGGTCTGGATCTTGAACGCCAGCCCGGCGAACGGCTCGTTGGCGTCCGAGTGCCGCTCGATCGGGGTCTCGCCGTCGGTGGCGAAACCCTGGATCGCCGGCACGTCCAGCGGGCTCGGCAGGTAGTCGATCACGGCGTCGAGCATGGGCTGCACGCCCTTGTTCTTGAACGCCGAACCGCACAGCACCGGGTTGGCCTTGTTGGCGATCGTGGCGCGGCGGATGCCGGCCTTGATCTCCTCCTCGGACAGCTCCTCGCCCTCGAGGTACTTCTCCATCACCGCGTCGTCGACGTCGGCGAGGGTCTCGATGAGCTTCTCCCGGTACTCCTCGGCCTTCGCCTGCAGGTCGGCCGGGATGTCCTCGACGGCGTAGTCCTCGCCCTTCTGGGTCTCACCACGCCAGGTCAGGGCCTTCATCCGGATCAGGTCGACGACGCCGATGAACGCCGCCTCGTTGCCGATCGGGATCTGCAGCACCAGCGGCGTGGCGTTCAGCCGGTCGACCATCATGTCGACGCAGCGGAAGAAGTCCGCGCCCGTACGGTCGAGCTTGTTGACGAAGCACATCCGCGGAACGTGGTACTTGTCCGCCTGGCGCCACACGTTCTCGGTCTGCGGCTCCACCCCGGCGACACCGTCGTAGACCGCGATCGAACCGTCCAGGACGCGCAGCGAGCGCTCCACCTCGACGGTGAAGTCGACGTGGCCCGGCGTGTCGATGATCTGGATGGTGTGGCCCTTCCACTCACACTTCGTCGCCGCCGAAGTGATCGTGATGCCGCGCTCCTGCTCCTGCTCCATCCAGTCCATGACGGCAGCGCCCTCGTGGACCTCACCGATCTTGTACGTGATGCCGGTGTAGAAGAGGATCCGCTCGGTCGTCGTCGTCTTGCCGGCATCGATGTGGGCCATGATGCCGATGTTGCGAAGCTGGGCCAGAGCGGCGTCAGCTTTAGCCACTGCTACCTCCGTTGCGGTTTGGCCGCCGCGTGTCGCGGACCGGGTGCGGCGCTACCAGCGGTAGTGCGCGAACGCACGGTTGGACTCGGCCATCTTGTGGGTGTCCTCGCGGCGCTTGACCGCGGCACCCAGCCCGTTGCTGGCGTCGAGCAGCTCGTTCATCAGCCGCTCGGTCATGCTCTTCTCGCGCCGGGCGCGGGAGTACTGGATCAGCCAGCGCAGGCCCAGGGTGGTGGCGCGCTGCGGGCGCACCTCGACCGGAACCTGGTATGTCGCGCCACCGACGCGGCGGCTGCGGACCTCCAGGGTGGGCTTCACGTTGTCCAGGGCGCGCTTGAGCGTGACCACCGGATCGGTGCCGGTCTTCTCCCGGGCGCCTTCCAGCGCCTCGTACACCAGGCGCTCGGCCAGCTGACGCTTGCCCGAGATGAGCACCTTGTTGATCAGCTGGGTGACGAGCACCGAGCTGTAGACCGGGTCCGGGGTCAGCGGACGACGTGGC
>Ga0164243_10013315_pt1 | contig 11586 bp, 14 predicted proteins | sample OricompcompostOP_FD_108781 | JGI IMG/M metagenome (GOLD analysis project Ga0164243, IMG submission 108781) | Organic Plus compost microbial communities from Emeryville, California, USA - Original compost - Organic plus compost (OP) | ecosystem: Engineered > Solid waste > Mixed feedstock >... | reverse complement strand
TGATCGGTAACGCCGATTTCCACCACCTCGACGGGTGCGGTTCCGTTGTTCTCCGCGTTTACCAGCGCGTTGCGTCCAGCGGTCGTAATCGTGATCTGCATGCTTATGGCTCTACTGCTGTGAATCGCATGCGGCGATAGACGGCGGCGCGCGCTCCGGCGCCGACACCCACGCCGCCAATTGCGGTAAGTCCCTGCGTGAAAGTAAAATGCGAGCGAACGGGCTTCGTGCGCTCGATCTCGGAAATAACGTCGTTCGTGAATTCAGCGGTCGCGGCTTGTCCGTCCTGACCGGATAGCGTCAGCACAACGTCGAACGTGTGCGGCGTGCCTGGCGGCGTCGTCTGCCACCATTCGCGAATCGCAATTGATCCACCGAACGCCGCGGCAATGTCTCGCACACTTGAGGCCGTGCCCTTGCGCCGCTGAATGTCGAGCGCGGCGCGAATGCGCGCTCGCTTGATGTGCTCCGGCCAATAGGCTTTCCATGAGTCGATGGACAAGGCCCACGCCAGCCACGGCAGCAGCTCGGACGGGCACGTATCCGGGTTCCACAGTTTGCGGAGCGGCGTGTCGACCGCTTCGAACCGCGCCGCGATGGCGCCCTCAAGCGCGCGCTCCGCGGGCGTTGCGTTCGGCGGCAGAAGGCTACTCACCAATGCCCCCGTGAGTCACGGTGATGCCCGTGCAGAAGCTCGCTTGCGTGCGACTGATTACGATGTCCGCGAGGGGCGCGGCGAGAACAACGCGCTGCACGCCGCCGACGTGGAGCGCGGCATAGATTCCGGACAGCGTTACATCGCGCCCCATGCGGTGCGACTCGTCCACGTAGCGCCGCAAGTTCGCTTCCGCTTCGGCGAGCACGACCGTAGAGTCCGGCCCCGCGAACGTGTAGACCGTGGCGTCAACCTCATACTCGACGATTTCCGCGGACTGCACGGTCACAAAGTCCGTCATGGGCCGAACGTCGTCGGAAGTGAGCTTCGCGGCCACGGTGTCGAGTAGCGCTTGCGAAGCGGCTCCGTTTCCGTCGCGCGAGAGAACCGACACAACGACGGTGCCGGGCGTCGGACTCGTAACCGATGCGTCGAGCACGGCTGCGTCCGCGCTGAGCGTATGGAACACATACGCGCCTTCCGGGCCGGAAACGCTGAAACCTTCCGGCGACAACTGAATGCGTCGCCGAAAATCCTCGTCGCTCTCCATCGTCGGCGGGATACCTTCATCCGGGTTGCCCGGATCAATTACCAGCCTCGCCACGCCGAGAAGCGCCCCGAGCTGATCCAGGTCGGCGCGCTGCGCGTATGCCAGCATCACGGCCTTTGCGGCATCGTTCACGCGCTGGCGAACGAGCATTTCCCGATACGCCGCAACTTCTAGGATTTTGAAAGCCGGATCAGATGGCACGAGCGCATCGAAAGTCGGGTCCCGCTCGCGCAAGTCCGCGAGCATTTCTGCGAGGATCGTTTCGAAGTCGATGACTTCGATAACGTTCGGCGCCGGCAGGCGCGACAAGTCGACACTCGTAAATCCTGCCGCCATTACGCGACCTCGATTCCCTCAAGCGAAATTTCGCGGCCCTCCGGCAAATAAATTCCGGTCAGGTCCAGCGTGACGCGCCCCGGCTCCGGCTGCGATGCTTGGACGCGCGTCAATCGGAAGCGCGACTCCCATCGCTGCAGCGCCTCAGCGGTTGCAGCGTACAAGTCCATCATCGTCGAGCGATTCAGCGGCGCATCGATCATGCGGAACAATTGGCTGCCGTACTCGCGCCGCATGACGCGAGAACCGATTGGCGTGCGCAGGATGTCCCTTACGGACTGCCGCAGATGGTCCAGCCCGGAAAGCGCCTTGCCCGTGTTCGCATCAATGCCTCGCATCGTGCGGGACAGTCTCGCGCGCGCTCCACGCGGGAGCCTCTGACACGATTTCCCTACGCTTGGGCCGCGGTAGTGGGGGCGGTCGCGCCTTGCGCGGTGTGATGGTGCGCTTTGAGTCCGATGCTGCCGGCTTTCACTTCGCCCTGCGAAGTCATGTCGCCTTGCGAATCGATCTTCCCTTGCACGCTAACGTTACCGTCAATGTTCACGTCGCCAGTTGCGTGCACGGTCGGCGAGTCGATCTCGACACTTTCGCTTGCGTGTACGGTCGCTGTCGCGCAGTTCACGACCACCGATCCGCCGCCAACGTTCACCGTGAGCCGCGTTTGCTCGCCGTCGTATTCGACAACGGTTCCGTCCGGATACTCGGTCCGGTGAATCGCCTTCGAGCCGGCAGGCGCCGGGAAGCTCTGACGGTAAACGCTGCCAATCACAACGCCTTGCGACGGATCGCCGTACGGGCACGCAACGACAACCTGCTCGCCAACGTCGGGCGCGAGCCACGTTCGCGCATTCGGTCCCGCGCGCCGCTCAAGCCACGGGAGCCAATCAGTTCGCATGCCGTCCACGTCAACGCGCACGCGCGCGGCTGCCTCGTCCAGCTCGGCCACCACGCCGAACAGCACAACGCTGCCGAGCAACCTCATAGGTTCTGCGCCGCTCACGGGTGAACCTGTTCGTAATCGTCCACGTGCGCCGCTCCGATATCCGGCGAGCGGCCGAGATAGACCACTTCCGGGACGACGCCCTCGTTCTTCCACTCACTGACGCCGAGCATTGCGAGCTGTACCCACTCAACACGCCAGGTCTCGAAGTTGTCCCGCTTCGGCGCCCACTCGTCGCGCTCGCATGCGATCACCTCGCACGGGTCGGTCGGCATGCCGATGAAGCGGCGCTTGTTCAGCCATGTTGCGAGCGCCGTCGCCGCTTTGCGAATTTCGAGCTTCGCTTGCGGCTGTCGCGCGGACATGATTACGCGCGCCTCGAAACGCAGCAGTGCAGGCCATTGCCCGGTGCCCGCATCCTGACTCGGCGCCGGCTCCGCCTCGGTCAGCTCCAGCAAGCAAGCCGGCGTCGGAAAGCTCTCGCGTTCGTCCTCGCGGTAGAACTCGACCGTTTCGAACGACGGGAACGCCTCAGCAATCTGCGACGCGATCGCGCTATGCAGCGCCTCTAGGTCGATTTGAGTATCTGCGTCCGCCATTTCAGTTCGTGCTCAAGGAATCGGAAAAATTGATTGTCGAAGCTCGCGGAGCCGACCAGCTCGTCTTCGATGTAGACGTTCGAAGGGTCGGCAATTTCCGCGTACACGATTCGGACCGGCAGGCGCGCGGCGCCCTCGCGCTTCAGCACCTGGCGGCTTCCGTGATAGTCCGCGATGAATGCGCCTTCGACGTATCGCCCGCCGCTTGCGCGAACGCCCTTCCCGGACTGGCGTGCGTTTAAACGAATCAGCGGGATATCCCGCAATCCGAACCAGACTTTCGCGCCCTCACCTTTGCCGCCAACACCGCCCTGAAGGCGAAACGATTTCACGCGCGAGCGGAGAATCTTCTGCTGAATGCCGAGCTTGACCGACAGGCCGCGAAGCGCGCGCGTCCTGAGCCATCGGCCCATCCGGTTGTAAGTTGACCGCAACGACGCTTCGAGCTGCTTTTCCGTCGCGCCGAATGCGAGCGCCAGAGTCTCAACTTGGCGCCCGTCTATCTCGATAGACAGGCCGCGAGCCATTCGACTACTCGAAATCGCGAGACAGCATCACGGACGCTAGACCGGCGCCGTCCGGATGCGGGTCATGGTCCAACAGATAGCGCCCGATTTCCTCAAGCGAGCCGTTCGGCAGTCTCCGCGATACGATGCAACGATCGTTCTTCCGGATGCCGACAACATCGGACGCCTTGCAAGTGAATTTTGGCTCGCTCACCGCGGCGTCGAATTCCCCGGCCTCGGCATTGCAAGCCGGCTCGTCGAAGATTCCGGGGACCGGCGAGCGTGGTTCGCCGGTGCCCGCGTTGGGAACGAACGTCGCGAAAAAAGCGAAATCGTCCGTGGACAAAAAATCGTCCAAGTTTTCCCACGCGGGCGCCGGCATGCGCGCCCTTAGCGGTCGGCCTTCGCGACCAGCTCCACCGAACGCACAACGCTCGGCGTCGTGCCGGCGAGCGTGTCGACCGCGCGGATGAACCGCTTGAAGCGGTCCACGTTCAGGCCGATGACTTGATGCGACGGCCCCGCGTTGCCGACCTGTTCGAACGCAACGCCCGAGTCGACCCAGCCCGATTCGCCATCGTCGCTGTGCTGAATCTTCACGTCGAGCGTGTTGTCGGCCGCGCCCGTCGCGGACGCATTCAGCACCAAGCGTGCCTCGCCGCTGTAGTGGATCACATCCACAGCGGGGCCGTTCCCCGAAGCCGTGATTTCCGCGGCTCCGGCAACCGGAACGATCTTCAGGTTACGCACTTTGCTTCGACTCCTGCTTGCGCGGCCGACCCCTGCGGCCAGCCGACGGTTTTGCAGCGTCGCCGGCCTTGGCCGGCGGGACGTTCTTCCCTGTCCCGCCGGCTTCGGCTTCGTCGCTCGCTACGTGTGAATGAGGGTCCGCGCCCGACTCGCCGGCGCTGGCGAGCGCTTCCGCTTCCGCCTGCAGCTCGGCTTCGTGCTCGCGCTTCTGTTCCGCGCGATCGTCCTCGTGTGCCTGAATGTCGGGATGCAGCGGCGCCTCGCGAGTCTCGGAGCGCACAACTGGCGCGCCGTCCTTCTCGGTCGCGAGTACGGCCTTGCCGCGATTGAGCAAGTCGCGCGCCTCGCGCCTCGTGACCTCGACCACGGCCGGCGGCTTCACCACATCACCGGCGACCACAATCGCGGAAGTGAGTTTCAAGAAAACGGTTTCCAAGCGTATCTCCCGGAAATCGAGGCCGCCGCTTCGCGGCGGCCTCTTGAAGTGACGTTGCTACGTGTGGCCGTGCCTTACGGCTTGCGGCCGAGACAGAACGACTCGGTACGGCGCACCGCGTAATCCACGTCTTGGAACGTGATGATGCGCAGTCGGCCTTTCTTGCTGTTGCTGTACGGGTCGACCGTGATTTCGAGGCCGCCCCACAGGCCGATGACCAGGTCCATGAAATTGCCGTGAAACACGTCGCCCGCGGCAATCTGGTTCGTGATCTGGCACGGGTAGCCGTTCACCTGATTTCCCGGCTCCCAAATCGTTCCCGGCACGCCGTCGAACTTGAGCGTCGTTTTCGCGTAGCCACGGAATCCAGCGTTCGCAACGTAGGACATGGATTCCACGTCCGCGTTGTCCGTCGCGATCGCGGTTTCCATCGCGACCAGCTCCGCGAAAGTCGGGTTCGCGCCCGCGAACGCCACCGCGTTGATGCCGGTGTGGTTCGCGATGCCAAGCGGCTGATTCTCGCTGCCCGTGCCGTAGTAGCCGGCAAGGTCGATGGTCAGGCCCATTGCGATCGCCAGGTCCGCACGCACCAGCGCCTCGACATCCAACGAAGACTGCATGAGCAGTTTCCGCGTGATCTCGCTGTACGCCGCGACCGTCTTCGGAGTCATGGACACCTGGCCCAGCTCGATTCCGGTTTCGCCCGCGTCGTCGTCCTCACCGACCCAATAGCCGACCGCGCCGGCCGTCTGCTTGGGAATGTCGACGTTCCCCACGAGGCCGCCGATAACCCGCCCCATCGTCATGATGGTCGCGCGCTTGCGCAGCATTTCCACGTAGGACGCGGCAAGCAGGTTCGTAGCGATGCTGTAACCGCCCGTATTGCCGGCCGCACCGCCCGCCGTCGACGTGTTGAAGGCGCGCGTTTCGGCCTCGCCATAGACGGAACGGCGCAGGACATCGGTCGGAACGACGAAACGCTCCGTCTTCTTCTCCTGCTTCTCGCGCGCGGCCTCGGAGACCTCGAACTCGAAAGCCGCGGCCTTCTGCGCTTTCTTGTCGGTCGGGTCGAGCAGGGCGCGCACAACGCGCAGGATGGAATAGCTGCGCACTTCCTTGTCGGTCAGGCCGACATCGGAGCCGGCGAGCTGTTCGTTCAGAGGCCGCGCGGCGCGCTTGTTCAGCGCTTCGAGTAACGCCGCTTGGAACTTCGCTTCGTCGTGCCCTTCGTTCAGAGCGGTACGGACCAGGCCGTCGATGTCGTCGACCGCCTTTCCGAACCTCTCGGCCAGTGCGTTGATGGCGCGGACGCGCGCGCGTTCCGCCTCTGCGCCGCTGCGCTGCGCGGCTTCGCGCTGCTGCTGCTGCTTCTTCTCGTCCTCGTCCATACTGCGATGGTCTCCGGTGTTCGTGACTTCGATTCGCGGCGACTGTGCCGCTTCGGCTGGCGTATCGTCTTCGGTGCCGGCGGTCCGTTCCTCTGACACTTTTTCCGCGCTACGCCCAACGCCTACCGTGATGTCCGCGGGGACACTCACAATGCTGATTTCGTACGGCTCCCAGCTCGTGACCGTGTACACGTCCACGCCTTCGCGTTCTTCGGTCAGCTTGATTTCGTGGATTTGGTATCCGACCGAAACGTGCCGCTTGATGCCGTCTGCAACGTCCTGCAGAAGTTCCTCGGCCGCGGCCGACCTGCCGAAGCGAACGACCGCGCGACACTTGCGGTCTACGTCGAGCCATGCTTTTTCCACGACGCCGCGCTGGGCGTTCCAGTTGTGATTGTCGAGCAGCGCTCCGCCGTCGTTCAGCCGATTGAGAAGAACCGCGCCGTCGTCGTGCGAAAGAATCTCGATCCAGCCCCAGCGGCGGACCTCGGCCTCGCTGCTGAAAGCCAGCTCAACCGTGCGCGCTTCGGCGTCGACGCCGACCACTTCGGCGGCACGACTCAAGAGCCCTTTTGCGCGGATTTCCGCCAGGCGCTCAGCGGTGCGTTGTTCGATGGTGCGGTTACTCACTCTCTCGATTCCTCGTGTCGGTCTTGCCCGCGACCTTCTGCCCCATCGCGAGCGTAATGATTTCGTCGGGGATGCCGGCTTCACGCATTGCCTTGATGTCCTCGGCCAGCTCGCGCCAGACATCCCGCGGCTCGCGTCCGCGTTCGCGAATCAGCGAGCTGAACGACGTAAGCAAGTTGTTCTTTGAGCGCTCCGCGGCTTTCGTGTCCGCTTCCGGGTCGACCCATTCCCAACGGCGCGGCTGCCATGCGCGCGGCTCGTACAGCTCGATAGCAGAAGCCGGAAGAACCAACCCCGATTCGGTGACGATCTTTCGGCCAAGCAACGCGCGCTCAAGGAACCGCGAAAACACGCGCTCGCAAAGGTCCTCGACGAGCCACTCTTGGCGTTCCTTGTAGTTCTCGCGCTCGTCCAGTGTGCCGTGACGAATGCTCGTGAAATTCACGCCCTCGCGATCGTGCGACAGGTTTTCGTATGCCACGCCACCGCCAGCGGCGAACGCGCGCAGCATCAGTTTCACGAACGGCAGCAACTCGCCAGACGGATAAGTCGGGTCGAACTTGTTCAGCTCGGCGCCTTCCGGCAGCACGGGGAACGAAGCGGCCTCTGCGTCAATCTCGAGCGGGCCGTCTTCGTCCTCGTCATACTCCGGGCCGTGCCCCTCTTTCCACTGGATGAAGCCCATCTTCGCGGCGCCCACGCGAGCGTTGACAACGGCGGCGTCTTCCATTGCCGCCATTTGATGCGCGCGAAACAAACCTGTGTCGAGCCACGGCAGGCCGCGTTTCTGTCCAACGAATTCCGGCACGAATCCGTGAATGATTTCGTCCGCATCGATGCGCACATAGCTCCGGCCGGCATAGCTGTAATGCATAGCGCTGCGCGCGCCGCTCGTATCGGCGAAGTGATACGCAAGCGGCTTTCCGTACGCGTTGAACTCGATTCCGTGCCGAATGAACGCGCCGTTTTCCAGCTCGCGATCGTAGTCGACAGGACAGCGCTGCGAATCGAGTAGCTGCAGAGCGTAGCCGTACGGTCCGGCATCGCGCCCGAAAACCTCTCGAATGAAACACTCTCCGTCACGCGCCGCGGTAGTGACGAACGCATTCTGGATCGCGCGCCACGAGCGCCGGCCGGTCACATCGCAGTTCTCGCGCTTGCCCCAATCGCGAAACGCGTTTTCGATCGCGATGCGCGCTTGGTCGTCCTGCGCCTTCGACTGGAACATGATTCCAGCCGGCCCGACGATGTTCTGGCGCTGAAGCCTGAAGTACGCCTTGACGTAGTCGTTATTCATCGATTGTTCGCGCGAGCGCGCGACGAGCGTTCGCTGATATCGATGAATAATCCAGTCGATAGGCACCGGCATTGTCGGCCAGTCGCCCGTAAGGCGATTCGATTCGCCGCTGTTGAACAGCATGCGCGCGAACTGCCGCGCGGTGATCCCGCGCGCGCGCGCACGCGAAGGCTCAGGCGGCTTCGCGCGCTTCAATTCGAGGCCGAACAGGCGCATCAGCAAAGCCCCCGCATCACGACCTTGACCTGGCGCCAGCCTCGGCGGCTCCCCGCGGCTTCCTCTTGTGCGACCAGTCGCGCGTAGTGATTCCGCAGACGGATCAGCTCGGCAATCGGCGTGCGATACAGCTCCCGCTCACCGTTCCCGGTGTTGATGCGGTATCGCTCTTGATCCACCGTTGCGCGACGGGCAAGAACGGCCTCTATCGCTTCGAGCGCGATTCGATTCTGCGAACGACCGTCGTATCCGGCCGCAGCCGCAGCGATATCCGGCCGGACGCGCACGCGGCCGGATTCGACCTCGCGCACCTTCTCGCCATCGGTTGCGCGAATCGAGTACGCATAATCGCCTGGCGCCCAGCCGCTTGTTTCGCTCGCGGGCACGCTCCAAGTGTGGCGCGCGCCGTCGCGCTCGGCCGGCAGGTCAATAGCCGCGGGACCGCGGAGCATGAGCACCATGCTCCACGCCGTCCCGCTGAATTCAGCGCACCAAGCGGTCGCCGTGAAATCCACGCCGGCCGCGATAGTCTTCGGAATGATAGTCACGCGTTACCGCTTCCATCCGTGCACCCAATTCGAACGCCGACGAGCTGCCGGCGACCGAATAACGCGGCGAGTCTGTGCGGGTGGCTTCGGCGGCGCCTCTGACACTTTTTCCGGAGGCTTCGCGGGCGCGCTTTGGAGCGCGCGGTTCAACTTGTCCGCGGTCTCCGCGATGTTCGCGACGGGCTGCGGCGGCTTGCCGGCAACGCGCGCGAGTAGCCTTTCCTTCAGTCGCCGGAGCGGCGGCTGCATGATTTTCAGCGCGGCGAGCGCGTAATTGCGGCAGTCGAGCGGTTCGTTCCGCGCCTTGTCCGGCTTGTGCCATTCGCGCACCGGCTGGCCCTTCACGTACCGGAGAACGAGCTTCTCCGCGGTGATTCCGTTGCACCACTCCGTGAGATTCTCGCGATTCTTCGGGACATGGCAGTAGCCAGGCCCCGGCTTCTGAATCGCAAGGCGGCGCATGACGATTAGCTTTCCCTCGTCCACGCCCACATCGAACAAGTCGACTTTGCGCGCGTTCTTGCCGGACCGCTTGCGCTTCATCTTCTCGACAATGGGGCGCCCCCAGCCGGGAACGCCCTTGATGCCGAACAGCCGGCGGCCCGTCTTGCCGCGGAGATATTCATACGCGCATTGCGTGTAACCGCTCGTGCCGCCAGTATCCAAACACGCCGCGGAAATCGGGAGCATCGCACCGGACTCGTGCAAGTAGGTTTCTTCGAGCAACGCGTCCAAGTCTTCCCACACTTCGCCCGCGAGCGGATCGCCCCACAGTACGCGGTAATCAACGCTCCAAGATTCCTCGCCTTCGCCCCACGCCACGACCTCGACTTCGAGCCTGTCCGTCTGCATGTCAATGCCGGCGGTGAGATAAACGCCGCCCATCGGTACGGGAGCCGCGAATTCCTCGGCGCGTTGTTCCAGCTCGTGCGGGTCCGCCTTGTTCCCTTGTTCCTCCCACACTTCCGCAAGCGAAACGTTGACGAACGTTTGCATGTCGTCCGTTTTCAGCTTGTCGAGATAGTCCTGCACGATGTCGGCCAACTTCCGCAGCGTGCTGTAGGCTTCCCAAATGTGATAAGAGGCATGCCCGCGAAACGGCTTCGATGCCTTCCAGCCGGCGCCGACCGATTCGGCCGAACGAATCGCCGCGATTCGCTGACCGTCGTTCCACAGCTCCCCGCACGCCTCGCACGCGTAGGCCGCAGTTTTCGGCTCGTGCTCGTCCGTTTTAAGGTCAAGCTCTGCGTCTTCGATGGACGTTGACTTGCGGCCGACCCACGTAACGTTTTCCCATCGCAAGGCTTGATGCGTCTGGCAGTGCGGGCACGCCACATAGAAGCGCCGTTGATCGCCGTCTTTGTATGACGAATCGATGTAGCTCGCGTCCTTTATGGTCGGCGTGGAAATATCGATCATGAAACGTTCGTCTCCGAACGTTGCCGCGCGCTGCCATAGCAGGCCGACCGGATGCCCCTCGTTCGTGCGCTCGTAACCGTCTACTTCATCGCAGACAATCAGCGGCGCGGAACGTCCACGCATCGTTTTCGGACTTCCGGACCATGCGAGCATCAGGAAGCCGCCCGGATACGACTTCATGCGCTGATTGTTCACGCCGTCACGGCCGCGCGGCTTCGCGATTCTCTTGCGGATGGACGGGCTCGACTCGACCAGCGGGTTGAACTTCGTTTCGAGCCAAGTCTGCGAATCGCCCTGCGAAGGCTGCATCATCATTTGCGAGCGAGGCCGCATTTCGATGCAGTAGCCTTGCACGCACAGCGCCACGAGCGTTTTTCCCGTCTGCGCGCCCCACTTCAGCGTGACGCGGTAGCAATCTGGGTCAACGAGCATGTCCATTGGCTCGCGCTGATATGGCGCGTTCGCGATCCGATACGGTCCGGGAACCGCGTTACCGGGAGGAATGCGAACGTTTCGCTCTGCCCATTCGGACGGCCTTAGGTCCGGCGGTGGACGGAACAGCGCAAGCGCATTGCGCACCGCGCGCTCGACGCCGCGCGGATTTCTGAACGTCGCTGCATCAATCATCGGTCGAGAATTCGTCTTCGTCGTCTGGCGAGTCGGCTGGCTCGTCTGCGGTGATGTCGATATTCGCCAGGCTCGCGAGCACGTCGTCGATTTCCGCGAGCGCCACGCGCTTGAACTGCCGTTCGTCAGTCTCGCCGAGCAATTGAGTTACAAGGCGAGTCACTAAACGCCCGCGCAAGTTCGTTTGGACTTCGGCGACGGCTCGCGATAGAACGCGCTCGACTTGATCAAGAGGCGCGACGAGTCCCTGCGCCTTGGCAAGCTCCAGCTCTGAGAGCAGCGTTTCCGCCTTGATTCGGCGGGCTTTCAGCTTCTCAAGGTCAACGTCTTGGCTGCCGGCATCGGCCGCCGCGCGTTCCTCGCGCCAGCGCGCAACGTCGGCCGTGTCGAATGTCCATTCCTTGCCGCGCCCTCCGCGCGCGTCATACGGGCACCCCTGCCGGACCCACGCGTCTACGGTCGGCAGAGAGACACCAAATATCGCCGCAAGGTCGCGGCGGCTTACTTTCTGCCCGCGTCCTTTCGCCATTCACTCACCGGCCCCCGGTGAACGCCCTTTGGCCGTCTCGCAAGTCTTTTTCGACGCCTCGGCGGAAAGCCGCAAGGTCGACTCGGCGGCCCGTCACCGAAACAGAAAATGCGTTTAAACGCGGCACGCACACCGCATTTTCCGCGGTGTCGCGGAC
>Ga0164243_10013312_pt1 | contig 11589 bp, 10 predicted proteins | sample OricompcompostOP_FD_108781 | JGI IMG/M metagenome (GOLD analysis project Ga0164243, IMG submission 108781) | Organic Plus compost microbial communities from Emeryville, California, USA - Original compost - Organic plus compost (OP) | ecosystem: Engineered > Solid waste > Mixed feedstock >... | reverse complement strand
TTATTTTTCTGAAATTTCAGAAAATATTGAAAATTTATAGCAAAAAAAATTATTTCATCAATTTCAATATGGTGCTATAGAACCAATTTTCTTCGGCTTTAATCATGGTGTTGAGCGTATTATCAGTTTGTTGGGCGAACTTGTAGATGCCTTGGATCGCATCGCGGAAAGCTTTCACGGATTTGTCCTTGTTATCCCCTTCTACTTTCTGGAGACCTTGTAACACCCTCAGCATGGGATCAAGTTCACGTTTTTTACGTTCGCGGGTAATGGCTGTCCCTACTTTCCAGATATCTTTTTCGGCCACGAAATATTCCTTGCGTTCGCCGGGAACCAATACTTTATCCACGATACCCCAGTTAATCAATTCTCGCACATTCATATTTGTATTCCCTCGGGAAATGTTTAGTTCTTCCATGATTTCATCTGCACTCAAAGGCTCCGGTGCAATCAGCAGCAAGGCATGGATTTGCGCCATCGTTCTATTGATTCCCCATTGCGCACCCAATGACCCCCAAGCTTGGATAAATTGCGCTTTAGCTTCCTGTAATTTCATACTTCGAAGATATACAAAGTTTTCGAACTTTCAAAAGTTAGTGAAAATTATTTTAAGAAGGAAGGATGCAGCTATTATCCTGCCGAATAAAGGGCCAGGCGGTTACCTTCTGTATCGTAAAAGATGGCGAAGTAGCCTAGTTGTTGATCAAGGGACAAAGGGGTTTTCCCGAGCTCTATTTTGCCTCCTGCATCAGGTATCCTGTCCAAGACCTCTAACAGGTCTGGTTCAGCTGTTAAATAAAGTAAACTTCCGCGTTGGCTGCTGATATAATCCGGGCCTTGCACTATGGCGCCTCCAATTCCTTCCGCTTTAACCGGGAAAAATCCCAGCCTGTTAATCCCCATCTTGATCTCCTGCAATTCGAACTGGAATATCGCGCTGTAAAAATCCCTCGCCCTTTCGAAATCCTTTACGGGGATTTCAAACCAACTAATCGAGTTTTTTGGAATTTCCATACCGGGTTTGTTTTGGGACGGCTTCTATAAATGTAAAGATAAATTCTCATAAAACCTTATATGTGTATGGTTTATAGCGTAATCGGGAGGATTTAACGAATGGATGGCGATTCCTGGCTGGGTATTTACAAAAAAAATCCCGCTCCATGAACGGAGCGGGACCTGATATATTTATCAAAAGATATTTTATACCAACATGGTAACCGGGTTCTCAAGATATCCTTTCAATGTTTGTAAGAAAGTGGCGCCTACAGCTCCATCAATGCTACGATGATCACAGCTCAAGGTAATCTTCATAATGTTGGTAGCTTTGAATTGCCCTTTTTCTACAACCACCGTTTCCTTGATACCGCCTACCGCGAGGATAGCCGAATCAGGAGGATTGATAATAGCGGTAAACTGGTCGATTCCCATCATACCCAGGTTAGAAATAGAGAATGTATTGCCGCTGAACTCCTGCGGTTGCAGTTTCTTGTTCTTGGCTTTGTCATACAATTCTTTCGCTTCACCTGCAATTTGGCTCAATGACTTCTGATCGGCAAACTTAATAACCGGTACGATCAAACCATCTTCGATTGCAACGGCGGAGCCGATGTGGATATGTTGATTCTGGCGGATGAAATCACCCATCCAGCTACTGTTTACTTCAGGATGTTTACGCAATGCCATGGCGCTGGCTTTGATGACCATGTCATTGAATGAAACTTTTACAGGAGATATTTCATTAATCGCTTTGCGAGCCTCCATGGCCTTGTCCATGTTGATTTCCATGGTCAGGTAGAAGTGCGGTGCGCTGAACTTGCTCTCACCTAGGCGGCGGGCAATTACTTTACGCATTTGGCTCAATGGAAGATCAGTATGGCCTTCTTCTCCCGCGATATAGGTAGCAGCGCCTGCGGTTGCAGTTTTTGCTACTTGTGCCGGGGTTGCGGATGGAACGTAATTGTCAACATCACGTTTCACGATCCTGCCATTGTCGCCGGAGCCGGTAACTTTACTTAAATCAATTCCTTTTTCAGCGGCTAATTTTTTAGCTAACGGAGAAGCTTTCACCCTTCCTTCTTCACCGGTACCCGTGGCAGCTTCGCTTGCGCTGGCAGCAGGGGCGGAACTTGTGCTTGCAGTTGGCGCTTCTTCTGTAGATGCAGGAGCGGCGCTACCGCTATTATTTTCCATCGCTAAGATGGCATCCACGTTGGTGCCTTTCTTACCTACGATAGCTATGATATCATTTACTTTGGCGGCATCGCCTTCTTTTACCCCGATGTATAACAGGGTACCGTCTGCATAGCCGATTACTTCCATGGTAGCCTTGTCTGTTTCAACATCAGCTAACACGTCGTCGGATTTCACAGTATCACCAACCTTCTTATTCCATGCTACGATTTTACCTTCCGTCATGGTATCGCTAAGCAGCGGCATACGGATTACGGTTGCATTTTTCAATGCTTCGTCGGCTGCGGCCTTGTCGAAAGACGCGGCGGCCGGAGCTGCTGTTGGAGCGGGAGCAGCTTCATTTTTAGCAGGTTCTTGGGAACTGCTGGCGGGAGCTTCTTCCAATAATGGTTTATAATCTTCGCCGGGTTTACCCACGATCGCGATGATTTGATTTACTTTAGCGGCTTGACCTTTTTCTACACCGATGTATAGCAGCGTGCCATCTACATATCCAACAACTTCCATGGTTGCTTTATCTGTTTCCACCTCAGCAATCACATCGTCGGACTTTACGGTATCGCCTACCTTCTTATGCCATTCCGCAATCACCCCTTCTGTCATTGTATCACTTAAGAGGGGCATTCTGATAACTTCTGCCATAGTGTTTCTTCCAAATTTTGCCCAAACCTACAAGTTTTTAAGCAAAAACACAAAGCAAGTATTACAATACCTATTAAAATTTAGAAAATTTAAAATGTGTCGAAGCTACTTACAGGCATGGAAATACAGGACAAATGCCACTTGGCATTGTCGGCCATGTATTTTTTACACGAACTGAAAATTTTTTAGAAATCTAGCTCCATCAATAGGCGGTCTTTCAGCTCTTTCACCAGGGGGTATTTTTCTACCATTTTGGCAAATTGTTCGCGGCTGCTGAGCGGTTGTGGACCGATGTCGGTATTTTCTTGCAGGGATTCATCCAATATCAAGGTCAGGACGATGGCCGGGTTATTAAATTTCTGTTTGAAGAACTCCGAAATTTCGAGTTTTTCCTCCTCCATGAAGCGGTGCTGTACCAAGTTGCGGCTTTTCAGGCCTATTTCTTCTTGACCGAGCATTTCCAGGCTTGCCAATTGGAGGTTACTCACAACTGTCATCTTGTTGGCCTGGCGGAATCTTTCTATAAATTCCTCCCAATATACATGCAATGCGCCTTGGGTTATCGGGATAACCGCGTTACTTTCTTCCCTGGTTTTTTCGGCCAGGGCTTCTTTCATGGCGGCCAGGCCGGTAAGCTTGGTATGGCCGTTAGAAGGTTTCTTGGTAGCTGTTTTTGTATCTGTAGGCTGGGGAACAGTTTTAGTGATGGGCGTTTCAGCCGGCGCCGGTTGTACAGGGGGGCTAGTTAAAGTTGCCGCCGCTGCTTGCGGCTCCTGCTTGGCTACAGGGGTGGAAACTGGCGAAGGCGACGAAACAGGTTGTGTCTCCATCTTCACCCCGGCCGCTTTCATAAAAGGACCTCTTAACTTCTGGGAGGCGCCCCCGTCAGGAACTAAGTTTTTTTTTACCACCTCGCCGGTGGAATCGTTACTGACAAGGTTAACAGCTTGTTGCAGGTAACAAAGTTTTATCAAGGCCATTTCTACGTGCAAGCGTTTGTTACGTGCTTGCCTGTAATGGATCTCGGTATCGTTGAGCAGGTTGAGGGCCGTCACCAGGTAAGCGGGGCTGAGCTTGCCGGAAAGTTCCTTGTAACGATCGCGCAAATTGCCGGAAACTTCTACCAGGTGCAATACCTTTTCATCTTTACATACCAACAGGTTGCGTAGAAACTCGGACCAGCCGCCCAGGAAATTATCGCCTTCGAATCCTTTTTGCAGGATTTCATCGAAAAGTACCAGGGCATTGGAGATATCTTGCTGCATTACGGCATCCATCACCTTGAAATAATAATCATAGTCAAGGATGTTGAGATGTTCTAGGGTATTTTGATAGGTAATATTTCCCGCGGTGAAGCTTACAATTTTGTCGAGCGTACTGAGGGAGTCGCGCATGCAGCCGTCTGTTTTTTGCGCGATCAGGTGCAGGGCATCGGTTTCGGCGGTGATATGTTCCTTGGAAACGATCTCTGCCAGGTGATCTACCGTGTCCTGGATCGTGATCCGTTTAAAATCGAAGATTTGGCAACGGCTCAGGATCGTCGGTAATATTTTATGTTTCTCCGTAGTAGCGAGAATGAAGATGGCGTACGATGGCGGTTCTTCCAAGGTCTTCAAGAATGCGTTGAAGGCGGAAGAGCTCAGCATGTGTACCTCATCTATTATATAAATCTTGTATTTTCCTGCTTGCGGTGCAAACCGTACCTGTTCTACCAGGGTGCGGATATCATCTACAGAGTTGTTGGAAGCGGCATCCAGTTCATGGATGTTGAATGAACTGCCCTCGTTGAAAGTGCGGCAGGAATTACATTCATTGCAGGCTTCTCCATCGGGTTGAAGGTTTTCGCAGTTGATGGTCTTGGCAAGGATACGCGCACAGGTTGTTTTCCCCACACCCCTGGGTCCGCAAAACAAGAAGGCATGTGCTAGCTGGTGGTTGCGGATGGCATTTTTAAGCGTGGTGGTAATATGCGATTGCCCTACTACTGTTGAAAAGTTCTGGGGGCGGTATTTCCTTGCTGATACGATAAAATTTTCCATAAACTTACTTCACTCCGAGTGCCGAAAATAAGCACAAAATTGTAATTAGCCGTCAATAAATTTAACGGTTTGTATTTCAATATACAACTGTCACCCCAAAATTACCCCCGCAGGGAAATGCCTGTAGGCAGCGCTATTTTTTATATATAATTTAAAAAAATAATAACACCCTTGGTTCTATGATAAAATGGGATGCCTTTTAAAAGGTTGATTCCTGTCGAATAAATACCGGTAGGTTGTCAGCTTACGGTTGACGAAACCTCCCAAGCCTTCCGCCACGTTAATCATCTTGGGATTAAAATCACCGATCCATTGCATCTCGTATTCCTCGTAAAGTTTTCCCACTTGAATGATCTTTGCACCTTCGACGATCAGGTAAGAATCCAGGCCTTTACCTTGGTATTCCGGTATAAAACCGAACAAGATACCGGTAAATTTAGGGTTGCGTTTGAATGTTTTTATTAACAGGAACTTTAGCTTGGCCCAGAGGTTGAATTTACCGTTGAGGTATTTAAAGTATTGATTAAGTTCCGGGAGGTTCAGCCAACAACCGATCGGCTCATCGTTATGGTACACATACCAAACAATTCTTTCATCCATCACCGGTTTCATGGATTTGAACAATGCCAATGCCTGCGGCAGTTGCATATCCTTACCACCGCCGTGCTGTTTCCATGCTTTATTATATATGCTTACAAAATCTTTCGCATATTTCTCAACCTGGTCTTTTTTCAGGTGTTCGGCGCGGTAACTGGGATCGCTCGCGATAGCCGCATGCCTCCTGTAATGTTTGTCTTCCAGGGGATTCTTCACATCTAAAGAGAAGCATTTCTGATGGAAGAACGGTTGGAAACCATAGTTTTCAAATAGTTGGATATAATAAGGCGGGTTGAAATTCATACCGTACAAGGGCTCATGAAAACCTGCCACCAATAACCCCCACCAGCGGTCGCGTTCACCGAAGTTGATCGGGCCGTCCATCGCTTCCATCCCTTTACTTTTTAACCATTCTTTGGCCGTATCAAAAAGCAGGTTGGCGGCAGATTGATCATCGATGCAATCAAAAAATCCGATACCACCGGTAGGTTGTTCATCGTCTTTATTTTTATATTTCTTATTAACAAAGGCGGCGATCCTGCCCACCAAGTTGCCCCGGTCATCTTTCAATACCCATCTTGCTGCTTCACCTTGCCTGAAGGCTTTATTTTTCTTCGGGTCAAAAACCTGTTCAATGTCTTTGTCTAACGGACGAATCCAGTTAGGAACGTTTTTGTTGATGATCGTATGCACCTTGAGAAATAAAGCTGCTTTTTCATCATTGTCTACGAAAATCAGTTCCATACTATATTATTGTGAGCGAATTGTGCCGCAACTTACTAAAATTTTATAAGTATTCCCCCGTAAATAATCGTTTGTAACGCCCGTAAGCCATATTCAGCGCCGGGTGTATACTTTTCTTGGATGATCCCACCTGTGAATAACCGCGTCAATTTTATCTTCGTTTTACTGGTATACATATCAAGTAACAAGTTTATGGATGATTTGATATGGGTAGTGATAATAAGAAGTGATAAGTTGGCGTTATGCTCTTCGTAAAATGGAAATATGATCAAAATACCAATTATCCCTGAACCAGTGCGTTTGTAAATAATATTAAATGCATGTGCCCTAGATCCGTGTGAATTAACATTTTCTTTAGGTTAGTAAAATTATTTTTATGGAAATCTATCGGAATTGCATCTTAGCATCAATGTAAAAAAAGGCATTATTTAATAACTGTATGTTGAACATCATTTAACCAAGCATCCCAATTAAAATTACACACGTTACTATGCTTAGAAAAAAATGGTGGTTGATTGCCACCGCCCTTGTAGTATTAGCGGGAGTATCTTATTTCGTGTTGGCTGGAGAATCAAGTAGTGTTAATATCCCTGTTACTGTTCGGAAAGGAGATTTCAGAAGTGTGATCACCAGTCCCGGTGAATTGCAAGCTGAAAATACCACCTATATTTCGGCGCCCAGCGATCTGATGAGTAATGATATTTACGAAGAGATCAAGATCCAAGATATGATCCCTGAAGGAACGATCGTGAAAGAAGGGGACTACGTTGCTACGCTCGACCCTGCCGTTGTAAGTAAGAAGATCAGCGACTTCCAAACACAATTGACCAGCGCTTCGACAACCTTGTCGCAAACCGCGCTGGATACGGCGCTCACCCTTAGAGAAGCCCGTAACAACATGTTGAACTTAGAATTCCAGGTGGAACAGAAAAGGATTGCTTTGGAACTTTCCAAGTTTGAACCGAAAGCAACCATCCGGCAAGCTGAAATTGATTATGAAAAGGCACAACGTGATATCACCGAGGCCAAGCAAAACTATACGATCAAACAAAGGCAGGCGGAGGCTAAGATGATACAGGCGGCCAACTCCTTGAGCCGTTTCCAAAGAATTATTTCAGACCTGGATGACTTACGTTCCCGGTTCAGGCTAACTGCCAACAAGCAAGGTTTGCTCGTTTATATCCCGGACAGGATGAGCGGTGGTAAAAAGAAGGCCGGTTCGGTTGTGCGCTCTTGGGACCCGAAAGTGGCCATGGTGCCGGACTTATCAAGCATGATCTCCAAAACATATATCAACGAGGTTGATATCAGTAAAATAAAAAAATCGCAAACGGTGGATATCGGTCTGGATGCCTTCCCGGAAGTGAAACTTACCGGGGTTGTAATGAACGTGGCCGGCATCGGAGAAAACCGTCCCGGGTCTAACGCGAAAGTATTCGAGGTAAATATCATGCTTGATAGGGTCGATACGATCTTAAGACCGGGTATGACTACCTCCAACCGGATCTTGGAAAGCAAGGTGGCTAACCAATTAATGATTCCAATCGAAGCAGTTTACGCTGAGAAAAATACCAGTTTCGTTTACCTGAAAAAAGGTGGTACCATCATCAAGCAAGAAGTCAAACTCGGTAAATCTAACGAAGAGGAAGTGATCGTGTTAAAGGGTTTGCAGGAAAACGACCAAATTTATTTGAACGAGGTGGCCAGTGCTAAAGATGACGATATAAAGAAGATTTAACTCACCATCAAAAACTATAGCATGTATAAATTATGGGGCACAAGAAACCTCAATAATCTCCGTATTGCATTAGATTCATTGGTGGCGAACCGGTTGAGATCGTTCCTTACCGCCCTGGGCATCATCTTCGGGGTAGGCGCCGTGATCGCGATGCTAGCCATCGGGAAGGGGGCGCAGGAAGAAATCCTGGAACAAATGAAATTGGTGGGTGTGAATAATATCGTGATCAAACCTAAAGTTTCCAATACGAAAGATAACGAGGATAATAACAAGGAAAACTCCGACGGACCTAAAGATCCCAACGCCGTAAAGCGGTTCTCCCGCGGGTTATCTTTAGCAGATGCGAGAAGTATTGCGAAAGTAGTGCCTACTGTTGAAGAAATCAGCCCGGAAATCATGAAGCAGGAAGACGTTATCTACGGTTCTAAAAGCAAAAAACTGCAACTTGTTGGAATCGATACTTCCTTTTTTAATATTAACAATATTGCCATCGCCGAAGGAAAAAACTTTAATAGCGACCAATTAATCGATGGTGATGCCGTATGTATCATCGGGAGCGGTGTTAAAAAGCGTTTTTTCGTCGGTGAAGAGGCTATCGGTAAAAGGATCAAATGTGGTCCGCAGTGGTTAAAGGTAGTCGGTGTTACGGAGGAAAAGAATATCAATAGTGCTATGAAGGCGAACCTGGGCATCCGTGATTATAACATGGATATTTATTTACCAATTAAATCTTATTACACCCGGTACATGAATCCTGCCAAACAAACCTTCTTGCAAGATGGGGAGGAGAATATGCAGCGATCCATGTCCGGCAATAATGACGCGGTTGCCAAGGAAATCGACCAGTTAGTGATCAAGGTAAATAAACCCGAAAACCTGACCGTTTCCGCGGATATCATCAACCGGATGTTAACACGTATGCATAATGATGTTGTTGACTTCGAAATTTCAATCCCTGAACAATTACTTAAGCAACAGCAAAAAACAAAGGATGTATTCAACATCGTACTGAGCGCTATCGCGGGAATTTCCTTGTTGGTAGGCGGCATCGGGATCATGAATATCATGCTTGCTTCGGTGTTGGAGAGGACGCGCGAAATCGGTATCCGCATGGCAATCGGTGCACAGAAAAGGGATATCGTGATGCAATTCTTGTTCGAAGCCGTGCTGATTAGTTTAGCCGGGGGAATTTTAGGGGTGCTGCTCGGTGTAGTGGGCGCATACCTGGTTGACAAGGTGGCCGAGATCAACACGATCATCTCCGGCTTGTCCATTTTTGTTTCTTTTATATTGGCCTCGGCAGTTGGTATCGTGTTCGGGATTACCCCGGCGCGGAAAGCTGCGAGCCAGGATCCAATTCAATGTTTACGCCATGTTTAAATTCATTCGCCTAATTATATGCTGCCTGGTATTATTAACACCGATGCTGGTCAGCGCCCAGGAAACTTTAACCTTGAACGGTGTAATCGATGCCGCTAAAGAGCAGTCGCCATCGTATAACCGCGCCAGGAGTAACGCTTTAAACAGTTTATACCGTTACCGTTGGTTCGAGTCGGGATTAAAGCCACAGCTTGTTTTAAACTTTGATAACAATAGTAGTTTCATGGGGCAAACTGTTCCAATCACCCAACCCGATGGTACTATCGACTACCGTCGCCGATCTTACTCTTCTTCCGCCTTAGGTTTGTCATTGCGACAGGTTGTACCATGGACGGGTGGGGTGTTTTCTTTCCGGTCTGACCTGGAGAGAACGGACCAGTTTTCCCCTACTAAAATGCAGAATTATTTAAGTACGCCATTTTCCATCAACTATTACCAGCCTACCTTGATGTATAATTCTTACCGTTGGGATCGGCAGATAGAACCCCTGCTTTACGATGAATCCAAACGGAAGTATATAGAGGATCTGGAAGTGGTAGCACTGGATGCAACACGTTACTTTTTTGCAGCGGCAGCAGCACAAAAACAAGTGGAGATTTTACAGGATAACGTGCGTAATACGGATACGTTATACACGATTTCGAAAGGTAGGTTCGAATTGGGGAAGATCGCTGAGAACGACCTGTTACAAATCGAGCTGAACTTATTAAAGAGTAAAACCAACCTGGAGCAAGCGTTGATACAACAACAAATGGCATATCAAGATTTAGTATTATTCTTGAATATGCCGAAGGATGCCAAGATTCATGTTAATTTACCTGAGAATACGCCCAACTTTACCGTTGATTTACCCAAGGCATTTGCTGAAGCATCTAACAACAGGCAAGCCGTCCTTTCATTTAGAAGGAGGCGGTTGGAAGCGGCTAAAAGTGTAGCGGAAGCCCGGGGAAACAATGGTTATGAATTAAATATTTCCGCCCAGTTGGGTCGTTCCAATTCCAGCGATATTCTGAAAGATGCTTATACCGGCGGAAATACGCAGCAAAACCTTTCCGTTGGCGTGGCCATTCCTATCGTAGATTGGGGTAGGGCCCGTAATCGTGTCAAACAAGCTAAAGCCAACCGCGATTTGGCAGAAATTGACATAGAGTTGGCTGAACGTGATTTTGAACAGGAGATTTTCTTGCAAACACAACAGTTCAATATCCAGCAAAAGCTATTAGAAGGCGCTGCCAAGGCTGATACCATCGCGAAATTGCGTTATAATATTACCCGCGAACGTTACCTGATCGGGAAAATATCCATCACCGATTTAAACCTTGCTCAAGAGGAGATGAACCAGTCTAGCCGCGGCTATATCGATGCGTTAAATAACTTTTGGACGGCTTATTACACATTGAGAAGGCTGACTTTATACGATTTCGAGAGAGGCGAAAAAATTCAATACCGGTATTCAGAAAATTGATAGAAAATATTCCGTAATTCAGCAACCAGGTGCCGGTCAGACTATTTGTTTGATCGGCATCATTTTTATGTCATCACCTGTTGGCATTATTTTTTCTATGTGAATGATATGCCATGGAATAAGATTATTATAGGGATATTAGCTTTTTTTGTGATATTATTTGCCGTTGATGCTTATAAAGAACGTCGGCATGCAAAGAATCTATTAGCGGCTAACGAGCGCTTATTGAATGAAAACCGCAGCCTGCAAGCCAATCTCAAGCAAACTGCCCAAACTGCACAACAGATTGCCAACCGGCAGGAAGTACAGTTCACACAACAGCAACCTACTTTCGTAGATCGCAGGGTTTATTTCCGGAAAAATTGGGATCAATTTATCACGATTCATCACGGCGATTATAAAACGGGGTTTTTAGGCGGCATCAAGGACTTAAAAATCTCGATCTCAAATCAAACTGAATACCAATTGGATAACGTTGAAATCGAAGTTCGGTACCTGAGAAGTAAAGGAGATGTTTTTAAAACAGAACGTTATACATTAAAAAATATCCGGGAGCAATCTACCGCCAGCGTAAAAGCTGCCGACAGCAGGAAAGGTATGAAAGTAATGGTCAGGTTAATCAGCATCACGAGCCAAGCGATGAACTTTTGTTGGTCCTATGATAAGAAAGCTGCTGCGGGTGACGAAGATCCGTTTAAGTGTTCTTGAGCCGAAGAAAATTTAAAGCGACACACCTAGCAAATAAGTTTAAATCCTCCGTGGTATACTGTTTCGAACGCTGGGTTCTTTTTTTT
>Ga0164243_10013311_pt1 | contig 11589 bp, 8 predicted proteins | sample OricompcompostOP_FD_108781 | JGI IMG/M metagenome (GOLD analysis project Ga0164243, IMG submission 108781) | Organic Plus compost microbial communities from Emeryville, California, USA - Original compost - Organic plus compost (OP) | ecosystem: Engineered > Solid waste > Mixed feedstock >... | reverse complement strand
CGTCTCGGCCAAGATGATCGAGCCCTGGCTGAACGCCATCGAGTCGATCAAAAAGAGCCACACCGACGCAAAGCTCCTGGCCCCCCGGCTGGCGAGCGTCAAGTCGGCGTCCCTCGTCGTCACCGCCGACCAGGACATCCAGGGCTCGCTCCGGTTCGACTTCGAGCGCCCGGTCGACTACACCGCCCCGGTCGCCCGCGAACTGATCCTGACCCTGCTCGAAGACTGCGGGGCCGACCTCCCCGAACTCAAGACCTGGACGCTCGGCTTCGACAAAAAGTCGCCCGCGGTCGAGATGTCCGGCCGCCTGTCGGTCGAGTCGCTGCGCAAGATCCTGAGCGTGGCCCAACCGCCCGAACTCTCGCCCGAATCCCGGTCGACCGCCACGGCCTCGGCTTCGGACTCAACGCCGACCCCGGCCCCGGCCTCGTCCCGAAACGACGGCCTCGCGGCCTCGCAAGGATACTTCCGTTCGGTCACCTCCCTGATGGACGGTTTGAAAAAGACCGACCGTCCCACCTATCAAAGCACCAAGCTCTGGTACGACCGCTACGCCAAGCGGATCGAGGAACTGCCGATCCTCAACGTGGATAAAGAGTTGCTCGACTGGGGCGGCGCGGTCGCCCGGACCCTGCGCGAGATGTCGTCGGGGGTCAACTATTACTCCCAGAACCAGAAGTACAGCCTGGCCACGAGTTCCAACGGCTACTACGGCGGATACAACGGCTATTACGTGAACAGCCGGAGCTACGACCAGGCGGTCATCAAGCGGCAGTCGGACGCCAAGATGAGCGTCGACCTCGACGCCCGTTGGCAGGCCCTGGAGACGTCCGTCGCCGACATGCGCCGCAAGATGGTCGAGAAGTACATGGTCGACTTCTGACCCGCATCCTCCTCGCCGGACGCGGGGTCGCTTCCCAAAGCCGGAACGGGCCACTAAACTGGGCTCATGGGGCCGTCTTGCGCCGCGGCCCCGCGACCCTCCACGGTACGAACAACGCGAAGGCTTCACTATGGCGACGGCGGCCGACGGTCGGCGGGCGGTACTCCTGCGGGACGACGACAACGTGGCGGTCGCGGCCCGGCCGATCCCGAAGGGGTTCGCGCTCCAGGTCGGCGGCCGCGAGGTCGTGACCCGCGAACCGATCGCGCTCGGGCACAAGGTCGCCCTGGCCGACATCGCCGAAGGGGAGCCGGTCCGCAAGTACGGACAGGTCATCGGGTTCGCTTCGAAGGCGGTCCCCGCCGGGTCGTGGGTCCACGTCCACAACGTGAAGGCCGACCTGTTCACGCGCGACTACGCCTTCGCCTCCGAGCGCCCCGCCGTGCCGACGGTCGAGCCGCGGACGTTCCGGGGCTACCTCCGGCCCGACGGCCGGGTCGGCACGCGCAACTACGTGGCCGTCGTCAGCACCGTGAACTGCTCGGCGAGCACCTCGCGGTACATCGCGGAGCGGTTCCGGGGCGACGCCTGGAGGAAAGACTTCCCGAACGTCGACGGCGTGTTCGCGATCACCCACAAGGGGGGTTGCGCCATGCCGTTCGAGGGGCAGGACCATAAGACGTTGGAGCGGGTGCTGGCCGGGTTCGCCACGCACCCGAACGTCGCGGCCTACGTGCTCGTCGGGCTCGGGTGCGAGGTCAGCTTCGCGCAGCACGTCGTCGACTCGCAAGACCTCGTCGTGCTCGGCGGGGTGAAGCGGAACGGGCCGGGGGGCGAGAAGGCCCGGCCGCGGATGCTCAACATCCAGGAAGAGGGGGGGATCGCGCGGACCGTCGAGGCGGCGGTCGAGGCGGTCAACCGGCTCTTGCCCGAGGCGAATTCGTGGACCCGGACCGAGCAGCCGGCGTCGAAGATCCACCTGGCGATGGAGTGCGGCGGGTCGGACGGCAACTCGGGGGTCACGGCCAACCCGGCGCTGGGGGTCGCGGCCGACCTGATCGTGGCGCAAGGCGGGACGGCCATCCTCGGCGAGACGACCGAGATCTACGGGGCCGAGCACCTGCTCACGCGCCGGGCGGTCTCGCGCGAGGTCGGCGAGAAGTTGATCGAGCGCATCCGATGGTGGGAGTGGTACACCGGCCTGTTCGGGGCCGAGATCAACAACAACCCCTCGCCGGGTAATAAAAACGGCGGCCTGACGACCATCTATGAGAAGTCGCTCGGGGCGCTCGCGAAGGCGGGGACGACGCCGCTGGTCGACGTGGTCGGATACGCCGAGCGGGTCGACACGCCGGGCCTCGTGTTCATGGACACCCCGGGTTACGACCCCCCCTGCACCACCGGCCTGGTCGCCGGCGGTGCGAACGTCCTGGTCTTCACCACCGGCCGCGGCAGCGTGCTGGGCCTGAAGCCGACGCCCTGCATCAAGGTGGCGACCAACACGCCGATGTACGAGCGGATGGCCGACGACATGGACCTGAACACCGGGACGGTCCTGGAAGGGGAGTCGGTCGAGAGCGCGGGGCGGCGGATCTTCGAACTCGTCCTCGACGTCGCCAGCGGCCGGCCGACCCGGAGCGAACGGCAAGGGGTCGGCGAGGAAGAGTTCGACCCCTGGCAGATCGGGCCGGTGCTGTGAATCGAAGCCGGACGTCGGGGGGAGCGGCGCCCGGTGTGGTCGCCGCCGTGGCGCTGCTGGCGGTCGTCGAACTGGCCTGGTTCCTCTGGTTCGAGAGCGTCAAGCTGGCCAACGGCGGGAACACCCCGCGCTGGTATTTCGTAACCCGGGCGCTCCCCCACGTCGTTCCCGGCGTCACGTTCGCGCAGTCGTTCCTCGGCGCGGCCCTGATCGACCTGAGCCACGTCGGCAACCTCCCCCAGCGCCTGCCGGTCGTCGGGGCTGCTGTTCTGATCGCGGCGGGGGCGTTGGGGCTCGGCGGGCTGATCCTGCGCGCCCTGCGGCTGACCGGGGTCGTAACCGCCTGGGAACGGGTCGCGCTGGCGTTCGGGCTCGGCGCCTCGGGGCTCGGCGTCCTGACCCTCCTCGTCGGCCGGGCCGGCGGGCTCACCCCTTGGCCGGTCCGCCTGGGGCTCGCGCTGCTCGCCGCGGCGGAGGGGGCCTGTCTCGCCAGGGAATGGAAAGACCGCAGGGGCTCGGAATCTCCCAGAAAACCGGGTGAACCCAGCGGCGACGGCAGCCGGGCGAGCCTGGGGTTCTGGCTGGCGGCCGGGCCGTTCCTGGTGCTGATGGCGCTGGGGGCGATGGTGCCGTCGATGGACTTCGACGCGATCGAGTACCACCTGCAAGGGCCGAAGGAGTATTACAAGGCGGGCCGGATCGCCTTCCTGCCGCACAACGTTTATACGAGCATGCCGTTCAACGTGGAGATGCTCCACCTGTTGGGGATGGAGGTGCTCGACGACTGGTGGTGGGGCGCGCTGGCGGGGCAACTGCTGGTCGCGGCGCACGCGCCGATGGCGGCGGTCCTGGTGGCGCGGGGCGCGGCTCGGGCGGGGTCGCCCCGCGCGGGCTGGTTCGCGGCGCTGGCCTACCTGACGACCCCCTGGGTCTACCGGCTGGCGGTCCTCCCTTACGTCGAAGGGCCGCTCGGCTACTACCACGCCGCGCTCGTCTGGGCGGGGTTCGTCGCTTGGACCGAGACCGCCCCTGTCTTAAGGCGTCGGCTCTGGGCCGCGGCCGGTTTGTTGGCGGGGGGGGCGATGGCGTGCAAATACCCCGCGCTGGTCTCGGCCGTGCTCCCCTTCGGGTTCGTCGCGCTGGCCGACGCCCTCCGGCGGCGCTCGCCCTCGGCCGTGGTCGCGTTCTGCCTCGGTTGGGCGGCCGTGATGACCCCGTGGCTCGGCAAGAACGTGGTCGACACGGGGAACCCGGTCTACCCGCTCGGGTATCAGGTCTTCGGCGGGCGGCACTGGGACGAGGCGATGGACCGGAAATGGTCGAACGTCCACGGCCCGAGGCCGGTCTCGTGGGAGTTATTCTCGAACTCCGTGCTCGACGTCGCCGGCCGGTCGGACTGGCAGTCGCCGCTGTACGTGGCGCTCGCCCCGCTGGCGTTCCTGCGGCGGGGGTCGAGGCGGTTCGCGGCGGCGGTCGGGGTTTATGCGGCCTACCTCTTCGCCACCTGGTGGCTGCTGACCCACCGGCTCGACCGGTTCTGGCTGCCGATGCTCCCCCCCCTCGCCGTCCTGGCCGGCCTCGGGGCCGACTGGACCCGCGTGCGCGCCTGGTCGGCGCTGCTCTGGCCGCTCGTCGGCCTGGCCGTCCTGGCGAACCTCGCGTACGCCGTCACGCCGCTGACGGGGCTCGGGGAGTGGACCGGCGACCTCTACGCCCTCCGCCGTTCGGTGCCGCGCATGCTCAACCCGGCATTGGCGGAGACCGACGCCTCACTCCCCCCCGACGCGAAGGTCTTGATGGTCGGCCAGGCGGCCGTCTTCCACTTCGAACACCCGCTGATTTACAACACCGTTTTCGACGACGAGACGTTCGAGACCCTGGCCAAAGGGCGCACGCCGGCCGAGGTCCGCGCGGCGCTGAAGCGTCTGGGGGTGACGCACGTCTTCGTCGACTGGTTCGACATCGAACGCTACCGGTCGCCGGGCAACTACGGGTTCACCCCGTTCGTCACCCCGGCCGAGTTCGACCGGCTCGTGAAGGCCGGGGTGCTCGACCCGCCGACGCACCCCGACGCGAAACGGGAACTTTACCGGGTGCGGGATTGAGCCCCGGTCGGCCGGCACCCGCTCACTCACTCGGTGTACCGGGGGTCGTCGATGCAGCCGGCCTTTACGAGGAAGGCCTCCACCTTCGCCGCGGCGCCGGGCGGGTCCGACGCGCAGGCGCGACAACTGGAGGGGTGTTTCTGACGCCCCGAGGGGGCCGACCCCGAAGGCTTGTCTTGATACATAAAGGCCAGAAGGCCCAAGACGACGAGGGCGGATACGTGGATGGACGCGTCACCCAACGAGCGATTCCAGACCTTCATGGGTCGCCCTTCCTTAGTCGTGTCGGGGTTCCTCGGGTCGTCCGTGCCGCCCCGGAATGAATGGCGCCCGAACGGGCGGGGCGGCGGAGTTTATGTGCTCTTGCGCACTATGAATAACCCGTGAAGAAAATGCAAGGGGACCATGAAGGCGCAATACCGGTCCGAACGGCGGGAAAGCACACATGGATGATTTAACGATCGTCACCGGGGGCGCCGGGTTCATCGGCAGCCACCTGGTGGAACGCCTGTCGGGCCGGGGCGAGCGGGTCCGGGTCGTGGAGCGTCCGGGGGCCGAAGTGGGCCACCTGCCCGGGGGGGTCGAAGTCGTCTTCGCCGACATCCGCGACCGGGGCGCGGTGACGGAGGCGCTCCGCGGGGGTCGCCGGGTGTACCACCTCGCGGCCAACCCGAATTTATGGGTCCGCGACCGCGCCGAGTTCGCCGCGGTGAACCACCGGGGGACGGTCCACGTGCTCGACGCCGCGCTCGACGCCGGCGCCGAACGGGTGCTCCACACGAGCACCGAGAGCATCCTGACCTGCGCCCGGGCGGCCGGCCCGATCGCCGAGGACGTCGAGGTGACGCTCGACGACGCCGTCGGGCCGTACTGCCGCTCGAAGCTCCTCGCCGAGAACGAGGCGATGGCCCGCGCCCGCGAAGGCAAGCCGGTGGTGGTCGCCAACCCGACGATGCCCGTCGGGCCGGGCGACCGGGGGCCGTCGCCGCCGACCCGGTTGATCCGCGACTTCTGCCGCGGCGCGCTCCCCGCCCGGATGGACTGCACGCTCAACCTGATCGACGTCCGCGACGTGGCCGAGGGCCTGGTCCGCACGATGGAACGGGGCGAGCCGGGCCGGCGCTACCTGCTCGGCGGCGAGAACCTCACCCTCGTCGGCCTGCTCGGCGTCCTCTCCGAACTGACCGGCGTGCCCGTCCCCCGCTGGCGGGTGCCGTACCCGGTCGGCCTGGCCGTCGCGCATTTCAGCGAGTTCTGGGCCGACCGCGTGACCGGCCGGACGCCGAAGGCGACCGTGACCGGGGTCCGCCTGACCCGCCGGACGATGCACTTCGACGCCTCGCGCAGCCTCGCGGCCCTGGGCCTCGCCCCCCGCCCCGCGCGGGAGTCGCTGGCCGACGCCGTGGCCTGGCTCCGCCGGACGGGGCAAATCGGGGGCTGAGGGCCCGGCCCCCGCCCCGGGCTTTGCCTGACGTCGGCCGGTGAACTAGGGTTCTCCGAGAGCCCGAACCCCCGGGGGAGCCCGCCCGATGCGCCAGTCGACGTATGAGCCGTTCGAGACCCGCGCCGAGTCCGAAAGAAAGGTCGGCGCCTGGACGGTCTCCGCGGCCGCGCCGGAGCCCGAAAGGCCGGACGAGGGGCTACACTACCCCCGGGCGTGGCACCGCTACCGGTACTGTTACCGCAGAGCCGAGCCCCTCCGGGTCCTCGACGCGGGGTGCGGCACCGGCCGGTCGGCCGTCCTGGCGGCGCGGCTGAACCCCGGATCGGAGGTGCTCGGGGTCGACGTCTCGGCCGAGGCGGTCGACGCCGCCCGTGAACAGGCCGAGGCGGCCGGGTTCGGCGGCGCGGTCTCGTTCCGCGTCCACGACCTGACCGGGCCGATGCCCGACGACTGCGGCCGGTTCGACTTCGTGGTCTGCCGCGGGGTGCTCGGCCGGACCGTTGACCCCCACCGCGTCCTGACCTCGCTGGCCCGCGCGTTGACCCCGGACGGCCTGCTGCTCGTGACGCTCCCGTCCCGCGCCGAGCGGCTCGTCGCCCGCGCCTTGAGGCAGGCGGTCGAATCGCTGGCGGCCGCGGAGGCGCCGTTTGACGAGCGGATCGGCCTGGCCTGGGACGTCTACCGGTCGCTCCGCCCCGACCACCCGGTCCGCGCGCATATCGACCGCCTCCCGCAAGCGTCCTCGCCGGCCGGCGTGGACAGGCTGCTGGCCGGATACCTTAACGACGGCCACGACTGGACCCTCGACGACGCCACCGAAATGCTCGCCCGGGCCGGCCTGGCGTTCCTCTACGCGGCCACCCCCTGGCGCTGGCAGCCCGACCGGGTGTTCGCCTGCGACGCCCTGTCCGACCGGCTCCAGGACGGCATCGACCGCCTCGCCCCCGACCGGCTCAGCCGGCTGATCGAGGCCCTCGACCCGACCCTGCTCGACGACGAGTTCCAACTCTACGCCTGTCCGGCCGGCTACACGCCCCCGGCCCCGACCTGGCCCGCCACGCGTCTCGACGACCCGGCCACGTTCGCCCGGCTCGTCCCCGAAACGACCGGCCTGGCGCGGGTCGAGGCATCGACGTCCCCTGGGGGTCGGGTCGCTTACCGGACGGTCTCGGGGCTACCGGGCGAACTCGACCGGATGTCGGCCCTCCTGTTCGCGGCCGTCGACGGGTCGACCTCGTGTGGCGAAATCGAGAAGGCCCTCGCCTCCCGGACCCGCGCCGGCGACGGCCTTCCGCTCCGGCAAAGCCGTTGGATCCACATGGCGGACGCCGGTTTGATCCTTTTGAAGCCCCCCGCGACCCCGTGAACCGGAGGTACGCCGCTCCCCCGCTCCCGGCCTCGCCCCCTCCCGTCGACGTCGGGACGTCCGCCCCTGTAAAAACGCGGAGTCCGGGTTGTCGCCCTGTGAGCCCTCGGGTAGAACAACCCGGTGTGGCGCCGGGTAAGACGGGCGATCGGGAACACGGCCGCCGACAAAACCGCCGCGGACGGCAAAACCGAACTTAATAATGACCTGCTTGGGGTTCTATCGTTTTCCCCGTTCGATGGTTTATAATTCGCACTGACGGGAAAGTCTCGCGGCACCGACCACTCACACCTCGTCTCGTCTGGCGCGTCGCTCGGCTGTGCCAGCCCTGGGAGAGGACGTCTCTTCATGCCCGCACGTCTGGTGGCCCTTGACGAAGGTCCTGACATCCCACTGGACCGCGCCATGATTGTGGTGGGCCGCCACCCGCAGTGCGACGCCCGGCTCGACTCGCTCCGCGTCTCCCGCCACCACTGCTGCATGACCCAGGACCACGGCGAGGTGATCGTCCGCGACCTGGGGAGCACCAACGGCGTCCGGATCAACGGCCAGCGCGTGGAGTTCGGCCGGCTCCGGCCCGGCGACGAGTTGTCGATCGCCCACATCCGTTACCGCCTCGACGACGGCCAAGGGCACGAGGCGACGCTGGCCGACGGCCTCGAGAACCGCGCGCCCGAGCCGGCGGTCGCCTCGCCCCACCCGGGCCACCCGTTCGGGAGGCGGGAGCCGCACGCCATGCCGGGCGAGCACCGGCTGGCCGCCGCCGTGCGCGAACTGCTACCCACGAACCTGGCCGACCGCTGCCGCATCCAGGTGATCGTCCAGATGCCCGGCGAAAGCTCGACGGGCACCGACGGGCCCGCGGCGGAAGAGTCCGAGGAGGATCTCAACGAATGCCGGCCCGACTCGTCCCGCTGACCGTCGGGGACGCCCCGGCCATCCCCGTGCAGCGCCCGGTGATCCTGATCGGCCGCCACCCCGAGTGCGACGTCCGCATCGACCTGCCCAAGATCTCCCGCCGCCACTGCTGCCTGGCCCAAGTCTACGACCGCCTGGTGATCCGCGACCTCGGCAGCCGCAACGGCGTCCGCGTCAACGGCCGCCTCGTCGACGAGGTCCAGCTTTACCCGGGCGACGAGGTGGCCATCGGCCCGGTGCTGTACCGCCTCGACGCCGATAAGCCCGCCCCCGCCGCCCCGGCCCCCGAGGCCGCCCCCCCGGTCCCGGCCCCGAGCCTCCCTTCGCTCCCCAACCGACCCAACGACTTCGAGGACGAGTTGATCCCCCTCGACTTCTAAAGGCGAACGGGTCCGCGGGCCGCCTTGCGACGGCCCGCGGCGCGGCGTTCGGTTCAGGGGTTGGTCACCAGTTCGGGCAGGTACTTCACCGGCAGCGTGCCGTGGCTGAGGACGGCCTCGTGGTAGCGGCCCAGGTCGAACTTGTCCCCCTGGGTGCGCTGGACTTTTTGGCGGAGGCGGTAGAACGCCGTCCGGCCGACGAAGTAGGTCGAAAGCTGGCAAGACGTCTGCTTGGCGCGGACGATCTTGCCGAGGGCCTCCCCCTCGGTTTGAAACGCCCGGCCGACAAGCAGTTCCATCGCCTGGTCGTCGGTCATCCCGTCGACGTGCATCTTGTGGTCGAGGATCGCGTTGACCACGGCGCGGAGGTAAAACTTCAACTGGTGGAGCCTCAGGGCGAGGTCGCCCCCGCTAAACCCCTGGTCGAGCATCATCTGCTCGGTGTAGACCGCCCACCCTTCGGCGAACGTGCCCGACGACAGCACCCGGCGCACCAATGACGGGTGCCGATTGCTGTACGCAAGTTGAACGTAGTGCCCCGGATACGCCTCGTGGATCGTCAGGATCTTGAGCATCGACCGGTTGTACTCTTCCAGGTAGCTGGCCACCTGGCGCGGGGTCCAGTCGGACGGCGGCGGGCTGACGGCGTACTCGCTCGCCGCCTCCCGGTCGAGCGGCGGCGCCGGGTTTAAGTAGGCGACCGAGTTGCCGCGCAGGAACTCGGGCATCTCGATCACCTGGCAACGGTCGGGGTCGGGGAGCGTCAGGATCCGGTTCGTGCGGATGAAGTCTTTGATGTCGCGGACGGTGGCGCGGGCGTCGGCGACGAGGGTGTCGGGGGCGCCGTGGTCCTTGGCCAGGGCGGCGAGGACAAGTCGGGTCATCTCCCTGCGGCCGGCGGGGTCGTCCGGGGGGATCGGCCGGCCGGGGAAGGTCGTCCCCCAGAGTTGCCGGGCGACGACCGCCATCTCGCGCTCGACCCGGTCGGCCTCCGACTCGGCCTCCTTGAGCACCTCGTCGGCGGAGATGCCCGAGTCGAGTTCCAGGTCGAGCTTCTTGACGAAACGGTCGCGGCCGATCCGCCAGTCGCCCGTCGAACGGGGGAGGACCTCGTCCTGGAGGTACTTCAGGTGCGTTTCGAGCGCCGAGGCGGCCGCCGAGGCCCTCTCGGCGAGCGCCCCCTGCCCTTTCGGTTCGCCGGAGAGTTTGAACACGTCGTCACGATAGAAGGCGATCGCGCCGCGGGTCTGGCGGACCGCCGTCTCGGTGACGACCCGCGGCGGGTTCTTGATCGTCTCGCGTGCGGTCGCGACGACCCGGGGGACCTGGGCCATCCGCCCCAGGGCGTTCTTGAGGTTCTCGGCCTTGGGCCGGGTCGACTGGGCGAACAGCAGGTAGACGCTCTCGGTCAGGTAGTCGCCGTAGACGCGCGGGTCGTCCTCGAACGGCTTGAAATGCTCGCGGAGCCAGATCCCGCTTTCGAGGTGGTGGCGGAAGATCTCGAAGTCGATCCGGCCGTCGCGGGAGAGCGCCTTCGGGTCGACCGCCTTGTCGAGCGCCTCCAGGGTGTCTCGGTCGAGCTTGTCCCGCTCCCGACGCGCGTCCGGGGTGAGGTCGTCGAGCCGGTCGTCGAAGCGGTGGTCGCCCAGCCGGGTCGCGGAGAGGGGCTCGGCCCGGAACCAGGAGTCGAGGTAAGACCGGAAGAGGGCGTCGAGCTTCGCGTCCTCGGCCGAAACCGGGGCGGCCTCCCCTCGTCCGACGGGTGCGGCCATAACGACCCCCAGCGCCAAGAACAGTTCGACCGAGATACGCCTGATCATTCGCAACTCCGTTGCTCGCGTCCCGCGGGCGTGGCCAAACGACAGGGGACCATTGCAGCGTAACCAGGACGTCGGCACAAGCCGCCGGCGCGCATCCCGGCCCGGGCTGGGCGGGGGGGCGACCTCCGCGTCGGTTGACAGCCTTTCCCGGCGACGCCTATAATCCGGGCTCGGTCGCCGGCACGATCGTCTTACGCGCAAAACGTGCCGAAGCAGCCCCCCCGGCCGGGCGGATACGTCGGTTACTGGACTATCCATCAACCATCAAAACGCTGGATCGAGACGAACCTCTCGCAGCCTCAGGAGCAGGAACTCATGGCGGTTCGTGTTGGGATCAACGGGTTCGGCCGGATCGGCCGGCTGGTCTTCCGGGTGCTGGCGGAGAGGCCCGAAGAGTTCGAAGTCGTCGCGATCAACGACCTGGCCGACGCCAAGCACCTGGCCTTGCTCCTGAAGTACGACAGCGTCCACGGCCGGTTCCCGGGGACCGTCGAGGCGGGCGAGAAGTCGCTGATCGTGAACGGGAAGGAAGTCCGGATCGTCGCCGAGAAGGACCCGGCCGCCCTCCCCTGGAAGGACCTGAAGGTCCAGGTGGCGCTGGAGTCGACCGGCCGGTTCACCAACAAGGCCGCCCTCCAGAAGCACCTCGACGCCGGCGCCGACCGCGTGATCCTCTCCGCCCCGGCCAAGGATAAGCTCGACGCGACGATCGTGCTCGGGGTGAACGACAACACCCTGAAGCCGACCGACCGGATCGTCTCGAACGCGAGCTGCACCACCAACTGCCTGGCCCCGATGGCCAAGGTGCTGAACGACACGTTCGGCATCGAGAAGGGCCTGATGACGACCGTCCACGCCTACACGAACGACCAGCGCGTGGCCGACCAGATCCACGAAGACCCGTACCGGGCCCGGGCCGCGGCGATCAACATCATCCCGTCGTCCACCGGCGCCGCGAAGGCGGTCGGCGAGGT
>Ga0164243_10013310_pt1 | contig 11589 bp, 9 predicted proteins | sample OricompcompostOP_FD_108781 | JGI IMG/M metagenome (GOLD analysis project Ga0164243, IMG submission 108781) | Organic Plus compost microbial communities from Emeryville, California, USA - Original compost - Organic plus compost (OP) | ecosystem: Engineered > Solid waste > Mixed feedstock >... | reverse complement strand
GTCGCCGCCGACGACCAGCACGTCGCAGGCGGGAACGGGTGGCAGGTGACCGTGGAGGTCGGCGATCGCGGCGATCCGCATGGCGTTCCGACGCTATCGGGTCGGCCCGCGCGACCGGATCACTCGTGCGGGACGACCGCGTCGGCCGCCTCGCCGGCCGCGAGCAGGGCGCGCTGCTGCTCGCCGACCCAGGCGTCGACCTCGAGCCAGCGGTCGTAGAGCCAGTCGGTCCGGGCGTCGTCGTCGGTCGGGATCGACGCCGCCGGGCAGCGCCAGAAGCGGGCGCGGATCGTCGTCCGCAGGAGCCCGCCCCGCCAGACGTCTCCCACGCTGACGAAGCCGTCGAAGCCGACGTGGGCGCAGAGCACGACGTCGGCGTGCGGCGCCTCGCGCAGCGCGGTCAGCGGTCCGCCCAGGCGCGGCGGCAGCACGTGCTCGAACCGGGCGACCCGCTCGGCCAGCTCGGGCTGGCGCTCGGCCACGATCTCCTTCGCCCGGGCGAGCTTGCGCGGCGTCATCCGCGTGCCCTCCGGGTAGATCAGCACCGCCTCGTCCGGACCGAGGTCGATGGCGAGCTTGCGCAGCTGCTCGAGCTCGCGCGCCGTGTCGCCGGACCCGCGCCGCACGAAGGACGTGGGGATCACCTCCCCGCCGAGGTCGAGGGTCGGGATCATCCGCAGCTCCCGCTTGACGACGAAGCGCAGCCCGATCCGGTGCGGCCGGGCGATCAGGACGTCGGGCAGGGTGTTGTCGATGATGCTCGCGTGGCGCATCAGGACGATCGCCGGACCCGGGCCGGCCAGCTCCTGGCCCTCGACCTCGAGCGCCAGCCCGAACAGCCGTCGCACGCCGGCGAGGTGCCAGTTGGCCCACCACATCCGCAGCCGGTAGAGGCGCCAGCGCCGCGTCGGCGTGTCGCGCCCCAGGCCGCAGGCGCGGATCAGGAGCACGCGCGTCAGCCCGAGCAGGTCGCCGACGAGGAACCACCAGAGCATCGCCACCAGCCGCACGCCCATCCACGGCTTGCGGCGACGCAGCCAGAGGGCCAGGTCGAGCGCCGCCGCGCCGAGCAGCAGCAGCGGCGAGAGCAGCGTCACGAGGACGAGCGCCAGCAGCTCCAGCCCGATCCCGCGAGCCCGCCGCAGGTAGCGCGCACCGCGCGGGGTGTCGTCGGGGAGCAGCGGACCCATGGCGCGCGCAGCCTACGGGTCGCCGGCCCGCGGCGATCAGTCGACGGGGGCCCAGCCGGTCGCGGTCCGGCCGAGGACGATCTCGACGCGGCGGTCGCCGTCGACGGCCTGGAAGACCGCGCGGTCGTCGGTGACCCCGGGCTGGTCGTCGACGGCGATCAGGACGAGGTCGACGTCGGCGGCGGCGAGGCCGCGGGCGCGGGCGACGTCGCGGGCGGTCGCCTCGAGCGTCGCCGGGTCCCAGCCCTCGTCGGCGGCGTGGGCGGCGGCGAGCGCGTGGTTGGCCTCGCGCACGCGGGCGAGGATCGCGTCGCGGTTCGCCTCGGCGCGGCGGCGCCCGGCGACGAAGCCGGTCAGCGCCAGGAGCGCGATCAGGGCGATGATCGCGAGGAGCACGATCCCGACGACCGAGACGGCCAGTGGCACGGAGGCCGTCCCGGTGCTCGTCGGCGTGGAGGTGGCGGCGACCGTCGCGAGCGTCATCGCGCCAATGCTACGTCGCCGCAGGGGGTCGGCGCCGATCCGGGTCGCGCGAGCGACCGCGGGCGCCGTCGGAGGATCAGGCCGCGGCCGGCACGCGCTCCCGCTCGCGGAGGAAGTCGCCGACCTTGCGCTTGACGCGCTGGAGGGCGTTGTCGACCCGCTTGGTGTCGGAGCCGAGCGTCTCGGAGATCTGCTCGTAGGTGCGGCCCCGCAGGTAGAGCGCCAGGACGCGCGACTCGAGGTCGCTGAGCAGGTCGGGCACCGACGACACCAGGGCCTGCAGCTCGTCGCGGTCGACGGCCAGGCGCGCCGGGTCGTGCTTCGCGGGTCCCGAGATGACGTCGTGCAGCGTGCTCTCCCCCTCGGTCGCGCCAGGTGGCGGCGAGTTGAGCGAGACGGCGTCGTTGAGGAGCTTCGCCTTGTGCCGGTTGTCGGCCTTGATCGCGGTGATCATCCGCCGCGTGATGCAGAGCTCGGCGAAGTTGCGGAAGCTCGACTCCCGGTCGCTGCGGAAGTCGCGGATCGCCTCGTACAGGCCCATCAGGCCGTACTGGATCAGGTCGTCGCGGTCGCCCCCGTTCAGGAAGAAGGAGGACGCCTTCATCCGGACGAACCCCTGGTAGCGCCGGATCAGCTGATTGGTCGCCTGCTCGTCGCCGCGCTTGGCGCGGGCGAGGAGGAATCCATCCTCAACCTCACGTCGAGCGTGAGGCTTGGTCTGCAGTTGTGCCACGAGATGCCTTTCCGCCCCGCCTCCACGCGGGACCTGAAGCCTCGTAGCGCGCGCCTCCCCCGGCGCTATGAGTGGTGAAACGGTGTCCTGGCGTCGTCACCCGTCTGCCAAGGGCCCGGTCTCGACCTCAGGTCGACGGTGACGACGCGGGCGACTTTCCCAGAAGTTATGTCCCGCTGTCAAGAAATTCCTCGACGTTGCAAGATCTCGTACAGCAGGACGCCGGTCGCGACGCCGACGTTGAGGCTGTCGATCCGGCCGTGCAACGGCAGCGCCACGAGCGCGTCGCAGGTGCGTGCGACGCGTGGCCGCAGGCCCGTCCCCTCGGCTCCCACCACGAGCACGACCGGCCCGTCGTAGTCGGGCTCGTCGTAGGGGATCGGCGCCTGCCCGCCGACGTCGCCCCCGGCCGCGCCGTAGACCCACGCCCCGGCCGCCTTGGCCTGCTCGAGGGCGTCGGCGAGGTTGCGGACCTGGGCGATCGGCAGGTGCTCGACCGCCCCGGCCGACGCCTTCGCCGCCGCGGGGGTCACCTCCGCCGCGCGGTGGCGGCAGATGATCAGGCCGCTCGCTCCGGCGCACTCGGCGGTGCGCGCGATCGATCCGAGGTTCTGCGGGTCCTGGACCTCGTCGAGGGCGACGATCAGCGGACGGTCGCCTTCGAGCAGCTCCTCCAGCTCGGCGTACGGGTACGCGTCGGCGGCCGCCGCCACGCCCTGGTGGTCGGCGGTCCCGACGAGCGCCGTCAGCGCCTCGCCCTCGACGACCCGCAGCAGGTCGGCGTCGAGCCACGACTCCGCCTCCGCCGTCGCGGCGGTCGCCCACAGGCCCCGCACCCGCCGCCGTCCGGCACGCACCAGCTCGTGCACGGCGTTGCGACCGTAGAGCAGCTGGGCGTCCGGCGAGAGGTTGCGCGGCAACGCCGGCGGCTCGGCGGCCGGACGCTCCGCGCGCAGGCCCCGCCCGGCGCCCTCGGCGCGCCTCGACGGGCCCGGCCCGCCGCGACGACCCTGCCCGCGCGGTCCGGAGCGCCCGCCCGCGCCGCCGTCGGGCCGGCCGCGACCGCGGTCGCCGGTGCCCGGACGGCCGCCGCCGGAGCCGCCGGACGAGCGGCGATCGCGGTCGCCGCCACGGCCCCCGCCCGGCGGACGGCCGTCCCGGGCTCCACCGCTTCCGCGACCGCCGTCGCGCGCCCCGTCGCTCGGTCGTGCCGGGCCGCGGCGCCCGTCCCCGGGCCGTCCCTCGCCGGGCCGGCCGCCGCGTCCGGACGGCCGGCGATCCTGGCCGCTCACGGCTCGGCCCGCACGAGCTCGGCGCCGTCGGCGCCGTCGCGGACCGACCAGCCGCGGGCGGCGAGCTCGTCGCGCAGCGCGTCGGCGCGCGCCCAGTCGCGGGCCGCCCGCGCCTCCTGGCGCCGGGCCAGCAGCGCCTGCGCCTCGTCGTCGGGCCCCTCGCCGCTCGACTCGAGCAGGTTCTCGAGGCCGAGCAGCTCGAGCATCTCGCGCAGGTGGGCGTCGCCGACGACCTCGCCTGCCGCGAGCCGGCGGTTGGCCTCGCGCACCCAGCCCCAGAGGTGGGCGAGCGCGGCGGCGGTGTTGAAGTCGTCGGCCAGCGCGTCGAGGAACGCGTCGCGCAGGCCGGCGAGGTCCGCGGGCGAGCCGCCGGGCGCCAAGCCCCGCGCGGTCTCGCGGATCCGCCGCACGCCGGCGCGCGCCTGCTCGATCGTCTCCTCCGAGTACTGGACCGGCTGACGGTAGTGGGCGCCGCAGAGCAGCAGCAGCAGGCCGTCGCGACCGACCTCGGCGACCGCCTCGTGCAGCGGGGTGACGTTGCCGACCGACTTGGCCATCTTCTCGCCGCGCAGCTGGAGCATCCCGTTGTGCATCCAGATCTGGGCCAGCTCGGCGTCCCGTGCGCAGCGGGTCTGCGCGGCCTCGTTCTCGTGGTGCGGGAAGACGAGGTCGCTGCCGCCGCCGTGGATCTCGAAGCCGACGCCGAGCAGCGACTCGGCCATCGCCGAGCACTCGATGTGCCAGCCGGGCCGCCCGACGCCCCACGGCGCCTCCCAGGAGGTGTCCTCGACGGGCTTGGTCGCCTTCCCGACCGCGAAGTCGAGCGCGTCCTCCTTCAGCGACGACCGGTCGTCGCCCTCGCCCTGGTCCATCTGGTCGACGTCGCGGTGGCTGATCGACCCGTACGCGCCGTCGCGGCGGACGCGGAAGTAGACGTCCCCCTCGACGGCGTAGGCGGCGTCCCGCCGCAGCAGCTCGGCGATCAGGTCGATGATCGCGTCCATCGACGTGGTGACCAGCGGCTCGTGGTCGGGCCGCCCGAGCCGCAGCAGGTCGGTGTCGGCCCGGTAGAGGTCGCCCATCTCGCGCGCCAGCTCCGCTGAGGGCCGACCCTCGCGCACCGCGGCGGCGTAGATCTTGTCGTTGACGTCGGTGAGGTTCGCCACCAGCGTCACGTCGTAGCCCTCGTGGCGCAGGAAGCGCTTCAGCAGCGCGTAGACGACGAACGGCCGCGCGTTGCCGACGTGGATCCGGTTGTAGACCGTCGGCCCGCAGGCGTAGATCCCGACCTTGCCCGGCTCGCGCGGGGTCAGCGGCTTGAGCGTGCCGCTGGCGGTGTCGTGCAGGTGGATCGTGCGCACGCCGTCGAGGCTACCGGCGCGCCGGGCCGGAGGCCCGCCCCGGCGGCCGGCTGCCGATCCCGGCCACGGGGCCGGGACGACGACGGGCCGCTCGTCGAGCGGCCCGTCGGACGGATGGCGGCGCGACGGCCGGTCAGCGGCCGGGGACGCCGTCGCCGGTGCGCACGGCGACGTCGTCGTGGCGGTCGGCCTCGCCGGCCGGCGTGGCGCCCGCGCGGTACGGGTAGGGGTTGGACTCCTCCTCCCCCTCCTCGAGGTAGACCGCGTCGGCGTTGACCGCCCAGAGGTCGTGGTCGGCGCCGAAGAGGTTGTCGACCGCGCGCATCGCGGTCAGCATCGAGTGGTCGGAGTTGTTGTAGCGGTGCAGGCCGTTGCGCCCGACCTGCTGCAGGTTCTCGACGCTCGCCAGCCACTCGGCGATGATCGCGACGTTCTGCTTGTAGGCGTCGTCGTAGACCGGGTAGGCCTTCGGCACGCGGACGACGTAGCCCCGCTCGACCTGGCCCGGCTTGGCCAGCCCGATCTGCTCGAGCTCGCGGGTGGCGAGCGCGACGAGGTCCTCGTCGGCGCTGTCCCACAGCTCGTCGCCCTTGAAGCAGAAGTACTCCATCCCGACGCAGGCCTTGGTCTCGTCGGGCACCATCCACGGCGACCAGGAGCGGAAGTTCTGGATCCGGCCGACGGTCACGCCCGGCTCGTGGATGTAGATCCAGTTGTCGGGGAAGAGGTCCTCGCCGTCGATCACCAGCGACACGGTCAGGAAGTCGCGGTAGTTGAGGCCCTCGGCGGCCTGCTTGACGTGCTCCGGCGCGCCGTCGGTCATCCGCAGCAGGTTGCGCAGCGGCAGCGAGCTGATGATCTGGTCGAAGTCGGTGACCGTCTCGCCGCCGGCGGTGACGGCGGTGATCCGGTTGCCCTCGAGCGTCAGCCGCTCGATCGGGGTCTCCATCGCGATCTCGCCGCCGCGCTGCGCGATCGCGTCGGTCATCTTCTCCCACATCTGGCCCGGCCCGTAGCGGGGGTAGTCGAACTCGGTGATGAGGGTCTTGATGTCGCCGTTCTTCGACGGGAAGAACGCCTCCTTCGCCGCCGTCCAGAACGACAGGCCCTTGATCCGCTGCGCGGCCCAGTCGGCCGACAGCTCGTCGCAGGGGCGGCCCCAGACCTTCTCCGTGTAGGTCTTGAAGAAGAGCTGGTAGAGGCGCTTGCCGAAGCGGTTGGAGACCCACTCCTCCAGCGTCGCCTCCGGCTTGCGGCGGAACGGCTTCTTCGCCACCGCCCACAGGTACGACAGGCCGGCCCGCGTCAGCTCGACCGGACCGAGCTTCTTGATGACGTCCATGCCCTCGAGCGGGTACGCCAGGAACTTGCGGTTCCAGTAGATCCGCGACATCCGCGGGCGGCGGAGGAACTCGTCGCCCATGATCTCGTACCAGAGGTTCTCGACCTCCTTCACCTTGGTGAAGAAGCGGTGCCCACCCAGATCGAACCGGTAGCCGTCGCGCTCGACGGTCATCGCGATGCCGCCCACCTGGTCGCCCGCCTCGTAGACGACGACGTCGGCGTCGCGCTTGGCGAGCAGGTAGCCGGCCGTCAGCCCCGCGGGACCGCCGCCCAGGACGAGCGTGCGGCCCTCGGGCGTGGTCGGGTCGTTCTGGGGGGTGCCGTGCATCGGAACTCCTGCGATCGGGGTTGCGGTGACCGGGGTCGCGACGAGGAGCCGTGCAGGACCTCGGGGTCACGGGCGGGACTCCTAGAGTACGGCAAACCACCCTGGAAGCGCGAGGGATGCCCGTCCCCGGGGTCGCACCGGGTATCAGCGCTCGACGCGGAAGAGCAGCCCATAGACGCCCTGCGGCGGGCCGACGACCGGCCGGCGACCGACCAGGCGCAGCCGCGGATCGGACGACAGCAGCACCCGCCACGCCGACGTGCGCGCCGCCACGAGCCGGGTCCAGTCGCCCGACCAGTTGCCCGAGGAGAGCACCGGCAGCACGAGCAGGACCCGCGACCCGGCCGGCTGGGCGGCCAGGAGCTGCTGGGCGGTCGCCCACGGCGTCGCCGCCCGGAAGCGGTCCAGCGCGTGGCGCCAGTCGAACAGCCGGACGTCGCGCTGGCGGCCGAGCGCGGTGGCGTACCGGAGCCCCCGCTCGGGAGCGCCGCGCCGGTCGAGGTAGTAGCTGACGGCCGGCAGCTGCTCGGGATGGATGCTGATCACCAGGTCGCCCGGCCGCAGCTGGGCGGCGACGGTGGCGGCCATCGGCTCCGGCGAGCCCTTGTGGTTCAGGCGCCGCCCCTGCGTGGCGATCCCCCAGCTCACGATCAGCACGACCAGCGCCAGGAGCGTCATCCGGCCGGTCCGCGCCAGCGTGACCGCGATCAGCAGGACGAACGGCCCGACCGCGACGCCCATGTAGCGGTTGGCCCAGGCCGGGTTCATGAGCGACGAGACGTAGGCGGCCAGCACGGTGACGAGCAGCAGCGTCGACAGCACGACCATCACCCGGCGCAGCGCGCGCGCCTCCTCCTGCGGAGCGACGCCCCGACCGCGCAGCCGGCCGCCGGCCGCCGCGGCGAGCGCCCCGCCGCCGAGGACCAGCGCCGTCAGCATGATCGTCGACTGGACCTGCCCCGGACCGCCGACCGAGCCGACGCCCTCGACCAGCATCTTCAGGCTCGGGCGCAGCGACCAGGGGGCGCCGGTCTCCTTCGCCTGGCGCAGGAGCGTCGGCAGCCACGGCAGCCACACGAGGCCCGCGACGAGGTGGACGGCGAACCCCCGGCGCAGGACGCGGCGCCGGTCCTCGCCGTGCTCGAGCAGCAGCCGCGCGCCGACGGCCGCGACGCTGCCGACGAAGAGGAACACCGCCCAGCTGTGCGTGTAGAGGGCGACCACGAGCACGACGCCGAGCCCGGCGAGCGAGGAGCGGCGAGCGTCGGGCTCGAACGCCCGCAGGTGCAGGCCGGCGACGAGCAGCGAGAGCAGCGCCACCATCGCGTACATCCGGGTCTCCTGCCCGAAGTACGTCAGGTAGGGCAGGACCGCGGCCGCGGCCGCGGCCGCCAGCGCGACCGCCGGGCCCAGCGGGCGGCGGGCCAGCAGCCAGGCGACCGGCACGGTCGCGAGCGCGAAGCACAGCGAGAGCGCGTGGGCCGCCGTCTCGCTGTCGCCGAACGCCCGCAGCCAGAGGTGCAGGAGCCAGTAGTAGGTCGGTGGGTTGCCGTCCAGCCGCAGGGCGCTGGGGATGTCCCAGAAGGGGAAGTGGGCGACGCCGACGCTGATCCCCTCGTCGATCCAGAGCGGCGCGTCGAGGTTGCGCGTGCGCAGGACGACCGACCAGGCGAGGAGCAGCAGGACGGCCAGCGGCGCGCCGGGCCCGAGCAGCCAGCGGCCGGTCGCGACCGCTCGGCGGCGCAGCTCCTCGACGCTCATCGCGGCAGCTCCTCGCCCGGGCGGCAGACGGCCTCGATCCGCCACCAGCGGGTCCGGGCGACCGTCCGCAGCCCGCGCACGCCGCGGGCGTCCGGCTCGCTCGACCAGCGGGAGTAGCGCCACGGGCGGAAGAGCACCACGGCACCGGTCGTCGTCGGCCGGAAGCCGACCTCGCGGGCGTGGAGGTCCAGCTCCCAGGCGATCTGGGGCACGAAGAAGCGGTTCGTGAACGGCGCGCCGCAGCGCAGCAGGGCCTCGACGCCGCCGGCCGCGGCGATCGCGTCGGGCAGGTCCTCCATGACGCGTGCCTCGGAGAGGACCCGGTCGGCCTCGTCGGGCAGGTCCACGATCGCCGGCACGAGCGTCAGGGCGGCCAGGACCGCGACGAGGGCGGCGCCGGCCGGGCGCGGCAGGCGCTGCCAGAGCAGCCCGATCGCGATCGCCGCCGCCACGAGGATCAGGGCGACCGCGGGGATCAGGTAGCGCGCGTTGCCCGAGTAGCCGGCCTCGGTCATCGCCGCCACGAGCACCAGCCAGGCGACGCCGAGGGCGGCGGTGAGGGCCGCGCCGGCGACCGGGTCGGCCGCGCGAGGGCCGGGTGGCGTGGCGACGGCGCGCAGCACCCCGACGAGGCGTCCGACGAGTCCGACCGCGGCCGGCTCCTCGGATGCGGCGACGGCGGATCCCACGGGCTCGGGAGCGGCGGAGCCGGGCGCGGCGGGCGGCGCGGGGCCCGCCGCAGCGGCGTCGGCGCGACCGGGAGACGGGCCTCCCGCCCCTCGGCGACGCGTCTGCGCGAGCGCGAGGAGCGCCAGGGCGGCGGCGAGGCCGAGCCAGAGCGCCAGGGGCACCATCTCGACGAAGTCCTCGAGGACGGTCAGGGCCGGCCGATCGCTGAGCGCGGCGGCGCCCGGATCGGGGTTCTGGGCTCGCGTGGCGGCCCGCCACCAGTCGCCGGAGCCGATCTTCTCCGGCACCAGCCACGCGACGGGGATCGTCGCCAGCAGCGCGGCGAGCCCCAGCCGGCTGCGCCACCCCGACCGCCACGCCAGCAGCGCGACCCACAGGCCGAGGAAGGGCCACGCCTCGGGGCGCAGCATCGCGGCGCCGAGCGCGGCCGCCAGCGCCCACCGGCGCCGACCGCTCACCTCGGCGAGGACCGCGCCGAGGACGAGCGCGACCAGCAGGCCCTCGCTGTTGACCAGCCAGCCGTGACGGAACCACCACGGCTGCAGCGCCAGCGGGATCGACGCGGCGAGCCCGGCCACGACGCCGCCGTAGCGGCGGGCGAGCGCGAACGCGATCACCGGCGCGGCGAGCGCGCCGGCACGGCCGACGACGATCCAGACGTCCGGCGCGATCGAGCCGAACGGCGCGGCCAGCGTGACGATCGCCACCGGCAGCGGCTTCCACGACGGACCGGTCGCGGTCACGAGGTCGCCGTGCCACGACTCGCGCCCCCACACGATCCATGCCCAGGGGTCGTAGGTCGCCGTCGACGGCGGGATCAACGTGAGCAGCGCGACCGCGAGGACCGCGATCGCGATCAGCACGGGCGTACGAGGCGTGCGAGCCGGGGCGCCCATTCGGCGCGACATCGTATCGGCGCCCCTCAGCCGGCGGCGCGCACGATGGTGGCGACGGCCTGGGCGACCGCGCCCTCGCGCCGGCCGACGGCGTCGAGCCGCTCGGCGGTCGTGGCCTTGACGTTCACCCGCTCGGGCGCGACGCCCAGCGCCTTCGCGAGCCGGTCGCGCATCGCCGGCTTGTGCGGGGCGAGCTTCGGCCGCTCGAGGATCACGGTCGCGTCGACGGAGGCGATCTCCCAGCCGCCGCCGGCGACGAGCCCGACGACGTGGCGCAGCAGCGCGATCGAGTCGGCACCGCGCCAGCGCTCGTCGGTGTCGGGGAAGTGCTCGCCGATGTCCCCCAGCCCGGCGGCGCCGAGCAGCGCGTCGATCACGGCGTGGGTGAGGACGTCGGCGTCGCTGTGGCCGTCGAGGCCGAGGTCGCTCTCGATCGTCACGCCGCCGAGGATCAGCGCGCGGCCGCCCGGCCCGCCCGGCACGAGGCGATGGCTGTCCCACCCGATCCCGCTGCGGACGTCGACGATCGCCCGCGGGGGATCGCCCGCCGGGCCGCTCACAGGCTGCCCGGTCGGCCGTCGGCGCCGACCGCGGGCGGCGGCGTGTCGCCGTGGCGGTGGGCGACCTCGCGGTCGGCGTCCTCGATCGGGACGAGCCGGCGCTCGCGGCGCTCGAAGGTCGCCAGCCGGTCGATCCCGACGTCGTGCAGCAGCTCCAGCGCCTCGGCGTAGCCGTAGCCGAGGTGGTCGGGCCGGTGGGCGTCGCTGGAGAGCGCGACGGGGTTGCCGGCGTCGGCCACCATCTCGAGGAACGCGCGCGCGGGGTAGATCTCCCCCACCGGCTTGCGCAGTCCGGCGGTCGAGACCTCGACGGCGATGCCGGTCTCGGCGATCGCCTCGATCGCCGGCTCGTAGAAGAAGCGCAGGTCGCGCTCCGGGGTGGGGCGCGACGGCCCCCAGACCTTGACGAGGTCGGGGTGGGCGAGGATGTCGTAGAGCCCGCTGCGGGCGGCCTCGGCGAGCGTCAGGAAGTACCGCTCCCAGATCTCGTCGGCGCGGGTGGCGCCCTGCCAGACGTCCCAGTTGGTGCCGGTCTCGGAGTACTCGGCGTCGACGCCGCGGTCGCGCAGGAAGTGGACGGAGCCGATCACGTGGTCCCAGTCGCGGGCCTCCAGCAACGTCGCCAGGCGGTCCTCCCGGCCGGGGACGAAGTCGGCCTCGATCCCGAGTCGCAGATCGCTGTCGTCGCGCACGAACGCGCAGTAGGCGTCCAGGTCGTCGGTGGCGGAGAAGCGCCAGAACGGGTGATCCCAGACCTCCAGCGCCTGCGAGAAGCGGTGGATGTGCTCGCTGACGCCCAGCTCCGCGACCCCCCGGGCGGTCGCCGCGTCGCGGTAGCGCTCCGCGTTGGCCGCGGTGAAGTACTCCGCCGGCTCGGACGGCCGCTCGTCCGGCCGCAGGTGGACGTGCAGGTCGGTCAGCACGCCGCCGATTCTGGCGCAGTCGTCCGCT
>Ga0164243_10013309_pt1 | contig 11590 bp, 9 predicted proteins | sample OricompcompostOP_FD_108781 | JGI IMG/M metagenome (GOLD analysis project Ga0164243, IMG submission 108781) | Organic Plus compost microbial communities from Emeryville, California, USA - Original compost - Organic plus compost (OP) | ecosystem: Engineered > Solid waste > Mixed feedstock >... | reverse complement strand
GAGCTGGGCTTCGGAGACGGACGGGCCGTGGCATCGGTCGCCGGTGCGAGGCGACCGGCGAACTCGTCGATCTCATGGCCCTGCATGACTTTGGCGGGATGCGGGCCTGCGGCCATCAGGCGAGGGAGCCACTCGGCAGGAAGCGGCGTCGCGGACGCCGCGATCACGAGATTGCCGAACCGCCGCCCCTTCAAGGTCTGCACTTCGGCCAGCACGATGACCTGATCGAGCACGGCGCGGATCGTTGCCACCTGCTGCCGCGCATAGGCCAAGCCCGCACCATCGGCGACGTTCGCGAGCAGGACGCCGTCCGGGGCAAGGAGGGATGCCGCCTCGCGGTAGAACTCGACCGTGGTCAGGTGTGCCGGAGTCTGTGCTCCGGCGTACACATCCGACACGAGCAGGTCGACCTGTCCGGTCATGGCGGCGGGCAAGCGGGCAAGTCCCTCGCGGGCATCCCCGATCCGCACTCGGATAGCCGATCCCCGTGGCAGGGGCAGCTGCTCGCGGACCAGATCCCACAGCGCGGGCTCGAGCTCGATCACCTGCTGACGCGACCCCGGTCGAGTATGTGCGATGTACCGGGGGATCGTGAGCGCACCAGCACCCATGTGCACGGCCGTCAGCGGCTGACCCGGAAGACGCAGCTGGTCTATCACGGCGCCCATCCGGGTCACGTACTCGAAATGAAGGTGCGTCGGATCGTCGAGGTCCACGTGGGACTGGGGTGTGCCGCCGACGATCAGCTCGTAGCCCGAGGTGAAGGGGCTGGGCACGATGCCCGCCAGTGTCCCGTCGGACAGGCGGACGCGCGGCGACTCCTGATCCCTCGGTCGTGTTCTGCCCACACGGCAACGGTATCGGCCGGAGTAGGGGCCCGCGATGGCCGGTGGACGGCACCGGCCGTGGACGCCATCACGCGCTGGACGGGGCCGTCGGCATCGGGGATCGGGACGATCGGCCGATTCCTCCTGGAGTGATGCGGTGTGAAGATGCTGTCGGCCCGCCTGTGCCCGTGCGACGCGGGCTCGCCTCCGGGTGACGCCGCCCTGCCCCGGCCCCCGTTCCCGTGCGACCCGGGCGCTCTCCTGGCACCCCCTGTGCGACGCGGCCCTGCGCCCGCGTCACTCGGCGTGATCCACCTCGGATCTTCGGCGTCCCCTCTTCGCCGCGATCGGCAGGGTGTCGATCTCGCCCGGCGGGCCGTTCTCGTCTGCGGTCTCGGGTCCGCCGTACTCGCTGACGAGCCGACCATATGCGACGTCCACGATGAAACCCGGTTCCACTCCGATGATCTCGCAGGCCTCGCACAGAACCGTCAGGGGCAGCTCCACCCGTCCGTTGAGCCATCGATTGAAGGCGGCAGGCGAGCGGCTGGCCGCCTCGGCGACCGCCTTCGCCGTGAATCCTTGCGCCGTGATCTTGCCCTTGAGCTCGAGTCCGACGTACTGCGAGAAGATCGCCGCTCGTTGCCGTGCATTCATGAAACGACACTCTAGGGATCACTTCGAGCAAACGCAATGCTTGAATCGATCATTTTGCCGGTTGACAGTTGTCGGCCACGGCATCTAGATTGTCGGTATGAGCAATGGGGACATGCTGGGTGCGATCGCGGAGGCGGTGGAACGGGCGATCCGCGACTCCGGGCTGGGACGGAGGACGATCGTGGAGGAGACCGGGATCCCGTACTCCACCTTGTCTCGGAAGCTCACGGGAAAGGCTCCGTTCACGCTGACCGAACTGTGCCTGATCTCCGAAGCGACCGGGGTGAGCCCGTCCTCGTTCATGCCTCCGCGGGCGGGTTCCGCCGTGGCGACCGCCTGACTCCCGCGGCTCATGTCTCATCCGACTCCTGGGGTGGCTTGCCCGATGCCGTCCCAGGTCGCGGCATACCGCCGTACCCACCTCCCTGGGAATGCATCCGCCCGCCGCGTTCGCGAGAACGCGCTGTGCCCGGCCGCTTCCCGGCATCCATATCCGACACGAGGGAACACGACGTGACACCTACGCCCGCATCACCCGAGACGACGATCGCGGAGGGGCTCCCACCCGATCCCGCGCCGGCCGGACATGATCACGAGCTGCGCGTGCGCGGTGTCGGCAAGCAGTTCGGCGTCGACGGCGCGACGTTCACCGCGCTCGACGGCGTGGACTTCGCCGTCAGCCCCGGAGAGTTCGTGAGCATCGTGGGTCCGTCGGGATGCGGCAAGAGCACTCTGCTCATGATGCTGGCCGGGCTCGTCCGGCCCTCGTCCGGGCAGATCACGATCGGGGGCGCGCCCGTGGATCGTCCGTCGCCATCGCGTGGCGTCGTCTTCCAGGAAGCGGGCGTGCTGCCGTGGCGGTCGGTGCTGCGCAATGTGACCTACGGACTGGAGATGCAGGGCTGGGGCACGAAGAAGCAGCGCGTCGACCGTGCCCGGGAGATGATCGACATGGTCGGCCTGACGACGTTCGAGGACCGGCTCCCGAAAGAGCTCTCGGGAGGGATGCGGCAGCGGCTCGCCATCGCGCAGACTCTCGTGTGCAATCCCGACGTCCTGCTCATGGATGAGCCCTTCGGCGCGCTCGACGCATTCACGCGGGAGTCCATGCAGCTCGCGCTGCTGGACATCTGGGAGAAACAGCGCACGACCGTCTGCTTCGTCACGCACGGCGTGGACGAGGCGGTGATCCTCGCCGACCGGATCATCGTCATGGCCGCCGGACCCGGACGGATCGTCAAAGAGGTCCGCGTGCCCCTGGACCGTCCTCGCACGCCGGAGGTCCGCGGCTCGGCGGAGTTCCAGCAGACCCGCCAGCTCGTGTGGGAGACGATCAACCACTACTCGACGGGAGGATCCGATGTCTGAGACCGCACTTGCTCCCGCGGGAACCGAAGACGGCGTCCAGGAGGCCACCTCCCGCATCTCGGTCCCCTCGCGCCCTCGCCGGTCCCCGCGCCGGCTGCTCAGCGCCTGGGGCCTGCGACTGTTCCCGTTCGCGCTCGTCGTCGCGATCTGGGCGCTGCTGTCGGCGGCATCCGTCATCGACCCGCTCCTGGTGCCGGCGCCATGGACGGTCGCGGAGGCGCTTTGGGGCGGTCTCGTCGACGGGACCCTCTGGCTCGATCTGGGAGTGACGCTGTACCGCGCGCTCGTGGGCCTCGTGCTCGGCGGGCTGCTGGGCCTGATCGTGGGGGTCGTGATGGGCGAGACCAAATGGATCACCCACTTGCTGGAACCGCTGATCTCGTTCGCGTTCCCCATGCCCAAGCTGGCGCTGCTGCCGCTGCTGATCGTGCTGTTCGGCATCGGCGACGGCTCTCTCATCGTGATGGTGGTGCTCGGCACGTTCTTCCCGATGGTCGTGAACACGTTCGCGGGGGTCCGTGGCGTGAGCCGGGTGCTGGTGTGGAACGCCATGACTCTCGGGGCCGGCCGCCTGCAGCGGCTTCGCACCGTGGCCCTCCCCGCGGCGCTCCCGCACATCCTCAGCGGTGCGCGCATCGCCGGCGGCGTGGCCTTCCTGCTCGTGGTCGCCGCCGAGATGATCTCGGCGAACACCGGGCTCGGCTACCTGGTGATCTTCTCCCAGCGCAACTACCGGCCCGACCTCGTGATCGCCGGGATCCTGCTCACGGCCCTGCTCGGGTTCATCATCGACCGCTTGATCGCCCGATCCTCCGCCGCGCTGCTGCGGTGGCAGGACACGTCGGCCGGCTGACCTTGCGCGTCGTCGCCGCCGGGCGACATCCATTCCTTGCCCTCCCTGTCCGCATCACACACGAAGGAGTACTCATGCGCGCACACCACAGGCCACGGCCCCGGTGGCCCCTCGTCCTCGCAGCGGCGATCGCCTCGGGCGCCCTCGCACTCGGCGGCTGCTCCAGCACGCCGGCGTCTTCCGACCCCGACAGCACGGAAGCGAGCCCCATCGACCTGAGCTTCTCGTATGCATCCACCTCGCCGCTGGCATCCGTCCTGGCGGCGAAGGAGTCGGGCTCGTGGACCGAGAACGGCGCCAACGTGTCGATCCAGGAGGTGCCGGATGTCGGGACGGCGACGGATCTGGCGATCGGCAAGAAGACGCAGTTCGGGCATTCCGCGCCCACGACCGCGTTCGCGGCGATGTCGCAGGGCGTGCCCATCACGATCATCGCCGGTCTCGGTTTCGGCCACGGCGACCACCAGGCCGGGTTCCTCGCATCGCTGGCCTCGAGCGGGATCAAGACGATCGCGGATCTTCGCGGCAAGACGGTGTCGGTGACCGGAATAGGCACGAGCTACGACTTCCTGCTCCGCTCGGCGCTGGAGAAGGCCGGGCTCGATCCGGCGCACGACGTGAAGATCGTGCCGGTTCCGTACCCGCAGGCCCGCGGAGCGCTGCAGCAGGGCCAGGTGGATGCCGCGCTCATGCTCGCGATCGATTACGCCCGCCTGAGCGCGCAGGAGGATGTGAACGTCATCGCCACGACCGCCGAGCTCGCCGGGGCACCGATCGAGATCACAGGTGTCGTGGTCGCGCGCAACGACTGGCTCAAGGACAACCACGAAGCCGCAGTGCGCTTCCTCGCGGGGCTTGTGGAGGCAGAGGCGGCCACGTCGGAGGACGTCCGCACGAACGATTCGAAGAAGACGATCGCTCTTCTGCAGCCCATCCTCAAGTACGACGAGCCGACGCTGGCCGCGTACCGGAAGTACCGTCTCGACGACATCGGCAAGGAGCCGGAGCTCCAGGGGCTCCTGCGGGTTCCGCGCTCGTTCGTCGAGCCCACGCTCGAAGCGCTGCAGGCCGGTGGCGGCCTTCCCGGCAAGACGCCGGTCACGTACGACTCCGCCGTCGACATGTCGTATCTCAAGGACGCCTACCAGCGCGCCGGAATCGACTGGAACGACGACGTCACCTACCCGTGATCCGCTGCCGCCCGAGAAACACAAGGACAAACTCATGACATATTCGACGCGCGCCCTCCACGTCACGCAGGTGACGCCCTTCGACGAGTCCACCGGGGAGGTGAACCTCGACGAGCTCGTCAGCTTCGCCCGCAAGCTCGCCGCCACGACGGCGCCGCTCCCGTTCGTCCCCGTGATCAACGCGGAAGCGGGCGAGATCTACACGCTCACCCAGCAGGAGCAGACCCGCAACATCGAGGCCGTCGTCGCCGCCGGCGTCGGACCGGTCGTGGCCGGTGTGGTCGGCCGGACGGCTCGTGAGGCGATCGCCAACGCCGAGGCCGCCATGACGGCGGGGGCCTCGGGCCTGTTCGTCCTGCCTCCGTACGGTTCGGCGGACATCACGGTGTGCTGGGACGCCGCCCGGTATCCCGAGGTGGTTGTCGACTACACGGCCAAGATCGCCGAAGCTGTCGGGGACGTGCCGCTGATCATCCACCCCACGGGGCCGCGGACCCCCGCATACGGGATCGGGTGGCCGTTGGAGCTCATCCAGCGGATGGTCGATCGAGTCCCGACCGTCCGCGGGTGGAAGATGACCTACTCCTACGAGGGATACCGCAGGGTCGCGCGCTTCCTGCATTCCGAGGCGCCGGATGTCGCGGTCCTGCCCTCGAGCGCCGTGCGCTATCACGAGAACCTCGCGAACCGTCAGCTCGACGGGGCGTGCTCGGGGTCGTTCTGCTACGCCGTCGAGCCGATGGCGGAGCATCTCCGGCTGTGGGCGGCCGGCGACGTGCCGGCTGCGACGGAGCTGTGGCTGGACGGGCTGGCGGAACTGCACGAGTACGTGTACGCGGACTACTCGCGGCTTCACATCCGCTACAAGCTCGCGGCCTGGATCGCCGGCGAGTTGTCGTCGCCTCTGCTGCGCGATCCGATTCCCGCTCCGGACATGGGGGAGGCCAAGCGGCTGCACGGCCTGCTGACCGCTGCCGGCATCCCCGTACGCGCTCAGGACGAGATCGACGACTGGTTCGCGGCGCATGCCGGCGGACGCTGATCTGGTCGTCATCGGCGGTGGCCTGGGCGGGCTCAGTGCCGCCCTGGCCGCCGCCGGGCGCGGCATCCGGGTGACCCTCATCGAGAGGAGCCGCACGCTCGGCGGGGCCGTGCTTCTGTCCGCCGGGTCGCTGTGGACGTTCCCGACCGTCGACGACTATCTGGCGCAGTGCCCGGAGGCCGACCCCGCCCTCGCGCGGCGGGTGGTGTCCTCTCTGGGAGGCGGTGTGTCGTGGCTGCGGCGACTCGGTGTCGAGGTCGCCGATCGCGGACGGAGCGTGTACGGCCCGAGCACGAGCAAGCGCATCGACCCCGTGCAGCTCGTGGATCGGCTGTCCGCCGCGCTCATGGAACAGGGGGAGGTGCGGCTGGGGTCACCGGTCACCTCGATCGAGCCTCGCGACGGTGCCGTGCACGTGGCATCCGATGACGGGGCCGTCGACGCCCGTGCTGTCGTGGTGGCGACCGGCGGGGTCCATGCGGATCCTGGCGTGCTGCGCAGCGCGTCCCTCGATCACTACGTCGGACTCGCGGTTCGCAACCGGCCGCGCAGCGGCGACGGCGTCCGGATCGCGCTCGCACACGGGGCATCCCTTGCGGGGACCGCGGACGGCATCTACGGGCACCTCGTCCCGGCCGGGCTCCCGGACGAGCTGGCCACGGAGCCTCTCGCCGCCCAGTATCAGAGCGTCGCAGGGGTCCTGATCACGCTCGACGGCGAGCTTCTGGTCGGCCCAGGCGCGAGGGATCACGACCTCAACCGGCTCGTGGCCCGCGTCCCCGGCCGCCGTGCGGTGCTCCTCTACGACTCCGCGGCATCGCCGTTCCAGGCCGGGCAGGCCGTGAGCGCATGGGCGACGGAACGGACGGCATTCTCGGCGGCCCACGGGGAGCGAGTGGCGTCGGAGCCGACGATGGCCGCACTCGTGCGCGAGGTGGCCGGATGGGGAGTGGCGGTCCAGGCCGATGCGCTCGAGGTCGCCGAGCGGTCGCTTCGCACCGCCCCCTTCACCGCGGTCATGGTGCAGCCGAGCATCACGCACGCCGGCGTCGGCATCCAGGTGGATGCTTCGCTTCGCGCCGTCGGCCTGGACCGCGTCTACGTCGCCGGCGCGGACATCGGACGCGCTTTCGGCGACGGATACGGCGGCGGCATCTCCTTCGCGCTGACGACGGGCCTGGCCGCCGGCACAGAGGCGGCGAAAGCCATCACCGGCGCTCGGGACCCCATCGCAGACGACACGCCTGGCGCCGACCGGGACTTCGACTGAACAGGAGCCACATGGACCACGTACTCGCGGAACTCGCACGATTCGCCGCCGACACGACGTTCGACTCGCTTCCCGCCGAGGTCGTTCACGAGACCAAGCGCACGCTTCTGGACGCTTTCGGCTGCGCTCTCGCCTCGTCCGGCGTCCGGAAGGGACGCATGTGCATAGCCGTCTCCCAGCGGCTCGGTGGTCCTCCGGAGTCCTCGATCATCGGCGTCGCCGGCAAAGTCGCGGCCACGAACGCCGCGATGGCCAATGCCGAGCTCATCAACGCCATGGACTACAGCTCGCTGTTCGGCCGTGGCGGGCACGTGACTCCGAACGTCGTGCCCGCCGTGCTCGCCCTTGCCGAGTCCACCGGCTCATCCGGCCAGGAGCTGGTCCGCGCCGTGGCCACCGCCCATGAAGTGGCACTCCGGCTGACCTGGGGGATGTCGCCGATCATGACCGTCGCCCCCGACGGTCGCGGTCGCCAGGAGTACCGGTGGACCCCCACGTACGGGTTCGCGCGGTTCAACCTGGGCGCGGCGGCGGGAGCGGGCCAGATCCTCGGCCTCGACACCGAGCACATGGCGCACGCGATAGCTCTGGCCGGTCATCACTCGCAGCTGCCGTCCAACGCGAAGTTCGCGCAGAGCGAGCCGCCCGCAGCGATGACCAAATACGGGACCGCGGGGTGGCAGTCCACGGGGGCGATCGTGTCGGCGCTGCTGGCCGAGCTGGGATACGTGGGGGATCTGACCCTGTTCGAGGGCGAGCTCGGGTTCTGGCGGATGTCCGGCTCGGAGAAGTGGGAGCCCGACCGCGTGCTCGCCGACCTCGGAACGGTGTGGGGGTATCCGGCGAACATGGACTACAAGCCGTACCCGTGCTGTCGGCTCGTGCACACTGCGGTCGGGGAGTTCCTGAGACTCCGAGACGAGGAGGGACTGGATGCCGACGACATCGTCTCCATCCGGGTGATCGGGCACCCGTACGGCGCTCACCCGAACGGGACCAACCGCGACATCCTCACGAACATCGACGCCCAGTTCAGCATCCCCTACATCTTCTCGGTCATCGCACACGGCATCCCGGTGGGGCCACGCTGGCAGGACGAGAGCACGATGCACGATCCGCGGATCCTCCAGTTCATGGATCGGGTCCGCTACGACGTCCACCCCGACTTCTACGTCCCCGGCTCGCATGCGGCGACGACGAATCTCGGCGCGATCGACGTCATCACCCGCCAGGGCCGGTTCGAACGGTCCGCCGACCATCCCCTGGGCTCACCCATGCCCGGCACGCCCTACTACTTCGACGACGCCGCCCTGACCGAGAAGTTCCGTGGCAACGCGGAGCGGCTGCTGGATGCCGAGGCGATCGACGAGGTGATCGAGCGGGTGTGGCGGCTGGAGGAGCTCGCCGACATAGGAGACCTCATGAGACGGCTCACACCGGTCATCGCCGCGGAGCGCTGACGCATGGATCTCACGGACACCTCGCTGACCGCGACGCGCATCACGCGGAAGACCCGCCCGGCGTCCTTCTCCGTCGGCGCCGACATCTGCGTCGTCGGCGCCGGCATATCCGGCATCTCCGCCGCGGTCGAGGCGGCTCGGCTCGGACGTTCCGTCGTCCTGCTCGACGCCCTGCCGCGCCTGGGTGGACAGGCCGTGAACGGCATCATCGGGACGTTCGCCGGCCTCCTGTCGAACGGCCCGGATCCCTATCGACTGACGTATGGCATCGCGACCGACATCCTGCGCGATCTCGGGGCGACGGGCGACCTGCACCTGCGCCGCCGCCACAACACCGTCATGTACGACGAGGGCGCGCTCTCGCGCTGGATCGAAGCGACCGTGGACGAACTGGGGATCACTGTCGTCCTGAACGCGGTCGTCCGCTCGGCATCCTTCGCGGACCGCCGGGTCCGCTCCCTCGAGGTCGCGACGCGATACGGCGACGTCCGCGTCAGCGCCACGGGCTTCGTCGACGCGTCCGGCGACGCGGCGGTCGCGTGGCACGCCGGACTGGACTGCCGCGAGGTCGGGGCGGGAACCGTGTACGGCTCGCAGAAGATCGTCCTCGAGAACGTCGACGAGACCGGCTATCCGAGCCTGGAGGAGCTGCGCGCCGCTCTGCGCGAGAGCGGGGACCGCTACGGAGTGCGGCGCAAGGACGGTCTGGCGAACCTGTTCCCGGGCCGGGGAACCGTGACGCTGAACATCGGGCACATCGAGACGCCGCTGCATCCGCTCCAGATGTCGGAGCGGGCCCGCGAGGGCAGGCAGGATGCCGCCCGGGTGATCGCATTCCTCAAAGGGGAGTTCCCGGGGACGTTCGGGCGGGCGCGGGTCAAGGCGGCGGGGCTGCTGGGCATCCGCCAGACGCGCTGGATCGTGGGGCGAGACCAGTTGACCACCGCGGCGGTCCTGGACGCGCGCAGGCCTGCCGACGCCGTCGCCCGCACGGGGTGGGGCGTGGAACTGCACAACGAGGTGGAGACCTCGATCTGGGAGCCGCTTCCCGAAGGCCACGTGCACTATGTTCCGTTCGGCGCCCAAGTGCCGCCGGGCGCCGACAACCTGGTGGCGGCGGGTCGTTGCATCGACGGCGACGTCGCTGCGCTCTCCAGCGTGCGGGTGATGGGCCCGTGCATCGCCACCGGCGCCGCCGCGGCGCACGCTCTCGACCTGGCCGGCGACGGCAGCGTGCACGAGATCGAGATCGCGCGGCTTCAGGAGCGGGTCGCCGACAACCTCACTCGGGCGGATCCCTACCGCCCGTGACACGGGCGGTAGGCGCGGCGCGCCCCGAGGCCGGCCCGTGCCCGCCCGCGTCCGCTCGACCACGGATCGTCCCGTGAGCCGCCTACCAGCGGCCGAGCACGGCGGCGACCTCCCGGTCGGCGTCGGGCAGGACCAGCGCGACCGCCTCGGAGGGGGTCAGTTCGGCTCCACGCCTCTCGGCGTCCGCGAACTCGTCCGGATGCTCCTCACGCAGCCGGTCGAGGAGCGCGAGGTGCACGGTGAAGGCATCGGCGTCGAACATGCCGATGCGGTGACGGATCGTCGCCGCCGCGCCGGCGAGGAGTCCGGCTCGCACCGCATCCTCGCGGAGGGCGGCCACCCCGCTGAGCCCCTCGAGGCCGTATGCGATGCCCTCGTCGAAATGCAGTCGCACCGAATCCAAGAGCGCGGACCGGAACGCGCGCTCCGCGGCATCCGGTTCGCGGCGCAGCAGCAGCAGCCGGCCGGTCTGGTTGCCGGCCACCGACAGCGTGAACAGGTCGCCGCCGGCTCTGGCCAGTTCGATCGCCCGGTCGAAGTGCGACAGGGCGTCATCCAGCGACCCGCGCACCCACGCGAGCCGGCCGAGCGAGACCTGCGTGATCGCCTGCGCCCAGGCGTTGCCCAGCTCCTGCAGCCGGTCGTACGCACCGCGCAGTTCGGCTTCAGCGGTCCCCAGATCCGGATCGGGCAGCTGCACGCGCGCCGTCGCGCGTGCAGCCTCCGCCATGGCCGCGGCATCCTCGTCGCCGCTCTCGGTGAACAGGCGCACGCATTCGGCGAGCCCGGCGACCGCCTCCTGCGAAGGGTTCTGCCACATCTGCCCCCACAGCGCGAAGAACCAGGCGACCGCTCGGGTGTGCGCCGTGATCGGCTTCTCCTTCTCCAGAAGCTCCAGCATCCACACCCGCACTTCGGCGAGGAACCCGACGATCCACCAGTAGATGAGCAGGCTCCACGCGAAATCGGCCGCGTCGTCCAGTCGGTCGGTGTACACGAGGTGGCGGATCGCGCCCCGCAGGTTCGGCAGCTCGAGTCCCAGCTCGGCGACCGCCTCGACCTGCGCCGAGCCGCGCAGCCCGGGTGCCACGCGGCGGACGAGAGCGGTGTAGTAGTCGGCGTACGCCATGCGCATCGCCTCCGCGTCGCCGCGCTCCCTGAGCCGCCCGGCCGCGTATTCGCGCACGATCGCCAGCAGGGAGTAGACGGATCGGCCGTCGATGTCGGTCTGGGCCACGAGCGAACCGTCGACGAGCGCCGACATCCCCTCGATCGCGCGGCCGTCCCACGAGCGGCCGGCGCCCAGCGCCTCGACCGCTTCCAGTGTGAAGCGGCGCGCGAACACCCCGAGCGACTCCAGGAGGTCGCGGTCCTCCTCGGAGAGGAGGCTCACGCTCCACTCGATCGTCGCGCGCATCGTCCGGTGCCGCTCGGGCAGGTCCCGGACCGCGGCTGTCAGCAGAGGCAGGCTCTGATCCAGGCGCCGCGCGATGCCCTGCGGGCTCAGCATCCGCGCTTTCGCCGCCGCCAGCTCGATCGCCAAGGGCAGCCCCTCCAGGGTCCGGCAGATGGCCGTCACGTCCGCGGCGTTGTCTTCCGTGAGTGCGAAGTC
>Ga0164243_10013308_pt1 | contig 11591 bp, 9 predicted proteins | sample OricompcompostOP_FD_108781 | JGI IMG/M metagenome (GOLD analysis project Ga0164243, IMG submission 108781) | Organic Plus compost microbial communities from Emeryville, California, USA - Original compost - Organic plus compost (OP) | ecosystem: Engineered > Solid waste > Mixed feedstock >... | reverse complement strand
TCTGCGAGCGGCAAGGGGTTAGTGCGCGCGCCGCCTCACCTGACCGGCTTTGGAAAACCGTCGCGTCAGGAAATCGGCAAAGGCCTCGACCCGCGCCGGACGCGGGCCGCCCGGCGGCATGACCAGATGCAATGCGATTTCGGGCAAGGTCCAGCCGGGCAGGACGGCCTCCAGCCGGCCCGCAGCCAGATCGTCTCTGACAAGAAATTCGGGCTGCACCGCGAGACCGAATCCGGCCAGCAATGCCGGCGTCAGGGCGTCGGCATTATTCGCGCGCAGCGGCCCGGATGTGCGCAGCACGAATTCCTCCCCTTTGCGATTTGAGAACCGCCACACGTCCGGTGTCGGCAGATACGCGTAGCCGAGACATGCGTGCCGCTTGAGATCACGCGGATGTTTCGGACGCCCGCGCCGCTTCAGATAATCGGGCGAGGCGACCAGCGTGCGCGGTACGGTGCCAAGGCGGCGCGCGAGCAGCGATGAATCCGGCAGCGCGGCGATGCGCAGGGCCATATCGAAACCGGCGCCGATCAGGTCGATCACCTCATCGCTCAGATGCAGATCGACCGACACGTCCGGGCATTCAGCGAAGAAATCGGGCAAGGCCGGCGCGACCTCCCGCAGACCGAACGACATCGGCACTGCAATGCGCACCAGCCCGCGCGGCGAGGCGGATTGCGCGCGCATCTCGCTTTCGGCCGCCTCGCCGTCCGCGAGAATACGGGCCGCACGGTCCGCCAGGATGCGGCCGGCATCGGTCAGCGCCAGTCGGCGGGAGGTCCGGTTGAAGAGCCGCGTGCCGAGTCCGCGCTCCAGCCGACCGACTGCCTTGGACACCGTCGCCTTGGACAGGCTGAGTTCGGTCGCTGCCCCGGCAAAGGACCGCAACTCCGCCACCTTGGCGAAGATCGCGAGGCCTTCCAGATCCGGGAGCTTGCTCATCACGTTTGGAAACAATGAGTTTCGATAGTTTCTATTTTGTATCCGATCGCGAGGCAATACTTTCAAACCACAAAGAGCGCCCGCTGCGGCGCATATTCTTGAGGAACTCGCCATGACCGCCTTGAAAACCGCCCATGGTCTTCACCACGTCACCGCCATCGCCGGTCCGGCACGCCGGAATGTTGACTTCTACACGCGCATCCTGGGCCTGCGCCTGGTGAAGAAGACCGTCAATTTCGATGATCCCGGCACTTACCACTTCTACTATGGCGACGAGACCGGGCAGCCCGGCACTATCCTGACCTTCTTCCCCTGGGAGCACGCGGCCCCCGGCCGCGTCGGCATCGGCGAGACGCAGGAAACAGTCTTCCGCGTGCCGGAAGGTTCGATCGCCTACTGGACGCATCGTTTCGTCGAAAAGGCAGTTGCCTTCGAGGCCCCGGTGAAACGCTTCGGCGAGACAGTCCTCACGTTTCGCGATCCGGACGGCATGCGGCTCGCCCTTGTTGGTCTTCCCGGTGTTGCGAATGAACCGGCCTGGACCGGAAGCGACATCCCGGCCGAACACGCGATCCGCGGTTTCCATAGCGTGAACCTGCTGCTGGCCGACGCGGCGCCCACCGCCGCGATCCTGACCGATGTACTCGGCTTCGCAGAAGCGGGGCGCGAGGGATCGTTGGTGCGCTTCCGGGCCGGCGAGACGAAAGTCGGCGGCGTGGTCGATCTGCACGTGGCGGGCGATTTCCTGCCAGGCCGCATGGGCGGCGGTTCGGTGCATCACATCGCTTTCCGCGCCGCGGACGACACGGCACAGGCGGCCATGGTCAAGCGGCTCGCGGAGAACCACGGCATCGTCACGACGGAACAGAAGGACCGCAACTATTTCCGGTCGGTCTATTTCCGTGAGCCGGGTCATGTGTTGTTCGAGATCGCCACCGACGATCCGGGCTTTGCCGCGGACGAAAATGTCACTGTCCTCGGCCAGACGCTAAAGCTGCCGCGCTTCCTTGAACCACACCGTCAGGAAATCGAGGCCGTGCTTCCGGCCGTCGCCTGACGCAAGAGCCTGCCGCCAAAAGCGGCGGCAGGCTCTCATCAAGAGATGAGGTCGCCATGACCACTGTAGCAAGACTGTCCTTCACGTACCGCTATGAGCCCGGATCCGAAACCGGACGTCCGCCTCTTCTGCTGCTGCACGGGACCGGCGGGGACGAGAACGATCTGATTTCCCTCGGCCATCTGATCGCGCCGGGCTCGACCCTACTGTCACCGCGCGGGAAGGTTCTGGAAGGCGGCATGCCGCGCTTCTTCCGGCGACTGGCGGAAGGGGTTTTCGACGAGGACGACGTGCGCCGTCGCGCCAACGAACTTGCCGATTTTGTCGGCGAAGCGCGCGAGGCCTATGGCCTGGCGGCGCCGATCGCGGTCGGTTTCTCGAACGGCGCCAATATTGCCGCGGCGACTCTGCTGCTGCGGCCGGAAGCGCTGGCCGGAGCGGTATTGCTGCGGGCGATGGTGCCGCTGTCGCAACCGGCGGCAACGAACCTGCATGGCAAACCCATCCTGGTGCTGTCCGGCGCGATGGATCCAATGGTCCCGGCGACCAACGCCGAGCGGCTGGTCTCCTTGTACAAGACCGCCGGAGCCGATGTGCAGCACCGCATCCTTCCGGCCGGCCACGAACTCTCGCAGGCGGATATTGCGCTCGCCAAGACCTGGCTGGCGCAGCAGTAAGCCGCGAGTGCCACGGCCACGATAGAAAACAGGCGCCCTCGCGGCGCCTGTTTTCATGTTCGTACATCTGCTTCGACGCGCATACCGCGCGTGAGCTATCGCGCCGCCGCCTCTTGCGGAACCAGCCGCAGATTGACGCGCGGCTGGTTCGCGGCGCGGTGCGCCACCTGCGCATAGGGCTCAAACAGCATGCGCCGCTCGAAAAAGCTCGACCGGAAGAACGGATAGCGCCGATGCACCTCGTCGGCCACGCGCGCCTGGTTCACCGTCATCAGCGAGATCGGCTTGGTCAGCGTCGGATAGGGACGCGCATCGCAGATCAGTTCGTGCATGAATGTGCGGCGGTAGAACGCCTGGTGCTCGGTTCTGATCGCCACCAGAAAATGCTCGGCGCGGAAGTGCTCGGCCGCCAGCCAGCACAGGCGCAGCGTCACATAGGGCAGCCCGGGATAGAGCTTGGAATAGTGCTTGTCGGCGACGAAACGAGTCGGGTCGATGAGAACCTTGCCGGCTTCGAGTTCCGGCTCAAGGATATCGGAAAAGACCTTGCGGCCGGGAAATTCCGGGTTGGTCTTCGAGGCGACATGAATGCGAATGGAACTCGCCAGATCGCCGTCGAGATAAAGCCCGAACAGCCAGACGTTGTCGGTATTGTCGTACTGATCCGAAAACCGCTTGGACAAATTCGCCGTGATCGCTCCTTCACGCAGATATGCGTCGTAACGCAGGCGATAGATTTCGTCCCGGTCCTCCTCGGTCTCGATCAACCGGTAGTCGATCCTGTCCAGCAATTGCGCGACACGGTCGCTGAAGCTGGGCTGTGTGGCCGCTAACCCTACGCCACGCATACATTTTCTCCTCGCCGGACCTAACGCATTGGCAGCGAGGTACAATTAACATTGCGGTAACCCCTTAACAATTCATTAAGCTTAGTAAAACGTTAACCGGATGCGTCGCTTTTGAGGAAAAGCTGAGTGAACGCCACGGCTTATGGTCGTTAACTACCGCGGTAAATTTGCCTTGAGCGGGCGCGTGGCCGCGAGCCGGTCGGCGCCAGCGCCCCGGTTATTCACGGAACATCACTGCGGATTGTAATGGAACCGTCACGCCCGGTGCGTGACGAGTCAGGCCACCTGTTCGATGCGCGCGTGCGGGGCGGCGTAAAGCAGCTTGCGGATCTCGGCGGCGGAAACCGGACGGCCGAACAAGTATCCCTGCACCTCGTCAATCGTGCCTTCGGTCTCGAGCAACGCCAGCTGCTCCTGCGTCTCCACGCCCTCCACGGCGACACGCAAACCGAGCTCCGCGCTGAGGCGCGCCATTCCGCGCAACAGCGTGAGCATGCGGCTGTTCGCAGCGACGTCGCTCAGGAATGACTGGTCGATCTTGACCTTGTGCAGCGGGAAACTGTGCAGATAGCTCAGGCTGGAATATCCGGTACCGAAATCGTCGAGCGAAACTCGCACGCCGAGCGCCTGCAACTGTTCCAGCGCCAGCCGCGTGCGGCGGGTATCCTGCAGCAACAGCGTCTCGGTGATCTCGATTTCGAGCCGGTTCGGCGTCAGCCCCGTGCTGCCCAACGTTTCGCAGACCAGCGCCGGGATATTGGCGCGATTGAACTGGATCGGCGACAGATTGACGGCAACGCCGATATTGCCAGGCCATTTGCGGCATTCCTGACAGGCCATGTGCAGAACCCGTTTGCCGAGTTCGACGATCAGACCCATCTCTTCCGCGACCGGAATGAATTCGGCGGGCGAAATCATGCCCCGCTCCGGATGCGGCCAGCGCAGCAACGCCTCGCAGGCGACGATGCGCCGCGACTTCAGATTGACCAGCGGCTGGTAATAGACCTCGAAGGCGTTGTTCTCCAGCGCATTGCGCAGATCGAGCTCGAGGCTGCGCCGCGCCTGGGCATCCGAATCCATTTCCGGCTCGAAGAAACGCCAGGCACCGCGGCTCTCCGCCTTGGCCCTGTACAGCGCCATGTCGGCATTGCGCAACACCAGATCGACTTCGGTACCGTCCATCGGCGACAATGCAATGCCGATGCTGGCACTGATCACAACCTCGTGGCCATCGATCTCGTAAATGCGGCCGAGCTCCGTCAGAACGCGCTTGGCCATTTCGGCCGCCTCGTCGGACGACTCGATCGGAGATTGCAGCACCACGAATTCGTCGCCGCCGAAGCGCGACACCACGTCCGTTTTCCTGACAATCGAGCGCAGCCGGTCGGCCACCGCCTGCAGCAGCATGTCGCCGCGCGAATGGCCGAGCGTGTCGTTCACCTGCTTGAACTGGTCGAGATCGATGAAATGAAGCGCGGAAAACTGGCGTGGCCCGCATTCGACCAGCGCGTCATTCATCCGGCCGTGCAGAACCATGCGGTTCGGCAGACCGGTCAGCGCGTCGAAGCGGGCCATGTGATTGATCTTGGCCTCGGCAATCTTGCGCTCGGTGACATCCTCGACCAGCAGGACGAGACCGCCGTTCTCCATCAGCTGAAAGGTGAACTCCAGGGTTCGCCCGCTCTGAAAATCGACATCGAAGCTCTCGACGCCCTCGCCCGAAAGGCGGGCATCGAGATCGCGGAGCAGCCGGCTGGCGTTCGGCGCGGACAGCAGATCGTCCCGGACCAGGCTTTCAACGAACTGCTTTTGCGTCATGCCCCGCAATTCGCGGCCGGCCGGAAGCCCGAGCAGCAAATTCAGCTTCCCGTTGGAGACCGCGATGCGGCCATCCTTGTCGAACATGCACAGACCATTCGGCATGTTGTTGAGGGCGGTATCGAACCGCGTGGCCAGCAGCGTCACATCGCGCGTTGCAATTACCGCGTCGAGCAGAGTGCGGCGAAGGCGCTCGGAGATGAACCTCACCGCCATGAAAAACGGAATGAGGAGGACGGCGAAAATCCAGTGATACAGGTCGCCATGCAGGAGCAGCGCCGCGGTCATCGGGATCCAGGCGCAGAGGATCTGCACGATGACGAACCGAGCACTCCCGAAATTCCGACCGAAGATGCCGATCACGTAGGCGATCGTCATCGTGAAACTGACCAGCCGGGCAAAAGCATCGTCGGTCAGTGCGAAAGCGAGATAGCACCAGATGCCGAGCAGCAATACGGACATAGCCGCGCCGACGACGTAGCGGTATTCCCACTGCCGCGCCGCTTCATCGGTCCTGATCGTCGCGCGCACCCGGGCGTAGGATCGCATCGACAGCCCGCGCGCGAAAGCAACCAGCGCGAACGCAAACGCGCAAAGCAGAAGCAACTGCTCGCCCGTCTTCCAGTAGGTCACCAGGATCGAGCCGACGATGAATATCGTCCCGGAAAGCAGCGTGCGGCCTTCCTTGTACAGGGAGTCGACCAGCGGAATGTAGATTTCCGTCGGTACCTTGCGGGTCTGCTCTGTCGCGGCTGGTTGTGCTGCCGGTGTCATCAAGCCTGCATTCAGTGGTGGCCAAGTTGCTCAGCGTCGCTTGCTATGATCAAAACTTTGTTCACTATTTCGGCCTAATTTTCAGAAGAATGCTCGTATCGACGCGGCCCTTCCGAGCGATCGGGACCTTTTTTGCATCTTCACGCGGCAATCTGCGCGAAGATGGCGATCCGCTGTTCGGTCTCTTGTCGTGTATGATGGCACAAGCCCTTTAAGAAATTGTTGTTCTGTACAAATTTACGACGAATCAACCGTTCTCTGCTCATGTGCCGGGCTGGAACGCAGACCGTGATGACTCGAAGCCGCACCGTGAGTCGTTTTGCGTGCACGGCATTCGCTGTCGCACTCGTCAGCCTTTATCTACTGCCTTTGTATTCGGCATTTGCCGACGGCAAGACGATACGCGCGGTCATGCACTCGCCGCTGCGGATCACCGATCCGATCCTGACGACGGCCTACATCACCCGCAATCACGGCTACATGATCTACGACACCCTGCTCGGCACGGATGCGCATTTTCAGGTGCGGCCGCAGATGGCCGACTGGACGTTGTCCGACGACAAGCTGACCTATACCTTTACGCTGCGCGACGGGCTGCGGTGGCATGACGGCCAGCCTGTTACGGCCGCCGATTGCGTCGCGTCGATCCGGCGCTGGGCAGCGAAAGACGGCACCGGCCAGCTCATCCTGGACAATGCCGAGGCGCTGGAAGCGACCAGCGACAGGACCATCACCTTGAAGCTGAAGACGCCGCTCGGTTTCGTGCCGGAAGCACTCGGCAAGATATCCTCCTATCCACCGTTCATGATGCCGAAGCGGATCGCCGAAACCTCGCCGAACCAGGCGATCACCGAGCATGTCGGCTCCGGACCGTTCAAGTTCGTCGCCAGCGAGTTTCAGCCCGGAGTGCGGGCCGTCTATGAAAAGAACGAGAATTATGTGCCGCGGTCCGACGAGGCGAGTTGGACGTCCGGCGCCAAGCGCGTGGAGGTGGATCGCGTCGAATGGATCGTGATGCCCGATCCGCAGACCCAGATCGGCGCATTGCTCTCCGGCGAAATCGACATGATCGAGGATACACCGTTCGACCTCATTCCTGTGCTGGAGCGCAATCGCGACATCCAGATCAGGAGCACCGATCCGCTCGGATCACAGATCGTGGGGCGCATGAATTTCCTTCATCCGCCGTTCAATAAGGTCGAGATTCGCCGTGCCGCAATGCTGGCACTGAACCAGAAGGACTTTCTCGACGCACTGGTGGGCAATTCCAAATACTATCAGCTTTGCGGAGCCATGTTTGCCTGCAACTCGGCACTGGCAACCGATATCGGGGCCGAGAACCTCTTCAGCAAGAACATTGAGGCCGCGCGCAAAGCCCTAAAAGCCTCCGGTTACGATGGGACACCGGTCGTCATCCTGCATCCGACCGATGTCGGCATTCTGAAAACCCATCCGGTCGTGGCCGCGCAGCTGCTGCGCCAGGCAGGCTTCAACGTCGACCTGCAGGCGCTCGACTGGCAGACAGTCGTGAGTCGTCGCGCCAGCCAGAAGCCGCCGTCCGAAGGCGGCTGGAACATGTTCTTCACCATCTGGGCCGGATCCGACCTCATCACGCCGCTGGTCAACCAGAACTTGATCGGACGCGGCAGGGACGGCGCCTGGTTTGGCTGGCCGGACGATCCCCGGCTTGAGCAGTTCCGGCACGCCTATGCGCTTGCAGCGACGGCCGAGGAACGCAAGAAGATTGCGACCGACATGCAGGCCTATGCTTACGATCAGGTGATCTATGTGCCCCTCGGGCAATTCTCCCGGCAATCGTCCTGGCGCAAGGAGCTGACGGGAGTGGCCGACAGTCCAATTCCGCTCTTCTGGAACATGAGCAAGAGATAGCCGGCCCGGTGGACACGAGCTCGCCGGCTTCGCAACGCGTATCGCAGGGAGAACTGGATTGGCTCTGCCATATCTGATCCGGCGGCTGCTGGCGGTTTTTCCCGTCATGCTCTTCGTCGTGCTGTTCGTGTTCCTGTTGCTCCGGCTGGCACCGGGCGATCCTGCCGCCGTTCTGGCGGGCGACTCGGCGACGCCCGCACAACTTGAACAGGTTCGGCAGGCGCTCGGACTCGACCGCTCGGTTCTCACGCAATTCGGATTGTGGATCAGCCAGCTGGCGAAAGGCGATCTGGGAGTTTCACTGATCTCCGGCCTGCCTGTGGCCCGCATCATCGGCCAGCGCCTTGAGCCGACATTATGGCTGACGGTGCTGACCATGCTGTTTTCATCCGCGGCCGCGATTCCGCTCGGCGTGATCGCGGCCTGGAAGCACAACAAGCCGGCCGACCGGGTCATCACCTTCGCCACGGTTCTGGGCTTCTCCGTTCCGTTCTTCGTCATCGGCTACGTGCTGATGCTGGTTCTGGCGATTGGCCTGGGATGGCTGCCGGTGCAGGGCTATCGCAGTCCCGCCGCCGGCCTTGGCGGCTTCCTGCGGCATCAGATTCTTCCGGTCCTGACACTGTCTGTCCCGCTGATTGCGCTGATCGCGCGCATCACCCGCGCCAGCATGCTCGAGGTCCTCGGCAGTGACTATGTCCGCACGGCGCGGGCCAAGGGATTGCGGGAATCGGTCGTTCTCTGCCGGCATGCTCTGCGCACCGCCTCGCTGCCGATTCTGACCGTGATCGGCAACGGCTTCGCGCTGCTGATCGGCGGTGCCATCGTCACCGAAAGCATCTTCAATCTGCCGGGGATCGGCCGCCTGACGGTGGACGCGGTACTGGCGCGCGACTATCCGGTTATCCAGGGCATCATTCTGCTCACCAGTGGCTTCTATGTGCTGCTGAATCTCTTGGTGGATCTTGCCTACGTCCTACTCGATCCGAGGGTGCGCTACGAATGAGCAGTGTCGCGCCCGATTTTCAGAACCGGATCTCGACAAGGAGCCATTGGTGGCGCATCGCGGCGGCAAATCCGGTTTGCATGATCGCATGTGCCGTCCTGCTGGCCATTGCAGCAGTGTCGCTGTTCGCACCCTTGCTTGCACAGCACAGCCCGACCGAGATCGCGCCGGCGTTGCGCCTGCGGCCGCCCAGCGCAGAATTCCTGCTTGGCACGGATTCGTATGGCCGCGATCTTTTCGCCCGCATCGTTTATGGCGGACGCATCTCATTGCTGGTGGGTCTCGGCGCGGCAGCCGCGGGAGTGATCGGCGGGCTCGCCCTCGGCCTGATCGCGGGATATTTCCGCGCCGCCGATGCCTTCATCATGCGCGCCATGGACGGGATCATGGCGATCCCGAATGTCCTGTTGGCGATTGCAGTCGTTGCCTTGTGGGGCGGCAACCTTGCGGCCGTCCTGATCGCCATAACAATTCCGGAAATCCCTCGCGTCACCCGTCTGGTGCGCTCGGTTGTCCTCTCGAGCCGGGAGGAGCCCTATGTCGAGGCCGCCATTGTCCTCGGCACGCCGAGCGCCGCCATCCTGTGGCGGCACCTGATGCCGATTGCCATCGGCCCGCTCATCGTGCAGGGCACATATATATGCGCATCGGCGATCCTGCTGGAATCGATCCTGTCGTTTCTGGGGGCCGGCATCCATCCGGAGATTCCGACCTGGGGCAACATCATGGCCGACGGCCGGCTCTATTTTCAGATCCGGCCATCGATGATCCTTTGGCCCGCTTTGCTGCTCTCGCTCACCATTCTGTCGATCAACATCATCGGCGACACCGCACGCGACTGGCTCGATCCCCGGACCGCCCGCCGGCTTGGACCTGCATAGCTGCGATGCGCAAAACGGTCCTCCAGATCAGCGATCTCAATGTCCGGCGGGGTCAGTCCGCGCCGGACAACTGCGTTCTCGAAGATGTTTCATTCGCGATCTCGGAAGGCGAAACGCTGTGTCTGGTCGGCGAAAGCGGCTCCGGAAAGACCGTCACGGCGTTGTCCATCATGGAACTGCTGGCCGGCACCGACCTGCGCATTGCATCCGGCAGCATTCGCCTCTGCGGCGAAGAATTGATCGGCACGCCCCGGCAGCGGCTGCGCAAGTTGCGCGGCACGCGCATGGCAATGATCTTCCAGGAGCCGATGGCGGCGCTCAATCCGGTGATGACAATCGGCGATCAGATCGAGGAGGTCCTGCGCGCGCATACCGGCCTTGGGAGCCTTGAGCGTCGCGACCGCGTCAGGGAGATGCTCGCGCGGGTCGAATTGCCCGATGTCGCGCGCATGGCATCTGCCTACCCGCACCAATTGTCAGGCGGCCAGCGTCAGCGCGCCATGATCGCCATGTCCTTAATTCTGCAGCCAAAGCTGCTCATCGCCGACGAGCCGACCAGCGCGCTGGATGTCAGAACCCAGAAGCAGCTTCTTAATCTCCTCCGCAGCCTGCGTGACCTGCACGGCACCGCCATTTTGTTTGTGACGCACGACATGGGGGTGGTTGCGGAGATCGCCGATCGGGTCGCCGTCATGCGGCAGGGCCGCATTGTCGAATCTGGCACCCCTCAGAGCGTGCTTGGCGCACCGGGGCACGATTACACCCGCAAGCTGCTGGCGGCCGTGCCGGACCTGGCGCCGAAAAAGCCACGCGCCGCCACATCGGCCGAAGTCGCCCTGTCAGCGCGGTCGCTCTCGAAAACGTATGGCGACAGGTCCCGGCTCCTGGCGCGCCAAACCACTCCGGCCCTGGTCGATGTCGATCTGACGCTGCATCAGGGCCGCACGCTGGGAATCGTCGGGGAGAGCGGATCGGGCAAGTCAACGCTGGCGCGCTGCCTGCTGCGCCTGATTGAGCCGAGCAGCGGTCGCATCTTCCTGGGTGCGACCGACATCTCGGCGCTGCGGCGCAATGCGCTGATGCCGCATCGCCGCGAGATCCAGTTCGTGATGCAGGATCCCTATCGCTCGCTCAATCCACGGCTGCCCGTTGGCGAAATCGTCATGGAAGGTCCGCTCAATTTCGGCGTGCCGCGGGAGCAGGCGCTGCGCGAGGTGGCGGACTTGCTGGGACTGGTCGGGCTCGCGCCGAGACTGATCTCCTCGCTTCCGCATCAACTCTCCGGCGGACAGCGCCAGCGCGTCGCGCTCGCACGTGCGCTTGCGCTGAAACCGTGCGTGCTGGTGGCCGACGAAGCGGTTTCAGCGCTCGACATGTCCACCCAGGCTGACATCCTGCAATTGCTGGCGAAGCTCCAGGAGCAATTCGGACTTGCCATCCTGTTCGTCACACATGATCTGCGGGTCGCCGCGCAGATTTGCGACGATGTCGCCATCATGCGGGAAGGCCGGATCGTGGAATATGGTCCGGCCGCCGACCTCCTGACTGGTCCCCGCCATGCCTATACGAAAGCGCTGATCGACTCCGTGCCGGGCCGGCACTGGAATTTTTCCGCGTCCCGTCCGCCCGATGTCGCGGCGCCCTGATCGTCAGCAGCGCAGCAGAACCTTGCCGACATGTTCAGAAGCCTCGAGCATG
>Ga0164243_10013306_pt1 | contig 11592 bp, 6 predicted proteins | sample OricompcompostOP_FD_108781 | JGI IMG/M metagenome (GOLD analysis project Ga0164243, IMG submission 108781) | Organic Plus compost microbial communities from Emeryville, California, USA - Original compost - Organic plus compost (OP) | ecosystem: Engineered > Solid waste > Mixed feedstock >... | reverse complement strand
GGCCCCGCGGTCACGCCGCGCTGATCTGGGTGCACGGCGGCGTGCACGGCAACTGGGACTCGTATTTCTTCCCGTTCGTGAAGGAAGCGATCGAGCGCGGTTACGTCGTCATTGCGCCCGAGTACCGCGGCAGCACCGGCTACGGCAAGGAATTCCATAACGCCATCGATTACGGCGGTTACGAAATCGATGACGTAATGACGGCCTACGATTACCTGGTGCAGAACCTGCCCCACGTCGACCCGGAGCGTGTCGGCATCATGGGCTGGAGCCACGGCGGGTTCATCACCCTCCACTCGGTGTTCCGCGACGAGCATCCGTTCAAGGTTGCCGCCGCGATCGTGCCCGTGACGAACCTCGTGTTCCGCCTCGGCTACAAGGGCCCGAACTACGCGCGTTCGTTTTCTACCCAGGAGCGGATCCAGGGCATGCCGCACGAGAAGCGCGACACGTACATCGAACGGTCGCCGCTGTACAAGGTGGACAAGCTCAACATTCCGCTGCTCGTGCACGTCGCGACCAACGACGACGACGTGAACTTCGTCGAGGCCGAACAGCTGATCAACGCGCTGCGCGCGAAGAAGCCGTACCTCGCCGAAACCAAGGTGTACGTCGATCCGCCCAGCGGCCACAGCTTCACGCGGCGCGTCGATCGCAACACCCTGCAGCGAATGGACACGCCGGAGCAGATCGATTCGTGGAACCGGACGTGGGTCTTCCTCGAATGGTCGCTGCGACCATACATCGACAAATCGCAGCAGCCGCGCACGAACTGAATGAAACGGGACGCCTCGAGCGTCCCGTTTCAGTTCCGGGTTTGCTACCTCAGTGCTTCCAGCGGATCGACACGCGTGGCGCGCCGCGCCGGGATCACGCACGCGGCGAGCGCAACGATCGCCAGAACGGTCACGATCAGGCCGAAGATCGCGGGGTCGCGCGGGTTGACGTCGAACAGGATCAGCGCCAGCATGCGTGAAACCAGCGCGGCGAACACGATGCCTATGAACGTGCCGACGCCGACCTGGGCAAGTCCCTGGCGAAGGATCATCGAAATGACGTCCTGCGCGCGTGCGCCGATGGCCATGCGGATGCCGACTTCGCGCGTGCGCTGCGCGACCGAGAACGCCATCACGGCGTACAGGCCGATGCCGGCCAGGCCGAGCGCCGCGAACCCGAAGATCATGAAAAGCGCGCCAAAGACACGGTAGTACCACGTTTCCGCGTGAATCGCCCCGCGCAGCGACTGGACGAAGTAGATCGGGATGTCGGAATCGATTGCGGCGACCGCGTCCTGGACGGATTGCGTGAGCGCGAGCGGTCGCGTCGTCGTTCGCGCAATGACCGTCATGAACCGCGAGGGGGTCTGGGCGAATGGCACGAAGAACGCCTCCCGCGTGTCGTCGTCGACGGAGCCCGGATACGCATCCTCGACGACACCCACGATGGTGAGCCACGGTTCTTCGCTGTCTGTACCGCCGATACGGAAACGGCGCCCGATCGCGCCTTCGGGGAAGTAGCGCGCTTCAAACGCGCGGTTCACGACGGTGACGGGCAGCGAGCCGGCGCGATCGAGGGAATTGAACAGCCGCCCGTTGACGAGGCCGATGTCGAGCGTCCGGAAGTAGTCCGGTGAAACGGCCGCGCGGGCGGCCGTCGGCCGTTCGCGGTCGTTCGGGTAGATCACGCCCTCGATGCTGAAGCGCCAGCGGCCTTCGCCGAGACCGGGTACACTCGATGTCACGGCGACGCTCACCGCGCCGGCCGCGCCGTCCAGACGCTGCAGCAGCGTTTCGAAGAACCGGACCTGCCCCGCCGAGTCGGGATACGTGGTCTCCGGCAGGCCAATGCGGCTGGTGAACACGCTGTCCATGGCGAGGCCGAGATCGAGGTTGCGCAGCTTGACGATGCTCTTGATCGTGAGACCCGCGGCAACCAGGAGGCCGCACGAGAGCGCAATCTCGAACACGACGAGCGCGCGGCTGATTCGGCCAAGACGGAAGCTCGAAGCGCCCCGTGATTCATCCTTGAGTACTTCGGTGATGCTCGAGCGGCTGGCCTGGATTGCCGGAATTGCGCCGGCCAGCAGCGTTGCAAGAAAGGTCACGCCGAGCGTGAAGACGAGGGCAGCAAAATCGAGCTTGATGACGATCCAGTACGGCGGATCCGTCGGTGCGATCGCCATGTTGAAAAGCTGGATGCCGAGCGCGGCGAATCCGGTGCCGAGCAGTCCGCCGATTACGCAGATCACGAGCGATTCCGTAAGGAATTGCAGCGCGACGCGCAGCCGGTTGGCGCCCAGGGCCGTGCGGATGCCGACCTCCTTCGTCCGCATGACCGCGCGGCCGAGCAGCAGGTTGGCAACGTTCGTGCACGCGATGAGCAGGACCAGAAACACGGCGCCGAGCATCGTCATGAGCAGCGCCGTGACGTCGTCGCCGATGTATTCGTCGACAAAAGGCTTCGCGATGACGGTGAAGTTCTCGTTTTCTTTGGGGTGCCCGATCGCGATGCGTTGCGCGATCGCGTTCATTTCGAGCGCCGCGGCATCGACCGGCACGCCCGGCCGGATCCGGCCGAATACATCGAGCAGCACGCCTGTGCCCCACTTCAGGGCCAGCGGATCGAGCTTCAGCGGAACCCAGAGGTCCTGATCGATGGGGAACTCGAAGCCTTCGGGCATGACGCCCACGATCGTCGAAGCGACGCCATTCACACGGACCGTCTCGCCGATCACGTCGCCCCGCCCGCCGAACCGTTCCTGCCACACCCGGTGGCCCACGATGATGACCGGCTCGCCGCCCGGCGTGTCCTCTCCTTCGTTGAAATCGCGCCCGAGGATCGGCCGGGCGCCGAGCAGCCGAAACGTGTTAGCGGTAACGAATCCGCCGCCGTACCGTTCCGCGCGCTCGGGCCCGCTGACATTCACGGTGCCGGTATAGAAGGCGGCGAGGTCCGTGAAGGATTTCTGCTGTGCGCGCCATTCCTGGAAATCGTGGATCGGGACTCCGATGCTTTCGATGCCGGCCCGCGCGTTCGCGCGCTCGAGGTGTATGATGTTTTCGGGGTCCGGGAAGGGAAGACCGCGGTACAGCGCGCCGTAGACGATACTGAACATCGTGGTGGTCAGCCCGATCCCGACGCTGAGCGCGATGATCGACGCAACCGCGACGCCGGGACTCTTCAGGAGGAGCCGCGCACCGTGTTTGAGGTCCTGCAATACGTTGTTCATGACAAGCCGGGCGTGTTGGAGGTGGTGCGCATTACGCCCTCGCTTCAAGCCCGGTTTCACGATTGGCGCCGCAGTTGCCGTTGCCGACCGCTGAAAGCGCGCACCGCGTGACAGCGACCAGGAGAGGTTTGCGTGGATTTTCCGTGGTGGGTGGATACGCTGACGATTGTGGGTGCGATCGCCTTAGCAGGCGTATTCCTTACACTGTTTTCTTCGCTTGGCAGACGCCCGCAGGTTGTCCTCGCGACCGAGGCGCCGCCGGTCGATTCGCCCGAATTCCTGTTCTCCCTGGCCGGCACCATCAATTCGCCGATCCAGAAGGGTGGCACGATCCGGCTCCTCAACAACGGCGACGAGTTCTTCCCCGTGCTGCTGAAGGCGATCTCCGGCGCGCGGCACTCCATCAACGTCAGCGTTTACATCTGGGAGCCCGGCGAAGCCGCGAACATGGTAATCGACGCGCTGGCCGAGCGGGCACGCGCGGGTGTGCAGGTGCGAGTCCTGCTCGACGCGCTCGGCGGCCTGCGGATGCCGCGCGATGGAATCGAGCGCCTCAGGCAGGCCGGCGCGCGCGTCGAACGCTTCCGCAGGGCACGACTCGGCAAGCTCACGCGTTTCTACAAGCGGAACCATCGTCGTGCCATCGTCATCGATGGCAGGATCGGGTTTACCGGCGGCCTGGCCTTCGGTGACAAATGGCTCGGCAATGCTCAGGATGAACATCACTGGCGCGACACCATGGTCGAGGTCACCGGCTGCATCGCGGCCAACCTGCAATCCGCCTTTGCCGAACCGTGGGCCTATACAACCGGCGAACTCCTCATCGGCGATGAGTTCTTTCCGATCTACGACAGCGGCCACGACAGTGACATCCGCAGCCTCAGCGTGGTCAGTACGCCGTCATCGGAGGAACACCCGCTGCGCATCCTGTTCCTGCTTTCGTTCATGGCCGCGCGCCGCACGCTCTACATTCAGAGTTCGTACTTCGTGCCGGATGAACACACGCGCCGCGTCGTCGCAGACCGCGCCATGGCCGGCGTTGATGTGCGGATCCTCGTTCCCGACGAGCATACCGATGCAAAACCGATTCGACTGGCCGGTCGCAGCTATTACGAGGAACTGCTGAAGGCGGGCGCGAAGATTTACGAGTACCAGGGCACGATGATGCACGCGAAACACGTCGTCATCGATGGCAAGTGGAGTATCGTCGGGTCGGCCAACATGGACATCCGATCGAAGGAGTTGAACCTCGAGAACGTGCTGGGCATCCTCGACACGCAGTTCGCTCAAACCCTCGAGCAGACATTCCACGAAGACGTCGCGAGGGCCGTCGAGTTCCGCCTGCTCGAATGGCGGCAGCGGCGCCTCTGGGAACGCGTGAAGGAGCGCTTCTGGGTCCTCTTCGCGGAGCAGTACTAGCGTGACCGGTCTAGATCGTTACGGCTGGAACGAACACCTGCAGAAGGCATTCGACGCGCTCGGCGACGAAAGCCTCGAACCCGCGCGCGTCGCCGCGGAACACCGCAACCGTTACGTCCTGTATGCGGCCGATGCGGTGCTTACCGGCCATCTGCCCGGGCGCCTTCGGCGCGAGGGCGAACGTCCAGTCGTCGGCGACTGGGTCGCCGTCAAGCGCGCCGATGATGAGACGGCGACGATCCAGGCCATCCTGCCTCGCAAGAGCGCGTTCTCGCGCAAGGTCGCAGGCCGCACGCTCGCGCAGCAGGTCATGGCCGCCAACATCGACACGCTCTTCATCGCCACTTCGCTGGCCGGCGACATCAACCCGCGCAGACTCGAGCGCTACCTGGTCATGGCGTGGGAGAGCGGCGCGCGCCCGGTCGTGTTGCTGACCAAGGCGGATCTCGCGCCGGATCCCGCCGCGGCGCTCGCGCAGGTCGAGACCGTCGCCGTCAACGTGCCCGTTCACGTCGTCAGCAGTCTGACGGGCGCGGGGCTCGACCAGATCGAGCCGTACCTCCGACCCGGCTCCACGGTTGCCGTCGTCGGCTCATCCGGCGTCGGCAAGTCGACGCTCATCAATGCGCTCATCGGCGAGGAACGCGTCCGCACCGGCGATGTGCGGGAAGACGGTCGCGGCCGCCACACCACCACGGCGCGCGAACTGATCGTGCTGCCGTCCGGCGCGCTCATCATCGACACGCCCGGTCTTCGTGAACTCCAGGTCTGGGAGGGCGAAACCGGCTTCCAGGACGCGTTCGCGGACATCGAAGAGCTGGCGCAGCATTGCCGCTTTCGCGACTGCGCCCATGAAGCCGAGCCCGGTTGTGCCGTTCGCGATGCGGTCGAACGCGGAGAACTTCCGGCCGACCGGCTCGAGAGCTACCACGCACTCCGTCGCGAAATGCGCGCGATCGAGGAGCGAATGGATGTCCGCGCGCGCAGCGAGTCGAAGCGTGAGGCCAGGTCTGCCAACCGCGCTTTGCGCAAGCGATTGCGCGACAAGGACGCGTAGGCTCGGGCCCGCGATCGGGTGCCAGCTGCGTTGAACGGCTTCCGGATGGGGCAGAACCGGACCGATTGACGTTATATTTGGCGCGATATGACAGAGACTACACGGGATCGAATCGTGGGCCTGCTTCGGCGTGCGCCTCGGACGGTCGAGGAACTGGCCCGGGCCGTTGGCCTCACCGACAATGGCGTGCGGCTGCACCTGGCCGTCCTCGAACGTGCCGGGGTCGTGAAGCAGAACGGTGTTCGTCGTACCGGGCTTGCGGGCAAGCCGGCGACGATCTTCGAGATCACGCCGGAGGCCGAGCTCGGGTTTTCGCGCGCGTACGCGCCGCTGCTTACCGAGCTCGCGACTGTGCTGGGCGAACGGCTTCCCCGGGAGCAGCTGATCGACGTGATGCGGCACACGGGCCGGCGCCTGGCAGCGGGTGTCGTCCTGCCCGGCGATCTGGAAGCCCGGCTCCGTGCAACGATCGACCTGCTCAACCAGCTGGGCGCGCTCGCGTCCGTGCAAGCCGAGGACGGTCGGTTCTCCGTGCAGGGCATCGGCTGCCCGCTCGGAACTGCCGTTGCCCGCTGTCCCGAGGTGTGCCTCGCCGTCGAGGAGCTGATCGCCGAACTGACCGGCGGTGCCGTCACGAGCCTCTGTGATCACGGAGAAAAGCCGGCCTGCCGTTTTTCCGTGAGCTGAATGGCACAGCGCCGGGGTTTGCCCCCTGCAGGCGGGAACTACCAAACCCCGTCGCTCCACCGTAGATTGCGTCGCTTCGAAGCGGTCGAGAAGTCGCCGCAACACCCCCCCCGCAGCAAGCCCGTCCAGAGCGAAGGATGTCGAGAACGGAGGATAATCCGCAGTGCAGCCTCTCCCGCGCGCTGGTTCTCTCGCTCGCGGCTTTGGTCGTGCCCGTATTCGGTGTTTTTGTCATGCCGGATGCGTACGCCGATTACGAGGCGCTGCTCTGGCTGGTCGCGCTGATACCGGCGTTCCTCCTTGCCTGCTATCGCGGCTGGCGCGGCGTTGCGACCGCACTGGCGGCCGGCATGGCCGTGCTGTCGATCACGTACGCGATCGCGCAGTCGCTCGGCCGCTCCGTGCCGCAGCTCCTGTTTGCCGTCGTTATCGCGTACATCGCGATTTCCCTGCTGATCGGCTGGCTGGCGGAGCGGCTCAAGCACGACCGCATTTCGGCCCCGCCCGCGGTCGGGCGCGGCGCATTCACCGATTCCCTGACGGGCCTGCCGAACGGCAGCCACGCGGATCTGCACCTCGACCTCGAGTTCAACGCCGCGCAGCGCGGGCGATCGCTCACCGTTGTCTATTTCGACCTGGACCGGCTCAAGCTGTTCAACACGGGCCACGGTCGCGCGGCCGGCGATGATGCGTTGCGCACGCTGAGCGGCCTGCTCACGCAGAACACGCGGCGATTGAACCTTTCGGCCCGGTACGGTACGGACGAGTTCATCAGCATCCTTGGCGGTTCCGACGAGAACGGCGCGATCATCTTCGTTTCGCGAATTCTGAATGCGTGGCGGCAGGCCGGTGAAGCGCGTGAACTGCCCTCGATGAGCATCGGCATCGCGGCGTACAACCCATCGATGCGCACGCCGGCCGAGCTGGTTGCCGGCGCCGCGGAAGCGGCGCGGCGCGCGAAGCGCGAAGGTGATGGTCGCGTGCGTGTCCACGGCCGCGCGGCCGCCGTCACGTTCGACGATGCACTCGCGGTCGCGGAAGGCGATCGCTCGAAAGGCGATGTCCGTACCGCCGGCCGCAAAGCGCTCGTCGTTGTCGAAGAGCCCGACGCGCGCTCGCTGCTCGCGAACTACCTCAACGAGCAGGGCTTCAGCGTGACGCACGTTTCGAACGTCGTTGATGGCGTGCAGTGCCTGTCAACGGAATACGACGTCGTACTCACGGACGTATCGCTGATCGAAGGCACCGGCGCCGAACTCGTGCGCGCAGCGCGGACCCGCTGGCCTTCCGTCCAGACGATCGGCCTGATTTCGGCAGAGCACGGCAAGGTCTCGCTCGAAGCGCTGAACGCCGGATTCGATCGTTACCTCGAGAAACCCATCGATCTTTCGGTGCTGCGGCATTACCTGGCGGACCTGCTGGCCAGGCGTGACCGGCTCGTCACGACGGTACTGGAGAGCCGCCAGCTCTCGCTCGAAATGGGCGCGCAGCGCACCGAAGCCGTGAACGCGCTGAAGCGCACGGAAGCCGAGTATCGGTCCGTCGTCGAAACACTGCACGCCGTGATATTCCGCATCTGCGAAACCGGCGAATGGCTGTTCCTCAACGCAGCCTGGACCGAACTCACGAATCATCCGATCGAAGACTCGGTCGGCCAATCGGCCGCCGATTTCGTTCACGCCGACGATCGCGCCGCCTTCGCTGCGCGGCACAGGATGCTGATCGACGGCGAGATCGAAGAAATGCGCGACCAGATCCGACTGCTCGGCCGCGACGGCTCCGTCGTATGGGTCGAACTGCGCGCGCGCCGGATCGCCAATCCCGTGGATGGCCTGATCGCCACGACCGGCACTCTCACCGATATAACGCGCACAAAGGCAGCGGAAGAGAAACTGCGCCAGCGGGAAGCCGCCAGTCGCGCCATGCTCGAAGCGCTGCCCGACGAGGTATTCGGTCTCAGCTGGAACGGCGTATTCCTCAACTTCGATGGCGTTCAGACTGACAACGCATCCATCGTGGGCCGGTCGCTCGAGCAGGTCTTCGATTCGACCGTCGCGGGCCGCTACCGCGAAGCGATCGCACGCCTGGTGCAGACCCGAGATGTGCAGGTCATCGAATACACGATCGCGACGCGTGACGGGGTGGAGGAGCACGAGGCGCGTCTTGCGCTGATCGGTGCCGATGAGATTGTCGTCATCGTCCGCAACATCTCGGACCGTCGCCGCCTCGAAGAGCAGCTGCGACAGTCACAGAAGCTCGAAGCCATCGGTCGCCTCGCCGGCGGCATCGCCCACGACTTCAACAACCTGCTCACCGTCGTCCAGGGCAACACCCACTTCCTCATGGAAGAAATGGGTGACAACGACAGCGCGCGCGAATGCATCGAGCACATCTCGAGGGCGGCACAACGGGGCGCGGACCTGATCCGGCAATTGCTCGCGTTCAGTCGCAGACAGGTGCTTCAGCCCCGGGTCCTGCACCTCAATGAAGTGATTACGTCCGTGCAGCCGATGCTGGCGCGCCTGCTAGGCGAGGACATCATCATCGAGGCGCAGGTGGCGCCGGATCTCGGACTCGTGCGCGCGGATCCCGGTCAGATCGAGCAGGTCATTGTCAGCCTGGCCACGTTCTCGAAAACACGACTGCCGGCCGGCGGAAATCTCCGGCTCACCGCGCGCAACGTGGAGGACAACGGAAAAGGCCCGCTCGCCGGCCATCGCGCCGCCGTCGCCCTCGAAGTTGCCGATGATGGCCCGCGCCTCGACGAAAAGACGCGCGAGCGGATCTTCGAGCCGTTCTTCGGAACCATCAAGGCCGGCCACACCCACGGCATCGGCCTCGCCAGCGTCTACGGCATCGTAACACAGAGCGGCGGCGCCATCCTGCTGGATGACGCCGCCGCCGGCGACGGTATCTGCTTCCGTATCCTCCTGCCCCGCGTCGATCAGCTTGCCGGAAGCGCGGAGCAGAAGCTGGAGCACTGACCTGATTTACCGCCTGGCGCGCGGATAGCGCCGGGGAACGACGGCGTCAGGAACAGCCGCTTTACGCGGAATCAGCGTCCGCGACTCTCCACGAGGCGCTGCTGCACTTCCGCGTTCTCCTGCCAGGGCTTCCGTTCGAAGTAGCTCTTCGTCATTTGCGCGACCTTGCCGGACAGCATCCACAGCGCGATCAGGTTCGGGAAGATCACGATGCCCAGGAACAGGTCGCCCAGGGTCCACGCAACCGTCAGAGGCAGCACGGCGCCAATGAAGTGCATCGCGACGTAGACCAGGCGGTACGGTATGATCGCGTTCTTGCCCGCGATGTAATTCGCGCAGCGGTCACCGTAGTAGCTCCATGAAATCGCCGTCGACAGCGCGAAAAGCATCACGCCGATCACCACGATCAGGTGGCCCCAGTCGCCGAGCGGCTTCAGTCCTTCCCTGAAGGCGTGCATCGTCATCGGCGCGCCCGTGGTAGGCGCGAGGCCGTACAATGACCGGAACTCGCGCCCATCGCGTGCGAGCGCGATGCCCGGACCCGTCTGGATCACGCCGTTGAACGGGACCGTCAACTCCGGGTCGATGTACAGCCGCTCGACCGGCGCTTCGTACCACGCGAGCGATGGAACGTCCGCCGCCTGCGTGTTCACCGGAACGCCGTCCTCGACGAGGACCTCCGGCAGCGGCGCTGTACGCGCATACCGGCCGTTCGCCTGCTCCGCCACGTAGCTGAGATTCCCGCCCGAAAGCGGAATCTCCGTCGGATGCTGCGCTTTCCAGGCACCCGTCATGATCACGACCAGACCCGTCATCGAGCAGATCACGATCGTGTCGATGAACGGCTCCAGCAGGGCAACCACACCCTCCGACACCGGTTCATCCGTCTTGGCCGCCGCGTGTGCAATCGGCGCCGAGCCCTGGCCGGACTCGTTCGAGAACAGCCCCCGCTTCACACCCCACATCATCGTCACAAGGATCGCGCCCGTCCCCATGCCCGCAACGCCCGCTGTCGGATTGAAGGCTTCACGGAAAATCAGCCCGAACGTCGGAACGATCTGGTCGAAATTCAGCAGGATGACCAGCATTGCTCCAACCACGTAGATAACCGCCATCAGCGGAGCAAGAATGCCCGAAACCGTGCCAATACGCGTGATGCCGCCGAGAATCACGAACGCGACCAGAATCGCGCTCACCGAACCCGTCACCCACGGCTCCACGCCGAAGCTCGCACGCATCGTGTCCGCCATGGTGTTCGCCTGGATCCCGTTGCCCGTCAAAAACGCCGTGATGCCCAGCATCAGCGCGAAAAACACGGCCATCGGTTTCCACTTCGTGCCCAGGCCCTTCTCGATGTAGTACATCGGACCGCCGGACACCGTACCCTCCCACTTCGCCGCGTCGTTGTCGTCGCCCTTCACATCACGGTACGCCTGCGCAAGCGTGACTTCCGTGTACTTGATCGCCATGCCCAGGAACGCCGTTACCCACATCCAGAACAGGGCGCCCGGGCCGCCATAGTGAATCGCGATCGCAACACCCGCGATGTTGCCGATCCCGACCGTCGCAGACAGCGCCGTCGACAACGCCTGAAAGTGCGATACGTCGCCGGGCTCGTTCGGATCGTCGTATTTCCCGCTCGTCACGGCTACGCCGTGCCCGAACCGCCGTAGCTGGATGAACCCGAGCCTGAGCGTCAGAAATACGCCAGTGCCCAGCAAGGCAAGTACGACGAACGGTATCGTGTCGCCGCCGATCGTGATCCCCTTGCTCCAGACCGCGTCACTGAGTGCCGTTACCAGGTTGCTGAATGATTCCATGCGTCCTCTGGGGTGAAGTATCCAGGCGATCCAAGGCCAGCGATATTACAGCCTCGATCTCAAATGGCCTAGACCGTTACCAAATGAATCAGGACTGATGCGGGAAGAACGACTGGCGGTAGCCCGAACCGCACGGGTGTACGTCCGGGGCACTACATCTGTTCCCCTCCAGCGTTGGGTCGCTTGCCACGGTTACGGACAGCTCGGGCGCGGCTTCGCCGAACCGTTCCACGTGATCGAGGCGCCGGACCGGCTCGTCCTGGTGCCGGAAGCGCTGAACCGATTCTACCTGGATCCGCCGGACCGGCCGGCATCGGCGAGGCGGGTCGGTGCGACGTGGATGACGCGCGAGGAGCGCCAGGCGGACATCGAGGACTGTGTCGGGTACCTGGACGC
>Ga0164243_10013305_pt1 | contig 11592 bp, 11 predicted proteins | sample OricompcompostOP_FD_108781 | JGI IMG/M metagenome (GOLD analysis project Ga0164243, IMG submission 108781) | Organic Plus compost microbial communities from Emeryville, California, USA - Original compost - Organic plus compost (OP) | ecosystem: Engineered > Solid waste > Mixed feedstock >... | reverse complement strand
GACGACCCGGATCAGCTCGCCGTCCACGCCCTGGTCGGCGAAGGCGTCGAGCACCTCCCGGCCGAGCACCTCCGAACTCGACGGCGCCGGTGACCGCTTCAGGGTGCAGTTCAGGACCAGGGCCCGGATGGCCGTCACGGTGCTACCTCCTCGGCCGGTGCCGTGTGCGCTGTCCGTTCTACCCGTGCGACGGCGCGGAACACCTCCACGAGGTTTCCGGATCCGCTTGACACCGCGCCCCGACGGCGTACGTTCAACTTATCGGTTTATCAACCAAGTGGTTGAGAGAAGGTCATGACGGCAGATCCGGTCAGCCTCGTGTTCGCCGCCCTCGCGGATCCGACCCGCCGGGCCATCCTCGCCCGGCTGGCGTCCGGCGAGGCGACGGTCAACGAGCTGGCGGCACCGTTCCCGGTGAGCGTCCAGGCCATCTCGAAGCACCTCAACGTCCTGGAGCGGGCCGGCCTGATCGTCCGCACCCGGGAGGCCCAGTGGCGGCGCTGCCGGCTCGATCCGGCCCCGCTGCGCACCCTGTCCGAGTGGGTCGACCAGTACCGAAGGCTCTGGGACGACCGTTACGACACATTGGACGACTATCTGCGCGACCTGAAGGAGAGAGGCGATGGGACAGCTCAGTGACCTGGTGATCGACCTGCCGTCGGACCGCGAGATCACCCTCACCCGCACGTTCGACGCGCCGCGCGACCTGGTGTTCGCCGCCCACAGCGAGGCGGAGCACCTCACACACTGGTGGGGCCGGGGCAACCCGCTCGACGTCGAGATCGACTTCCGGGTCGGCGGCCGGTACCGCTTCGTGGAGCACACGAAAGACGGCAACTCCTACGCCTTCCGGGGCGAGTTCCGCGAGATCGTGGTGCCGGAGCGCATCGTGCAGACCTTCGAGTTCGAGGGCATGCCCGGGCACGTGGTGGAGGAGACCCTCGTCTTCACCGAGCGCGACGGCCGGACCGTGGTGACCGGCAGCAGCCGCTTCGACACCCCGCAGGAGCGCGACGGCATGCTCGACAGCGGCATGACGCAGGGGGCGGCCGAGTCGTACGCCGCGCTCGAACGGTACCTGGCCACCCTGGTCTGACGACCGGCGTCGGCGCCCGACGTGCCGGTGCACGCGTAACAGCGGTGTGTAACGCCGGCATGCGCGTCGGCGCTGCACACTATGCACTGGGGAGTCGCACCGGGTTCCGCACAGTGGCGGCGGCGGGGTCGCCGTCCGGACCGGAGAGGACGGCCGCGATGAACGGTGATGTGCCACGACCCCAGGCTGGTTCCGAGGACCATCTCCCCGTCACTCCAGGCTGGACCTGCGGTACCTGCGGCGCGGAGTGGCCGTGTGCCACGAAACGGCGCCGGTTGCTGGAGGAGTTCCGCCGCGACCGTGCCGCGCTCGGCGTCTATCTGGCGTCCTGCCTCGCCGCGGCGTCCGACGAACTGCGCCGCGTTCCGGTGTCCGTCCTGCAGCAGCGGTTCACGGGCTGGCTGCCCCGGCCACCACGACACTCCTTCTGACGCGGTGCGGGCCGGCGGCCCACCGGCCGCCGGCCCGCACCGACCGCACCTCCTTTCTGCTGTGACCCGTGGTCAGATCCGGGTGCTCGCCCGGATCTGCCGCGCTGTGGCGGGGACCGGCGCGCGCCGAACGCGCCCGGTCGCCGCGGGGGTGCCGGTCGGCCAGCCGAGCAGCCGGGGACGCCGTCGGGCGCTGACGTCCTCGACCCAGCCGACCAGCAGCACGACGACGAACAGCAGGACGAGCGCCACCCCCAGGTATCCGGCCCGCCCGAGCCACCAGGCGTCGACCCGGTCGCCGACGGCGAAGCAGACCGCGATGGCCGCGTTGTGCCAGAGGTAGATGGTCAGCGCACGGCCGTTCAGCCAGGTGACCAGCCGGTCCAGTGGTCGGGCCCGGGCCAGCCAGCCCAACGGCGGGCGCGCCCGCAGCAGCACCAGCACGAAGCCCAGCGAGTAGAACGCCTGGGCCAACGGGATGTCGTTCAGGTCGAACCCGCCGGCGGGGTGGGTCAGCGTCCACCCCACCCCGACCCCCAGGCACAGGGCCGCCGCGGCGAGCAGGGCCGCCAGGGGAACACGGTGCAGCGCGCCGTCGCGGTGGGCGAAGCCGACGAGCCAGCAGGCGCCGAACGTGGCCAGGTCGGTCACGACCGAGTTGACCTGGCCGCTGAGCGGCGCCGAGGTGGTCTGCAGCACCACCACGGCGGCGAGGGGCAGCAGCACGGTCGGCAGTGGCCACCGGCGGTAGAGCCCGAGCAGCGCGGGGGAGAGCAGCACGAGCCAGAGGTACGTGACCAGATACCACAGCACCCCGGTGACGTCCTGCGCCCAGGCGTTGCCGGCCGGTTGGGCGATCGGCAGCAACCAGGTCAGCAGCCCCGGCCACGCCGGCCGGTCGGACCAGCCGTGCCAGACCATCAGCGGCACGAGCACCGCGCCGAACACCCACAGGGCGGGCAGGAGCCGCCGCAGCCGGCCGTTGACGGCGCGGGTGGGCGCACGGTCCAGGGACCGGGCCATCAGCGAGCCACCGAGCGCGAACATCACCCCCATGGCGGGGAACGCGAAGCTCAGCCAGGCGTAGCCCCACATGTGGTAGACGATCACCCGCGTCAGGGCCAGCGTCCGCAGCGTGTCGAACCAGCGGTCGCGGCCGGCACCGGCGGGCGCCGCCGGGCGCGGTCCGGGCGGCACGACGCTTCCGTCGACCACCCTGCCCTCGTGACCCGGCGGGTCACCGGCGCGCTTGAGCTTCCGCCACCGCAGCCGGGTGCCGGTCAGCGCGGTCACCGTCGACTTGACCAGGACCAGGTACATGAGCTGCCGGTACGCGAACTGCTGCAGGGGCAGTGCCAGCAGCGGCAGGAGACGCTCCCGGTCGAGGCGGAAGGCCACCACCGCCGTGACCGCCTGCACGGCCAGCATCAGCAGCCACGCCGTCGCGGTCTCGGTCGTGCCCAGGAAGAACAGGCCGTAGAGGGCCATCACGTCCAGCACGGGCCCGAGCAGAGGCAGCGCCACACCGAACAGGGCGAGCATCGGCAGGCCGAGACGCCCGAACCGGCCCGAGGGGCCCCGGTCGAACACCGCCCCGCGGTGCTTCCACATCGCCTGCATGGTGCCGTAGCTCCAGCGGTACCGCTGCCGCCACAGCTGGGTCAGCGACGCGGGCGCCTCGGTCCACGCCCGGGCGCGCTTCTCGTACACCACGCGCCACCCGGCCCGGAGCACGGCCATCGTGATGTCGGTGTCCTCGGCGAGGGTGTCGTCGCTCATGCCACCCGCGGCGAGCAGCACCCGGCGCCGGAACGCCCCGATGGCCCCCGGCACGGTCGGCATGCAGCCCAACGTCTCGTACAGGCGGCGGTCGAGGTTGAAACCGATGACGTACTCGATGTGCTGCCACCACCCGAGCGGGCCCCGGCGGTTGGCGACCTTGACGTTGCCGGCGACGGCGCCCACCGACGGGTCGGCGAACGGCTGCACCAGCCGGCGTACGGAGTCCCGCTCGAACACGGTGTCACCGTCGACCATCACGATGATCTCGTGGCTGGCGTGCGCGATGCCGAGGTTGAGGGCGCTCGACTTGCCGCCGTTGGGCTTGCGGATCACCCGGACGTTGCGCAGCCCGAGCGCCTCCACGAGGTCGGCGGTCCCGTCGGTCGAGCCGTCGTCGACGACGATGACCTCGATGCCGCGATGGTCGCCGTTGGCCAGCGACCGGACGCTCGCGACGATGCCGGCCTGTTCGTTGTAGGTCGGCACGACGATCGTCACGGGCTCGGTGACCGGCGGCCCCCAGTACCCGCGCCGGCGACGCCAGGCCAGCCGTGGCGCGAGGACGAGCAGCAGCAGCGTACGGACCAGCATGAGGAGCCCGGCCACCACGAACAGCACGCGCAGCGTGGCGATGAAGAGGTCGGCGACCTGCACCGCCACGACCACCGAGCCGGAGTGCCAGCGGTCGACCGCCGACACCGGCCGGTTGACCGGAACGGCCGCCACGCCGTCGTCGTCGATCTCGTCCCGGGTCCGGTTCACACCGTCCCCGACGGTGACGAACTCGTAGCCGCGGGCCAGCATCGCGGGGACGAACCGGTCGAGCGCGGCGACCGTCTGGGCCCGGTCTCCGCCCGCGTCGTGCAGCAGCACGACGGCGCCCTGCCCGGCCGGCGGGGTCATGTTCCGCAGGATCGCGTCCACTCCGGGCCGGGCCCAGTCCTGGCTGTCGGTGTCGTTGACCGCCGTGAGGTAGCCGAGGTCACCGGCCTGTCGGATGGCGGCCCACGCGTCGTCGTCGACGGCGTCCGCCCGCGACGAGTACGGGAGACGCAGCAGGGTCGTCCGGACGCCGGCGGCGTTCATGATGGCCATCTGGGTCTGGGTGTACTCGAGTCGGCGCTGCCAGCCGGGCAGCAGGGTCGCATCCGGGTGACTGAAGGTGTGCACCCCCAGTTCATGGCCCTCCGTGGCGATCCGTCGGGTCAGGTCGGGGTGGCGCGCCACCTGGCTGCCGACCACGAAGAAGGTCGCCCGCGCCCCGTGGCGCCGCAACACGTCGAGGATCCGCGGCGTCCACACCGGATCCGGTCCGTCGTCGAAGGTGAGCGCGATGGTGCGGGGCGGCATGCGGTAGGACCGCTGCCCGCCGTCGGTCGTGTCGATCACCGGGCCGCCCGAGATGATCTCGGCCGGTACGCCGCCCTGGTCCCCGGCCTCGCGCACGTGGTCGGGCGTGAACTCGGAGTTCGCGTACGCCTCCACCAGCAGCACGCTGAGCAGGGCGGTGACGAGTGTCCCGTAGACCACCCAGCTCGTCCGCAGCGGAAACCGGACCCGACGTGGCCTCCTGGGCGGGGAGGGCACGGGCCGCCTCGTCGTCGCGGTCATCAGGCCAGGTACCTCCGTGCGGCGTCGAGGAGGGCCGGTGCGGTCGGTGTCACGGGCGGGGGCGTCTGGGGAGACGGGCTGGGGAGCGTGCCGGTCGGTGACGGTGAGGGTGACGCCGACGGCGGCGTGGGCCCTGCCGTCGAGGGGGACGGGTGGGAGGGACCGCGGCCGGGACCAGGGGATGGCGAGCCCCGACCCGGTTCGTCACGCACCGGCCCGGGTTCGGCGAGGACGGGCGGCCAGGGCCCCGCGTCGTCGGCGCTGTCGCCGGCCGGGCCGAGGTCGCCGCCTGCGACCTCGCTGGCGCCGGCGATCACGGGAGGGAGGGGCGGCAGCCCCTGCTCGGGCGCCTGGTCGGCGGTCTCCATGCCGGTCTCGTCGTTGAGGAGCGGCGCGGGCTGGGGGACGGACGGTCCGGTGAGGACGGCGAGCCCGACGATCGGCACGTACACGAGGGCGCCGGCCGCCAGGAGTACACCGCACCGGCGCATCAGGCGCGCGCGCCGTCCGGTGGCGTCGACGAAGACCGGCACGGGGCCCGGGGACTGCGCGACGGCGATGTCGCGGGCGGCTGCGGGCGAGTTGCCATCGTGAATGCGAACGACCACCCGGCCGAGGCTAGGGATGGCAAAAGCGGCTTATGTCCACTTTGCCGTCATCGGGTCGTGCTCGGGATTTCATATTCCGAACAACCGGATGGACGAGGCGAAGGGGCGACGAACATGCCGGGAGTTCTCATTCACGTCCAGGCGTGACGGGACGTCGATAAGGCGCCGATATCGCCCGGCCTGGTCAACGACGGCCCCGTCACGTTTCCCCGCCCGGCGCGTTGAGCGGACGGAAGTTGGCGGGCGGAAGGTGGGAGGTTGCGGGTCACTCAGGAAGGTGGACGGTGTCGACCAGCTGGCGGGTCTGCCGGCCGGCGCTCAGGCTCTTCGCCTGGTACATGGCCGCGTCCGCCTCGCGCAACGCCTCGGTGAGCTGCGTCGGGCCGGTCACCGGCGCGAGGCCGACCGACGCCGTCACCCGCAGGGTGAGCGTGCCCAGCGGGATGGGGGCGGCGAGCATCTCGCAGAGCCGGCGGCTGGCGTGGTCGATCCAGCGACGGTCCACGGTGGGGCTGACGAGCAGGCCGGCGAACTCGTCGCCGCCGAGGCGGGCCACGAGGTTGTCGCCGGCGAAGGCGGCCAGCCGCTCCGCGACGCTGATGAGCACGTGGTCCCCCGCGGCGTGCCCGTAGCGGTCGTTGACCTGCTTGAAGTCGTCCAGGTCGAGCACCACGGCGATCAGGGGCCGCCGGCCGACGTCGGCCAGCAGGGCGGCGGCCAGCCGGTAGAAGGCGCGGCGGTTGGGAAGCCCGGTGAGAGGGTCGTGGCTGGCCGCGTGTCGTTCGGCGGCGAGTTCGGCCTGCAGGTGCGCGATCTCCGCCTCGGCGCGTAGCGCGCGGCGGCGCAGCTGCCAGGAGGAGAGCAGTGCCCCCGCGGCGCAGATACCGGACGCGACACTCATCGGATCCGGCACACGAGCCCTCCCGTCACGCCGCCGCCCGAGCCCCGTCGCGGCCGACGCGCCCGGCCGGGCCCCCGTTTTCCCTGGTCACGGCCCAGGTCAGGTAACTCACTGTGAACGGATGGGTACCGTACACATGGGTTATCATGCTCGCCGTCCGATGCAGATGCAAGAGCAGCTGCACGTGCAGCACCGTCCGATGTCGACACGTCTTCCGCGCCGCCACCGCTCCTCCCCACGGCATCGGCCGGCTATGAACAGAAAGACCCCTCCGCATGCAGCAGCCGATGAACGGCGTCCCCGTCAACCAGCTTCCCCCGCTGACCTGGCAGAAGAGCCGCCGGAGCAACCCGAGCGGCAACTGTGTCGAGCTGGCGGCGCTGCCGGGGGGAGCCGGCATCGCCGTACGGAACTCGCGGTACCCGGACGGGCCGGCGCTCATCTACACCGTCGAGGAGATCGCCGCCTTCGTGCTCGGCGCCCGCGACGGCGACTTCGACCACCTGATCGCCTGACCGGCGCCCCGCGACGCGCGGCACGCCACCGGTCACGGGGAGTGCGGCGCACCGCCGGTCCGTGGCATGCTTACCAGTCGGCCGGGCCGGAGCCCGGTCGTGCGTGGTGCGCGGAGGTCGGCACGTGACGATGGTGGACGCCGACGGCGGCTCGGCGACCGGGCCGACCGTGCTGCGCATGCTGCTCGGCGCGCAGCTGCGGCGCCTGCGGGAAGCCAGCGGCGTCACCCGGGAGGGCGCGGGCTGGGAGATTCGCGCCTCCGAGTCGAAGATTAGCCGCATGGAGCTGGGCCGCGTCGGCTTCAAGGAACGCGACGTCGCCGACCTGCTCACCCTCTACGGCGTCACCGACGCCGAGGAACGGGAGACGCTGCTCAAACTGGCCCGCGACGCGAACAGCCCCGGCTGGTGGCACCGGTACGGCGACGTGCTGCCCGCCTGGTTCCAGTCCTACCTCGGCCTGGAGGCCGCCGCCGTACTGATCCGCACCTACGAGGTGCAGTTCGTGCCGGGCCTGTTGCAGACACCCGCGTACGCCCGCGCGGTCGTGCTGCTCGGGCACGGCTCGGCCGCACCCGACGAGATCGACCGGCGGGTGGCGCTGCGCATGCGCCGCCAGGAACTCCTGCGCCGGGCGGAGCCGCCGCAGCTGTGGGCGGTGATCGACGAGGCGGCCCTGCGGCGTCCCATCGGCGGACCGGGCGTGATGCGTGACCAGTTGACCGCGCTCATCGAGGCCACCCGGTCGCCCAACATCCGTCTGCAGATCATCCCGTTCGCGGCCGGCGGGCACGCGGCGGCCGGCGGGGCGTTCACCATCCTGCGCTTCGGCGACCAGGATCTGCCCGACATCGTCTACATCGAACAGCTGACCAGCGCCATCTACCTCGACAAGCGGGACGACCTCGACCACTACGCGCTGGCCATGGAGCGGCTGTGCGTCGAGGCCGAGCCGCCGGAGCGTACGCCGGACCTGCTCGCGCGGCTGCGCGACGAGGTCTACCCCGCCTGATTCCGCGCCCCGCCGCCGCGACACGAGGGGCGCGACCTCGGTCGCCGCGCATCCCTGTTGACCGTTTCCCGCCGTCCCGCTAGTCTCTGAATCGATCCAGTTCTGAATCGATCCAGAGGGGGAGCGGTGAAACCCACCCTCCAGGCCGTGGCCGACGCGGTCGGCGTCTCCCGCAGCACCGTGTCCAACGCCTACGCCCGCCCCGACCAGCTCTCCGCGGCCCTCCGCCAGCGCATCCTCGAGACCGCGAAGGCGATGGGCTACCCCGGCCCGAACCCGACCGCCCGCTCGCTGCGGCGGGGCTACGTCGGCGCGATCGGGGTGCTGTTCACCTCGCGCCTGTCGTACGCGTTCACCGACCCCTTCGCGGTGCGCTTCCTCGCCGGCGTCAGCGCGGCGGCCGAGGGGCACGGCACCAGCCTGCTGCTCGTGCCGATGCCCGGCGACCGCGCGGAGGCCCGTCGTGCCGTGGAGAACGCGGCCGTGGACGGCTTCTGTGTCTACTGCGCCGGCGACGAGACCTGGGCCCTGAACGCGCTCCGCGACCGCGGGCTGCCCTTCGTCACCACCGCCCCACCCGAGGACGCCGGCCCCGACGACCGCTACGTCGGCATCGACGAACGGGCCGCCGCCCGGGGCATCGCCGCTCACGTGGCGAGCCTCGTCCACCGGCAGGTGGCCCTCCTCGGCTACTCGGTGCTGCCCGACGCGCCCGCCGGCCCGCTGCGACTGTCCGCGGTCGACCGGGTGCCGCACACGACCACCCGCGGCCGGTTCGCCGGCTTCGCCGACGCGTTCGCCGAGGTCGGCGTGGCCTGGTCGGACCTCACGGTCCTCACCGCCCCGGGCAACGACCGGCGGGCGGCCGCCGCCGCGGTCGCCGGCCTGTTCGACGGGCCGGACGCGCCGACCGCCGTGCTCGCCTGTTCGGACGTGCTCGCCCTCGGCGTCCTCGACGTCCTCGCCGGGCCGGAGCACGCCGGCCGACCGCCGGTCTCGGTCACCGGCTTCGACGACATCGCCGAGGCGGCCACCGTCGGCCTCACCACCGTGCGTCAACCGGCCGAGGAGAAGGGCCGGATCGCCGCCGAACTGCTGCTCGACCCGCCCGCCGACCCGGCGGCCGCACACGTCCTGCTGCCCACCGCACTCGTCGTCCGGACCTCCACCGGACCCGTCCCGAGGAGCTGACATGGAACAGCCCACCGGCTTCGTCACCGCCGTCGACGCGGTGGTCCGGCACGTCAACTCGGCCCGCCCCGACGCGCCGGTCCGGGCCGACCGCACCCGCCCACCCCGGCTCACGCCCACCCGACTCGCCGCCGCCGCGGCGCTGCGCCGCCTCGCCGACCGGATCCAGCCCGCACCCGTCCCGTCCACGCCGCCCTGCGCCTGAACCCGCGCCCGCCGGGCCCGTGGGCTCCGGTCCACGGTCCCGGCCATCTCCGCATCCGGGCACGGACACGTCGATCGGTGCCGAATCGGGCGCGTTGAGTGGTGGGTCAGGCCGTCGGCCGGGCACACTGGACGACCATGTCGCCGTTCACGCCCACTCTCCGGTTGCACGATCGGTACGTTCTGCACGAACGGATCGGTCTGGGCGGAATGTCCGAGGTGTGGCGTGCCGACGACGAGGTCCTCGGGCGACCCGTCGCCGTCAAGGCGCTCGCCGCACCGCTCGCCACCGACCCGCACCTGCGGGCCACCATCCAGCGCGAGGCCCGCGCCGCCGCCCGCCTGACCCACCCGCACGTCACCCACGTGTACGACTACGGCGAGGCGACCCTGCCCGGCGGCGCGGTCGTGCCCTACCTCGTCATGGAGCTGGTCGACGGGCGCAACCTGGCCGACCGGCTCGCCGAGGGGCCGCTGCCGTGGGCCGAGGCGGTACGGGTCGGGGGACAGGTGGCCGCCGCGCTCGCCGCCGCCCACCGGATCGGCGTGGTGCACCACGACATCAAGCCCGGCAACGTGATGCTCACCGAGACGGGCGCCAAGGTCCTCGACTTCGGCATCGCCGCCCTCGCCGGTCCGCACCACCCGCTCGCCGGGCAGACCGGCGAGGTGCTCATGGGCACCCCCGCGTACTTCGCGCCGGAACGGCTCACCGCCGGCCCACCCGACCCCGCCAGCGACGTCTACGCCCTCGGCGCACTGCTCTACCGCACCCTCACCGGACGGGCGCCGCTGCCCGTGCAGACGTGGGAGGACGCGCTGGAGGTGCACCGGCGGCGTACCCCTGTACCGCCGCTGCGGATCCCCGGCCTGCCCGCCGACATCGCCGACCTCGTCGTCGCCTGCCTCGCCACCGACCCGGCCCGGCGCCCGCGCGCGGCGCAGCTCGCCACCCGGCTCAGCGCCGTCCCGCCGGCCGACCCGCCCACCGCCGTCGTGCCGGCCCTGCCCACCGGGCGGGCGGCCGTCGCGGGCGCGCAGGCGCCCACCCTCGTCGACCGGCGACCCGCCGCACCGCAACCGGCCGCCGCGACGCCCCGCCGCCGCTCCCGCAGCCCGCTGGTCGCGATCACGGCGGCCGGCCTCGCACTCCTCGTCGCTCTGGGCGCGATGGCCGTCCTCGACGACGAGCGCGGCACACCGTCCGCGACCGGCCCGAGCGCCACGCCGTCCGCGCCCTCGCCCTCCGCCACGTCCGAGTCGCCGGCGCCGCCGCCCACCTCGGCGCCCCCGCCGACCACGGACGCCCCCGTCGCGATCAGTCTGCGCGAGCTCGCCACCGAGTTCGCCGCGCTCCTCGCGCAGGCGCAGGCACAGGGGCAGATCGACCGGCGGACCGCCGAGGACCTGCGCGACGAACTGGCCGACCTGTTCCGGGGCAAGCCGAAGGACCGGACCAAGCGGGTCGAGGACCTGCGCAAGCGGATCGGCGAGGCCGTCGAGCGGGACCGGCTGTCGCCCGACCTCGCCGACCGGTTCGACGACCTGCTGGACCGGGTGGACGTCGGGGTCGGCCGCGACGACGGCTGACCCGGGCGGGGTGACGCCGCGCGGACCGGTGGCGTCCGCCGGGCGGGAGCGTCGGTTGCGCCCCGCCGGCACTCCGCGCGTCGGTCGCGGGCCCGCCCCTCAGTCCAGCTCGACCCGGTCGCCCACGGCGACCCGACCCGGCGTGACCACCTGGGCGTACGCGCCGACGCACGGCTGCCGCCCGAGGCCGGGCAGCGGCTCGATCCGGTTCAGCCGGGCCGGCACCCGCAGCGCGTCCGGCTGCCGCGGGAGGCGGCCGTGCCCGAGGGTCGGCACGGCGCAGCGCGGCGTCGGCGCGAGCACCCGCAGCACCAGTTCCGCGCCGACGCGCAGGTGGCGACCCACCCAGCCGTTCTCCACGAACCCGGCCCCCGGCGCGTCGACCACGAGGTTGGGCCGGTACCGGTCGGCCGCCACCGGGCCGTCGGGCAGTTCGGCCGAGACACGGTCCAGGGTGGCGGTGGTGACGAGGTGGATCGGCGCGAAGTCGAAGAAGCTGCCGGGCGCCGCCGCGCCGAGCGTCGTGACCTCGACCGGCACCGTGGCGGTGACCCCGGCGGCGAGCACGGCGTCCGGGACCGCCCGGTCCAGGGTCGCGCCCGTGGGCGGGGTGTCGGAGAGCCTCACCGGCGCACCGAGCACTGTGGACAG
>Ga0164243_10013304_pt1 | contig 11593 bp, 10 predicted proteins | sample OricompcompostOP_FD_108781 | JGI IMG/M metagenome (GOLD analysis project Ga0164243, IMG submission 108781) | Organic Plus compost microbial communities from Emeryville, California, USA - Original compost - Organic plus compost (OP) | ecosystem: Engineered > Solid waste > Mixed feedstock >... | reverse complement strand
GGGCGGCCGCCGAAGAAATTGCTGCCGCCGGCATCGGCACAGGCCTCGACCTCGAACGCCTTCGACAGTGCGTCGCCCATGCCGGCCGCGAGAAATCGCTTCGGCGCCTTCACGATGATCGCCGTATCGACGAGGACGATGTCGGGGTTGTCCTCGAGCTTGCGCACCTCGGTAATCCGATGCGCATCGTCATAGACGACGATCAGGCGGCTGGTCGGCGCGTCGTTCGATGCGATGGTTGGAACGATTACGAGCTTCGCGCCGATCGCGAGCGCGACCCCTTTCGCGGTGTCGATCGCCTTGCCGCCGCCGATACCGATAACGACATCGGCGCCCTTGGCCTTGTCGCCGAGGCGCGTGATCTCCGCAGCGGTGATCTCGCCGGCGAAGACTTCGTAGCGCAACGGTATGGACTTCGCCTTGAAAGCCGCGTCGAGCGCCGGCCGCACGGTTTCCATCACGAACGCATCGCCGATGGCGAGCGGCGCCCGGCCGAGGCGGGCGGTCTCGTCCGGCAGGCTCGCCAGCGCGTCCGGTCCCTGGATATAGCGGCGTGGTGCCCCGAGTATGCGCAGCATGTTCAGCCCCAGTGGAAATCCTGCTTGCCGCCATCGATCTGGATCAGCGCGCCATTGATGAAGGCGGCCTTGGTCGAGCACAGGAACGCAACGGCCGCGCCGACCTCCTCGGGGCGGCCTAGCCGCCCGATCGGGTTCTGGTCGATCATCACGCGTTTCAGCCGCTCCGGATAGTTCCGGATCAGATCGGTCTCGACATAGCCGGGGGCGATCGCGTTGACGGTGATACCGCTGCCCCCAAGCTCTTTGGCCGTTGTCCGCGTGAAGCCGGCGATGCCGGCCTTGGCGGCGGCATAGTTGGCAACACCCGGTCTGCCGCCGCCGGTATAGTTCATCGACGAGGTGTTGACGATGCGTCCCCAACCCGCGGCCATCATCGGCCGCGCGGCGGCCCGGGTCATCAGAAAGGTGCCGCGCATGTGCACCGCAATCATGCGGTCCCACATCTCGGCGGTCGTCTCGAGGACGGGCTTGCCCATATAGGGCATGCCGACGCCAGCATTGTTGACGAGGATGTCGAGCCGGCCGAAGCGCTGCATTACGGCCGCAACCACCTCACCGCACTGACCTTCGTCCGAGACGTCGACCGCGAAAGCGTCCGCGTCGACGCCGAAGCCGCGGATCGACGCTGCCGCCTCGCGCGCCGCATCGAGGTTCAGGTCGGCGACCGCGATGACCGCTCCTTCTTGCGCCAGCGCGTCCGCCTCTGCGCGGCCAATACCGCGCGCGCCTCCCGTCACCAGCGCCACGCGCCCTTTCAGCCCCAGATCCATGGCCCTAGCCCTTCATGGCACCGGCGCTCAGGCCCTGAATGAAGAAGCGTGAGAGCAAGGTGAACAGCAGGAACAGCGGCAGCGCGATGAGCGTGGCACCGGCCATGATCTCGCCCCAGCGCATGTCGAACGAGCCGATCATCGAGGCAAGGCCGACTGGCAGGGTCTTTTGCGCATCCGATGAGATCATCACCAACGCATAGGTATAGTCGGTCCAGGACAACAGGAACGAGAAAACCGCGACGGTGATGATGCCGGGAAGGGACAGCGGCAGCACGACGCGCAGGAAACTGCCCAGCCGCGTGCAGCCATCGACCATTGCCGCCTCCTCCAGCTCGAACGGCATGGCCTTGAAGAAGCCCCAGAGCAACCACACGCCGAGCGGCAGGGTCAGGGTGCAATGGGCAATGACCAGGCTCATCAGGCTGCCAGCGATTCCCAGCCAGACGAAGATGCCGTAGAGCGGAATCGCCAGCAGCATCGGCGGGAACATGTAGGCATAGAGCATGGTGGCGATGATCAGCGTTTTGCCGGGCACGCGGAACCGCGTCACCGCATAGGCGATCATCACCGAGCAGACCAGCGTGATCGCGACCACGGCGCTGGCAACGATCACCGAGTTCATGAACTGCGTCGGATAATCGGTGAGCTGCAGCAGCGTCTCGTAGGACTCGAGGGAGAACGGCCCGGGCAGCAGATCGGGCGCGCGGAACAGGTACTGCGGATCCCGCAGGCTCGAGATCAGCATCCAATAGATCGGGAAGAAAGAGTACGCGGCGATCGCCAGCGCGGCGAAGCCGAGTCCCGCGCGGCGCACGCGCCGCAGGAGGCTCCGCGCCCCCATCCGCCGATTGGTCCTCGGCGCCATAGCCGCATCCTTCGTGATCACGCTCATTTCTTTTCCTCGAGCGGGAACAGCCGGAAATAGATCGCCACCACTGTGCACAGCATGAGGAAGGACAGTGTTGCGACCGCTGCACCGCCACCGACGTCGAACAGCGAGAAAGCGCGCTTGTAAGCGAGAACCGGCAGATGCTCGGTGGCACCGAGCGGACCGCCCTTGGTCATGAGCCAGATGATGTCGAACTTGTTGAACATCCAGATCGCGCGCAGCAGGACCACGACCGTAAGCACCGGGCGGAGCTGCGGCAGGGTCACATGCAGAAAGCGCGAAAACGCGCCGGCTCCGTCGACCTTGGCGGCGTCGTAAAGCGCCTGCGGCACCGACTGCAGTCCGGCGAGGAAGCAGACCGTGACGAACGGCGTCCACAGCCAGACCGAGAGCGCGATCGTGGTCGCCATGGCGGTTCCAGGCCGCTCGAACCACGGGACGATGCCGAAGCCCATCTCTCGTGCCAGTGCCGTGAGCAGGCCGAAGGAGCCGTCCATCATCCACTGGAAGGTCAGTGCAACGACGACGGTCGGCAGCAGGTACGGCAGCACGGCCAGGCCGCGCACCAGCTTCTGACCGGGGAACGCGTTGTTCAGAACGAGTGCAAACGCGATTCCAAGCACGACCTGCAGCACGATGGAGCCGCCGGCATAGATCAGGCCGTTCAAGGCCGCGCGCCAGAAAGTCGGCTCGGACAGGATGCGTGCATAATTGTCGAAGCCGACCCAGACCGGCTTGGCGATGAAGGATTGGGCCGAATGCAGACTGAGTCCGATCGCGTGCAGGACCGGCACGAGCACGAACACGGTCGTGATCGCGAGACCTGCAAGCAGGAAACCCCAGATAACCCAGTCGTAGCGTGAGCGCATGGTGCGGCAGGTCCGGCAGGGCGGCCTCTGCCGCCCTGCCGGTTCTTCCGATTCGGCCTAGCCGATCGCCTTGCGCATGCCGGCGACGGCCTGCGCCACGCACTCTTCGGACGACATGTTCTTCAGCACCTTGTTCTGCAGCATTTCCGGCAGGACCCAGGACTCGAAGATCTTGGCCGGGCGCAGATCGGGCGCCGGACCTTCGGTGTCGATCGAACGGATGATGATGTTCGGATCCTCCAGGAATCCCTGCATCTGCTTCACGGCCGCCGCGTGCTTCTCGATCAGCGGGTGCGCGCGCCAGCGCGGGTCGTCGTAGATGTCCAGACGCGGCGGCTGGAAGTGCAGCGGCGCCGAGTGCAGGAAGTTGATGTAGTGCGCGTCGGAGAACCACTCCATGAAGCGTACCGCTTCCTCGGCCAACGGCGTCTTGCCGATGACCCAGCCGTCATAGCCGTGGTTGACCGCCGCCATGCGCCCGCCCTGGTCGGGATACGGCATCATGCCGTACTTGTCGGCGAGCTGCGGGGCACGCTGCTCGAGGAACTCGATCAGGCGGCCGGCGTACGGTGCGTGCGCCGCCTGGTCGGCGCTGAACTGCGCGAGCACGTTGCCGAACGAAATCTGCGTCGAGCCCGGCGGCATCGTCTTGTAGAGCTCGGCGAAGAAGTCGAGATAGGCCGCCGTCTTCTTGCGCGCCTCGGGCGTGTCGAAGGTCAGGTTCCACTTGTCGTCGAACAGGCTCACCCCCTCGGCCCAGAGGTAACCGAAGCTCATCCAGTTGGTCGCGTCGTTGCTGCCGACCGGTGTGGTGATGCCGAAGCGCTGCGTGCCGCTCGTCGACATGGTCTTGCGCGAGTTCTCGAGGAGCTGCGCCCAGGTCTTCGGCACCTCGAGCCTGAGCTGGTCGTACAGGTCCTTCCGGTAGAACAGCCAGCACAGATTATAGTCGTACATATACCAGTACTGTTCGCCGTTGATGGGGAACAGGATGCGCTTGCCCCATTTGTGCTTGTTGACGAGCTGCGTGATCGGCGTGAGCTGCCCCTCGTTGGCGAGGCTCAGCACATGCGCCACGAAGATCAAGGTACCGATGTCATAGGGCTTGCCACCGCGGATCGCGGAGGTCATGCGAGTATAGGCGTCGCCCACAGGCACGGTGTCGACGACGATCTTGACCCGGCGTTCGCGCTCGTACTGCGCCGCGGCGACGCGCAGCGCCCGCACCGAATCAATCGCCGGCTCGGCGTTCAGGAAGCGCAGCTCGTGGACCTGCGCATGCACCGCCGGTGCCGGGAACATACTGAGTGCGCCGAGGCCGGCCGCGCCGGCCAGAACCTTGCGGCGGCTTACATTGGTCTTTCCAGGTTTCGTCATAACGCTCCTCCTTATGGTCCCTGCTTTGCCGTCTCGTCGCGCCGCCCGGTTGGACCTCGGTCCGGCCAAGCGCCTGCTAGTTCGTGATGGCCTCTCCGGTCTTGCCGAAGAGGTGGAGCTTGGCGGGATCGACCTCGAGCCCGACCTCCATGCCGGCGGCGATGCGGTCGTGACGGTCGATCAGGGCGCGCAACGCGACGCCCTGGCAGTCCGTCACCAGCAAGGTCTGTGCGCCCATCTGCTCGACAAGCGTGACCCGCGCCGCGATGCGAACACCTCCGGCCTCTCTGCCTTCGGTCAGCGCCAGGTGCTCAGGCCTGATGCCGAGCGTCGCCTCGCCGTCCGCGCCCCGTCGCGACAGCGGCAACGCAAGGCCGCCGGCCCGAAAGACGCCGCCTTCGAGGTGGCCCGCCACGAAATTCATTTCCGGCGAGCCGATAAAACCGGCGACGAACTGGTTGGCGGGACGGTCATAGACCTCGAGCGGCGTTCCCACCTGCTGGATGCGTCCGTCCTTCATGACGCAGATGCGGCTGCCGAGGGTCATCGCCTCGACCTGGTCATGGGTCACGTAGATCGTGGACACGCCGATCTCGCGATGCAGCTTGGCGATCTCCTCGCGCATCCGCACGCGCAGCTTGGCGTCGAGATTCGACAGCGGCTCGTCGAGCAGGAAGACGTCGGGCTGGCGCACGAGGGCACGGCCCAGCGCCACACGCTGCATCTGCCCGCCCGAGAGCTGGCGCGGCTTGCGCCTCAGCAACTCCTCGAGGCCGAGCATGGCTGCAGCGCGGCGCACGCGCTTGTCGACCTCCTCCTTGTCGACGCTGCGCATCTTCAGGCCGAAAGCGATGTTCTCGTAGACCGTCTTGTGCGGATAGAGCGCGTAGTTCTGGAACACCATCGCGACGTTGCGCTCGCGCGGCTCCAGCTCGGTGACCAGCCGATCGCCGAAATAGATTTCGCCCGAGGTCGCGGCCTCGAGGCCGGCGATCATCCGCAAGGTGGTGGACTTGCCGCAGCCGGAGGGTCCGACCAGCACCATGAACTCGCCGTCCCTGATCGACAGCGACACGTTGTCCACGGCGGCGTGGCCGGCGAACACCTTGCTGACGCGATCGAGCCGGACGGCCGCCATCATCCCACTCCGGTGGCGAGTGCGTGCAGGGCGTGATTCACCCCGGCCAACTTCGCCTGCGCGTCCTTGTAGATGCCGAACGCGCTGTCATAGAACGTTGCCCGCTTCGCATCCGGCTCGTGCCGCGCCGTGACCGAAAGCGTCTTGCGCACCGCCGTGACCTCGTCGGGATAAATCCCGGCGCCGACACCGGCGATCAGGGCCGCGCCGAACGACGCATCGGCGACCGCCGGCAGCTCGATCGGGATGCCCAGCACGTCGGAGACGATCTGGCGCCAGGTGGCGCTGCGCGCCCCGCCACCGGTGATGCGCGCCAGCTTGAACCCCTGCCCGTTCGCCTTGAACACCTCGAAGCAGTCGCGCAGCGAAAAGGCGATGCCTTCGTAAAGCGCCCGCACGAAATGCTCGCGCCGGTGCCGCATCGTCATGCCGATGAAGTCGGCGCGCAGCAGCGGGTCCCAATAAGGTGTGCGCTCGCCATTCAGATAAGGATGGAACACAAGGCCCTCGGCGCCTGGGGCGCACGACGCCGCCATCCGGTCCATCTCGGCAAATACCGCGGCGCCGTCGGCGGTTCCGTCGGCGGGCATGAAGAACTGGTCGCGCAGCCAGCGATGCGCGGACGCGCAGGAATTGGTCCCGGCGATCAGGTACCAGTGATCCGGCACCACATGGTAATAATTGATCAGCTCACCGTTCGGCACCGCCTTGGCGCTCAGCACGCTCATCGTCGCGGCGGTCGCCAGCTTGACCACGCCGAGCCCCGTCTCGACCATGCCGGCGCCGTAGGTCTCCGCCGCCGTGTCCGAGGTGCCGCAGATCACCGGACATCCGGAGGCGAGGCCCGTCGCCGCGGCAGCCTCACGCGTCACCTTGCCCACGATCGCGGTCGGTTTGACGATCGGCGGCAGCGTGTCCAACGGCCACTCGATCATCTTGCACAGCTCGGCCGACCATCCCGCGGTCCGCGCGTCCAGCATCAAGGTGCCCAGCGCGTCGATCGTGTCGGTCTCGAACGTGCCGGTAAGCCGCGCGCGCAGCCAATCCTTGGCGAGATAGACGCGCGCCGTGCGCGCGGCGGCCGCCGGCTCGTTCTTCTTCACCCAGAGGAGCTGCGGCAGCGTCCATGTCGTGCTGCAGCGGTTGTAGCCGAGATCGAGGATCCTGCGGTCGGCGCGGTCGCGCAGCTCCTGCACCTCGATGCGGCTGCGCTGATCGTTCCACATGATTGCCGGGCGGATGACCTTGCCGTCGGCATCCTCGAGCACCTGCGAATGCGCACCCGCCGACAAGGCGATGCCGGCGATCTGTTTGGCGTCACCGCCCGCGGCGGCAATTGCCTCCGGCACTGCACGCACCAGCGCCGCCCACCAGTCGGCCGGATTCTGCTCGCTCCAGCCCGGATGCGGAGTCAGCGTCGGGACGACGTGCGACGCCTCGCCCGCGACGGAACCGTCGGCGCGGATCAAGGTCGCCTTGAGCGAGCCCGCGCCGAGATCGATACCCAACAGCAACGGACCGCGGTCAGCGGGCGGCATGGGACGATTTCCCTTCAAGGCTCCGGATCACACCATTGACGAGCGCCGGCACGTCGATGCCGTAGGGGCAGGCCGGCCGGCACGCGCGTGCCATGTCCTGGCGCATGAGGGCGGCGCGCACGTCGTCGTCAAGCTCGACGCGCCCTTCCGCCACCTGCATGGCAAGCGTGGACAGCGCCGAGGACGTGATCGCCTCGTCCTGCGCCGCCTCGGCTGCAGGCCAGGCGCGTCGGCATGGATTGGGGCAGAATGCGCAGAAGCGCAGTTGTTCGAGTTCCTGCATGCTCAGCCCTTTCGCTCCAGCGTCACGGCGCCCGGGCGCGGACGCAGAGCGAGCTTGCCGGGATTCATGATGTTGTTCGGATCGATCACGTCCTTGAGTGCCTGCAGCACGTCGAGTCCGGTGTTGAGCTCAGCGCCGATCCATGGATTGCGGAACGCGCCAACGCCGTGGTGGTGGCTGATCGAGCCACCAAGCTCAAGGCAGATCCGGCTGATGCGATCCCACGCCTGCGCATGCAGAAAAAGCGCCTTGTCGTCGTCCATCGGCGGGAGCCGCACGGTCATATACTGGCAGGCGCCCTCGGCATAGACATGCGACCAGTGCGCACCGAAATGGATGCCCGGATGGACCGCGCGTGCGGCTTCACCCATGCGCTGGTACATGGCAAGGATCTGGCTCCACGCGCCGGTGACCTCGATCGTGTCCATGTAGTAGTTCTTGGTCTGCCACGGCATCGAGTACGAGACGAAACGGTTCTTCTGCCAGTGGAGCAAAGGTTCGTCGGATGCGAGGACTGCGCCGTTCTTACGGGCGATCTCAAGCGCGAGCTCGGACTCGACACTCGCGAGCCGCGCCGAGCCGCTGAACACCAGGATGCCGAGAATTGGACGATCCTGGAATTCCTTCATTCCTTCCGTGCGCGAACGGCTCTCCTCCGCGTCATAGACGCGCACGACAGCGGGGCGCAGCTCGGCCTGCATGATCTGGCGCGCGCTGGTCAGCGCCGCTTCGAGCGTGGGGAACGCGAGAACCGTGCCGATCTCGCGCTCCGGCTTGCGCCAGATGCGGAAGGTAAGCTGGGTGATGATGCCAAACGTCCCCTCTGCGCCGACGAACAGATCACGGATGCTCGGCCCGACCGCACGGCGCGCCACCGGCCGCACGTCGAGCGTGCGCCCGTCCGGCAGCACCATGCGCAGGCCGAGAACGATGTCTTCGATCTTGCCGTAACGTGTCGAGTTTTGCCCCGCGCCGCGGCACGAAGCCCATCCTCCCACGGTCGACATGTGCAGTGACTGGGGCAGGTGCCCGCAGGTAAAGCCGCGCGCATTGAGGGCGGCCTCGAACTGGCCACCGTTGAGCCCGGCCTCGACCGTCGCCGTGCCGTCGGTTTCGTTGATCTCGACCAGCCTGTTGAGCCGCTTGAGATCGATCATGACCTCGTGACCGAGCGGCAGTGCACCTCCGAGGACGCCCGACCCTGCGCCGAAAGGAATGACCGGAACATTGCGCGCCTGGGCCAGCGCGACGATCCGCGCCACTTCGTCATGCGATCCCGGCATGACGATCGAACGCGGCATCGTGCCAGGCAGCTTGCCCGCGCGGAAATGGAATGTCGCGAACGGCGTGCGGTCACGCGCGTAGGCAAGACGCTCGGCAAAGCCGGAGCGCACGAAATTCGCGCCGACGATCGACGCCAGCGCCCTGTTCAAAGAGGCATCGACTTCAGATTCGAGCTGCGCGTCGCGCACGGTGGATGCGTTCATGTAAGGCTGCGAGCACCGAAATGCGAGCTGTCACCGCGGTCATGGACCGGCATTCCGGCGTTCCTCCATACCACAATTTGAACAATCGATTGTTCACATGCTTCCACGTCGACGCGTCGGAGTCAAGGGTGGCAGATCAGATACGAGGCTTCGCGGTCGAGGCCCGCACGATCAGTCTTTCGGGCGGCAAGGTGCAGCCGACGTCCTCACGTCTGCCCTCAAGCAGATCGATGAGACCGATCGCCCCTCGATAACCCATCTCCTCGACCGGCAGCCGTACGGTCGTCAGCGGCGGGAAGAGCATCTCCGCGATGATGCTGTCGTGCAAAGCGATAACCGATACGTCGCGCGGTACCTCGATGTCCGCGGCATGGAGAACGCTGAGGGCGCCGGCTGCGGAAACCACCGTCGCCGCGAAGATGGCGGTGGGTCTCGGACCCTCGCGCGACAACAAGGTGCGCATCGCCTCGGCGCCGCCGGACGCGGAATACCCGGCTGCGACGACGAGTGTCGGATCGAAGGCGATCTTGTGCCTGGTCAAGGCTTCCTTATATCCGGCAAAGCGCTCCGCACCGTTGAAACCGTCAAGATGGCCTGCGAGATGGGCTATGCGGCGATGCCCCAGCGAGACGAGATGGTCTACTGCCTGGTGCGCCGCTGCGCGCGAATCCAGCACGATACAGTTCGCCACGGACGCAATCCGGCGGTTCAACAGAACGAAGGGAACACCCGTGCGCTCCAGCGCGCCGACCAGCTCCCGGTCTGTTTCAAGCGTGGCGACCAGCAGGCCGTCGACACGGTTCAATTCGGACATACGCTGGTAGACAGCCGAATCCGGTGCGCCTGGCTCTATATGCGAGATCAGTAAGGAGTAACCGCGCTCGCGCGCCGCGCGCTCGGCGCCCTGGATTGCCATGGCAAAGACCGGGTTATCGAGCTGCGGCACGGCGATGCCGAGTGAATAGGTCTTCGCCGAGCGCAAGCTCCGGGCGATCACGTTCGGCTGGTAGTTCAGTTCCTGCGCAGCATTAAGAATCCGCCGCTTGGTGTCTTCGCGTACGCGCTGCGCCGGGTCGCTGCTCAGTACACGCGACACAGTGGATGGATCGACGCGCGCAGCCGCCGCGACATCCGCGATGGTCGCACGGGAGATGGCTGCCGTGGCGTCCGTTATCTTCTTTCTGCCATTGGCGGGCGTCGGTTTGGACATGACTCCTACTCTGCCTCAATAGCACCCGACTACAAACCCAAGACAACGATCATGCCATTTATCGGGATCAAGTATGCTGTCAGAAATTAGCACCTGTGAGCTGCATGGCATATCTGAAGCTCACTTCAATCGTCCACAGCGCCGTTTAGTGCGGGGTATAAAGCCAAACTCCCGGCATGGCGGGATATCACGTCATCTCCATTTCGGACCGGCTCGGATTCCCGCGGAAACTTGCATTGTTTCACGATGTTGAAGAAAGCGCGGGATCGCTCCGGGACTCCCCTCTTCTCTCCGGGTCGGCTTGACGCACGGTGCAGCCTCGTATCGGGTCTGGGAACCACCACGTTCGGCGGATCAAGCTAGAAGCCTTACTGCCGGTACCTCTAACGGCAGGCATTCATGAATGTCCGAGCCGGGATCGAACTGACTCAGGGCCTTGGAGCGGCTGGGTCACTCTCCTGGTCTCTGGAACGATCAGGCGGCCGCAATCGGTGTTGAGGCGGACAAAGGTCCGGGAGTGCTGATTGTCGGCTTTGACCCGAAGCGGACGTCCGACCGCATTGTAGTCCCGTGCCGTCTTACCCAGACTTCCACGTGTCAAGGTAGGTTAGACACTAGGCAAACATCCCCCACTGGCTGCTTGAGCATTGGTATCGGCTCTGCGGGTCTCTTTTTCCTAACACGCTCCATCCAATTCTGATGGTTGTGGCCTTTATTGACTAAAGAACTCCTGAATCCGTGCCTCCGGTCAGACCTGATTTCATCGATAGTTGTTGGCGACGCGCGCTTCCCGTGACCTGCTCCCCTGAAACTCGGACGTAGTAAGGTTGAGTCCGTTCGAGGAGAACGGACATGAAGCGCAAGCGGTTTAGCGAAGAACAGATCATCGAGCTCCTGCGTCTGCACCAGGCTGGGGCGAAGCCCGCTGAGCTGTGCCGCCAGCACGGGATCAGCGAGGCGACGCTTTACAACTGGCGGTCCCGGTACGGTGGGATGCAGGTATCGGACGCCAAGCGGCTGCGATCACTGGAGGAGGAGAACCGGAAGCTGAAGAAGCTTCTGGCCGAGGCGCACCTGGACCTGGCCGCACTCAAGGACATCGCCTCGGGAAAGTTCTGAGGCCTGCAGTGCGGCGCCGGGCGGTGGACCATGCCCGAAGGGTCCACGGGCTGAGCCAGCGCCGAGCCTGCAGGCTGATCGGCATGGACGTGAGCAGCTATCGGTACCGATCGCGGCGGCCCGACGATCGGCCGTTGCGCGAGCGTCTGCGGGAGTTGGCGGCGAGCCGCCAACGGTTCGGCTACCGGCGTCTTGGGTGGCTGCTCGAGCGGGAGGGCACGAAGGTGAACCTGAAGAAGGTCTATCGGCTGTACCGGGAGGAAGGTCTGGCGGTGAAGCGGCGGCGCGGCCGGCGTCGGGCGATCGGCACACGCGCCCCGATCGTCGCT
>Ga0164243_10013303_pt1 | contig 11594 bp, 8 predicted proteins | sample OricompcompostOP_FD_108781 | JGI IMG/M metagenome (GOLD analysis project Ga0164243, IMG submission 108781) | Organic Plus compost microbial communities from Emeryville, California, USA - Original compost - Organic plus compost (OP) | ecosystem: Engineered > Solid waste > Mixed feedstock >... | reverse complement strand
TCGCTCGGGACACTGATATAAAAATCGGCGCGGCATTTTCGCGAATTTTACCTGGTACCGCAAATGTTTCGCGCCGTGGGGACGACCCCGCTTATTTGCGGGGCCGGCGGTTGGCGATGTGGATGGCGTGCCCGTGCAGCGCCAGCGCGGCCTCGTGCACCGCCTCCGACACGGTCGGATGGCTGAACACCATCAGGCCGATGTCCTCGGCGCTGGTGCCGAATTCCATGGCGATGGCCACTTCCTGCACCAGTTCCGCGGCGCTCGGCCCGATCACGTGCGCGCCCAGCACCCGGTCGGTCTCGGCGTGGGCGATGAGCTTGACCATGCCCACGGCATCGCCGGCGGCCAGCGCCCGGCCGCTGGCGGCGAACGGGAACACGCCCACCTTGTAGTCGATGCCCTCGGCCTTCAGCTGCTCCTCGTTCTTGCCGACCCAGGCGATTTCCGGGTGCGTGTAGATCACGCTCGGGATCAGCTCGTAATTCATCGCGGTTTTGCGGCCGGCGATGCGCTCGGCCACCATCACGCCCTCTTCCATGCCCTTGTGGGCCAGCATCGGGCCGCGCACCACGTCGCCGATGGCGTGGATGCCGGGCGCTTCGGTTTCGCAGAATTCATTGACGAAGACGAAACCGCGCTCGTCGAGGCTGACGCCGCAGTCCGGCGCCAGCAGGTTGCCGCTCAGCGGACGGCGGCCCACGGCCACGATCAGGCGGTCGAAGACTTCGGTTTTTTCGCCGCTGGCGTCGGAGAAGCTCACCGCCACCTGGCCGCCCTCGATCCTGCTGCCGGTGACGCGGGTGCCCAGGCGGATGTCCAGGCCCTGCTTGCGCAGCAGCTTTTCCGCTTCCTTGGCGATCTGACGATCCACCGCCGGCAGGAAATCCTCCAGCGCCTCCAGCACCACCACTTCCGAACCCAGGCGCGCCCATACGCTGCCCAGCTCCAGGCCGATGACGCCGGCGCCGATCACGCCGAGCCGCTTGGGCACCGCCTGGAATTCCAGGGCGCCGGTGGAGTCGACGATCACATCCTGGTCGACCGGGGCCGGCGGGATGTCGATCGGCACGGAGCCGGCGGCGATGACGATGTGGTCGGCCTCGACGATTTCGACCGAGCCGTCCTGTTTGGTCACCTCCACGCGTTTGCCGCTCAGCACCTTGCCGGCGCCCTCCAGCGTGTCGACGCCGTTGCTCTTGAACAACGCGCCGATGCCGCCGGTGAGCTGCTTAACGATTTCATCCTTGCGCGCGATCATGGTCGGCACGTCGATGGTCAGCGGGCCGGTCTGGATGCCGTGGGCGGCGAAACCGTGCCGGGCCTCGGCGAACTTGTGCGAGGAGTCGAGCAGCGCCTTCGACGGAATACAGCCGACATTGAGACAGGTGCCGCCGAAAAACGGTTTGCCGAACTTGTTGCGCCCCTTTTCCACGCAGAGCGTTTTCAGGCCGAGCTGGGCCGCCCGGATCGCCGCCACATAACCGCCGGGACCGGCGCCGATTACCACTACATCGTATTTAGCCATTGTCGAATCCTGTACAGGAAGTTCAGCGGGCGCGGCGCAGGGCCGCCGGCGCCCGAGGGAAACACCGCTCAGACTTCGAGCAGTATGCGCGCCGGATCCTCGAGCAGATCCTTGATGGTGACGAGAAACTGTACCGCTTCCTTGCCGTCGATCAGGCGGTGGTCGTAGGACAGCGCCAGATACATCATCGGCAGGATCTCGACCTTGCCGTCGACCGCCATCGGCCGGTCCTGGATCTTGTGCATGCCGAGGATCGCGGCCTGCGGCGGATTCAGGATCGGCGTCGACATCAGCGAGCCGAACACGCCGCCGTTGGTGATGGTGAAGGTGCCGCCCTGCATTTCGTCGATGGTCAGCTTGCCGTCGCGGGCCCGCAGACCGAAATCGCGAATCCTGCTTTCGACCTGGGCCACGCTCAGTTCATCGGCGTCGCGCAGCACCGGCACCACCAGTCCCTTGTCGGTGGAGACCGCGACACCGATGTCCTGGTAACCGTGATAAACGACGTCGTCGCCGTCGATGGAGGCGTTGACCGCCGGGAAACGCTTGAGCGCCTCGCACGCGGCCTTGACGAAAAAGCCCATGAAACCGAGGCGGGTGCCGTTGTGCACCTTCTCGAACAGATCCTTGTATTGATTGCGCAGGGACATCACCGGCTGCATGTTCACCTCGTTGAAGGTGGTCAGCATCGCGGTGTCGCGGCTGGCGGCCAGCAGGCGTTCGGCGATGCGCGCGCGCAGGCGCGTCATCGGTACGCGTTTTTCCTCGCGCGCGCCGGGTTCGGCGGCAGCGGCAGGCGCCGGCGCGGCGGCGGGCGCAGGTGCAGCAGCCGCCGGTGCGGCCGCTTCGGCCTTGCCCCGGGCCGCATAGTTGACCACGTCTTCCTTGGTCACCAGACCGCCCTTGCCGGTGGCGGGAATGGCGGCGGCATCCAGGCCCTGTTCGTCGATCAGCTTGCGCGCGGCCGGCGCCACTTTCGGCTGCTCGGCGGCGGGCGCGGCGGCGGCCGGAGCGCTTTCCACCGGCGCGGCGGCGGCGGCGGTCTTGACCGCGGCGCCGGCGCCTTCCTCGAGGCGCGCGATCAGCTCGTTGCTGAGCACGGTATCGCCGGCGTTCTTCAGCACTTCGCTCAGTACGCCATCGGCCGGAGCCACCACCTCGAGCACCACCTTGTCCGTTTCGATATCGACGATCAGCTCATCCCTGGCCACCGCCTCACCCGGCTTTTTGTGCCAGGTCGCGATGGTGCCGTCGGCGACGGATTCCGGAAAAGTCGGTGCCTTGATGTCGATGCTCATGCCTGATCCTTAATCAGCGATTGCTGTGATAGGTGCGAAAACCCACGAATGTAAACCCGAAACCGATCGTGTCTGGATCGATGCTACCGTAGAGCCGATTACGAATTGAGTTTCAAAGCCTCCCGAATGAAGCGTTCCTGTTGGGCCATGTGCAACGCCATGTAACCCGCCGCCGGCGCCGCCGATGCCTCGCGGCCGGCGTACTCCAGATACACGTTGCGATTGTGCCGCGCCAGCGCGCGCCGCATGTGGTGCTGGCTGCTGTACCAGGCGCCCTGGTTCATCGGCTCTTCCTGGCACCATACCACTTCCTGCAGGTTGACGAAGGGGGCGATCGCCGCCTGCAATTCCTCCTCGGGGAACGGATACAACTGTTCGAGGCGGACGATGGCGACATTGTCGACCTTGTGTTCGCGGCGCGCGTCGCGCAGGTCGTAGAAGACCTTGCCGCTGCACAGGATCAGGCGCGTGATCGATTCCGGCGAACGGTCCTGGATGTCCGGATCGTTCAGCACATTGTGGAACGTGCCGTTGGCCAGATCCTCCAGCGTCGACACCGCTTCCTTGTGGCGCAGCAGGCTTTTCGGCGTCATCACGATCAGCGGCTTGCGCAGCGGGCGGATGGCCTGCCGGCGCAGCATGTGGAACACCTGGGCGGGCGTGGTGGGCACGCACACCTGGATGTTCTGCTCGGCGCTCAATTGCAGGAACCGCTCCAGCCGCGCCGAACTGTGCTCCGGGCCCTGGCCTTCGTAGCCGTGCGGCAGCAGCAGGGTCAGCCCGCACAGGCGCGACCACTTGTGCTCGCCGCTGGTGATGAACTGGTCGATCACCACCTGGGCGCCATTGGCGAAATCACCGAACTGGGCCTCCCAGATCACCAGCGCGTTGGGCATGGTGGTGGCGTAGCCGTATTCGAACGCCAGCACCGCCTCCTCGGACAGCAGCGAATCATAGATATCGAAGGGCGGCTGATGCTCGGACAGATGCTGCAGCGGCACGTAGGTGCTGTCGTCCTTCTGGTTGTGCAGCACCGCGTGGCGATGCGAGAAGGTGCCGCGGCCCACGTCCTGGCCGGTCAGACGCACCGGGTGATCGGCCTCCAGCAGCGTGGCGTAGGCCAGCACCTCGGCGAAACCCCAGTTGACCGGCATGTTGCCGGCGGCCATGCGCAGGCGGTCTTCGTAGATTTTCGCCACCTGCCGCTGCATCACGAAACCGCCGGCCACCGTGTTGGCGCGAATGGCGATGTCCTGGAGCTTTTTCAGGTCCATGCGGGTGTCGCAGGGCGTATCCCAGGCGTGGCCGAGATACGGCGTCCAGTCGACGAACAGGGCCTTGTTCGGCTGCTTCACCAGGCTTTGCACCACGTGATCGCCGTTTTCCAGATGCTGGCGGTAATCCGCCACCAGCCGCTCGTCCTCGTCCTTGGTCATCACGCCCTGCTCCACCAGATGCCGCGCGTACAGGTCGCGGGTGGTGGCCTGGCTGCGGATCGCCTCGTACATCAGCGGCTGGGTGGCCGAGGGTTCGTCGGCCTCGTTGTGGCCGCGCCGGCGATAGCACACCAGATCGATCACCACGTCTTTCTTGAACTCCTGACGGAAATCGACCGCCAGCTGGCTGACGAACAGCACCGCCTCGGGATCGTCGCCGTTCACGTGGAAAATCGGCGCCTGCACCATCTTGGCGATGTCGGTGCAATATTCGGTGGAGCGCGCATCTTCCGGATTGCTGGTGGTGAAGCCGACCTGGTTGTTGATCACCACGTGGATGGTGCCGCCGGTCTTGTAGGCGCGGGTCTGGGACAGCTGGAAAGTCTCCATGACCACGCCCTGGCCGGCGAAGGCCGCGTCGCCGTGCATGACGATCGGCACCACTTTATCGCCGCTGGCATCGCCGCGGCGGTCCTGGCGGGCGCGCACCGAACCTTCCACCACCGGCGATACGATTTCCAGATGCGAGGGGTTGAAGGCCATGGCGAGGTGCACCTCGCCGCCCGGGGTCATCACGTTGGAGGAAAAACCCTGGTGGTATTTGACGTCGGCCGAGCCCTTGTAGGTGGCCTTGCCCTCGAACTCATCGAACAGCTCGGACGGGCTCTTGCCAAGAATGTTGACCAGCACATTGAGCCGGCCGCGGTGCGCCATGCCGATGACGATTTCCTTGGCGCTGTAGGAACCGCAGCGCTGGATCATCGAATCCAGCATCGGAATCAGGCTCTCGCCGCCTTCCAGGCCGAAGCGTTTGGTGCCGGGATATTTCGAGGCCAGCGCCTTTTCCAGCCCCTCGGCGGCGGTCAGCCGCTCGAGCAGATGGATGCGCGCCTGCCGGCCGAAATCGGGCCGCGAGCGCACGCTCTCCATGCGCTGTTGAATCCAGTGGCGCTGTTCGGTGGCAACGATGTGCCGGAACTCCGCGCCGACCGTGTTGCAATAGGTTTGCTCCAGGGCTTCGACGATTTCGCCGAGGCTGGCCTGGTCGCGACCGATCTGAAGATTGCCGGTTTGAAAACGCGTGTCGAGATCGGCGGGGCCGAGATCGTGGAATTCCAGCTCCAGGTCCGGCACCGGCTCGCGTTTCCACAGGCCGAGCGGATCGAGTTTCGCTTTCTGGTGGCCGCGCTGGCGATAGGCGCTGATCAGCTGCACCACGTTCACCTGCTTGCGCTCGCGTTCGGTCACCGCGCTGTCGGTCACCGCCTGGGCGCGCACGCGGGCGCGGCCGAGCTGGGCGAAGTGCTGGCGGATGGCCGAATGGGAAACGTCCTGCACGGGATTGCCGTTGACGCGCGGCAGGCGGGAGAAATAATCGCGCCACTGCGCCGGCACGGCGTTGGGATCAACCAGATAAGTTTCGTAGAGGTCTTCGAGATAAGCGGCGTTGCCGCCGGAAAGTTGCGAGCTGCGCCATAGCAGCTCCATCGTGCCTTCTTGCATCATTGCCCACCTGATGATGGAGACGTCGCTTGAAACGGCGGAATCTCTACGCCGGATAACGGCTTCGCGCGCGCTCTGCCGACGTTTGCGGCGTGCGCATGAAGCCTTAGCGCTAGACCGGAATGACCGGTCGAGGTTCCGTCAGGCGACTCGGGGATGACCCGGTCAATCTCCGTTGGATATAGCTCGGTTTGCCACATTTCACACCGCGCCGGTAAGCGCCAGTGCCATATCCATTGCGATTGCGCCAAAAGCGCAACCGGATACGGACGTAAGTGTAGAAGGCTTCCGCACCCCACGCCGTATTTGCCGCCGCCCCGCCGACATCCGTGTCGCGGGCAGCACGCGTCGACGCGATGCTCAGGTCGCGCGTTGCAGCAGCATGTTGCGGATGTGCCCGATCGCGCGGGTCGGGTTGAGCCCTTTCGGGCACACATTCACGCAGTTTTGAATGCCGTGGCAGCGGAATACGCTGAACGGATCGTCCAGATCGGCCAGACGCTGCTCGGTGGCGGTGTCGCGGCTGTCCGCCAGGAAGCGGTAGGCCTGCAACAGGCCGCTCGGGCCGATGAAGCGATCCGGGTTCCACCAGAACGACGGACAGGCCGTGGAGCAGCAGGCGCACAGGATGCACTCGTACAACCCGTCGAGCTTCTCGCGATCGGCCGGCGATTGCAGGCGCTCGATGGCGGGCGCCGGCGTATCGTTGAGCAGGAACGGCTTGATCTTCTCGTACTGCTTGTAGAACTGGCTCATGTCGACGGCGAGGTCGCGGATCACCGGCAGGCCCGGCAGCGGACGCAGCACCAGCTTGTTGCCGCCCTTGAGCGCCTCGGAGATCGGCGTGATGCACGCCAGTCCGTTCTTGCCGTTGATGTTGATGCCGTCGGAGCCGCACACGCCTTCGCGGCAGGAGCGGCGATAGGCCAGCGACGGATCCTTCGCCTTCAGCAGTTCCAGCACATCGAGCACCATCAGGTCACGGCCGCCGGTGTCGATCTGCATCTCCTGCATGGAGGGTTCCTGATCATTCTCAGGATTGTAACGATACAAGCTGACTTGCAACATTCGGATTTCCCCTTAGGGCCTGTTAACACTCTTGCGGGCCCGCGCCGGTGACGAATTTCACCCGGCGCAAGACGCGAGCCGCGCAGCAGAGTGGGCCTCTGTGAGCGGCGAGCAACGAAGAGCCGGGTGAAATTCGTCCCGGCCCTTCGGGTTGTTGCACGAAACACGCGGATGCCGCGTTGCGAAGCGCAGAACTAGGCCCACTATGCCCTGCGCTTCGCGCCTTGCCTCCGCGCGTTTCGTGCAACAACGCGGGTGCGCAAAGAGTGTTGGCAGGCCCTCAGTAGGTGCGCACTTTGGGCTGGAAGGCTTCGACGGTTTTCGGCTTGAAGTTCACCGCCCGCTTGTCGACCCGTTTTTCACCCGGGAAATACACCGAATGGCACAGCCAGTTGGCGTCGTCGCGCTCCGGGAAATCTTCGCGGGCATGGGCGCCGCGGCTTTCCTTGCGCACCTCGGCCGCGATCGCGGTGGCTTCCGCGACCTCGAGCAGGTTGTTCAGTTCCAGCGCTTCGATGCGGGCGGTGTTGAACGCATTGCTCTTGTCCTCGAGATGCGCCTTGCCGATGCGCTCGCGCAGCTCGGCCAGCTTGTCGATGCCCTGCTGCATGTAGTCGCCGCGGCGGAACACGCCGAAGAAATTCTGCATGGTGTTCTGCAGTTCCTTGCGCAGATCCGCCACTTTTTCGCCGCCCTTGCTTTCGTTCAGGCGGTTGAGGCGGCTCATCGCGCCTTCGATATCCGATTCGCTGGCTTCGCGGTTTTCGATGCCGGCGCGCAGCGCCTTCTCGATGAACAGGCCCGAGGCGCGGCCGAACACGACCAGGTCGAGCAGCGAGTTGCCGCCCAGGCGGTTGGCGCCGTGCACCGATACGCAGGCCACTTCACCCACCGCGTACAGACCTTCGATCACCTTGTCATTGCCGTTGGCGTCGACGGTGAGCGCCTGGCCGTGAACGTTGGTCGGAATGCCGCCCATCATGTAGTGACAGGTCGGAACCACCGGCACCGGCTCTTTCACCGGATCGACATGGGCGAAGGTTTCGGACAGTTCGCAGATGCCGGGCAGGCGCGAGTGCAACACTTCCTCGCCCAGGTGGTCGAGTTTCAACAGCACGTGATCGCCGTTGGGACCGCAGCCGCGGCCCTCGATGATTTCCATGACCATGGAGCGCGCCACCACATCGCGGCCGGCCAGGTCTTTGGCGTTCGGCGCGTAGCGCTCCATGAAACGCTCGCCGTCCTTGTTGATCAGGTAGCCGCCTTCACCGCGGCAGCCTTCGGTGACCAGTACCCCGGCGCCGGCGATGCCGGTCGGGTGGAACTGCCACATTTCGATGTCCTGCACCGGGAAACCCGCGCGCAGCGCCATGCCGACGCCGTCGCCGGTGTTGATGTGGGCGTTGGTGGTGGAGGCGTAGATGCGGCCGGCGCCGCCGGTGGCGAATACCGTGGCCTTGGATTTCACATACACCACCTCACCGGTTTCGATGCAGATGGCGATGACGCCGGTGACCACGCCGTCCTGGTTCTTCACCAGATCGACCGCGTACCACTCGTTGAAGAACACGGTGTTGTTCTTCATGTTGCCCTGATACAGCGTGTGCAGCAGGGCGTGGCCGGTGCGGTCCGCCGCGGCGCAGGTGCGCGCGGCCTGGCCGCCCTTGCCGTAGTCCTTCGATTGGCCGCCGAAGGGGCGCTGATAGATGCGGCCGTTTTCGGTGCGCGAGAACGGCAGGCCCATGTGCTCCAGCTCGAACACTGCTTCCGGGCCGACGCTGCACATGTATTCGATGGCGTCCTGGTCGCCGATGTAATCGGAGCCCTTGACGGTGTCGTACATGTGCCAGCGCCAGTCGTCGTTGGGATCGGAGCTGGCGATGGCGCAGGTGATGCCGCCCTGGGCCGACACCGTGTGCGAACGGGTCGGGAACACTTTGGTGATGACCGCGGTCTTGTAACCGGATTGCGACAACTGCAGGGCCGCGCGCATACCCGCGCCGCCGCCGCCGACGATGACGCCGTCGAAAGAAATAGTGCGGATATTAGCCATGGTTACCCCACAGAATCTGGATGCCCCAAACAACATAGGTGAACAGCGCGATCGCAATGAACGCCTGGAAGAACAGACGCAGCACGTTGCCTTTCGGGCCCATGAGGCGTTCGGTCAGATAATCGGTGGATACGGACCACAACCCGATCCAGGCGTGGGCCGCGATCGACAGAACGGCCGCCAGGCTGAACACGCGCACCCAGGTCTGCTCGAACAGCGCCTTCCACTCGGCGTAATGCAGCTCCGGGCCGAACAGCACCACACCGGCGATGAACAGCGTGTATGCCAGCAGCACCACCGCGGTGGCGCGTTGCAAAACCCAATCCGCGAGGCCGCTGCGGCCCCAGTTCGTTACTGCCGTTACCATATCAGCGCCCCCACCAGAACGATCAACACCACCGATACCACGAACACGATTCTGGCGCCGCGACGGCCGCCTTCCATCGTTTCGCCCACCCCGAGATCCATGATGAGGTGCCGAACACCGGCGGCGCTGTGATAGATCACGGCGGCCAGCACACCCCATATGATCAATTTGCAGAAAAAGGAGTCGAACAGTGCTTTGACCTGGTTGAAGTTGTCCTCGCCCGAAAGCGAAACGCTCAGCAACCACATCAGGATCGCCACGCCGACGAAGAGAGCCACGCCGGAAATCCGGTGCAGGATCGAAGCGTACGCGGTGATCGGCAACGAAATCGTGCCGATGTCGAGATTCACGGGTCGTTTTTTGTTCACGGGTTCATCACACTGTTGTGGCCCAAGCGGTCGCCGCGGGCGATCGAGGGCGATTAAACGGAAGTGAAACGCAAATCGCGGTGGAATGATGCGACTGGATAACGGGGCACATGACAAGCGCACGCCTGGAAATCGCGGCGCATTATAGGCAGTTCCCTCACCAATTACAAACAGCGCAACTTGTGCGCACAGCGGTTGAACATGCGTCCGGAGCGAGCATCGACGCGAGTTTCGCGGGCCACGAAATGGCCCGGCAGAGGTATGGTCGAGCGCCGACCCCGCTGCTAAATTTCACTGAAGTTTTACATTCCCGCCCGGGGGTTTTCATTTATAATGCCCGCAATTCCACGCCGTGAACCGCCGTTGAACAAACCTCGTCGGCTCTCTATAGTTGGCCCTCTTTGACGTTGGCCTGGCGCCGGGTGCTGTCGTGCGTGCCTGACGCGGGGCCTGTTGTTGGTACGTGAACAAAGGAGTCCGTAATGACTGACAAAAAAGCAAGTCTAGCCATCCCAGGCCGGGACGCGATCGAACTTCCCGTGTACTCCGGCACCCTTGGCCCCGACGTTGTCGATGTCAGTGCTCTGGTCAGCAAAGGACTCTTCACCTACGACCCGGGTTTCGTCTCCACCGCCGCCTGCGAATCGAAGATCACATTCATCGACGGCGACCAGGGCGTGCTGCTGCACCGCGGTTATCCGATCGAGCAGCTGGCCGAACAATCCGACTATCTGGAAACCTGTTACCTGCTGCTGTTCGGGGAACTGCCGAACAAGGCCGAAAAAGCCTCCTTCGTGGAGCGCCTGAGCCGGCACACCATGGTGCACGACCAGCTCACCACCTTCTTCAAGGGTTTCCGTCGCGACGCGCATCCGATGGCGATCATCTGCGGCGTGGTCGGCGCGCTGTCGGCCTTCTACCACGACTCGCTGGACATCAATAATCCGAAGCACCGCGAGACCTCGGCGATCCGCCTGATCGCGAAAATGCCGACCCTGGCCGCGATGGCCTACAAATACTCCATCGGCCAGCCCTTCATGTATCCGCGCAACGACCTGAGCTACGCGGAAAACTTCCTGTACATGATGTTCGGCACGCCGTGCGAGGAGTACAAGGTCAATCCGATCCTGGCGCGCGCCATGGACCGCATCTTCCTGCTGCACGCCGACCATGAGCAGAACGCGTCCACCTCCACCGTGCGCCTGACCGGTTCCACCGGCGCCAACCCCTTCGCCTGCATCTCCGCCGGCATCGCCGCGCTGTGGGGTCCGTCGCACGGCGGCGCCAACGAAGCGGTGCTGACCATGCTGGCCGAAATCGGCGACGAATCGCGCATTCCCGAATTCATCGCCCGCGCCAAGGATAAAAACGATTCGTTCAAGCTGATGGGCTTCGGCCACCGCGTCTACAAGAATTTCGATCCGCGCGCCAAGGTCATGAAACAGACCGCGGACGAAGTGCTGAACGAACTCGGCCACAACAACGATCCGCTGCTGAAAATCGCCAAGAAGCTGGAAAAGATCGCGCTGGAAGATCCGTATTTCGTCGAGAAGAAACTCTACCCGAACGTGGATTTCTACTCCGGCATCATTCTCAAGGCGCTGGGCATTCCGAGCAGCATGTTCACGGTGATCTTCGCGCTCGGCCGCACCCCCGGCTGGATCGCGCACTGGAACGAAATGATCAGCGGCAGCTACAAGATCGGCCGTCCGCGTCAGCTCTACACGGGCTCGACCAAACGCGATTACGTTCCCATCGAAAAACGCTGAGCCTCGCTCATCGGAAAAAGGCCGCGAAATGCGGCCTTTTTTATTTCACGCGATATCGATCGGATTGCCTCCACGCCGGCCGGGAACGTGCCGATTTTTCGCGCACGGTGCGATAACACACGGAAACGGGGTTACCATGCGCCTCGGCCGGCCGGACCTGCGCCGGCGCCAAGGAGAGCAACGGATGTCGATCGGATTTCGCGC
>Ga0164243_10013301_pt1 | contig 11595 bp, 11 predicted proteins | sample OricompcompostOP_FD_108781 | JGI IMG/M metagenome (GOLD analysis project Ga0164243, IMG submission 108781) | Organic Plus compost microbial communities from Emeryville, California, USA - Original compost - Organic plus compost (OP) | ecosystem: Engineered > Solid waste > Mixed feedstock >... | reverse complement strand
GTTGGTGGTGCCTTCGCGGTATTCGACCAGACCCACGACCAGGAACAGCGTGGTCTGCACCGTGATGTGGTGGGCGATGTAGAACACGGCGCCGGTCAGGCCGAGCGGATCGGACAGCGCGACGCCGAACAGCATGAACCCGATGTGGCTGACCAGCGTGAACGACAGGACACGTTTGAGGTCGCTCTGGGCGACGGCGCCCAGGATGCCGATCACCATGGTCAGGATCGCCGCCCACAACAGCAGATCGTTGAGCGGCGATTCGGGGAACAGCAGCGTCTGGGTGCGGATGATCGCGTAGACGCCGACCTTGGTCAGCAGGCCCGCGAACACGGCCGTGACGGGTGCGGGTGCGGTGGGGTAGGAGTCCGGCAGCCACGCCGACAGCGGGAAGACGGCCGCCTTGATGCAGAACGTGGTGAGCAGCAGCAGTTGCAGCAGCATCTGGACCGCGTCGGGCAGTTCGCCGATGCGACCGGCCAGTGCGGCCAGGCTGACGGTGCCGGTGGCGGCATAGACGCTGGCGATGGCGATCAGGAACAGCGCCGATGACATCAGGCTGACCACGATGTAGATCGTGCCCGCGCGGATGCGGGCCTCGGTGCCGCCCAGCGTGATCAGCACATAACTGGAGGCCAGCAGGATCTCGAAACCGACGAACAGATTGAACAGATCGCCGGCCAGGAAGGCGTTGGAGACTCCCGCACTCAGGACCAGGAAGGTCGGATGGAACACCGACAGCGGCGATTCGCGACCGAACTCCACGATGCCCTGGCCGAACGAGTACAGCAGGACGCACAGTGTCACGAACGTCGAGACCAGGAGCATCAGCGCCGAGAACCGGTCGGCGACCAGATTGATGCCCAGATCGGACGGCCACCCCGCTACCGTGACCGAGACCGGTCCGTGCTGATCCGCGCGGACCAGCAGTACCGCCGCGGTGGCGACCACCGTGACCAGCACGACGATGCTGATGATGCGCTGCGCCGGTGCGGAGCGGCCGAACACCAGGCACAGACCGGCTCCCAGCAGCGGCGTGATGACGGGCACCAGCACGAGTTGGTCACTCATGATGTGTCCCTTCGACGTCGCTGCCCTCTTCCTCGGGCATCGTGTCGTCGCTCTCGTCATAGGTGGCCGAGGTGCTGTCCAGATCGGCGCGGCGCCGGATCAGATCGTCCTCGAGGTCGTCCTGGACGTCGTCGTGGCCGGCCAGCTGCCAGGCCCGGTAGGCCAGGGCCAGGCCGAACGCCGTGGTGCCGAGCGTGATGACGATGGCGGTCAGCGCCATGGCCTGTGGCAGCGGATCGCTCATCGGGCCGTCGCCGAGACCGACGATCGGCGCGCGCCCCGCTTCGCCGGACGAGACCAGGAACAGCAGGTTGATGCCATTGCCGATCAGCACGAAACCGACGAGTACGCGCGTCAGGCTGCGTTCGAGGACGAGGGTCACGCCGCACGCGACCAGGACGCCGATGACCAGGACAAGGGTGAGGTTGACGGTCACGATGCCACCACCTCGTCGGCTTTGTGTCGATCGATGCCGCCGCCCAGGCTGCGCATCACGTCGAGCGCCAGACCGATGACCACCAGGTAGACACCGATGTCGAAGAACACGGAGGTCACCAGGTGCAGATCGCCCAGCAGCGGCAGATGCAGATCGACGGTGGCGCTCTGCAACACACCGCCGCCCAGGATGGTCGGCAGCAGGCCCGAGACCGCGGCGACCGCGAGGCCCAGCCCGAGCAGGGTGCCGGCGTCGACCGGCGCCGCCGCGTCGAGCTCCTCGCGGCCACCGGCCAGATAACGGACCACCAGGCCGAGTCCGGCGATCAGGCCTCCGGCGAAGCCCCCGCCCGGCAGGTTGTGGCCGGCCAGCATCACGTAGATCGAGACGACCAGGATGATGTGGAACAACAGGCGGGTGACGATCTCCAGGACCACCGAGCGCCGATCATCGCTCAGCTGTTGGCGGGGCCGTACCCACGACCGGGTCCGCCGGGTCGATTCGTCAGCCGCCGCCCGTCCGGGTCGGGTCGACCGGTCGGTGAGCAGGAAGATCAGGCTGGCGACGCCTGTGGCTGCAACGACCAGAACACTGAGCTCGCCGAGCGTGTCCCAGGCCCGGATGTCGACCAGCGTGACGTTGACGATGTTGTATCCGCCGCCGAACTCGACCGCAGGTTCGGCGAAGTCGTCCGAGATCGGGGTGGCCGAACGCGATGAGGCGGCGATCAGGGCGAATCCGGCCACCGCGAGTCCGGTCGTCGCCCCGATCGCGACCCGGACCCAACGACTGGCGTTGAACGGCCGGTCGGAGAAGAACGGAGGCAGCCTACGCAGGACGAGTACGAACGTGACCAGCAGGAACGTCTCCACCAGCACCTGCGTCAGGGCGAGGTCGGGCGCACCGTGGGTGACGAACAGCAGTGCGGTGCCGTACCCGGTCACGCCGACCATGAGCACCGCGCGCAAGCGACGACGTGACCGCACGGTCAGGATCGCCGCCACGGCGATGATCAGGGCGACGACGGCCTGGAACGGGGTGTCGGCGATCTCGAGGTCGATGTCGACCGATGACCATGCGAGCACCAGCGCTGTACCTGGGACCGCGATGAGGACGAGCAGGATGATGCCGAGGTAGACCGGTAGGGAACCGCGCTGCGTGCGACCCGTGACCTCGACGGCCAACCGGTCGACGGCACGAACGATCGCGGTGAACCCGTGTTCGGCCAGCAGGTGGCCGCTGGTGGCTCGGCCACGCAGTGTCACGGCGAACAGGGCCAGACCGCCGGCGATGCAGACCGCTGACAGTACGAGCGGCAGGTTGACGCCGTGCCACAGGGTCAACGTCGGGTGGTGGCCGTCCGGGACGAACGCATCGGCGTGAGTCGCGAGGCGCGGTGTCAGCCAGCGACCCAGGAACCCGCCGGCCAGGCAGGCGGTGGCGAGGACGAGCGGGCCGGCGAGGAATCCGATGGACGGACGGACCACCTCGGTGGGGGTGCGGCCCGCCTTGATGGAGAAGACGCCCCAGACCAGCCGCGACGTGTACGCGACGGTGAGGATCGAGCCGAGGACCACGCCGATCGTCATCGTCGTGGCGACGTACTGCGGGACCTCGTCGAGCTCGACCAGCGATGCCAGTGCGCTCTCCTTGGCCGTGAAACCGAGCAGCGGCGGCAGACCGGCCATCGACGCGCCGGCCAGCACCATGGCCACCAGTACCCACGGCAGGCGCTTGGCCAGCCCCGACAGTTCGGTGATGTCGCGGGTTCCGGTGGAACGGTCGACGATGCCGACCAGCAGGAACAGCGTGGACTTGAACAACGCATGTGCGATGAGCAGCGCCAGGCCGGCGAACGCCGTCTCGCGGGTGCCGGTGCCGACCAGCGCGGTCAGGAAACCCAGTTGGCTGATGGTGCCGTGCGCGAGCAGGAGCTTGGCATCGACCTGCCGCAATGCCGTGAAGCCGCCGACGATCATCGTCGCGACGCCGAGCGTGATGAGCATCGGCCGCCAACCGGGCACATCGGCGAAGCCCGGTGCGAGCAGCGCGATCAGGAAGATGCCCGCCTTGACCATCGCGGCAGCATGCAGATACGCGCTGACCGGCGTGGGCGCGGCCATCGCTCCGGGAAGCCAGAAGTGGAATGGAACCAGCGCGGATTTGCTGACGGCGCCGACCAGTACGAGGAGGACGGCGACCGTGGTGGCCGGACCACGGGGCGCCGCTTCGACGATGCCCAACAGGGAGGTGGTGCCGGCCTCGTGGGCCAGGACGGCCAGGCCGCCGAGCATCGCCAGGCCACCGAAGGTCGTGACGATCAGGGCGTTCATGGCCGCTCGGCGGTTGGCCTGGCGCTCCGGATTGTGGCCGATCAGCAGATATGACAGGACCGTGGTCAGTTCCCAGAAGATGTACAGCCCGAACACGTTGTCGGACAGCACCAGGCCCAACATCGATCCCGCAAAGGCGACCAGCACACCGGAGAAACGCCACAGTTCGGGGTCGCCGGGCTTGAAGTACCAGGCGCAGTAGAACAGCACGATCGCGCCGACCCCGGTGACCAGCAGGGCCAGGATCCCGGACAGCGGCGTGAGGACCAGGTCCAGGTCCAGACCGATCGTGCTGACCCACCGGACGGGGAGCCTGATGGGCTCGCTGGTCGTGGTGACCTCGTCAACGCGTGACAGCAGCCACACGAACGAACCAGCCGGAACGAGTGCGAGCACCCAGAATGCCCTGCGATCCAGGACCCGAACGACGGCAGGAGCAACCCCTGCAGCGAGGAAATGCAGGGCGAGGAGCGTCGTCATGGGCGGCGTGCTCACCCTATCGGTTCTGTCATGATGACCTCATGAGCCAGGGCGAAGACACTCGACCGGAGCAGCAGCCGCCGGAACCGACCGACGCCGAGCGCCTCGAGCGCAAGATCCACGACCAGCCGACCGTGGCCCCAGGCACCTGGGTCAAGCGGCTCGTGCTCGCGCTGGTCCTGGCGATCGTCCTGTACATCGTGTGGCGGTTGTCGGCCTCGTTCTTCCCTCGCTGGTGGGCCCAACGGGTCGCCGACCAGGTCCAGGGTGGGGTCACGGCAGGCACGCTGTGGGGCCTGTTCTACGGATTCGTGTTCACGTTCGTGCCGCTGTTGCTGCTGTTCCAGATCCGGCGACGGTTCTTCAGTTGGGCGTGGCGCGGCATCGTCGCGCTCGTCGCCGTCGTTCTCGCCGCACCCAACTGGTTGACGCTCGCCGTGGTCGCGGCCGACAGTAATGCTGCGCACGCGGGAGAGCGGATCTTCGACGTCGAGGCTCCCGGCTTCCGGTGGGCCACCCTGATCGGTGTCGTCGTCGCTGCGGTCCTGGCCCTCATCATCGTCGGCGCGAGCATGCGGCTGTCCCGGCGCAAGAAGCAGGTCAATCAGCTCAAGCAGGAGCGCGACGAGCTGAAGAAGACGCGCGACGCCAAGGAGAAGCCCGAGCCGTGACGCTGCACACCACTCGGGTCGGTGATGCGGGTCCACGCATCGTCTTCCTGCACGGACTGTTCGGGCAGGGCAAGAACTTCACGCAGATCGCCAAGGCGCTGCTGCCCGATGCGCAGTCGCTGCTGGTCGATCTGCCGAATCATGGACGTTCGTCGTGGACCGATCGGGTCGACTACGTCGAGATGGCCGATGCCGTGGCCGAGATGCTCGGTGAGTGGGGTCCGGCCCACGTGGTGGGCCACTCGATGGGCGGCAAGGTGGCCATGGTGCTGGCGTTGCGACATCCCGATCTGGTCGATCGTCTGGTGATCGTCGACATCGCGCCGTCCGATTCCGATGGCGCCGGGGAGTTCGAGCATCTGCTGGGCAGCCTGGCTGCCGTGGATCTGGCGACGGTCCACCGCCGGTCCGACGCCGACGATCAGTTGAAGGACCCGATCCCCAACACGACGGTGCGCAGCTTCCTGTTGCAGAACCTGCGGGCCGGTGACAACGGTTATGCCTGGCAGGCCAATCTGGATCTGCTCCGGCGAGATCTGCCCACGATCGGCGCGTTCCCGCGGATGGATGCGGTCTTCGACCATCCGGTGCTCTGGGTCGCGGGTGACCGCTCGGACTACATCCAGGACGAGCACCGTGCCGAGATGGAGCGGCTGTTCCCCGCGACCCGCCTGGTCACGATCAAGGGCTCAGGACACTGGGTGCATTCGGAGCAGCCCGCGGCCTTCGTCTCCGCTCTGCGGGTGTTCCTCAGTCTCTGAACTTGGCGAGCAGCTTGGTCGCCTCGCGGTTCATGATCTTCATGACCAGGTTGTAGCCGGCCGGGAAGTAGCGCTGGCCATACCAGCCGAACCGGATGTCATTGGACGTGAAGACCATCGACCGGCCCTTCTCCACGCCGCGCAGCATCGACTCGGCCGCGCTGTCCGGGGAGACCGCGTGGCGTTGGAACTTGCCGATGGCCTTGCCGACCCGCGGGTCGTTGCGGTCGATACCGACGATGTTGACGGTGCCGACCAACGGTGTGTCGACGGCGCCGGGGCACACCAGCGAGACGCCGATGTCGTGCTGGGCCAGATCGAACCGCAGCACCTCGCTGACACCCCGCAGACCGAACTTGGCGGCACTGTAGGGGGCGTGCAACGGCAGCCCGAACAGGCCGGCCGCCGAGGACACGTTGGCGATGTGGCCGCCGCGGCCGCGTTCGATCATCCTCGGCACGAACGCCGACATGACGTGGATCGGGCCCATCAGGTCGATCTCGACGCAGGCGCGCCAGTGCTGGGACTCCAGATCCTGGATGCGACCCCAGGTGGAGATGCCGGCGACATTGAGCACGACATCGACCGCGTCGACCTTCTCGTGGACCGCGTCGGCGAACGCCCGGACCGCGGTCTCGTCGGCGACGTCGAATGCCTGGTGGTGCACGACCGAACCGTCGGGGAGGGACGCGACCACCTCGGCCAGGCCGTCGGCGTTGATATCGGTCAGTGCCACGCGGGCGCCGCGCTGGACCGCCTTGACCGCCGCCGACCGCCCGATTCCGCTGCCCGCGCCGGTGATGACCGTGACGGTGCCGTTGAACTTCGTCTTCCGCATGCGCTGATGGTAACCGTGAGTTACGTGTCGCACCCAGCCGATGTCCGAGGTGCCGTCTAGCGTGCTTCTCAACAAGGAGGTGTCCGGTGCGACTCAATGACGAACCGCGTCCGCCCGCCAGGGGGGCCCACCGCGGCTGGTTCACCGGCCCGCTCGCCGCGCTGGACTTCGAGGCCACGGGTGTCGATCCGCACCGCGACCGTGTGCTGTCCTATGCACTGATCGATCCCGATCAGGAGCGCCAGAGCCTCGTCGATGCCGGTGTCCCCATCCCCGAGGCGTCGGCCGAGGTGCACGGCATCACGGCCATGTCGTTGGTGGGTGCGCCGTCGTCGCGCGACGCCATCCGGATCGTCGCCGACTGGGTGCAGTCGCTGGTCGACCGGCGCGTCGGACTGGTCGTGTTCAATGCGGCCTACGACCTCACGATGTTGCGCGCCGAGGCTGCGCGTCACGGCATCCGCCAGCCGCAGTGGGACCGTCTGCTGGTCGTCGATCCATATGTCATCGACTGGGGGCTCGAACGCGGTGGCTTGGGCCAGCGCCGGTTGGTCGATGTCGCCGAGTACTACGGGGTCGTGCTCGACCACGCGCACGAGGCTCTGGCCGATGCGCGTGCCGCTCGTGATGTCGCGGTCGAGATGGGCGCGCGGCACCCCGAGGCGGGAGCGTGTTCACTGCCCGATCTGATGCTGCGCCAGCACCTGTGGCATGCCGAGCGTATCGACGACTGGAATGCGTACGCGGCCGCCAAGGGACGTGACCCCATCGACCGTCATTCCTGGCCGCTGGTGTCCGAGCCGCGGCCGGCGCGCGCTACGGCCTGACGCGCTCGATGATCGCGGCCGCCAGCGCATCGGGGGCCTCGTCGGGGATCCAGTGGCTGACGTCGGGCAGTTCGACGAACCGGTAGTCGGCGTCGACAAAGTCACCACAGCGCTCGGCGCCCTGGCGTCCCAGGGCCATGTCGCCTGAGCTCCACACGAACGTCGTCGGCACCGTCACGGCAGGCAGTTCGGACAGGTCGGACCGCATGGCGCGGTAGTAGTTGAGCGTGGCAGTCAGGGCGCCCGGCTCGGACAGCAGTGAGACATAGGCCTCGACGTCAGTGGTGGGGACCTTGCCCTGATACATCGCGATGAGTCGTTCGGCGTCGTCGGCGAGCAGGACCTTCTCGGCCTTGCCCTCGACCCGGAACAACTGGAAGTAGGCCGAGCGTTCCCGCTGATCGGCGCTGGTGCGCATGGCTTCGCCGAAGGCCGCCAGATGCGGGACCGACACGGCGGTGAGGCTGCGCAGACGATCGGCGTGCCTGACGGCGGTGACCCAGGCGTTGGACGCGCCCCAGTCGTGGCCCACCAGATGGAACGTATCCAGTCCGAGCGCGTCGGCGATCCGGGCGACGTCGTCGGCCAGGGCATCGCCGGTGTACTGCTCCACACCCGCCGGCCGTGCACCGGGCGAGTACCCGCGCTGGTCGGGAGCGATCACGCGGAGGCCGGAGGCTACCAGCTGCGCAGTGACGCCACCCCAGGACAACGACGTCTGTGGAAATCCGTGCAGCAGGATGACCGGCTCGCCCTCGTCGGGTCCGTCGACCCGCAGATCGATCGTGCCGATGTCGATGCTGACGCTCGTGCGCCGTCCCCACTCGGTCACTGTTCCTCCTTGCGCACGATCCCGGTGGTCAGCAGGAAGATCGCGGCGATGTAGAGCACCATGATGGCGAGCCGGGTGGCGGCCAGGTCCGGATCGATGCGGTCGGCCTGGGAGGCCGCGATGATGCTGTCGGACACCATGAAACAGACCGCGCCGATGCCGGCCCGGATGTCGACGGCCAGGGCCGTCATGGCGGTGCCCGCCAGCAGCGCCGCGTAGAACGGGACGAGTGGCCTGATGTCACCGGGCAGTCCGCTCCAGCACCACACGATCAGCGCGATGCCACCGAGCAGGAACACCACGGGAATCCAGGGTGCACGGCGCAGACGGTCGCCCGCGCCGTGCTGCACGAAGAAGACGATGAAGCACACGTGTGCCACCGCGAACGCGGCCATCCCGACGGGGAACCAGGCATCGTCGAACTCCAGGAACAGATCGCCGAAGAAGCAGCCGATCAGGGCGACGATCAACAGTCTCGGCCCTCGCGACCGGACGACCCAGCCGATCAGCAGCGGCGCCAGCAGGCACTTGGTGATGCTGTCCCACGGGTCGGCGTCGAATCCCAGCAGGATCAGATGCGCGACGGTGACGACCCCGAAGGCCAGCATCCAACGAGCCGCAGACATGGCGACACCGTAGCGCCACGTCAGTCGACGATGTCGTCGAACTCCGGGTGCTTGGTCAGCCAGTGCTTGACCAGGGGGCATTCGGCTGTGATGCGCAGCCCGTCGGCGCGGGTGGCGTCGAGTGCCTGCTGCACCAGGGTGCCGCTCAGGCCACGGCCGGAGAAGGCGTCGTCGAGTTCGGTGTGGTCGAAGACGCGACGGCCGTCTTCCTCGCGGAAGTGGGCGAAGCCGGCATCGGTGCCGTCCACGCTGATCGTGAAGCGATCGGCCTCGGGGCGAACGGTGATCATGTAGATGCTCCTGTTGTGGGATTGCCGCGTGGTCGCAGCCGGGCGTTCGGCAGGGCCGGCGCGGGGATGCGGTCGATGTCTCCGACGTACCCCTCCACCCGATCGAAACGCGTGCTCTCGCTTTGCCATTCCTCGCGGGCCTGCGCTACAGCCTCGTGATCGGTGCCGATGAAGTTCCACCACATGACGAACTGCTCGGTGAACGGCGGACCGCCGATGAGCATCATCCGCTGGGGGGTGTCCAGCGGATTCGCCACCGTCAGCCGGTGGGCGCCCACGGGCTGACAACCGATCGCCCCGTGGGGGACGCGGGTGCCGCCGACCAGTGCGGATTCTCCGTCGACGAGGACACCGTGCTCGAAGGTGGGATCGAGATCGAACTGGACCGTGGCTCCCGGGTCGACGATCAGCTCGGCTCCCAGCAGCGGTGTGAACGACGTGACGGGCGACGTGCTGCCGCCCAGCGATCCCAAGAAGACACGGACGGTCGCCCGGCCGATACGGATCGGCTCGGGAACGTAGTGCTGGAAGTCGCGTGGCGCATCGCGATGCTCGGCGGGCAGAGCGACCCACAACTGGACGCCGTGCAGGATCGTGGTGTCCGGCGTCGACACCTCCGAATGGCAGATGCCGCGGCCGCCCGTCATCAGATTGACCTCGCCGGGGCGCACCATCGCGTGGATGCCCAGGCTGTCGCGGTGCTCGATCTCACCGGTGAACAGCCAGCTGACCGTCTGCAGGCCGGTGTGCGGGTGCGGCGGCACGTCCATGCCGCCGGTGACCGCGACGTCATCGGGACCGTAGTGGTCGGCGAAGCACCACGCGCCGATCAACGTGCGAGCGCGTTGGGGGAGCGACCGCCGGACAGTCATCGCCCGTAGACCGCCGAGCGGTACGTCGCGCGCCTCCAGGACCTCCATGGGGCGAGGATACGAGGTCAATGCGAAGTTGCGCGTGGTCCTTCGAGCCATTCGGTGATGAATGTGTCGCTCGCGTGGATGTGGGTCGCGATGTAGCGCTCGGGCCCGATGACCTCGAACTTGTGCGGGGTGAACCCGGGTACGACCAGCACCTGGCCGGCCAGGCCGACGAGTTGGGTGTCCGCCACCGTGAAGAGCGCGCGTCCCCCGCGGATCACGAACGTCTCGGCGTACGGGTGCTGGTGCAGGTAGGGTCCGTCACCGTCGACATCGCTGTCCTCGAAGATCAGCGAGACGCCGGCCGAGTAGGCGGCGCCTTGGATGTTGTCGAGGATGCGACCGTCGTCGCGGCTCAGTCCGGTGGTCTCGATGACGTGCATGGTCCACGGTAGGCAGATCGGGTCGTCAGATCGTGGAGGTTGTACTGGCCGGGTCGATCAGGATCTTGGCGTGGCGCTCGGGATCGCCGAGGGCATCGAATGCACCGGCCACACCATCGAGCCCGACCGTGCCGGTGACGAGCGGCCGGGGATCGACCTTGCGGGCCGCGATCATGCCGAGGGTGCGGAAGAACTCGGCCGGATCGTAGGCGAACACGAATCGTAGGTCGATCTCCTTGTTGATGCCCATGACGGGCCGGATCGTGTCGGCCTCCATGCAGACGCCGACCACGACGACTCGGGTCATCAACGGGGCTGACGACAACACGTGCTCCAGGACACCGGGCACGCCGACGCACTCGAACACGACCGGTCCCTTCGGTCCGGCGCCTGCCTTCTGCGCCGCCTCCATGACTCGGTTCCACGGGACGAAGGGGACGGCGCGCAGCTTGCGCATCGTTCCGAACGCCAGGTTGAACACATCGGGCGCCTGCGTCATGTACTTCTTGCTGTCCTCGAATGACGACCACGGAGATTCCTCGGCGGGGTCGAGCACGGTGTCGGCACCGACCTCGCGGGCCAGATTGCGCCGCGCAGGCGAGTAGTCGCTGGCGATCACGTGCTTGACGCCGGTGGCCTTCAACATCATGATCACCGCCAGACCGATCGGCCCGCAGCCGATGACCACGGCGGTGTCGTTCTTGCCGACGTCACCACGGTTGACCGCGTGCAGCGCGACGGCGAGTGGTTCGGTCAACGCGGCCAGTTCGACGTCGACCGAGGGTGGGACGGGGAACGTCATCGATTCGGAGACGAGCACCTGTTCGGCGTATCCGCCGGGCGCCTTGGCCGACAGGCCGGTCAGATGGACGCCGGTGGGGGCCTGCAGCATCGGTAGGGCGACGACCGGCGTGCCGGCGTCCCAGCGGCGGTGCGTCTTGGGCCCGTAGGCGGCGATCGTGCCGGTGAACTCGTGGCCCATCACGACCTTCTGGTTCACGCGCATCATGTCCGGATAGCCGACCTCGTCGACCGCGTCGGCCATCACGTCGGCGTGGTGGCGGGCGTGCAGATCCGATCCGCAGATGCCGCAGCGGGTGACGTCGAGCAGGATCTGTCCCGCTGACGGT
>Ga0164243_10013299_pt1 | contig 11595 bp, 9 predicted proteins | sample OricompcompostOP_FD_108781 | JGI IMG/M metagenome (GOLD analysis project Ga0164243, IMG submission 108781) | Organic Plus compost microbial communities from Emeryville, California, USA - Original compost - Organic plus compost (OP) | ecosystem: Engineered > Solid waste > Mixed feedstock >... | reverse complement strand
CGTCGTCTGTGGCTTCGCCGTGACGATGGACAACTTGCGGCCGAGTAGCGCATTGAGCAGCGTGCTCTTGCCGACATTAGGCTTCCCGATGAGCGCAACGTAGCCGCTACGGAAGTGCTCGGGGATCGCTTCAATCTGATAGTCCTGGGTGTCCATAGCGTTTCGAGGCTGCCGACCATCGGCCGCAAGCAGAGAGAATGGATGAAAGAGGAATGAGGAACAGAGATAGCCGGGAGTCGATAGCCTCAATACCCCTTCACCAGTAGTCGCATTTCCCGGACGGCTTGTTCCATGCCGACGAGGACGGCGCGGGCGATCACGGCAAATCCGATGGAGACTTCCTGGACGTGGTGGACGGTTTCCTTGAAAATCTGATAGTTCTGGTAATCCAGTCCGTGTCCGGCGTGGACACGCAGTCCGAGGTCGCTGGCACGTTCGGCGGCAAGGGCGAGGAGGTCGGCCTGATGCCGGCGTTCGGTATCGGTACGCGCGTTGGCGAAATCCCCCGTATGGAGTTCGATGCAGTTCGCGCCCACCTGGGTTGTAGCCTCGATCTGTTCGAGATCCGGATCGACAAAGAGAGAAACCTCCTCGATGCCGGCCTCGAAGAGCTTTTCTGTGACGGCGCGGAGCCGATCGGCATGGCGTACGACATCCAGGCCGCCTTCCGTGGTAATCTCTTCCCGGCGTTCCGGCACGAGCGTCGCAAGCTGGGGCTGGATCTCGCAGCAGATGTCCACGACCTCGTCTGCCGTCGAGAGTTCGAAATCGAGCTTGGTCTTGACAACCTCTTTGAGGAGCCGGACATCGTGGTCGGTTATGTGGCGCCGGTCCTCGCGGAGGTGGAAGACGATCCCGTCTGCGCCTGCCATCTCGCAGATGACGGCGGCGTGGACAGGATCGGGGAACGTCTCACGGCGTGCATTACGGAGCGTTGCGACGTGATCGATATTGATGAGAAGGTTCGTCACGTTAAATAGGAGATGGTGCTTGAGATCATCGGGCCGCAGCGATTCGGTATCCTCCGGTGCCGAGCATGTCAGGTCAACATACCCGGCACATGCTCGGGCAGATTCGGAGTGGCGCTACGGCCCAAGAAAGATTACACGGGAGTATGCGATCCCTGATAAGATATGACGTGATGCGTGGAATCCGGCTGACGGGGGTAGGCGGGTGTGGCTGGGTGAAAACGAAATGGTTGCATTTTCGCCGACGGCCCTGTTATTTTGATCTCGCAGGGCATCGTTTCGACGATGGCGTGGGGCGGATCTCCCGTGTTGTAAGATCTAGTGGAGTTCTGTAGAGCATGATTATGTTCAGCCGGGGTTTCAGAGTGGGTGTTCAGGCCATTCTGGCTTTTGCCATTCTGGGGCTGTCCTACTGGCTGTACCGCTCTATAACCGAGCCGTATGAGGCAGAAGAAGAGCGGCAGATGCTTACCCTGGAGACGCGCCGCCACATGGATGGTATTCGTAAGGCCATGGCCCGCTACCAGGCGATTCACGGTCGCTATCCTTCGTCGCTGGACTCCCTGAGTACGTTCGTCGAGCAGGATGCCATCTTGCAGGCTAATATCGATGTACTTTTCGGGCCGGGGTTCAATTCCGATTCGTTGCCCTATTCTCCTCGTTCCGGTAGACCCTTCGAGTTGATCGTCACCGATACGGCAGGCCTGGAAACGTACTTTCTCAAAGACCCCGATTCCAACGATCATATCGGCACCCTAACGGCGAACCTGTCCCGTATCAATGCCGCAAGCTGGGAGTGAAGCGTTCCCTCCTGTCGGCTACTGACCCATCTCGGAGCTTAATCGCCTTTCACATTCATTATGCAAGCACAAGCGCGCGCGGGCATCGACCTCTACCAGAACGTTCTTCGGTATGCAGAGGTGGAACAGTACGGGAATCGGTACCGGCTGCTGCGCCTGGGGAGTTGCGACTTTGATTTTGACCTGACGCAGGAACTACTGAGTCACACGTCCTCTGGTAATCTGGAGACGGTAGCTGAAGCGCTCAAGGATGTGTTTGCGGGCTCCGTTTCGGAGCAGATCAGCGTGGCCATTCACCCACCGGGCGGATATTCGTTCTTTACACCGCTGGCGAACTCGCTTACGAGCGTGCAGCGGGAGGCGCGGATCGCGGAGGAGGTGAAGTTGTTGACGTACCCCGCTGTGGAATCCACGTCGCTTCATGTCACGGCGGATCCCGTGTATGAGGAGACAATGGAGGATGGACGTGGCGTATCATGGTTTCACGTCTGGGCGATGCATGACTTTGTCCACGAGCGGTTTCAGCAGATTTTCGGTGCACTCCCGTATCGAACGCATCAGTTGAAGCTGAGCATGCAGGCGACAGCAGCGGTCGTCACCGGATTGGAAGAGCGCGGCAAGAACAGGGCGGCGCGAACGGGAGAGGTGGCGTATACGCTCGCGCTTGGCTGGTATGGGTCCCATGTGGAGTATACGCTATGCCGGAATGGACGCTGGTACTTCAGCCACTATGCAACGGTGCAGAGCCTGGCTGACAGCGCCTACTTTGCTGTGACCTTGCTTCGCCGTCTGGGACTCCGGCCGAGCGATATCGTACAGGTGTACGTATACGGGCGGGGAATCGAGGAAAATGATTTCGCGATCTTTGCAGCCATTTTTGACACACAGCCCGAACGGCTCAATCCGATCCCCGTCGTGGACCTCGATCCCGGCAGTCTTTCAACGGACTTCGACGCGGAGGCCTACGTGCCGTGCATCGGAGTTGCGCTTTGAGCCGGGTGTACAGTGGTGCGCTGCGAAGCCCTGTGTAAGCGTAACTAAGACGGATCGGAACGCCCATCTCGTATATTGCCACTCCAGATGACCGGGGTGTGAATGCATGTTGCCTCGGCCCGTACATTGCTCCTGGTAACTTCACATGCGCATCATTGCCGGGCGGTTTCGTCGAAGAGGATTGCACGCCCCCAAGGGGCACCTGACGCGTCCAACCACAGACCGTGCACGCGAATCCTTATTTAATATTGTCGAAAGCCGGTTAGAACTGGATGGGGCTGAGGTGCTCGATCTGTTCGCCGGTACAGGTGCGCTCGGATTGGAAGCAATCAGCCGCGGTGCAGAGACAGCTATTTTCGTCGAACAAGACCCGGCAGTGCTGAAGTTCGCACGGATGAATGCCGAGGAGTTGGGCGTAGCTCGCCAGTGCCAGTTTTTTCGATCGGATGCAGTATCCTACCTGGAGAGATACAGCGGTCCGCCTTTTGATCTCATACTGGCAGATCCCCCATACGAACTTGCGGATTTACCGCGTCTCCCCGAGCTAGCGATCCTGCACCTGAAACCCGACGGGTTATTTATTCTGGAGCACGATGTGCGGCATTCGTTCGATGAACATCCGCATCTGGATACGAGCCGTTCCTACGGGCGGACGATCGTAAGCGTGTTTGCGGCGCAGCCGGTAGAGTGAGCCCCGTATCTATGTGGCATATGTATCCAGTGTAATCACAGCTTTGTTGCGAGGTAGAACGTTCCAGAGGTTTCGAACTTCCGAAACGTTCGGACGCTGCAACATGTAGCCTCAGCCTAGTATCTATGTCCCTGGCTCTGTATCCCGGCACGTTTGACCCGATTACCTACGGGCACCTCGATATTCTGGAGCGTGCGCTGCGTGTGTTCGATCGGGTGGAAGTGACCGTGGCCGTGAACAAGAATAAACAGACGTTGCTTTCCATTGAGGAGCGTACGGAGCTGGTGCGAGAGAGCACGCGGCACCTGAAAGGTGTGAGTGTGGCATCATTCGAAGGGTTGTTGGTAGACCACGCGCGTGCGGTGGGCGCCATCGCGCTTGTGCGGGGGCTGCGTCAGGTGACGGACTTCGATTACGAGTTTCGCATGGCATTTGCGAACCGTCGCCTGGCACCGGAGATTGAGAGTGTCTTTTTCATGACTTCCGAGGAGCATGCCTATGTGGCCGCCTCCATCGTGCGGGAGATCCACCGGTGGGGTGGGGACATTTCATCGTTTGTACCCCCGCCTGTCGTGCGGATGCTGGAAGAAAAGTCGAGGCGGAACGGCTGAGTGAGGCCGATGCAGTCTTAACTTATAGACGCTCACCAACGGTAGGCATCGTGGGGCGGTTAATTTCCCGACGGTGCCACCCGCTGCAGGATGAAACCTGCTATACGGGGTCGTTTGTTAGAGCCAGTCAGCATTTTCTCCTGTCCGGAAGTGGACCGGGGTGGGGTCGAACATCGGCGTGCTTTCGAAAGACCCTCTTCGAGACCGGGCAACTCACTTTCTAACGTTCCTATTCAGGTATGGCAACGATATCTGCTCCTGCTCTGTCGTTCAACCCCAATGTGGAGGCCATGCAGCCTTCGGCTACACTCGCGATGACGGCCAAGGCAAAGCAACTCAAACGCGAGGGGAAGCCGATCATCGGTCTCAGTGCGGGCGAGCCTGATTTCCTTACGCCTGCACCCATCGCGCAGGCCGGTATTGAAGCGATCAAGCAAGGTTTTCACCATTACACGGAAAACATGGGTCTGCTGGAACTGCGCCAGCGGATCTGCGAGAAGCTCAAGCGGGATAACGGGCTGGACTATACGCCGGACCAGATCATCGTTTCGAACGGCGCGAAACAGTCGGTCGAGATGGCGATCCAGGTGCTCTGTCGTCCGGGTGACGAGGTGCTGATTCCAGCGCCGTACTGGGTAAGCTATCCGGAGATGGTTCGCCTGGCCGGGGCCGAACCGGTGACGATCCATACCTCCGTCGAGACGAACTACAGGATGACACCAGAGCAGCTTGAAGCGGCGATTACGCCGCAGACGCGGCTTCTCATCATCAATTCGCCCTCCAATCCGACGGGATCGGTGTATACCCGGCAGGAAATGGAGGCGCTGGCTGCCGTGTTGCGTCGGCATGAGCAGGTGTTCGTGTTGTCGGATGAGATCTACGAGTATATCCTTTTCGACGCGGAGCACGTTTCCTTCGCATCGCTCGAAGGAATGAAGGAGCGTACGATCACGGTCAACGGCTTCTCAAAGGGGTACGCGATGACCGGATGGCGGCTGGGTTACCTCGCTGCCGAGAAGGAGATCGTAAAGGCGGTGGACAAAGTGCAGAGCCAGGTGACCTCTGCGCCCTCAACCATTACCCAGAAAGCAGGCATTGCGGCTCTGGAGATGGATAAGGCGCCCATCGATGAGATGGTCCGCTCTTTCCGCGAACGGCGCGACTTTATGCTGGATCAGTTGCGTCGCATCGAGGGCGTACGCTGCCCCACTCCTGAAGGTGCCTTTTACCTGTTCCCAGATGTGTCGGCATTCTTTGGTTCGAAGACGCCCGGGGGGAAGGTCATTCGTGACAGCGACGACATGTGTATGTATCTCCTAGAAGAGCAGAACGTGGCGCTTGTGCCGGGTAGCGGGTTCGGCTCTCCGGAAGGAATACGGATCTCGTACGCGGCTTCCATGGATGATCTGAAGGAAGCGATGCGCCGGATTGAAACCGGACTTAAGGCGCTTTCGTAAGTCAGTTGTTCGATTGGTGAAATGGGGCAAGTCAGCCCCCTCGTCTCGACTCGAGGTGAGGGGGCTTTTTTGTTGCCCGGCAACGTGTCCATTGCCGGGCCGGGTGAGCGGGCGCTGTCGAGGCCGTAAGAAATCATGGTCATCCGGCATCGATGAGGGGTTTGTGCCTGGGAAACAGACCGGGGCCGGGATCTCCTGGGACCGGATCTCGTAGCCATTCTGTTACATCGATTGCTCCGGGGTGTGAATCTGCTTGTTCGGATTCGTTTGAGGTTTGGTATGGGTGGGCAGAGAGAAACGGGAAGGTGTCGAGTGGTTCTTATCATTCCCGGGTGGTCGTGTAACATCCGCAAACCGCTTTCACACAACCGTCGCATTTTTTATATTATAATGATCTGTCGCGCCGTGCTCGCGTCAACCTCATGCGCTTCTCTCCGCAACACTTCTCTCTGGTACCCAACGTAAGACCGGTCTGAAGGTCCCGTCGTCTGGAGCGCAGCATTAGCAGTCAATATTCCATGGACATGACACAACCAATCACACGAGGTGGGGGTGTACGCTCACGCGTTGCCATCCTGAGTTTGGTAGGGCTCCTCTGGGGAGCCGGCGGACACCTGAATCTGACCTCTGCGCAGGCTTCGCAGATTGATGCCGGAGCATATCTACAGGATATAGTGAAGCTCGGTGAACAGGCGCTAGCAGCCAGTCGTGCCGCCGAGAAAGCAACAACCGTTGAAGAGGTAAAGGCAGGTGCCGACCAGGTTTTTGAGACCGTCTGGGGCATGAAGTCGGGAATGGTTGAGGCCGAGCCGTTCGGTGACGTTCCGGCACACGGGTGGAAGGTGCTGTGGCAGACGAGCGGGGCCGAGTTCGACTCCATGTGGACTGCTCGTTACGGCACGAAACCGCCCACCATTACGGATCCTGAGAAGCTGGGAATTGCAGGACGGGCGCGTTACCTGCGTGACCACCTGGAAGCGCTGGCCAAAGATGAAAACACTCCGGCTGCAGACCGGCAGCGTGCCGAGCGCATCGCTGCATCGCTGAACAATGTTATTGGCTGGATGCGGCTGCGTGTTGGGCTGAAAGGGGATGAGCGCCAGCCCCGCATCAGCCTGACCGAAGAATGGACTTCTTCGCCGGAGTTCTGGAACTCCACAGCTGATACGGGCTGGCTTTACGAGGCCTACTCCCAAGCCGTCAATATCATGAAGACGGATTATGAGGGGGACGTGGAAATGGCTCGGAAGCATGCTGCCGATATGACCCGTCTCATCGAAAAGTACCTGAATGGCGTGGATGCCGACAACGACGGTACCGTAGAACCGGAAAAGATGGAAGGCGGTCTGTATACGGCCCTGCGTGAGGCGGAGTCGGCCGGGCTGGTCAGTCGTTAATTTTTGGAGCTCGAAAAGATGAATACAAGACGTTTCTTTGCCGGTCCCGCGCTTGTGCTGATGGTGGCCTTGGTATGGGCCGGGTGTGCCGGAACGCAGCAGGCTTCAAGCGATCCGGATGTGAACCAGTGGGTGACGCTTTACGACGGAAGCAGCCTCGAAGGCTGGACCCAGGCAGGTCCGGGCCACTTTGAACAGCAGGCTGATGGCTCCATCCTGGGCCGGGGCGGAATGGGCCTGTTCTATTACGAGGCGCGGCCATTCAAGGATTTTGTCCTCGAACTCGACTGGAAGGCAGCGACCGACTCAGCCAACGCCGGCATCTTTGTGCGTTTCCCCGAGAAGACGGATGACCCCTGGTATGCCGTCAACAACGGATACGAAATCCAGATCGACGACAGCCAGGATCCGTTGCACGTTACCGGCTCGGTGTACAGCTTCCAGGCGCCACTGAAGAAAGCCTCCAAGCCGGCGGGAGAGTGGAATACCTACCGGATCGAAGTGCGCGGCCAGCGCTATCAGATCTATCTCAATGGCGAGAAGGTCAATGACTTCATCGGTAACCGTGGTCGCCAGGGGTATATCGGTTTGCAGAACCATGATGACCTCTCGAAGGTGTGGTACCGCAACATTCGCGTAATGCCGCTCCCTGAGGGCGGGCCGGAAACGCTGGCGGATGTCTTCCGCACGAACACACAGGCCGATCCGATCAATGTTCTCGTGGTGACGGCGACGCATGGTTTCCGTCATAAGGATGCTATTGAGACGGCAACCCGGGTGCTGGGAGAGATCGAGACGACGACGGAGTTCGAGTTCGACTTCACTGAGGATGTGAACGATCTCAACGCGCAGAACCTCGCGAAGTACGACGTTCTCTTCTTTAATAACTCGACTCTGCGTATTAAGGCAGACAAGGCAATTCCTGGTGTCGTGGCCACGTGGGATGTACAGATGAACTCCTCACGGGGTAACAGGACGGGTAAGCTTGTCCTGCGCGGCGAGCCGGGAGCATATACCGCCTCGGTTGCCTGGGATGGCGGGAATGAGGCTGAACTACGGGACGTTACATTTGAAAACGATAAGCTGACCTTCGCATTCGGCAATGAAGGTCAGTTTAAAGGACAGGCCAATGTTGTCGGCGACAAGCTGGAAGGAGAAGTCGTGTTCGGCGACAACAAAGTCGCTCTGACGGGCACGTATCATGATGGCACCAGGACTGCGGGTATTCCGGAAGGAACCGTGCTCGTCACGGAAGCCCAGCGGCAGGCCATCATGGACTTCCTGCGCCAGGGTAAAGGTATAGCCGTCGCGCACGCAGGCCTGGATGCCTTCTACGGATGGGACGAATACAAGGAGATGGTCGGCGGCGGGTTGTTCGAAGAACATCCCTGGACCCAGCACGTCGAGATCGTCGTTGAGGAGACGGATAATCCCGCGACCGAGCACCTGGGTGAGTCATTCAGCATTCGCGATGAGATCTATACGCTGGACGAGAACCCGCGTTGGAACTCACGTGTGCTCCTGTCGCTGGACATGGAGAGCGTGGGCGTCGTGGAGGGACCTGCCGATATCGGCCGCAATGACCATCCGATCTCCTGGATCCGCAAGCACAACGGCGGACGCGTATTCGTGACCAAGCTCGGTCATTTCGCTGACAACTGGAAGCAGCCGGATTTCCTCCAGCATGTACTGCAGGGCATTCGGATGGCTGCAGGTCGCATTCCTGCCGATTTCTCTGGCCAGCGCATCAAAGAAGTCATTGTCGATAACGTGTGGCCGGATGATATTGCGGTGGATGAGCGTGGCAATGTGTGGATTGCGGAACTGACGGGCAGAGTGCTTCTGTACGATGCGGCCACTGGCCAGACGCGGGAGGTGGCCAAGATCAACACCACCGATCCGGTGAACATCGAGCATGGCCTCTTCGGCATCGAAGTCGATCCGGAGTTCTACAACGGCCAGCCGTACGTCTATGTGTTCTACGCCGAGCCGGAGACGTTCATCAACACGCTGTCTCGGTTTGAATTCCGCGACGGCAAGTTCGACATGTCCACAGAGACCGTGCTCCTGCGCGTTCCGACGGAGCCTGCGTGCTGCCACCAGGCGGGCGACCTCGAGTGGGGACCGGACGGCACGCTGTTCGTTTCCACGGGCGATACCGGGCAGTCCTCCGTACGGCCACAGGATGGTGTGAGCGAGGAGGAGGTTCAGGCGTTTGTCGAGAAGAACAACCTGAGCGGCTATCACTGGTCGCGGCTTGTGGACTCGGAGCGTACGGCGCAGAACCTCCAGGAACTGCGCGGCAAAATCCTTCGCATCAACAAGGATGGCTCCATCCCGAAGGACAACCCGTTCTTCGGACAGCCGGGCGTCCGCTGGGAAATCTATGCGTATGGTCTGCGCAACCCCTACCGGTTCAAGGTCGATGACAAGACCGGATACGTATACATCGGCGTAGTAGGCCCGGACGAAGTCACCACGTACGACGAATACAACGTATCCATGAAGGGCGGTGAGAACTTCGGCTGGCCGCGCGATAACGGGAAGCTCCTCTACAACGAGTGGAAGCCCGAGATGATACCGAACTGGACGCCCTCTATGTGGGAGTACACCTACGCGACAGGTGGCCGTTCGGCGACGTTTGGCCCGATCTACCGGTCTGATGGCGAATATGCTTTCCCGGCAGCATTCCAGGAAAAGGTGTTCGTCTTTGACTGGGCGCGCCGCTGGATCAAGTGGGCCGACGTCGAGGACCGTACGTGGACGAACGACACGACGGGCAGCGTGAAGGCTTACCCGTACTCGATCGAAGTACCGGCCAAGCGCCTCACGAACATCAAACTGTTCGATGTATTGCCGGAAACTACGCCGATTTCGATGGAGTTGGCGCCGGACGGCACGCTCTACGTGGCCGAGTTCGACGGATTCTGGGGACCTGGCCCGAATGCCAAGGTAACCCGGTACCGCTGGATCAGTGACGACAATGCGCCAGCCAGCCAGACGAGCGCCAACTCAGGCGCTGGTGCAAGTTCGGGGAAATAGGTAGCTTGTTGTACATTTCCGCCATCGGGCAAGATAAACGTGCCCGATGGCGGATCTGCTGATGGGTGTTGCTATGACCATGGTGCCGATGTGGGAATGCTATTTGAAAGTAGCGCTTCCTGTACAGCCCGGGCGCGGTGGAAAGAGGTCCTGAAGGGCTAAGGGCTACACCTGAAGCAACTACACGGAACAGGTTTTCTCACTCAATCTCTGGTACTTTGTATGAGCCAGCCAGTCACTTACAAACGCATCATGCGTGGAGGGCTTTGCCTTTCTGCCGTCTTACTTGTGTTCTTTGCTGTACAGACAGTGCATCCGCTGGTAAACACTCAGGCTGCCAGTTCGGAATCGGAACACGGGTGGATCGGTGCAATCCCGGCAATGGCCGCTCCGCCAGACGGCGCCAAGGTCTACGCTACCCGGTGCGGCTCCTGCCATCAGATGAACGGGGCTGGTGTCACAGGTGTTTTCCCGCCGCTTGCCGGTTCTGATCACGTGACGGGCGATCCCGGTACGCTCGTGCGTATCATCATGAACGGGATGTCCGGTCCGGTTGAAGTGAAGGGCTATACGTATAACGGCGTCATGCCTCCCTGGGGAGCGGCCCTGAAGGATGACGAGATCGCCGCGCTTGCGACGTACATTCGTAGCAGTTGGGGTAACCAGGCTTCGGCCATTTCTGCAGAGGACGTTGCAAAGGTCCGTGCTGCGACCAAGGACCGGAAGCAGCCCTGGACCGCTGAGGAGCTGAAGAAGGATGAAAACAAAGGGATCCCGTCAGCTGACTGAGCGAGATTCTCTCTGATAAAAAGGGGCGGGCAGGTTGCCCGCCCCTTTTCCGTTCATGGTTAGCGTCTTTTGCCCCGGTGTACTACGTACAACGGGCAGTCCGAAGATTTACAGGTGATATATGACTGGAGCGACATCACAGGCAGATACGTCTCTCGTGGTCGATCTGCTGCTGCGCTGGATTCGCCCGCTCGTAGATGAGAAAGGCCAGCGCTGGCTGGAGGAGAAACGGCAGCAGATCGAGGAGGGGGCACCGGATCGCGTTTTCTTCACGGCATTCAGCGCAGTGCCTCGCTATACCGGCAAAGCCGATCTGAACTTGTCGGCGGATGATGAGCGCGAAGCCGATCGCGTCCGGTCCGGCTGGCACCCGCAAGGGTGGAGTGTTGATCAGGCCGCGCGCACCCTGCTTGTGCTGGCCATTCCACCAGGTGATGCCGACGCTTACGTCAAGAAGCTCGACCGGTTGTTTTCTGCGGCCGATGTGGGTGAGCAGGTCGCCCTGTACCAGAGTTTGCCACTTCTGCCCTATCCAGAACGCTTCGTACCGAGAGCGGAGGAGGGCTTGCGAAGCAGCATTGATGCCGTATTCAATGCGGTAGCGCTCGAGAACCCATTTCCGGCCGATTATTTCGACGAACAGGCATGGAATCAGCTCGTCCTGAAGGCGGTATTTGTAGGGAGTCCCCTACATCGCATCGCGGGCCTGGACTGGCGTGCAAACCCCGAGCTTGCGCGTATGCTATTGGACTACGTACATGAACGTTGGGCCGCTTCGCGGACGTTCACGCCGGAGTTGTGGCGCCTCGTCGGACCGTTCTCGGATCAGCGCGGCATACAGGATCTG
>Ga0164243_10013297_pt1 | contig 11596 bp, 9 predicted proteins | sample OricompcompostOP_FD_108781 | JGI IMG/M metagenome (GOLD analysis project Ga0164243, IMG submission 108781) | Organic Plus compost microbial communities from Emeryville, California, USA - Original compost - Organic plus compost (OP) | ecosystem: Engineered > Solid waste > Mixed feedstock >... | reverse complement strand
GCCGCGTGGTTCGATGCCGGGTCGTTCGTTGTCGTGACGGTCCACGCCGTGCGGGCCCGCACCCGCTGCCGTCGACATGCCCGCAGCCTAGCGCACACACGTTCGACCCGGCAACAGCAACCGGACGAAAAACCCAGGAAAAACAATGACATCTCGTGCACCGACACGCTCCGACGACGACCACCACCAGGACCGAGCTCACTCGTCGATCGACCCTCGTCGACCGTCGCAGAGGAGGATGGCAGTGGTTTCTGGAGGCGTCAGGCCGAGTGGATGTCGCGGCGGTCGACGGCGAAGGTCCCGACCGCCACCAGGACGGCGGTGGCGACAGCGAGCACGACCAGCCCCGGCGCGCTGATCCCGTCGTGCACCGGCTGCTCGCCGAGCGCCCAGTACCAGGGGGACCAGTCCCGCGCACCCTGGAGTGACTGGGCGATCGGGAGGACGTAGCTGAGGACGTAGCCAGCGAGCAGCACGGCGATGGCGGCGCCGACGGCGAGGCCGCGAGAGGCACCGGCGCCGCTCGCCGCGTACGCCACCGACGCGTGGAAGACCGCGAGCAGGGCGCAGGCCCCGGTGGCGGCCAGGACCCGCCCGGTCCCCACCCCCTCGAACGAGAACAGGGGAAGACAGAGGAGGGCGGCGAGGGCGGTCGCCGCCGCCACGAGCACCAGGGCCGCGGTCGAGGCCGACCAGCGCGTGAGCCAGATCGATCGCCGGCTCACCGGGAGGGCGTGCAGGAGCTCGAGCCGGCCCGCCCGCTCGTCGCCCGCGGTGAGGAGCGAGCCCTGGGCGATGGCCATGCCCGAGAGGAGGAGCGGCAGCATCAGGGCGAAGACCTGGCCGTCGAGGTACCCGGCGGGGGAGGCCAGGTTCTGGGCGCCGAACGCGTCGAGGATGGCGCCGAGGTCGTCGAAGCTCTGGAGCGCCGCGCTGTCCTCGAGGCTGGGCCAGAACGCCATGTTGAGGGCGACGAAGGCGATGATCGCCACCGCCCACCAGATCGACGATCGGCGTACGGCACGACCTGCGCCCCGCAGGAGCTCCCTGGTGGCGGCGCTCACCGGTCCCCACCCCCGTAGAGGCGGAGGAAGGCCTCCTCCAGCTCGGGCTCGGGCAGGACGACGTGGGCGACGGGGTGCTCGGCGAGCAGGCGCAGCAGGGGGTTCGGGTCACCCACGATGGTTCCCCGCACCTCCCGGTCGCGGATCTCGAGATCGCTGACGGAGGGGAGGTCGTGGAGGGCATCGACGGGTGGTGAGGCGGCGAACCACACCACGAACTCCTGCCGGGTGGAGCGACGCAGCTCGTCCAGGTCGCCCCCGCCCACCGTCCGACCGTCCCGGATGACGACGACCTCGTCGGCCACGCGCTGCACGTCGCTGAGGGAGTGTGACGAGAGGAACACCGTGCGGCCCTCGGCCCGCACCTCGTTGATGAGGTCGAGGACCTCGATCTGCACCAACGGGTCGATCCCGGAGGTGGGCTCGTCGAGGATCAGCAGCTCCGGCCGGGCCATGAAGGCGCCGACGAGGCCCACCTTGCGCCGGTTGCCGCTCGACAGCGCGCTCGTCGCCCGGGTGGGGTCGAGGCTCAGCCGCTGGCAGAGCTCGTCGACGTAGGCCGGGTCGACGTCGCCCCGGATCCGGGCCCAGGAGCGGAGCGTCTCGCCCACGTCGATGCGGTCGTCGAGCCGGAGCTCTCCGGGTACGTAGCCGATGCGGCGACGGAGTGCCGGGCCGCCGGTCCGGGGGTCGTGGCCCAGCACCTCGACCTCACCGGCATCGGGGCGGGCGAGGTCGAGCAGGATGCGGATGGTGGTGGACTTCCCGGCCCCGTTCGGACCGAGGAAGCCGACCACCGCACCCTCGGGCACCGACAGGTCGAGCTGGTCGAGCGCGGTGACGTGCCCGAACCGCTTCGTCACGCCCCTGCACCGGATCGCCGGCGTCGCGCCCGTGCTCATCGTGCTCCATCGTTCCTCACGGCCGGACCCCGGCGGTGACGAGCCGGTCGAGCCGACCGGCGAGCGCGTCGACCTGGCCAGGTCGGCCCGAGGGGACCCACATCGTCTCGTCCAGATCGAGGGCGATGATCGTGCCGGAGTCCCGGAACCAGTAGAGGACCGCGGTCTCGCCGGGATGGCCGGCAGCGACGTGGCCGGTCCCGTCCGCGGCGCAAGGGCACAGCGCCCACAGTCCGGCACCGAAGATCTCTCCGTCCCGCGGGATCATCCGCTCGAGGCTGGACCTCGACACCAGGGACCGATCGCGGAAGAGGGCGACGCCGAACCGGCTCAGATCGTCCATCGTCGAGAACATCGCACCGGCTGCGTGTCGGGAGCCCGACGCCTCGGGGTCGCCGACGAAGGTGTCCGCCAGTCCGAGCGGCTCGAGCACCTCCTGCGCCACGAGGCGGTCCCACGAGGTGCCGGTCGCCTGCTCCAGGACGACGCCCACGGCGAGGTAGCCGGAGGTCGAGTAGAACTGCCCCTCGCTCCGCTCGGGAGGGAAGTCGGCGACCACCCGGTCGAGGAGCTCGGGCATCGGGACGACCTCGTCCGGCTCGATCAGCGCCCGGTAGTCGGTCATGCCGACGCGGTGCTCCAGCAGGTCGGCGATCGAGACATCGGCGAACGCGTCGGGGTCGGCCAGGCTCGGGAGGGGCCCGATCGGCGCGTCCAGGTCGACCTCGTCGCGCTCGGCGAGCCGCCGGGCGACGACGGCGACGAACGGCTTGGTCAGCGAGTAGAGCTGGACCGGCTCGTCCGGCCGGTCGCCGCGGACGAGGCTCAGGTGCGGGCCCGTGGTCGGGGCGATGGCGACGCGGGCCCCGGTGATCCCCGTCTCCTCGAGGAACTGGTCGAGCACGTCGTCGATCGCCTGGAGCACCTCCGGTCGCTCGGTCCACGCCACGGCCTGGTCGCGGGACCGGGCGAGGACCCACGCCACGAGGCCGAGAGCGGCGACGGCGAGCCCGACCGCCGCGATCAGTGGCCAGCGGGGGCGGGCCCAGGACGCGGCGTGCCTCACCGGGATCGACCGGCGCTCACCGACGCGCGCCCCGCAGGCCGTCACCGATGGTCACGTGCTCCCGTGGCGAGGAGACCATCCGCCGAACCTACGGGGCGGAAGGACCCGGGACAAGGGCTCGACCTCAGTCGAGCTCGAGCGCGACCTCTTGCAGGTCCAGGCGTTGGATCAGACGGCGAGCGGCCTCCTCGTCGAGGTCGCCGTCGGCGCGCCGGCGCAGGCACACGGCCCGCTCGGCGTCGATCATGGTGAGCAGGGCGTCCCGGTAGGCGGTCTGCTCGGCCTGGCTGAGGCCATGGACCTGCTTCAGCGGGAGGCCGTCGTTGTTGTGGCGCTCGAGCCGCCTCACCACCTCGGGATGGAGCTCGGGATGCTTGCGGAGCACGCCCTGCAGGGCCTCCTCGGCGGCGGCATGGGCGGCCTTGCGGGTCTCCGCCTCGGCCCGGATCCCCTCGTGGTCGACGTGGCCGGCGACCCCGAGGCGCCGCATCAGCGGGCCGAGCGTCATGCCCTGGGCCACGAGCGTGGCGATGACGATGCAGGTGGTCACGAGGATGAGCTCGTCGCGCATCGGCCACGCGCTGCCGTCGTCGAGGGTGAGGGGGATGGCCATCGCCGCGAACACCGACACCGGGCCCCGCATGCTGGCCCAGGCCACGACGGCGGCGTCCTTGGTGGCGGCGTCCTTGGTGCTCCCGGAGCGGGCGGTCACCCGTCGTCGCACCCGGGGGAGCGAGACGAGCCCCATCACCCAGACCAGGCGGGTGACCACGATGGCCACGAGCACGGCGAGGATCATCGGCCCGGACTCACGCAGGAGATGGAGGCCGTCGTCGCTGAGGACGCTGGTGAACTCGAAGCCGACGAGGACGAAGGCGACGGACTCCATGAGGAACGTGAGGACCGACCACAGGGAGACGACGTTCAGCCGGAGCAGGGCGCTGCCCCTCCCGACACTGCGGCTGAGGACGAGCCCGGCGAGCACGACGGCCAGGAAGCCCGAGGCGCCGAGCAGCTCGCAGAGGAAGAAGATGACGTAGGGGGTGACGAGGATGATGGCGCTCTCGATGACGGCGTCGTCGATCCGCTCGATCGCCATGCGCAGGACGAACCCGCCGACGAGCCCGAGCACCGCACCCCCGATGACCGACATGGCGATGATGCCGGTGACCTCCCGGGCGGTGACGGAGCCGGCCAGCACGATCGCCACCCCGACGTTGAAGATCGTCAGGGCGGTGCCGTCGTTGAGGAGGTTCTCGCCGTCGAGGAGGGTCTGGGTCTGGCGTTTCATCCCGACCTTGCGGGCCACCGCCGCGGTGGCCACGGCGTCGGCGGGGGCGAGGATGGCGCCGAGGGTGAGGGCGGCGGCGATCGGCAGCTCAGGGGTGACGGCGTGGGCGGCGAAGGCGACGGTGGCGGCGGTGGCGAGGACCAACCCCACGGACAGCGCGGCGATCGGCGTGAGGTTCCGGCGGATGCCCACGTAGGAGGCGCTGAGGGCGGCGCCGAACAGCAGGGGAGGGAGGACCGCGGCGAGGAGCACGTCGGGGTCGGGGCGGAACCGGTCGACGATCGGCAGCGCGCCGATGGCCGCACCCGTCACCACCAGCGGGAACGGCGCGGACGTCCCGCGCTTGCGGCAGAGCGCGCCCACGATCAGGGCGGGAACGATGATCACGAACAGCTCGGTCATGTCGTCCTCGGGGCCCAGCCCCTCCATCACCTCCGGCAAGAGAGCTATCAGCCGGAGGTGCGCCCCGTCGACATCCCACCGTGGCGCGGCCGTCACGGAGGGTCCCACCCGGGGGTCGCCCGGTCGGCGCCCACCGCAGGTTGGTACGATTCCCGGCGGGTCACAGGCCGCGGTTCGGACCTTCGGCCCTCGTCGCGGCGATGACCTCTCCGTACCATCACGACCGCAGGCCGACGGCTGCGGGCTCGTGTCCGCGGGTCCGCACTCCGGCCTCGCCGGTTCGCCGACGGTACGACCACAGCAAGCCACTTGTGTCTGGAGCGTCGATCGGGAGAGTTCGTGGACCGCAGGAGTGCTCGTCGTCATCGGATGTCGGAGTTGACGGTGGGGCTGATCGCCCCGCCCTGGGTCGCGGTGCCGCCACCGCAGTACGGAGGGACCGAGCTGGTCATCGACCAGCTCGCCCGGGGCCTGGTGGAGGAGGGGCACCGGGTGCGGCTCTTCACCACCGGGGACGCGACCTGCCCGGTGGAGCGGCGGTGGCTCCACGCCCACGCGGTGGGCACGACCGGGTCGCTGCTCGACGAGCTCTCCCACGTGGAGGCGGCCTACGCCGAGCTCGCCGACTGCGACGTGATCCACGACCACACCCTGCTCGGCCCGCTGTGGGCCGCCGCCGCCGAGGTGGGCCCGCCGGTGGTCACCACCGTGCACGGCGAGCTCACCGACGCGCTGACCCGTCACTACGAGGGGGTGGCGAACGCGGTGTCGGTCGTGGCGATCTCCCGGCACCAGGCCGGCACCGCCCCGGACCTGCCGATCACACGGGTGATCCACCACGGCATCGATGTCGCGTCCTGTCCGCCCGGGGTGGGCGACGGCGGGTACGTGGTGTTCCTGGGCCGGATGCACCCGGACAAGGGCGTGCACCGGGCGATCAGGATCGCCCGGGCGGCCGGGAAGCGGCTGATCATCGCCGCCAAGATGTGGGAGCCGGCCGAGCGGGCCTACTACGCCGATCAGGTCGAGCCGCTGCTCGGGCCCGACGTCGAGTACATCGGACAGGTCGGCGGCGCCGACAAGGCCGAGCTGCTCGCCCGGGCCGAGGCGCTCGTGAACCCGATCCGGTGGCCGGAACCGTTCGGACTGGTGATGATCGAGGCCCTCGCCGTCGGCACGCCGGTGGTGGCGTTCGCCGAGGGCGCCGCCCCCGAGATCGTCGACCACGGCCGCACCGGCTTCCTCTGCAGCGACGAGGAGGACATGGCCGCCCGGCTGGCCGAGGTCACCTCGCTCGACCGTCGCGCCTGCCGGCGGGCCGCCCTCCGGCGGTTCACGACCCGGCGGATGGTGGGCGACCACGTCGCGCTCTACCGCGACCTGATCGCCGCACGGCGGCCGGTCGACCTGCGGGAGCCCGATCGCGGACGCCACCGCGGCGCCGAAAGGCCGCCGGCCCGGGCGGAGGCGCTCGCGTAGCCCCTCCGCCCCTCGGCGGTCAGTCCCGCTGGAGCGGGCGGGGCTCGCGGCAGACCCGGAGGTCGCCCGCGCCCTCGACCGTCACCTCGTCGCCGTCGACGGTCACGGTGAGGGAGGCGCCCCCGACGCGGATGCCCTCCACCGACAGGTGCCGGATGGCGGTGGGGAGGTGGGGGTCCAGCCAGAGCGTGCCGTCCGTGGCGCACGGGTCGAGGCGCAGCAGGGTCCGCAGCCACAGCAGGGGCGCTGCCGCGGCCCACGCCTGGGGCGAGCACGAGGTCGGGTACGGAGCCGGGACCGGGAGCTCGTCGCGGTCGAAGCCGGCGAACAGCTCCGGGAGCCGGCCGGCGTGGTGGCGGGCCACGTCGAGCTGGGCGGTGACGATGCGCTGCGCCTCCTCGACGAACCCGTAGCGGGCGAGGCCGGCCGCGCACAGGGCGTTGTCGTGGGGCCAGACCGAACCGTTGTGGTAGCTGACGGGGTTGTACGCGGTGGCGCTGCGGGCGAGGGTCCGCACCCCGAAGCCGGAGAACATGTCGGGGGAGAGCAGCCGCTCGGCGACGATCGCGGCCCGGTCGGGATCCACGATGCCGGTCCAGAGGCAGTGGCCCATGTTGGAGGCGAGCACGTCGACGGGGCGCTTGTCGCGGTCGAGGGCCAGCGCGAACCAGCCGTGGCGGTCGATCCAGAAGTCCTCGTTGAAGCGTCGGCGCAGCTCCTCGGCCCGGCGTTGGAAGCGCTCGGCGGTCGCGAGGTCGCCGGCGTCGCGGGCCAGCTCGGCCCTGGCGACGTAGGCCGCGTAGACGTACCCCTGCACCTCGCAGAGGGCGAGCGGGGCCTCGGCCAGGCGTCCGTCGGCGTGGCGCACGGCATCCCACGAGTCCTTCCACGCCTGGTTGGCGAGCCCGTGCTCGTCGGAGCGCAGGTACTCGACGTAGCCGTCGCCGTCGCGGTCGCCGAACGCCTCGATCCACTCGAGGGCGCGGTCGGCGTGGGGGAGGAGCTCGTCGACCACGGGGTCGCGGGCGTCCCAGCGGCGCAGCTCGCCCAGCAGCATCACGAACAGCGGCGTGGCGTCGATCGAGCCGTAGTAGATGCTGCCGCCACCGAGGGCGAGGACCGACGACTGGTCGAACCGCATCTCGTGGAGGATCTTGCCCGGCTCCTCCTCGATGGCGGGGTTGACCTCGCGGCCCTGGAAGCGGGCGAGCGTCCGGAGCACGCCCTGGGCGAGCGAGGTGTCGGCGATCAGGGTCATCCACGCGGTGAGCAGCGAGTCGCGGCCGAAGACCGTCATGAACCACGGCGCCCCCGCAGCGAGGATCGGGACGTCGGGGTTGTCGGGATCGAAGATGCGCAGCGCGCCGAGGTCGGTCTCGGTGCGGGCCACCGTCTCCGCCAGCGCCGGGTCGCTGGTGCCGATGTCCGGGAGGGAGGCCCGCCACGACGCCATCCGCTGGTGGGGGACCGTCTCGGGATCGTTCCCTCCGCACGTGAACATCGGGGTGGCGAAGAGCCCGTCGATGGCGGCGGTGACCTCGATGCACAGCTCGACCTGCTCGCCGGGCTCCACCGGGACCGGCCACACGAGGCTCCGGGGCCTGACCTCCGGCGCGCCCGAGCCCCGGACCCTGACCTGGCGGGTCATCGAACCGTCGCGCCGGGTGAACGTCAGCTCGCGGTCGCCCACCGTCACCTCGGGCGCGGCTCCGGGGTGGACGCGGCCCTCCTTCACCGAGAAGAGGTCGGCGAAGTCGACGTCGCACAGGACCTCGACCTCCACCTCCGCCCGGCCCAGCCCGTGGTTCGAGACGACCAACCGCTCCCGCATGCCCCGTCCCACGTGGCGGTGGCGGAACACCACCACGTCGGCGTCGGCGTGTCCGGGCGCAGGGCGGGCGTGGGCGACGAACGTGGCCGAGAACGGGGTGGGGGTGTCGGCCACGAGCGGCTCGACGCGATGGCCGTCGATGCGCAGCTCCCACCACGACAGCACCCGGGTGTCGAACACGAACAGGCCGTGGGGCGTGTCCGGGGCCATGTCCCCGGAACGGTCCGACACGGCGAACGACTGACCTTCGACCAGGGTGACGACACCGGTGCGCGGCCCGAGTGGCGCGACAGGCGTCGTCCCCGCGTACGGGGAGGTTCCTGCTCCGCTCACGCCGTCAGGCTACGACCGTCGTCGGCCCGGTTGGGCGCGTCTCGCCGTCGTCCCGGGCGCCGTCAGCATGGGTCGTCCGGCCCATCGCGGGCGAGGCGGGTCAAGGCGGGTGGGCACGAGGTCGAAGTCCCCCTCCGGGTCTCCGCGACCCACGTCATCCCTGCCGTCGATCGCTGTCCGAGGAGAGCTCCGTGCACACCGACCTGCCCGTCGCCGACGCCCAGACCCCGTCCGCCGCCCGCCCGAACCGGGCTCGCCGCCGGGCCGGAGCCGCCGTCGCCGCGGCGGTGCTGGTCGGGGCGGCGCTGGCGGGGTGCGGCTCGGACAGCTCCGACGCCAGCACCAAGGACACGACCGCCTCCTCCACCACGTCGACCACCGTGGCGGTCACCGACACCATCGAGGCCGACCTGACCTCGGCGGAGACCGTCCTCCACGAGGTCGGTCCGGACGGCAGCGCGGTGTACGGCTGGAACCGGCTCGTCGGCGAGGGGACCGCCTCCGGCTCGGTGCACACCGGCGCGGTGTCGGTCGAGATGCTCGGCAACGTCGACTACGTCGACGGCAGCGGGGAGTTCTTCGGCTTCATCACCTTCGACTTCGGTGGCGGCAACACGGTCGCGGTCCGCATGGACGGCGAAGCGACCGCGGCGACCGACACCAGCGACGCCGCCTTCTCCGCCCAGCTCACCGTGATCGGCGGCACCGGCGACCTCGTCGACGCCACGGGGACCGGGACCTTCGAGGGCAGCCGTGCCGCGCGCGTCGGCGGCACCGTGAGCGGGACCTACACGCTCTCGATCACGAGCTGATCCCAGCCGACGACCTCACGACGCGGCACGCTCGCGCCCCTCTCAGACCGCACCCCCCCACCCACAGGAGACCTCCGTGCCCACCGACCTGCCCTTCGCCACCTCGCCCGCCCGTACGAGCGGCAGACGACGGGCCCGGGTGGGGCTCCCCGTCCTCGCCGCCGCGCTCGCATTGGGCGCGGCGGCGTGCGGCAGCGACGCCGGCGCCAAGGAGCCCGGCGACCACCACACGGCCACCACCGTGGCCTCGCCCGCCGACGCGGCCACGACCCGCGACATCACGACGATCAACGGCGCCGCGCCAGAGGGGGAGATGCTGCCCCTGCAGGACCTCACCACGATGCTCGACACCATCGACGCCAACGGCAACCGCCTGGTCGTCACCCGCGGGGTGCGCCGGGCCGGCACCCGCGTCGCCATCCACACCCACCGCTACGGCGGCCACACCTGCGTCCTCAGCGGCACCATCACCGACTTCGTCGAGGGCCACGAGCCCATGGTCTGGCCGGCAGGCACCTGCTACTACATGCCGCCCGGGACACTGATGGCGGCCGCCAACCTCGGCACCGAGGACGCGGTGCTCATCGACACCTTCAACCTCCCGCCCGGCGAGCCCACCATCACCATCCGCGAGCCCGGCTGGCCCGAGTAGGCGGCAGGCTCCGGTACTCCGAGGCTCCCGCGGACCATCCGCGACTGCCGGACCCGACCCGTGGCTCACCGAGCGGCCGGCGCAGGGCAGCCGGACGGTCCGCCGGCGTCCGCCCGGGCCCCGACCGTCGCTTAGATTCCCCTCTGCTTCTTCCTCGCCTTGGGCGTCTCCCCTTCGGGCGGACAGTGGTTATGACGCTTGTGGGTAGCCGGCTTCCCATTCGGCCGGGGGGATGTGGTTGAGGGACGAGTGAAGTCGCGACGTGTTGTACCAGTTGATCCACTTGAAGATGACTCGGCGGGCCTCGGCTCGGGTCTCGAAGGTCCGGCCGAGGAGGCACTCGCGCTTGAGGCTCGCCCAGAACGACTCCGCGACGGCGTTGATGCTCCTATAGATCGTCAAGTCGATCTAAGCGGCTGACGCGAGGGGCGGGGCGGCGGTTGAGGCGCTCGGCTTGGGGAGGAGCTGGAAGAGCTCTCGGGCGAGGTAGCGCTTCAGGCAGCGGATGATGTCCTTCTTCGACAGGCCATCGGCGGTGCGCTTCTCGACGTACGCGATCGTCGGCGCGTGCCAACGCATCCTGACGATCACAGCCCGATAGAGTGCAGCGTTCGCTTGGCGGTTCCCGCCGCGGTTGAGGCGATGTCGGCCGCTGGTCTTGCCGGACCCGGCTGGGATCGGCGCGACGCCGCACATCTTGGCGAAGGCGGCTTCGTTGCGGACCCGCTCGTTGTTGTCGCCGGCGGTGATCAGCATCTGGGCGGCGATGTCGAGCCCAACTCCGAAGGCGTCAACGAGCTGCGGAGCCGCCGCGCGGGTGAGCGCCTTGAGATGCGCCGAGTGGACCTTGATCTCCTCGTGCAGGTCGAGCCATCGGTGCGCCAGCGACGCGAGGGTGTGGCGCATCGCGACTGTCGGATCGGCAAGGTCTCCGGTGCCGCCGAGCTGAGAGCAAGCGACCACGAGCTTGTGATCGCTGAGTGGCTCGAGCTGGTCGCGCAGGTCCTGGTCCGCGGTGACCAGCACCGCCTTCAAAGTGATCATGGCGGTGGTGTGGGCCTTAACCGCCGTGTCACGGGCGATCTTGACCAGGCGGATCGCCTCGACCTGGCCGTTGGCGAGCTTGGGGGTTACGACTCCGCCGCCGTTGGCGAGCGCGACGCGCGCGGCGTGTTCTGCGTCGATGGCATCGCTCTTGCCCGACATGCGACGTTCGCCCGCCCGCGGCGGTCGTGACACCTCGACGGGCGGGTGACCGTTGCGGCGAAGGAACCGAGCGAGGCCGATCCCGTAGGAGCCGCAGCCCTCAACCGCGAACACGTGCAGCCTGCCCAACGACAGGGCCCACTCGAGTAGCTCGCCGTAGCCGTCGTTGGTGGCAGCGATGAGTTTCGGTTCGTCGAGCACGGCTCCGAGGCCGTTGATGGCGACGGCGACGTGCTGGTCCTTGTGGGTGTCGACGCCGACGATGACGTCGTCGCGGTCGAGCGCGATGCTGGTCATGACTGTGGTTCCCTTCCCGGGGTTCGATGGTCTGCCGCTGGCCGGGCGGGAAGGACAGGACTGCGATGGGACCTGGTCGATCAGGCTCCTATGAGGTCACTGCCTGCTCGGCCGGCGGCGCGCTGCATCGCTGTCCCGGACGACCGACACGTCAACGCGAGGACACGAGGTCGGTCATAACAAGGGTCAGGCCGCCCGAGACAACGACGGTCGAGATCCTCCCAGAACTGGGTTGATCTCGACCGCAGGATCCTCGCAGTC
>Ga0164243_10013296_pt1 | contig 11596 bp, 8 predicted proteins | sample OricompcompostOP_FD_108781 | JGI IMG/M metagenome (GOLD analysis project Ga0164243, IMG submission 108781) | Organic Plus compost microbial communities from Emeryville, California, USA - Original compost - Organic plus compost (OP) | ecosystem: Engineered > Solid waste > Mixed feedstock >... | reverse complement strand
TGCCGGAAACGGTACTTGTCGAAGGCGTATCCGCAGGCGACGCTGATCATCGCGCCGAGCGCCGCGCCCAGCACGGCGTACAGCAGGCTGTTGCCGTACCAGCGCCCGTACAGCCCGCCGTCCATCGTCAGCAGGTCCTTGACGTTGCTCACCAGGGAGAAGTCGTGGAACGACAGGATGCTGCTGGTGAACACGGCGTCACGGGACTTCGCCGCCGCGAGCACCAGCCACAGCACCGGCAGCAGCGTGTACAGCACACTGAGCGCGACGACGACGTTGACGGTGGCACGGCCCAGCAGGCGCGGGCGCATCGGGGCGGGGTGTGCGAGGCTCATCGAGCGGTCTCCTTCGCGGAGTCGACCCGGTTGGTCCAGCGGGTGACCGCGTAGGAGACGGCGATGGTGACCACGAGCAGGATCACCGACGCGGCAGCCGCGAGCGAGTAGTTGGTGCGGCTGAAGGCCGCGTCGTAGATGTACATGCTGGGCGAGAACCGGGTGCTGACCATAGGTGAGGCCTGATGAAGCAGCATCGGCTCGGTGAACAGCTGCAGGGCCCAGATCAGCGTGAACATCGCCACCATGACGATCGAGGACCGCACCAGCGGCGCCTTGACCCGCACCGCGGTGCGCACCGGCCCGGCGCCGTCGACCACGGACGCCTCCAGCACCTCCCGGGGGATCGCCTGCAGGGCCGCGTAGAAGACGACCATGTTGTAGCCGAGGTTGCTCCACAGGGCGATGTTCACGATCGACGGCAGCGTGGTGTGCAGGCCGAGGAAGTCCACGGTGATGTCGGCCTTCGCGAGCGCCGCGACGACCGGGCTGATGCCGGGCGTGTACAGATACAGCCAGATCAGGGCGGCGATGATGCCGGGCACCGCGTGCGGCAGGAACAACCCCAGCTGCGCCCACGAACGCATCCGGACGACACCGGAGTCCAGCAGCAGGGCGAGCGCCAGGGACCCGAGCACCATCAGCGGAATGTAGATCACGCAGTACAGCGCGACCGTGCCGATCCCGGACAGGAACGTCGGGTCGGTCAGCACGGCGGCGTACGACCGCAGCCCGACGAACACGGTGCGCTCCGGGCCGAACCCGAGGCCGGGTTCGTCGGCGCTGAACAGGCTCAGCCACACCGCCGTGCCCAGGGGCACCAGGAAGACGAGGACGAGAAGGAGGAAGAACGGCGTCATCAGCACGCCGGCGGCGGCGTTGCGGCGGCGCCGGGCCGAGCGCTGTGCCGCGCGTCGGACGGCGTCCGCCGCGCGGGGCGGCGCGGTGCGCGGCGGCGCCGCGTGGGTGGTCGCGGTCATGGGGTCACCTGCCTGTCAGCGTGCGGGGGGTTCACGTCGAGTGCTGGGTGGTGGCCAGGCCGAGCGCCTTCAGGTCGGGCATGGTGCCGGCCTGTGCGTCGCGCATCGCGGACAGCAGGGTGCCGGAACCGGCGCCGGCCCGGGCGAACGCGTCCTGCATGATGTAGCCGGTGGCGGTCATGCGCGGCCCCCACACCCAGCCGTCGCTGATCTTGCGCGCCTCCTGCTCGAACAGCCCGTAGATGTCCTGCCCCCCGTAGTAGGTGCGGTCGAAAGCGGCACGGCCCACGGGCACCAGCCCGGTCGCCGCCGGATACATGCTGCTCGTGCCGCTGGACAGCCGGGCCTTGAGCGCGTCGGGATGCGACACCTGCCAGGCGATGAACTCCATGGCGGCCTCCGGGTGCCTGCTGTCCTTGGTGACCGCGAAGGTCGAGCCGCCGTGCATGCCGAGCGCCGGCCGGGCGGAGTCCCACTGGGGCAGCGGGGCGATGCGCCACGTGCCCTTCTGCTCAGGGTGCGCGTTCATCTGCGCGCCCGCCTCCCAGGCACCGCTCAGCCGCGTCAGGATCAGGCCGTTGCCCACCTGCGCGTCGTACAGGCGCGAGCCGGTGGCGTTGCAGTGGACGAGGTCCTCGTCGATGAGCCGCTGCCAGTAGGCGGCCACCGTGCGGGTGGGCGCGTCCGCCATGGACACGTTCCAGGCACCGCGGGAGATGTCGAACCACTGCGCCCCGGCCTGCCAGCACAGGGCGGCCATCAGCGTCATGCCGTCGGTGGGGAAGACGGTGATCCTGCGGCCCGCGCCCGTGCGGCGCACCGCGCGGGCCACCTCGGCGAACTCGTCCCAGGTGGTGGGCACGTCCAGGCCGAACTCGTCGAACAGGTCCTCGCGGTAGTGCAGCACCATCGGCTCGACGTCGAGCGGCACGCTGTAGGTGCGCCCGTCGAAGGTCGTCTGATCCAGCGACTGGGGCAGCAGCTTCGCCCGCAGCTCGTCGCCCACCAGAGCGGTGATGTCCCGGACGACGCCGTCGATCACGAAGCCGGGCAACTGGGGATACTCGATGGTGGCGACGTCGGGGGCGTTGCCCGCCCGCGCCGCGTTGCTCAGCTTCAGATACCCGCCCTGACCGCCGGCGGGTATCTGCTCGAAGTCGACCCGGATGTGATCGTGTGTTGCGTTGAAGGCATCCACCACCTCCTGACTGCCGCGCAATGCGGACCAGAAGGTGATGGTGGTTCTGCCCTTGGTGCCGGATGTTTCGCCGCTCCCCGATCCGGTGGACGCGCTGCCGTTCCCGGAACAGGCGCTCAGAGCGCCCGTCAGCGGCAGCGCGGTGATCGCGGCGAGCACGGATCGACGACTGTGTCGACCAGGCATGGGCGCCTCCCGCGGCTCCTGCGTGTCGAGTCACGGGAATACTGATCGGCTGCCCCGGTCAGGTCAATAGATCGATCAGGAGAAACTTCAAACGGTCAAACGCTCATTATGTGGGGTGTGTTCGATCCCGGTCACCCCTGACGAGGTGCCGTCGAACCGCGGACCTTCAGCGTCGGCAGCAGCTCCACCCGCTGCACCGGCGCGCCGGCCGCCCGGGACATGCCCGCGTCGAGCCGGCGCAGCAGCAGTTCCGCCGCCGCCCGGCCGACCTCCGCCTTCGGCGGGGACACGGCGGTCAGCGGGGTGCTGCCCAGCGCCGCGACCACGTCGTCGTACGCGACCACGGAACAGTCCTCCGGGATGCGCACCCCGTTGTCGCGCAGCGACTGCACCAGCATCAGGGCGTCCACATCACCGTGCAGCACGGCCGCCGTGGCCCCCGTCCCGGCCATCAGGGTGTGCAGCGCGACCGGCTCCGCCGTGCCCTCGTCCGCCGGATCGGGCGTCGCGGCGGGCGAGCTGAGCGTCACCGCCCACTCGTCGACGTCCGGGTGAGCCTCGGCGATCTCGGTGAACGCGGCACGGACGGTGCGCGCGGTCGGACTGTCGTCACGGGCGGCGAGCACGATGCGGCGATGGCCCAGCCGCGTCAGGTGCTCGACGGCGAGATGCACGCCGTACCAGTGGTCCGTGCACACGCTGTCCAGGGCGTGCAGCGCGCTGCCGCGGCGCGGCCTGCGCTCCATGAGCACGGCGGGCACGTCCAGCTCCGACAGCCAGGCGTAGTCCGCCTCCTCCGTGGCGAGCGCCCGCCACCGCGGAGCGATCAGCACGCCGCGCGCACCGTCCGCCAACGCCCGCTCGACCAGCGGGCGTTCGGCCCCCGGAACGGTCGGCGCGATGTGCAGCGCGATACGCGCCCCGGCCTCCTCCAGGACACTGCGCGCACCGTGCAGCGCCTCGTACAGATACGCGTGACGCTCGGGCACGACCACGGCGACCGGACCGCGGCCGTCGGCCGCGGGCTGCTGCTCGGTGCTCTGCTCGGCCTCCGCCAGCACCGGCCGGGCAACGCCGTGCCCGCGGCGCAGCTTGCCCTCGCGGGCCAGGTGCTCCACGTCGCGGCGCACGGTGACCACCGACACCTCCAGCTCCGCGGCGAGATCACTGACCCGGATGGCACCCCGGGACTGCACGGCCGCGAGTATCCGCTGCCGCCTGAGCCCGACCGGTTCGCGCATGCTGCTGGTTCCCCTCACAACCCGCTGTTCGTTTGACCGAATGCGCTGTGCGCTTCGCCGGGGCAGCATATCCAGCCGCCGCCCCGGCGCCGGAGCGCACACCCGGGATCAGACGTCGGCGCTGGGGCGGGCGGCATCGAGGTGGTGCACATGTGTCTGCTCCGCGTGCGGCGCGAGCAGGTCCCGCAGTTCGTCGACCGCGGCCTTGAGGACACCGCCGTCGCGGGTGGCGTGCACGGTCTCCAGGACGAAGACGACACGGGCGGAGTCCTCGGTGACGCGGGTGCGGTGCGCATCGCGGTGGTTCCAGTGACGTGTGAGGATCCCGCCCTCGTCCGCGTAGACCACTTCGCCGGGCTTCGGCTGCTCCACGGTGCCGGGCTCCCCGAGCGGGGTGAACTCCTCGGATCCGTCGGCGTACCGGATCTCCACATCACCGAGGACCTTCTCGAGGTCGAAGGCACCGGCGGGCAGGCCGTGACGGACGGAGACGGCGTTGTAGGAGTCGACGGCCGCATGGATGCGCGGCAGGCTGCCCTTCTTGGCCATGCGCCGGCCGAGTGCGTCGACGCTGGGGCGGATGCGCCGCGGGTTGGTGCCGAAGGAGCGGTAGGCGGTGTGCCAGGACTCGATGAGCGGGTCGTTCTCCCCGGCGGGCCGCCAGCTGCCGTCGGCCAGCCGCTGCTCCAGGTCGTCCAGGGCCGCGGCCGTCGCCGGCCAGGGCTCGTGGCCGCGCAGGCCGGTGACGGCGACCAGGGCGATCCGGGTGTCGGGGAAGGCGTCCGCGACGGCGGGGTGGATGCGGAACACGGTCACGGGGTGTGCCTCTTCTCTGCGGGAACGGGCCAGATGGGCGCATTCTCGCCTGCGACGGGCCGACGCCGGGCGGCCGCCCCGGCCGACGCGACGCCGCCGACCGGCGCACCGGCGGCCGAGCCCGGGGCGCGGCGCCCGCATCACGCCCGGCGGGACGGAACCCGCCGGTCCGTACCGGTGGGGACGGCCGCCGCCGAGCGGACACGGCCACCTGCGCGGGGCGCCGGCACCAGCAGTGCCGCGAGCGCCGCCCCCAGACACAGCACGGCCAGCACGGCGAAGCCGTGGACGTAACCGGAGGCCTGGGGCAGGCCCGACGGCTGGAGACGACCGGTGACCAGCACACTGGTCACCGAGGTGCCGAGGGAGCCGCCGATGGTGCGGATGTTGGCGTTCATGCCGGTCGCGGCGCCGGTCCGGTCCGCCGGGACACTGCCGACGATCACATTGGCCATCGAGGCGAAGGCCAGGCCGATACCGAAACCGAACACCCCGGCGACGAGGGCCACCTGCCACTGCTGGTCGTGCCACGCGGCGAGGAAGCCGCAGGCCAGCGCGCCCAGTGCGGCACCGGCGGTCAGCTGCGCCTTCGCACCGACCACATGCTGCAGACGACCGCTGAGCACACCCGAGCAGAACATCGCCACCAGCATCGGCAGCATGAGGAGCCCGGCGTCGGTCACACTCGAGCCGAAGCCGTATCCCGCCTGCCTCGGCGTCTGCACGAAGCCGGGCAGGAAGGACCAGATGGCGTACATGCCGGCGCCGAAGAGCAGCGCTGCCGTGTTGGTGGTCCACACGGCGGGCAGCCGCATCACCCGCAGGTCGATCAGCGGGCTGCGGGAGCGGGCCTCGGCGTACAGCCACAGCGCGAACAGCACGACCGCCGCGGCGAACAGGCCGAGCACCCGGAGCGAGGTCCACCCCCAGGTGCCGGCCTGACTCAGCGGCAGCAGCAGGGCCACCAGCCAGGCCGACAGCAGCCCGGCGCCGAGCCAGCTGATGCTGCCCTCGGCCCGGTTGCGGGACTCCGGCACGCACCGCAGGGCGGTCAGCGCGGTGAGGGCGACGACGGCGACCGGGATCCAGAACAGCCAGTGGTAGTCCAGGGCGGACACGATGGGGCCGGCCGCCACCATGCCCACGCCGCCGCCCGCCGCGATCACGGCGGACAGGCTGCCGATCCTGCCGGGCACCTCGGCCGGCGCGAACTCGTCCCGGACGATCCCGAAGGACAGCGGGAACAACGCGCCGCCGACGCCCTGGACGACCCGGGCGACGATCAGTACGCCGATGCTCGGCGCGAGCGCGGCGAGCAGACACCCGGCGAGCACCGTCAGCAGGACGGCGACGAGGGTGCGTTTCTTCCCGGTCAGGTCGCCGACCCGGCCGAGAATGGGGGTGAAGACCGAGGCGGACAGCAGATACGCCGTCATCACCCAGGGCGCGGTGGACGGGGAGGTGTGCAGTGCGTGCTGGACGGTCGGCAAGGCCGGAGCGATCAGCGACTGCAGCATGGAGAACACGCCGGCACCGGTCGCGAGGACCGCGAAGGTGAGGCGCGTGGACGTGCGGGGCATGAAGGGCCTCTCGGGGCAGGGGCGACCGTGCGGCCGTCGCGGTCGCCCGAGTGCGGTGTGCTGGGCAGCACCGACATGCGGGGACAGCGGCGATCGGTCGCCAGGAAGGTGTCGGGGGGCCGGGCGGCGCGCGCGGCGCGGGCCCGTGAATCAGGTCTCAGGAGGGTGCCGTCGTGTTCCGGTGCGCGCGGCCGCATGCGCCCACGGCACGGCAGCACCCCTGCACTGGTAAAGTGGAGGTACTCCTCCACTGTAGCGGAGGTATTCCTCCGGTTCAATCGAGCCCGCCCCGGGAGGCAGCAGTGACGCCCCAGCCGTTCCCTGTCCGCGAGATCGTGGCGTCCCGGCGGCCGCACCGGAAGGACGCCGCCCGCAACTTCGACGCCCTCCTGGCCGCGGCACGCGAGGCCTTCGCCGAGCACGGTGCGGAGGCCTCCCTGGAGGACATCGCCCGCCGCGCGGGCGTCGGCATCGGCACCCTGTACCGCAACTTCCCCACCCGCCGCGATCTGTTCGAAAGCGTCTACGCGGACGAGGTGAACGAGCTGTGCCTGGTCGCCGAGGAGGTGGCCGTCCTGGAGCCGTGGGAGGCGCTGACGGCCTGGCTGGACCGGTTCACCGGCTACATGGTCACCAAGCGTGCCGTCCGTGAGGCCCTCGACGGTGACTCGGAGATCTTCCAGGCCTGCCGGGAATCGATGGAGGCGGCGGGCGGTCCGCTGTTCGAACGGGCCCAGCAGGCCGGCCAGGTCCGCCGGGACATGACCTTCAGCGAACTGCTGAGGATGATCGCCGGGATCACCGCGACCGCCTTCGACGACGAGGACCAGCGCCGCCGGGTGCTGTCCATCGCCCTGGACGGGGTCCGCGCGAGCCGCTGAGTGCCCATGCGGACCGTGCTGCCTGGGTCCGTCGTCGAACGGATCTTGCGCAGAGCAGGAACGACGTTCCGGCCGCCTCGGCCGGGCCCTTGAGCCCGCGCCGCGGCATCGACGAGGACCACCGGACAGAGGGCGGCTGGATGGCGCTGCGACGTGAGCTGCAGGCGTTCGGTGTGCAACGGGCCCATCCACGCGATCGTCGATTCCGAGACGATCGCGGCGCTGCAGCAGATGCTCACGGCCATCGTCGGCTGCCGAGGGCCGGTCGACACAATCGCCACCCCGGTGACCGAGGCCGCGTTCGCCCGCCGCGCCGGAACGCTCGTCGAAGACGACGGCGTACGACGGCCCGACCGCGACCGGGCACGCAGGGAGGTCCTTGGAACTGATGGCCCGTCAAGGAGGTGTCGAACCGAGGCTCGTCCGTCATGAGCGGTCGGATGCCGAATGAGGTGTACTGTCAGGCCGCGGTGGTCCCTGGGCTTGCACGACGGCCCGGTCGGACGACTGGATGGTGCTGGACGGGATCGCGTGAACGCTGCGGACCGGCTCGGCCTGGCGGGACGGGCCGCGCACGCCGCGACACCGATGCGCGCCTGGCGTTCTGGTGGCCAACAGATGGCATTCAGCCGACGTACACGTCGTTGCAACGTGGTTGCATCAGAGTCCCGCCTCGTGCCTGTTTCTTCACACTCACGCGTCGGCGTCGCCTCGGTGAGCGCCGCGGCTTTGACGTTCTCGGTACTCCTTGCCACGGGGCTGTTCGCCGCTCAGCCTGCGGCCGCCGCTGACCCGGCCGGCTACCAGAACGTTCGCATCAATGAGGTCACCTCCTCGGACAACGACACCGTGGAGCTGTACAACGCGGGCTCCACCGCGGTGGACATCAGCGGCTGGAAGATGTCCGACGACAGCTTCTCGCCCCGGTCGTTCACCCCGTCCGCCACCACGATCGCTGCCGGCGGCTTCATCACCTTCGACTCGCCCAAGGGCCTCGGTGACTCGGACAAGCTGGTGATCTACACCGCCGGCGGCGCGGTGGTCGACCGCGTGGAGTGGGCCACCGACAAGGCCAAGCCGGCGATGGCCCGCTGCGGCGGTGACGGCACCGGCGCGTGGGTGACTACGGTCAAGGCGACCACGTTCGGCGCCGCGAACTCCGCGGGCTGCCCGTCGGCGGTCCCGTCGGCGAGCCAGGTGCGGATCAACGAGGTCGCCTCCGACGGCTCGGACACCGTGGAGCTGTACAACGATGGTACGAGCGCGGTCAGCATCGGGTCGTGGAAGTACGTCGACAACGACACCGGCCACTCCCCGGTCTCGATCTCGTCCTCCTCCCCGAGCGCAACGAGCATCCCTGCGGGCGGCTACCTCACCTTCGACTCCACCATCGGCCTGGGCGACAACGACTCGCTCTTCCTCTTCGACGGCGACGGCACCTCCATCGACTCCGTGACCTGGGCCGACGACGGCGCCAAGCCGTCCGATGAACGCTGTGCCAACGGCACCGGGTGGTTCCAGACCTCCACGACCGCGACGCTCGGCAGCGCCAACTCCTGCTCCGGCGGTGGTGGCGGAGGCGGTCAGACCGGTCATCTGCTCGGCGGCGGCGGCTCACTGACCAGCGGCTGCACCCCTGAGGCACCATCCGGCACGGGCTCGGCCCCGGCGGGCACGTAGGCGTGGCCGGGCGGGCCGGACGTCACGATCACCGACGACGTCTGCGCGTTCACCACGCCCACCGGCCCGGAGGGCCGCGACGTGAGCGGGCTGGCGTTCGACCCGGCGAACCCGTCGGTGCTGTGGGCGGTCAAGAACAAGAACTGGCTGTTCAAGCTGGTCAAGAACAACGGCAAGTGGATCCCGGACCCGTCGTGGAGCGCGACCGGTAAGCAGATCCGCTTCGCCGGCGGGACCGGCCGGCCGGACTCCGAGGGTGTGACGGTCGGCGGCAACGGCCACATCTACGTGACGTCCGAGCGAGACAACGCCGACAATGCGGTCCCCAAGGACACGATCATGGAGTTCGACCCGGCCGCGACCGGATCGACGCTGACTCCGGTCCACCAGTGGGATGTGACCTCGCAGTTCCCCCAGCTCGACACCGGCAGCAAGGACGACGCCAACCTCGGGTTCGAGGGCGTCGGCTATGTGCCCGACAGCTGGCTGACCGCGAACGGCTGGATCGACCCGCTCACCCATGCCGCCTACAACCCGGCGAACTACCCGCTGCACGGATCCGGCCTGTTCTTCGCCGGCCTGGAGTGGGACGGCACGCTGCACGTCTACGGCCTGAACTCCGACGGCTCGTTCACCACGTTCGGCACGATCGCCACCGGCAAGGCATCCGTGATGGACGTCATGTTCGACGCCGGGACGCAGCGCATCGTCGCGACCTGTGACAACACCTGCGGCGAGACGCACACCTTCCTGAAGATCGACGCCGCCGGCACCGTCGTGCCGGACGTGACCTACACGAACCCGGCCGTCATGCCGGTCGACAACCTGGAGGGCTTCGCCATCGCGCCCACGTCGACCTGCGTCAACGGCTTCCGCGAAGCGGTCTGGAGCGACGACGGCATCTACGGCTTCGGCTCCGCGAGCTCCTCCGACGGACACGCCCTGTACAGCGGCACTTTCCCCTGCTGACCCGTGACCGCAGGGGACGGCTCACGTACGGGTCCGGCGCCCGGCGATGCCGGTGTGGCGCGACGGATCAACCCGGTGCACCGCCATCACGGGCGCGCAGGCCAGGTTCGCCGTGGTCCTGCAGAGCCGGGGCCGCCGCGCCGGCGCCGTACCGAAGCCGAACAGGTCCGCATCCAGGCCGGAGCGGGACCGTGCGCCCCGACGGGTGGTCGCCCCTGTCCGCCCTGACGAGGCGTCGCCCGCCGGCCGACCTGCGCGAAGCGGCTCCCTCACCCGTCCGACGCTTCGAACGCGCGCGCCGCGCGGCCGGGCCTTACTGTCGAAGTGCCTGCGGTGACAGGACGCAGGGTCAGGGCGGTCCCCGCACGCAGCGCCCTGGGCTGGGACCGCCCTCTGCGTCCAGGCTGCCCGACGCCGGCGACGCGCAACGCAGGGGCGCGCGCGACCGGTTCCACGGTCGGCCGGACCGCGGGTCGCCCGCCTCCGCGGCACAGCGGGGCAGGGAGGCAGGGGTGGGGAAGCGCCGGCACACCGCCATCGCGTACCGCGGTGTCGCGGTGACCCGGCATCTCCTCGGGCAAGGCGGGTCACGGTCACCCGGCGTCCCCTCGGGCAGGACGGGCGGCACAGGCCCCTCGGCTATGCGGAGGCCGACGTGCCCGCCTCCGGCGGCAGGCCGGGCCGCCCGCTGAACCCCGAGCGGTGGAGCACCGCCGCGAGGTGGTCGGCGAGCAGCCGCCGGGCCTCGGCCGGACGCTGTTCGTGCAGGGCCGTGGCGATCGCGGCGTGTTCCGCCACGTCCTCGGCGGCGTGCGCGGGACCGGCAGTGGCCGCGGCGGAGATCCGCTCCTGCTGGTTCCACAGCGTCTCGTACAGACCGGCGACGACCTGATTGCCGGCGGAGCCGACCAGCCGGCAGTGGAAGGTGCGGCCCAGCTCCCGCGCGCCGGCCGGTGTGGTGCCCTGCTGCTCCTGCTCGCAGTCCCTCAGCAGTGCCTCCCCGGTCTCGCGCACCGCCTCCGCGCCCCGGGCGGCCAGCGCGTCCAGGGCGAACAGCTCCAGCAGCAGGCGTGCCTGCAGCACCCCGTGGGCGTCCTCGGGACCCACCGGGACGACGACCGCCCCGCGCTTGGGGTACACCCGCAGGAAGCCCTCGTTCTGCAGACGCTGGAACGCCTCCCGCACGGGGGTGCGGGAGATCCCGAGATCGGCCGCGACGGTGCCCTCCGAGAGCAGGTCCCCGCTGGTGTACACGCCGTCGAGCAGGCTGCCCCGGATGTGCGCGTAGGCGCGGTCCGCGGCCTTGGGCTGGATGGTCATGCAGGCATTGTGCCGCATGCCGCACAGGATGTCCGCCAGCTGGTGCACTTGCTTGCATACAAGCTGACGTCTATGGTCGTATGCATATCGTCGGTGGCGTCCCCATCGCCGCTGGGGGCGTGTCCGCAGTCCGCCGGCGACCGTCAGCGAGAAAGGGCGAGGCCATGCGCACCGCGCTGTTCGTCACATGCCTCAACGACACTCTGTTCCCGCGAACGGGGCAGGCCGCGGTCGAGCTGCTGCGGCGGCTCGGCGTCGAGGTCGAGTTCCCCGCCGCGCAGAGCTGTTGCGGCCAGATGCACTACAACACCGGCTACCGGGCCGAGACCGCGAAGCTGGCCCGCCACTTCGTCGAGGTCTTCGGCGACTACGACCGGATCATCGTCCCCTCCGCCTCGTGCGGCGGGATG
>Ga0164243_10013295_pt1 | contig 11596 bp, 9 predicted proteins | sample OricompcompostOP_FD_108781 | JGI IMG/M metagenome (GOLD analysis project Ga0164243, IMG submission 108781) | Organic Plus compost microbial communities from Emeryville, California, USA - Original compost - Organic plus compost (OP) | ecosystem: Engineered > Solid waste > Mixed feedstock >... | reverse complement strand
AGCGACGGCGGTGGCGGCGATGCCGGGGGCGGCGGCGGGCAGGAGGCCTGTGAGGACGTGGGGCCGGAGCTGAGCGACTTCGCCGACGTGCGTTCGTTCCCGCGGGCGAACCAGCCCCGGTTCGGGCCGAACGGCTCGCGCGGCACGTTCGTCTCCCGCTGCGGCACCAACCAGAACGGCCACTTCAACTCCGACAACCACATCGTGGCCCCGGGCGTGAGCAACGGCGCCCAGCACCAGCACGACTACGTCGGCAACCTGACGACCAGCGGCCAGTCCACCAACGAGAGCCTGGCGGCGGGCGGCACCACGTGCGCCCGGGACGACCGATCCGCGTACTTCTGGCCGGTGCTGCGCGACCGCACCCGGCAGGGCGACGACGCCGGCGCGCCCGGCGGCGGGCAGGACGGCAACATCGGCCGCATCCTCACCCCGCGTTCGGCGATCATGGAGTTCCGCGGCAACCCGCAGAGCAAGGTCGTCGCCGCGCCGCGCTTCCTCCGCATGATCACCGGCGACGCCAAGTCGGCCGTGAACGGCGGCGCGAACGCCAGGGCCGGCTGGACCTGCTCGGGCTTCCAGGACCGGATCTCCGGCGACAAGTACCCGCTGTGCCCGCGCGGCAGCCTGGTCACCCGCGTCCTCGACTTCCCGAGCTGCTGGGACGGCCAGAACCTGGACAGCGCCAACCACCGCACGCACGTGGTCTTCCCCGGCGACGACGGCGCCTGCCCGTCGGGCACCCAGGCGATCCCGCAGCTGAGGATGACGCTGACGTACGCGACGCCGCCCGGGGCGAGCTTCGCGGTCGACGCCTTCCCCGACCAGCGGCACGCGCCGATCACCGACCACGCCGACTTCCACAACGTGATGCCGGAGAACCTGATGAACCTCGTGGTCGACTGCATCAACAGCGGCCGGCGCTGCTGAGCCGGATCGGCCCGCGCATGGCGGTCCCGGCGATGGGGCCGCCCATGCGGCGTTCCGGCCGGATAACCGGTCAAGAAAGTTGAAACGCCGTCGATCCGGATGAACCGTGATCGTGACCTTCGCGTACCTCAAGGCAGAGAACCCCCCCACCCGCCTCTCGCGGAGGAGAGCAAGTCGATGAGTTTTCTCCACCAGACCAGCCTCGTCGCCAAGCGCGCCCGGCTTCTCGCGCCGCTCATCGCGCTGCCGTTCGCCGTCGCCTGCGCGGGAGGCGAAAGCGAAGCGGCCCACGACGCCGCGGGCCACGCCGGCCAGGTCGTCGCCGCCAAGGAGCCGCTGCCGTACAACATCCAGGAGCTCGCCGAGGCGATCGGCTGCGGCAAGCCCAAGATCCAGATCAAGGCCGCCGACATCACCTCCGGCTACTGCAACCAGGGCAAGCAGCGCTACTTCCTGAGCACCTTCCCCACCACCGAGGGCATGCGGTCGTGGGCCGCGGAGGAGCAGGGCTGGGGCTCGGTCCTGGTGGGCAACAAGTGGGCCATCGGCGTCGCCCCCGAATCGCTCCTGCCCGAGCTGCAGGCGAAGCTCGGCGGCACCATCCAGGGCGAGCACGCGATGGCGCACGACGGCGAGCTGAGGGCCGAGGGCGCCGAAGGCGCCGGTCACCACGGGAACTGACGGGCCCGGCGGACCGCTCACCTGGCTCGCATCGGTCAACGGCCTCCCTCGGACATTTCACCGACACGCACGAACCGTTCGACGTCCTTTGCACACACGGTCATGGACAACCGTTGGACGGGCGGATAAGACGGCGGGAGAACGTAGTACCAGCGACGCCGCCGTTCATGGCGTCGCCACGGGTCCGAGGGAGAAGTTGTGGGCGCGTATCAGGAGACCTACCGCCGGAGCCTGGACGATCCTGAGGGATTCTGGCTGGAGGCGGCCTCGGCCGTCGACTGGGAGCGGCCGCCCGCCCGGGCGCTGGACGCCTCCGACCGGCCGTTCTACCGCTGGTTCCCGGACGCGACGCTGAACACCTGCCACAACGCCCTCGACCGGCACGTCGCCGCCGGTCACGGCGACCGGACCGCGCTCGTCTACGACTCGGCGTACACGGGTGCGAAGGCCGCGTTCAGCTACGCGGAGCTGCGCGACGAGGTAGCGAGGTTCGCGGGCGTGCTGCGCGGGCTCGGCGTCACCGCCGGCGACCGCGTGGTGATCTACATGCCGATGATCCCGCAGGCGGTGATCGCGATGCTCGCCTGCGCGCGGCTCGGCGCGGTGCACTCGGTGGTGTTCGGCGGCTTCGCGCCGAAGGAGCTGGCCGTACGGGTGGACGACGCCAAGCCCAAGGTGCTGTTGTGCGCCTCCTGCGGCATCGAGCCGAACCGGATCGTCGAGTACAAGCCGATCGTGGACGAGGCGCTGCAGCTGGCCGGGCACGAGGTGGAGCGCGTCGTGGTGTTCCAGCGCGAGCAGGCCCGGGCCGCGATGGGGGAGCGCGACATCGACTGGGCGGAGGCGCTGGCCGGGGCCGAGCCCGCCGATTGCGTGCCGGTCGCCGCCACCGACCCGCTGTACATCCTCTACACCTCCGGCACGACCGGCCGCCCCAAGGGCGTGGTGCGCGACAACGGCGGGCACGCCGTCGCGCTCGCCTGGTCGATGCGGAACATCTACGACATCGGGCCCGGCGACGTGTGGTGGACCGCGTCCGACGTGGGGTGGGTGGTCGGCCACTCCTACATCGTGTACGGGCCGCTGATCGTCGGGGCCACCACCGTGCTGTACGAGGGCAAGCCGGTCGGCACCCCGGACGCGGGCGCGTTCTGGCGGGTGATCTCCGAGCATCGGGCGAAGGCGCTGTTCACCGCGCCCACCGCGCTGCGCGCGATCAAGCGGGCCGACCCCGAGGCCAAGGAGCTCGCGAACTACGACATGTCCGGTTTCCAGACGCTGTTCCTCGCCGGGGAGCGGCTGGACCCGGAGACGTACCACTGGGCGAGCGACGTGCTCGGCGTGCCGGTGATCGACCACTGGTGGCAGACCGAGACCGGCTGGGCGGTCGCCGCCAACCCGCGCGGCCTCGAACCGCTGCCGATCAAGGCGGGGTCGCCGACCGTGCCCGTGCCCGGCTACGACGTGCGGGTGCTCGACGCGTCCGGCACGCCGCTGCCCGCCGGGGCCGAGGGCGCGATCTGCATCAGGCTGCCGCTGCCGCCCGGCACGCTGCCCACGCTCTGGAACGACGACGAGCGGTACGTCAAGGGCTACCTGTCCCGGTACGACGGCTACTACCTCACCGGCGACGGCGGCTACTTCGACGAGGACGGCTACCTGTACGTCATGGGCCGCACCGACGACGTGATCAACGTGGCCGGGCACCGGCTGTCCACCGGGGCGATGGAGGCCGTGCTCGCGTCCCACCCGGCGGTCGCCGAGTGCGCGGTGATCGGCGTGCACGACTCGCTCAAGGGCCAGGTGCCGCGCGGGCTCGTCGTGCTCAAGGCGGGCGTGGACGTCGACGAGGACCGGCTGCGCGCCGAGCTGGTGGCCGCGGTGCGCGAGCAGATCGGGCCGGTGGCGTCGTTCAAGGAGGTCGACGTCGTGCCCGCGCTGCCGAAGACCCGGTCCGGCAAGATCCTGCGCAAGTCGATGCGGGCGATCGCGGACGGGCGGGAGGAGCCGGTGCCGTCCACGATCGAGGACCCGGCGGTGCTGGAGACCCTCCGGCCCGTGCTGCGCGGCCCCGGCCAGAACGCCTAGGGCGCGCGTTTCCGGCCGTCCGCCGCTCAGACGCGGCGGACGGTCAGCCCGGCGTCCTCCAGGCGGCGGCACTCGTCGTCGGGGAGGCCGGTGTCGGTGATCAACAGGTCCACATCGGACAAATCCGCGTATTTGAGCATGCTGACGTGGCCGATCTTGCTGTGGTCGGCGAGCAGGACGCGGCGGCGGGCGGCGCCGTACATCATGCCCTTCACCGCGGCCTCCGCCTCGTCGGGCGTGGTCACGCCGCGCTCCACGGACAGGCCGTTGGTGCCGAGGAAGGCGACGTCGGCGCGCAGCTCGGACAACGCGCGGGTGGCCCACATGCCGACCTCGGCGAGGGTCACGCCGCGCACCCGGCCGCCCAGCGTGTGCACGGTGAGGCGGGGGCGGCTGACCAGCGTGAGCGCGATCGTGAGCGAGTTGGTGAACACGGTCAGGTCGCGGTCGGCGGGGAAGATCTCGGCGAGCCGGGCGACCGTGGAGCCGTTGTCGAGCAGCACCGCGCCGGTGCGCGGCACCTCCTCCAGCGCGGCCCGCGCGATGCGGCGCTTCTCCTCCATGAACTCGGTGCGGGCGGAGATCGCCGGCTCGAAGGACAGCTCGTCGACCGCGATCGCGCCGCCGTGCACCCGGCGCAGCAGGCCGAGCCGTTCCAGCTCGATCAGGTCCTTGCGGATGGTCTCGGTGGAGACCTGGAACTCCACGGCCGCGGCGGCGGCGTCCACCCGCCCGGTGGCGCGCACCGTGCGGACCAGCATCTGCTGCCGCTGCGAGGCGTAGAGGGACTGGTCTGACCGGCGGCGAGCCCGCTCTGAGGCTCCCTCGGACGCCCGGCCGGAGGCCCGTTCCGAGGTCCCGGTACCGCTCATCGTCACCTCGTCCATCGCTCGGTCCCGTCTGTCAGGCGCGCGGTGTGGTGCCGCCGCGACGCTCGCGCTTAAGAGTACGGCGAGCCGGGCGGCCTTCGAGTCCGGCCACCCCCTTCCGGAGTCATATATCTCCAACCGGTTCCAAGTAAACGCAACCAAACCCTTGACGTTCCAACCAAGCACAACTAGAACCAATGATTACCAACGTAACGTGCAAGAAACCTCAGCTTCACGGAGGCGTCCCCGCCTGTGATCATCACCGTCACGCCCAACCCCAGCCTCGACCGCACGTACCACGTGGACGAGTTCCGCCTCGGTGAGCTGCACCGGGCGAACCACGTCGGGGTCGAGGCCAGCGGCAAGGGCGTGAACGTGTCACGGGTGCTCGCGGCGCTCGGCGTGCCCACCGTCGCGGTCATCCCCGTCGGCGGCCGGGCGGGCCACGACCTGGCCGCCCTGCTCGGCGCGACCGGCCTGCCCTGCCGGGCGGTCCGGGTGGCGGGCGCGGCGCGGGTGAACGTCACCGTGATCGAGCCGGGCGGCCGCACCACCAAGGTGAACGAGCCCGGCGAGCCCCTCACCGCGGCCGAACTCGACGAGCTGGTACGGCAGGCCCGCACCGCCGCCGTCGAGCACGAGGCCGCCTGGGTGGCCTGCTGCGGCTCCCTGCCTCCGGGGGCGGGGCCGGAGCTGGTCGCCCGGCTGGTCGACGCCGCGCACGCGGCCGGGGCCAGGGCCGCCGTCGACACCTCCGGCGCGGCGCTGCCGGCGGCGCTGGCGGCGGGCGCGGACCTCGTCAAACCCAACCGGGAGGAGCTGGCCGAGCTGGCCGGCCGGCCGCTGCCCGGCCTCGCCGACGTCGCCGCGGCGGCCCGCGAGATCGCCGCGGGCGGCGTCACGGTGCTGGCGAGCGCGGGCTTCGACGGCGCGGTGCTCGTCGCCGGGCCGCGGAGCCTGTGGGCGGCGGCGCCGCCGATCCGGCCGGTCAACACCACCGGCGCGGGGGACACCCTGCTCGCCGGCTACCTGGCCGGGCTGGCGGCCCGCGAGGCCGGCGGGCCGGCCGGGGACCTCGCGGGCTGCCTCGCCGAGGCGGTGGCGCTCGGCACCAGCGCGTGCCTGGTGCCGGGCACCGCCGAGCTGCCCGGCCGGCTCATCCCGGCGGCGGAGGTGACCGTGCGGCGGATCGACACGGACGGGGTGGAGCCGGGCGGGGCCCGGCTGGACATCGGGGGCGTCGGATGATCAACCGGCCGCCGAGCGGCGGAGGGAAGGACCAGGAGGTCAGGATGACGTCACAGGGTCGCTATCGGCGCTCCCTCGCGGTGATCGCGAGCGTGGCCGCCGTGGCGCTGGCCGCGGGCGCGTGCGCCGGGGCCGGCGGTGGCGGCGGAGCCGGCGAGTCGGGCGAGAAGTCGATCAGCGTGCTGATGGTCGGCAACCCGCAGATGGAGGACATCTCCCGCCTCACCGCCGAGCACTTCACCGCGCAGTCCGGCATCAAGGTCAACTACACGATCCTTCCGGAGAACGAGCTGCGGGACAAGGTGACGCAGGACGTCGCCACCGGCGCCGGGCAGTACGACGTGGTCACCGTGGGCGCGTACGAGGTGCCGATCTGGGCGAAGAACGGCTGGCTGCACGAGACCTCCTCGTTCGCCGCCGCGGACTCCGCGTTCGACCAGGCCGACCTGCTCGAACCGATGGTGAAGTCGCTGACGCACACCGACGGCAAGATGTACGCGGTGCCGTTCTACGGCGAGTCGTCCTTCCTCATGTACCGCAAGGACCTGTTCGAGAAGGCCGGGCTGACCATGCCGGAGCGGCCCACCTGGCAGGAGGTGGCGAAGTTCGCCGCCGCGCTCGACGACAAGAAGTCCGGCGTGGCCGGGATCTGCCTGCGCGGCCTGCCCGGCTGGGGCGAGGTGTTCGCCCCGCTCACCACGGTCGTCAACACCTTCGGCGGCACCTGGTTCACCAAGGACTGGCAGGCCCGGGTGAACTCGCCCGAGTTCACCTCGGCGGTCAAGTTCTACGTGGACCTGATCAAGAAGCACGGCCAGGCCGGCGCGGCCCAGTCCGGCTTCACCGAGTGCCTCAACACGTTCGGCCAGGGCAACGCCGCCATGTGGTACGACGCCACCTCGGCCGCCGCGTCCCTGGAGGACCCGAAGACGAGCAAGGTCGCGGGCAAGGTCGGCTACGCGTTCGCGCCGGTGGAGAAGACCGAGTACTCCGGCTGGCTGTGGACGTGGGCGTGGGCGATGCCGAAGACCACGAAGAAGGCCGAGGACGCCTGGAGGTTCATGGCCTGGGCCTCCGGCAAGGACTACGAGAAACTCGTCGGCGAGAAGCTCGGCTGGTCCCGGCTGCCGGACGGCAAGCGCAAGTCCACGTACGAGATCCCCGAGTACCAGAAGGCCGCCGAGGCGTTCTACAAGGTGACGCTCGACTCGATCGCCAACGCCAACCCGGAGAACCCCGGCCTGCAGCCGCGGCCGACCGTCGGCGTGCAGTTCGTCGGCGTGCCCGAGTTCGCCGACCTCGGCACGAAGGTGTCGCAGCAGGTGTCCGCGGCGATCGCCGGGCAGACGACGGTGGAGGCCGCGCTGGAGGAAGGGCAGAAGCTGGCCGAGCAGGTCACCCTCAAGTACCGGTGACAGCCCGGCGCGGCGGGGCCGCCGGCTTCGACGGCCCCGCCGCACCGCCCGCGTGACGCTCCCCAGCCGTCCACCCGAGACGCCCGCCCGAGGAAATGCCCGCCTACGGAATCTCTGAGGAATTCCGATGACCATCGCCCCCTCGCCGCCGGTCGCGGCGAAGCCATCCCCCCGCGGGCGCGAGCCCGAACCGCGGCGGAGCGAGCGCTGGACGCGCCGGTTCCCCCTGCTGCCCGCGCTGGTCTTCACGATCGTCGTCACCCAGCTCCCGTTCGTCGTCACCCTGGTCATCTCGACGTTCGGCTGGAACGTCCTGCACCCGGACGACACCGCGTTCGCGGGCCTGAGCAACTACGTCACCGTGTTCACCGACGGCCGGCTGCGCGCCGCCGTGCTCAACACCGTGCTGCTCACCGCGAGCGTGGTCGTCGTCTCGATCCTGCTCGGCACCGTGCTCGCGCTGCTGCTCGACCGCAGGTTCACCGGCCGGGCGATCGTGCGCACGCTGCTCATCGCGCCGTTCCTGATCATGCCGATGGCCTCCGCGCTGCTGTGGAAGCACGTCATCTACAACCCGACGTACGGGCTGATCAGCGGCACCGTCGACATGATCCGGCGGCTGTGGGGCGACACCGCGCCCACCCGCGTGGACTGGGTCACCGACTACCCGATGACGGCGGTGGTGGCCTCGCTGGTGTGGCAGTGGACCCCGTTCATGATGCTGATCATCCTGGCCGGGCTGCAGAGCCAATCGGACGAGGTGATCGAGGCCGCGCACGTGGACGGCGCCGGGCCCTGGCAGGTGTTCCGCTCGATCACGCTGCCGCACCTGCGCCGGTACATGGAGCTCGGCGCGCTGCTCGGCTCCATCTACGTGGTGCAGACGTTCGACGCGGTGTTCACCATCACCCAGGGCGGGCCGGGCACGGCCACCACCAACCTGCCGTACGAGATCTACCTGACCATGTTCCGCAAGTACGAGTACGGCGAGGCCGCCGCGGCGGGCGTGGTGGTCGTGATCGCCACCATCGTCGTCGCGACGTTCACGCTGCGCGTCGTCTCGTCGCTGTTCCGGGAGGAGATGCGATGACAGCCGAGGTGCGCCGGGGCAGGCGGTGGGGCGCGTTGTGGACGCTGTGCGCCTGGGCCGCGGCGGTGTTCTTCTTCTTCCCGGTGCTGTGGATGGTCCTGACCTCGTTCAAGACCGAGGCGGCCGCGGCGTCGAACCCGCCGGAGCTGTTCGCCACGCCCACCCTCGCCCAGTACGAACTGGTGCAGGAACGGGGCATCATCCCGTTCCTCATCAACTCGGGCACGGCCTCGATCGTGTCCACGCTCGCCGTGCTCGCGCTCGCGCTGCCCGCCGCGTACGCGCTGGCGATCAGACCGGTGCCGAAGTGGCGCGACGTGCTGTTCTTCTTCCTGTCCACGAAGATGCTGCCCGCCATCGCCGCGCTGCTGCCGATCTACCTGGTGGTGCAGTGGCTCGGCATGCTCGACAACGTCTGGACGCTCGTCGTCCTCTACACGGCGATGAACCTGCCGCTCGCGGTGTGGATGCTGCGCTCCTTCCTGCAGGAGGTGCCGCGCGCGATCATCGAGGCGGCGCAGGTGGACGGCGCGCGGCTGCCCACCGTGCTGGTCCGGGTGATCGGCCCGGTGATCATGCCGGGGGTGGCGGCGACCGCGCTGATCTGCTTCATCTTCGCCTGGAACGAGTTCCTCTTCGCGGTTAACCTGACCGCGACCCGAGCCGCCACCGCGCCGGTGTTCCTCGTCGGCTTCGTCACCAGCGAGGGGCTCTTCCTGGCCCGGCTGTGCGCGGCGGCCACCCTGGTCTCGCTTCCGGTGCTCGTCGCCGGTTGGCTGGCACAGGACAAGCTGGTACGCGGACTCACCCTGGGAGCGGTCAAGTAATGAAGGCAGCGATCATCCTCAAGCCCGGCGAGATCAGCGTGGAGTCGGTGCCCGACCCCGCGCCCGGCCCGCGCGACGTCGTCGTACGCGTCGCCGCCTGCGGCATCTGCGGCACCGACCTGCACATCCTGGAAGGCGAGTTCGCGCCCACGCTGCCGGTGGTGCCCGGGCACGAGTTCGCCGGCGAGGTCGTCGAGGTCGGCTCGGACGTCACCGAGCTGCGGATCGGCGACCGGGTGGCGGTGGACCCGTCGCTGCACTGCGGCGAGTGCTACTACTGCCGCCGCGCCCGCGGCAACCTGTGCGAACGGTGGAACGCCATCGGCGTCACCGTGCCCGGCGGCGCCGCCGAGTACGTGGCCGCGCCGGTGAAGAACTGCTTCAAGCTGCCGGACGGCGTCGACACCGCCGACGCGGCCCTCATCGAGCCGCTGTCCTGCGCGGTGCGCGGCTTCGACGTGCTGCCGCGCGACATGGCGTCCCACTACCTCATCTACGGCGCGGGCACGATGGGGCTGATGATGATGGAGCTGGCCAAGCGCGCCGGGGCGGCCAGCGTCAGCATGGTCGACCTCAACCCCGACCGGCTCGCCACCGCCCGGCTGCTCGGCTGCACGGCGGCGGTGACCTCGGCCGACGAGCTGGACCGGCCGCGCGGCTGGGACATCGTGGTCGACTGCACCGGGGTGGTCGCGGCCATCCAGGACGGGCTCGGCCGGGTCGGGCGCGGGGGCACGTTCCTGCAGTTCGGGGTGTCGAACGAGGACGCCAAGGCGGTCATCGAGCCGTACCGGATCTACAACCGGGAGATCACCATCACGGGGTCGATGGCGGTGCTGCACAGCTTCGAGCGGGCGGGGGAGCTGTTCGCGGCCGGGGTGCTCAAGCCCGAGGTCATGATCAGCGACCGGTTCCCGCTCGACGAGTACGAGACCGCGCTCACCAGGTTCAAGAACGGCATCGGCAGGAAGATCCAGGTGCAGCCGTGACGCTGCCGCGGGTTGCCGCCCGCCGACGCCCCGCGCCGGTCGAGGAGCTCACTCGGGGTCACGCCGGGTGTCGTGCGCGTCCGCCGGGCGGTGCGGGGAGCCGTCCGGCGGCGTACGGGGGCGGAGGAGCAGGGCCAGGAGGGCGAGGGGGCCGGTGGCGGCTACGGCGGCCGTCGCGGTGCTCAGGCCCGCGGGGGAGTAGGCGTGGGCGGCCCAGACGGCGGTGACGAGGGCCGGGGCGAGGGAGAAGCCGAGCTGGCGGGCGAGGCTCTGGGTGGCTCCGGCGCTGCCGAGCAGGGGAGCGGCGGCGCGGGACATGATCAGGCCGACGGCGGGGGCGTTGGCCAGGGCGACGCCGACGCCGGTGAGGGCGAGCCGCCAGCGTACGCCGGCGGCGGTCCATCCCGGGTCGAGCGGGATCAGCAGGACGAGCCCGGCAGTGAGCGCGAGCAGGCCCAGGCAGGCGGTGCCGATCGGGCTCCACCGGTCCGCGAGCAGGCCGGCGATCACCCCGGCCGGGACCATGCCCGCGGGGAACGCCAGCAGCGTCAGCCCGGCGGCCGAGGGCGTCCACTCCAGGACGAACTGCAGGTAGAAGGGGACCAGGAAGTCGATGGCGGCGGCCCCGAACGACGCCAGCAGCACGACGGCGAGCGGCCCCGGCACGCCGGGCGTGCGGATGAGCGCGCCGGTGACCCGGCTCGACTCCATGCGGCGCCACACGATCAGCGGCGGCACGGCCGCGAGCGCGAGGGCGAACCAGGCCGGATGGCGGGCGGGGCCGAGCGACAGGGCGAGCATCACGGCCGTCAGCGCGGCCCCGAGCACGGCCGCCTCGGCGAGCAGGCCGCGTCCGGGCGAGGTGAGCGGGCGACCTGAGGGAAGCGCGGTGAGGCCGATGACGATCACCACCAGGCAGACCGGCACGCCGAGGTAGAAGATCCACTGCCAGCCGAGCCGTTCCACGACGAGGCCGCCCACCGCGGGGCCGCTCACCGCGCCGAGCGGGCCGAGCGTGGTGACCAGCCCGATCGCGCGGCCGCGCACCTCCGGCCGTACCGCCTGGGTGGCGATCACCGGGCTGAGCGCGAACAGGATCGCGGCGAACACCCCCTGTACGGCCCGCGCCCCGATCAGCCACCCGATGTTCGGCGCGAGCCCCGCGGCCATGCTGCTCACCCCGAACCCGGCGGTCGTGAACACGTGCGCGCCGCGCAGCCCCACCCGGTCCAGCCAGCGCCCCGCGGGCAGGCTGAGCGCGACCAGCGGCACCAGGTAGCCGAGCACGGCCCACTCGGTGACGCTCGTGGTCACGCCGAAGTCGCGCTCGATCGCGGGCAGCGCGATCGCGAGGGCCGTGGCGTCGAGCGTGGACATGAAGACCACCAGCCCGATCCCGGCGACCAGAATCCAGCGGTCGCGTCGCGGCACGGCGGGACACCTCCCCGTGGTACGTCGT
>Ga0164243_10013294_pt1 | contig 11597 bp, 12 predicted proteins | sample OricompcompostOP_FD_108781 | JGI IMG/M metagenome (GOLD analysis project Ga0164243, IMG submission 108781) | Organic Plus compost microbial communities from Emeryville, California, USA - Original compost - Organic plus compost (OP) | ecosystem: Engineered > Solid waste > Mixed feedstock >... | reverse complement strand
TCGGCCTGCTTGCTCAGGTCGTCGAAGACGATGAGCACGTGCTTGCCGCCGTACATCCAGTGCTGGCCGATGGCCGAGCCGGTGTAGGGGGCGAGGTACTTGAAGCCGGCCGGGTCGCTGGCGGGCGAGGCCACGATGGTCGTGTACTCCATCGCGCCGTGCGCCTCGAGCGTGCCCTTCACCGAGGCGATGGTGGAGGCCTTCTGGCCGATCGCGACGTAGATGCAGCGCACCTGCTTCTTCGGGTCGCCCGTCAGCCAGTTGGCCCGCTGGTTGAGGATCGCGTCGATCGCGATGGTGGTCTTGCCGGTCTTGCGGTCGCCGATGATGAGCTGGCGCTGGCCGCGACCGATGGCGGTCATGGCGTCGATCGCCTTGATGCCGGTGGCCAGCGACTCCTTCACCGGCTGGCGGGACATCACGTTGGGCGCCTGCAGTTCCAGCTCGCGGTAGCCCTCGTTCTCGATCTCGCCGAGGCCGTCGATCGGGCGGCCCAGCGGGTCGACCACGCGGCCCAGGAACTTGTCGCCGATCGGCACGGAGAGCACGCGGCCGGTCCGCTTGACCTGCTGCCCCTCCTCGATGCCGGTGAACTCGCCCAGGACCACGACACCGATCTCACGGACGTCGAGGTTCAGCGCCACGCCCAGCGTGCCGTCCTCGAACTCCAGCAGTTCGTTGGCCATCGTCGAGGGCAGACCCTCGACGTGCGCGATGCCGTCGCCAGCATCGGCCACCGTGCCCACCTCTTGGCGCGACACGTCGGGCCGGTAGGCGGAGACGTAACGCTCCAGCGCGGCACGGATCTCGTCGGACGAGATGGTCAGTTCGGCCATCAACTTCTTCCTTACTCGGTGGGGGTCGGACGTCGGCGGGTCGGGACGTCCGTGGCCCGGACGTCGGTTGTGCGAATCAGGGCTACTTGCCGGTCAGCGCCGCGCGGGTCTCGGCCAGCCGGCGACGCACCGTGCCGTCGTACAGGTCGTCGCCGATGCGGATGCTCGCGCCGCCCAGGATCTCCGGCACCACGGTCACCTTCACCTCGACCGGTCGGCCGTAGATCTCGGCGAGGCGGTTGGCCAGCCGACTCTCCTCCGCGTCGGACAGCGGCGAGGCCACCGTCACGTAGGCGATCTCCCGGCCACGGCGCTGCGCCGCCAGCTCCACGAGGCGGGTCAGGGAGCCGGCGAAACTACGCCCGCCGAAGCCCTGCAACGCCACCGTGACGAGCCGGATGGTCGCCGGCTTGGCCTTGCCTTCCAGCAGGCCGCGGACCAGCTCGGCCCGCTGGGCCACCGGTGCCGTGCTGGAGCCGAGCGCCGCCGCGAGGGCGACCGTGCCGTCGACCACCTGGCCGAACCGGAACAGCTCGTCCTCCACGTCGGCCAGCTCGCCGGCCGCCTGTGCGCCGGCCAGCAGCGCCTCCACGCCCAACCGCTCCATGGCGTTGAGCAGCGCGTTCGCCGACGGCCAGTGCCCGTTCACCAACGAGTGGACCAGCTCCGCGGCGTCGGCCGAGATCTTGCCCTGCAGGATCCCCTGCAGCAGCCCGGCCCGGTCCGCGCCGGGACGCGACGGGTCGGCCAGCGCCCGCCGGAGCTGGGGCTGTGCCGCCAACAACCCTGCCACGGCGAGGATCTCATCGGCCACCGCACCCAGCGGTCGACCGTCCGCGGCCAGCGCTTCGAGGCGACCGGCCGCGGCGGCGTAGGCCTCGCGACTTACCGAGTCCAAGGACACTTAGGACCGACCTCCGACAGCGGGCGCCGAGTCGATCTCGGCGAGGAACCGGTCGACGGTGCCCTTGCGCCGGGCCTCGTCCTCCAGCGCCTCCCCGACGATCTTGCCGGCGAGTTCGACTGCCAGCGAGCCGACGGTCGAGCGCAGCTCACGCACCAGGGTCTGGCGCTCGGCCTGCAACTGCTCGCGACCGGCGGCGACGATCCGCTCGGACTCTTCGCGTGCCTTCGCCAGGATGTCCTGCCGGATGCGCTCGCCCTCGGCGGCCGCCTCCTCGCGGATCTGGTTGGTCTCGGCCCGCAGATCGTTGAGCTTGGCCTGGTACTGCTCGAAGAGCGCGTCAGCCTCGGCCTGGCGCTCCTCCGCCCGGCGCAGGCCACCCTCGATGGCCTCGACCCGGGCCTGGTACGCCTGCTCCATGCGGGGGAAGGCGAACTTCATCAGCACGAAGCAGAGCAGCGCGAACGCCACGCCACCGACGACGAGTTCCTGCCAGATCGGGATGATCGGGCTCGGCGTCTCGGCGTGCTCCTCCTCGGCCAGCACGGCCACCAAACCGGCGAGAGTCATACGTCAACCTCCGCGACTACGGACTCCACAGTGGACGAAGACACGCGGGCCGGCTACTTGAAGACGAAGCCGAACGCGATACCGAACAGCGCGAGCGCCTCGACCACGGCGAAGCCGATCCAGACCCACTGCTGGGTGATGCGCGCCGACTCGGGCTGGCGCGCGGTCGCCTGGATGTACGACGCGAAGATGATGCCGACGCCGATACCCGGACCGATCGCGGCGAGGCCGTAGCCGATGGCGCTGAGGCTGCCGTTGATAGTTACATCGGCGAGCAACATGATGTGTGTTTCCTCCTGCTTGTCCGCGTGGCTCTCACGCGGGCCGACATGGGTGGTTGGGCGGGAATCAGTGCTCCTCGGCGAGGGCACCCTGGATGTAGCTGGATGTCAGAACCACGAAGACGTAGGCCTGGAGCAGGATCACCAACGCCTCCAGGAAGGTCAGCACGATCGCCAGCAGCCAGGACAGCACCGAGATCGACTGGATGTACCACGCGTTGGCGCCCAGCAACGCGAACCCGCCGAGCGTGAACACCAGCAGGATCATGTGGCCGGCGAACATGTTGGCGAACAGACGCACGGAGAGCGTGACCGGCCGGACGATGAAGGTCGAGAAGAACTCGATCGGGATCAGCAGCGGCAGGATGTACCACGGGGCGTTCGGCACGACCGCGGTCTTCACGTACTTGACCAGCCCGTGCTTGCGGATGCCCACGTAGTTGAAGATCACGTAGCTGATGACCGCGAGCAGGATCGGGAACGCGATGTGCGCGTTCGGCGAGATCTGGAAGAACGGCACGATGCTGAACAGGTTCGTCAGCAGGATGAAGCTGAACAGCGTCGCGAAGTAGGGCGCGAACTTGACGCCCTCGTGGCCGAGGTTCGGCACCGCGATGCCGTCGCGGGCGAACCCGTAGATCGACTCACCCATCCACTGCAGGCGGGTCGGCACGATCTTCGGGTTGCGGGAGGCGGCCAGGAAGAAGACGATCAGCACGCCGACCGCGACCCACGCGAAGATCGTGAATTTGGTCAGCCAACCGTCCAGCCCGAACAACGCGGGCGGGAAGAACTCCTCCACGCTGGGGGGAAACTCAGAGGCCAGCAGGCCGGCTCCGGATGAGCTCACCGCGTCCCTTCCTCAGGATCCCATGCGCCGCACGACGAGATAGACACCGCCAGCGGCACCGATCACGATGCCGACGGCGGTCGCCGCCCCGCCGGTGTGCAGCCACCGGTCGATCAACCAGCCGACGAACCCCCACACCGCCATACCAGCGATGAGGTACGAAACAGCCAGCCAACCCGTGTTGGAGCCGGTGGCATGATCCTGCCCATCATCGCGGGGACGCTGGGGGGACTCAGTCACGTGTGTCACTCCCACGAGATGTCACCGGCCATGACGGGCCAAACCATATCAGCCAACTGGGGGAACGCAGGACGCGACCCCCGCGCGTGCGTCGCGTGGGTGACCGGGGAGGAAGGTGCTGGGCAGACACGCTACCCCCGCGCACCCCGTTCCTGTCCATACCGGATCGGAAACTGCGCGAATCCTTCACCTTCCGTCACATGGCCGCAACAGACGCCATGATCAAGACCACAGCCGTACGGTCACCGGCCCGCTGGCCCGCGACCCGTCACGGCTTCTCGGCAGGCTTCTCCACGGACTTCTCGGCGGGCTTGTCGGCCGGCTGCGGCTGGTGCGTCGTCCACCAGATCTGGGCCGTCGTCCAGGCGATCACACCGACGACGATGCCGATGGCCAGCGCTGTGCGGCCCGACCACTGCGCGTTGTTCACGGCGATGAGCACGAACGCCAGCAGCGTGAACTTGGTGATGTAGACGCCGACACCGACCGCGAACACCATGTGCGGTGTGATCCGGTCGGCCCACGCGATGGCCAGGGTGGTGACGGTGTAGCTCGCCACGACGAGCAGCACCCCCGCGGCGGCGCCGAGGGCACCGACGCCGCCACCCGCGATCGCGCCGACCACGGTGGCGAGCACCAGGACGATCCCGGAGACGCCCAGGGTGAGACGCAGGTGTCGCGTCCGGGGGAAGTTGCCGGCCGGTCCGTTCCACCGCTGCGCGAACTCCTCCGGGCTGAGCGGTTGGGGCTCGTCCGGGTCGTCGTCCCACGGATTCCACCAGGACGCGGAGGCGGATCGTTGCGGCGCGGCCTTGTCGTCGTCAGGCACCTGGCGAGCCTACGCGGTCACCATCGCCCGGGCTGGCGCGGCGAGGCGGGCCGGATAGGCCGGGAAGCGAGTGACCAACGCCACGACCTCGTCGGCGACACTCGCGAGTGTCGTGCTCCCGGTCGTGGTGGCGGGGTTCGCGGTCACGGCGGCGGCGACCAGGTCGGCGATCTGGCGCAGCTGCTCCTCCCGCATGCCCTGCGTCGTCACGGCGGCGGTGCCGAGCCGGATGCCGGAGGCCACCGTCGGCTCGTGGGGGTCGTACGGGATCGTGTTCCTGCTGACGGTGATCCGGGCCAGGCCACAGCGACGCTCGGCCTCCGCACCGGTGACGCCGCCCGCCTCGGCACCGGCCAGGCGCAGGTCCGCGAGGACGAGATGGGTGTCCGTACCGCCGGACACGGGTCGCAACTGGTGCGCCGCCAGCGCGTCGGCCAGCGCCCGGGCATTGGTCACCACCTGGGTGGCATAGGCGGCGAAGGAGGGCTGCGCCGCCTCGTGCAGCGCCACCGCCTTGGCCGCCACCGCGTGCATGAACGGACCGCCCTGGGTGAACGGGAAGACCGCCCGGTCGACCCGGCCGGCGAGGTCGGCCCGGCAGAGGATCATCCCGCCCTGCGGTCCTCGCAGCACCTTGTGGGTGGTCGCGGTCACGATGTCGGCGTAGGGCACGGGCGAGGGCGCCGCGCCGCCCGCGACCAGGCCGATCAGATGGGCGGCATCGACCATCAGATAGGCGCCGACCTCGTCGGCGACCTCCCGGAAGATCGCGAAGTCGATCCAGCGCGGATAGGCCGTAGCACCACAGATGATCATCTGCGGCCGGTACTCCCGGGCCAGGTCCCGCACCTCGTCGTAGTCGATCAGCTCGGTGTCGGAGCGGACCGAGTAGCCGATGGTCCGGAACCAGGCACCGGAGAAATTGACCTTCGCGCCGTGCGAGAGGTGGCCTCCGTGCGGTGGGTCCATCGCGAGCACGGTGTCCCCCGGCCGCACCAACGCGGCGTACGCGGCCAGGTTGGCCGAGGAACCGCTGTGCGGCTGAAGATTGGCGTGCTCAGCGCCGAAGAGCCGCTTCGCCCGGTCGACGGCGATCTCCTCGGCCCGGTCGACCTCCTCGCAGCCGCCGTAGTACCGCCGGCCCGGATAGCCCTCGGCGTACTTGTTGGTCAGCGGGGAGCCCAGTGCCGCCAGCACGGCCGGGGAGGTGAAGTTCTCGCTCGCGATCAGCTGCAGCCCGCCGCGCTGGCGGTCCAGTTCGCCCACGACGATGGCGGCGATCTCCGGATCGGTCCGCCCCAGTTCGTCGAAGTCGGGCCCCCAGAACATAGGGCCACACTAGGACGAACTATGTGAGCAAGGTGCCCTTATTAGACGCTCACGGTTAAGAAGGGCACCTTGCTTGCATGGGAGGGACTAGCCGGCGAGGGCGGCGGCGAGCGGGACCACGGTGGCCTCGATCTCGTCCGCGGCCCGGGCGAAGGCCGCCTGGCTCATGCCGTACGGGTCGTCGAGGTCGTCGTTGGGCAACGACGCCGCGCCGGCACGGGCGGCGTCGACGGCGGCCACCAGGGTCTGGCCCCGTGACAGCGCGGCCGCCGGGTCCCGGGGCGGGCCCGCGTGATCCAGCCGTACGGTCGCCAGCAGCCGGCCGAACTCGCCGAGCACGAAGGTGCGTGCCTTGGCATCGGGTCGCAACTGGAGCACCCGCTCCACCTGCACCGACGTCGCGCAGAGCACGAGATCCGACGACTCGATCAGTGCCGGCGTCAGCAGCCGGGCCCGGAACCCGGACGGGTCGGCGCCCCGGCTGGACACCTCACGGGCGGCCGGCGGATTCATGGGCTCGCCCACGTGCCAGGAGCCGGTGCCCGCGCCGTGGCTGAGGAAGAGTTCGTCCACGCGGTCGCCGACGTGCTCCCGCAGCGCCTTCACGAACAGGCGCTCGGCCATCGGCGAGCGGCAGATGTTGCCGATGCACACGTGCAGGACCGAGAACGGTCGGTGGTCGGTCACGCTCAGGCCTCCGCCGCGGCCAGTTCGCCCGTGTCGCCGGAGCGGTTCGACCCCGCCAGCGGCTCGATGCTCGGTACCACCTCGCGCAGCTTCTCGAACCCGATCGCCCCGTCGCGCAGCACGCGCGGCACCTGCCGAGTGCAGTCGACAATCGTCGACGGGATGGGGTCGGGACAGGGGCCCGCCTCCAGGTAGACGGAGACCGCGTAGCCGAGCTGTTCGCGGGCCTCGCTGGCGGTCGTCGCCGCCGGCGCGCCATGGACGTTGGCGCTCGACACGGCCAGTGGGCCGGTGTGGGCCAGCACCTCCAGCGCCACCGGGTGCAGCGGCATCCGCACCGCGACGGTGCCGAACGTCTCGCCCAGGTCCCACTGCAGCGTCGGGGCCTGCTCGACCACGATCGTCAGCGCCCCCGGCCAGAACGCCTCCACCAGCTCGCGGGCCTCGTCGGAGAGGTTGTAGACCAGCCCGTCGAGCACCGAACGCGAGCCGACCAGCACCGGCGGGGGCATGCTGCGGTTGCGGCCCTTCGCCTGCAGCAGCGCGTCGATCGCCCAGGGCTTGAAGGCGTCGGCGGCGATGCCGTAGACCGTGTCGGTCGGCATCACCACCAGGTCACCACGGCCGAGGGCCTCGATCGCGGCGTGGAGTCCCCAGTCGCGTTCGGCCACGGTGCGGCAGTCGTAGAGCATCACGTCGGCCAGTCTGCCACCGCCAGCGCGGTAGCCGGCGCACGCCGGTGGTGAAACGCGGGATCCCGCCCGCCCGACGTGGCCCGGCTCACCCCTCGGGCCGTCGGACGGCGGTGGTGAAGCGGGGGTTGCGGGCCAGATCGTGGTGCAACTCGATCGCCTCGAACCGCCCGTCGGCGTCCAGCAGTTTCGGCACCACGTACGCGTGCGTGTCGTCATGCTCCATCGCCAGCGCGCCGCCCGGACGCAGCAGGCCGGCGATCCGCCCGATCAGCGGTCGGATCACGTCCAGGCCGTCGGTGCCCGCGAAGACCGCCGGGGCGGGGTCGTGCTCGACCACCTCGGGGGGCAGTCCGGCGCGGGCGACCTCGGGCACGTACGGCGGATTGGTGAGCACCAGGTCCACGGTGCCGTCCAGGTCGGCGAGCACCGCGGGGTCGGTCGCGTCGCCGACCACCACGTTCACCCCCGTGCCGGCGGCGTTGCGGGCGAGCCAGCGCACGGCCTGCACGTCCCGCTCGACGGCCCAGACCTCGGTGCCGGGCTTCTCGGTCGCCACCGCGATCGCGATCGCCCCGGAGCCGGCGCACAGGTCCGCCACCCTGGCCTGCTCGATCCCGGCGGCCCGCAGCCAGGACAGCCCCCACATCACCAGTTGCTCGGTCTCGGGCCGGGGCACGAAGACGCCGGGCCCGACCGCCACCTCGAGGTAACGGAACGGCGCGGTGCCGGTGAGGTGTTGCAACGGCTCACGCGCCGCCCGGCGCGCCACGAGTGCCCGGTAGGCCCGCTGCTGGCCGGCGTCGGGATCGGGTGCCGTGATCAGACGGCCGCGCGGCACACCGAGCACGTGCGCCGCGAGCAGTTCGGCGTCGGTGCGGGGCGAGGCGACGTTGGCGGCCCGCAGGGTGGCGATCGCCTCGTCGAGGAGCTCGCGCAGGTTCGGGCCGCCGGTCCGCATCCACCCATCCTGGCCGGGCGGCGACCGTACGGGCAAACCTGGCAACCGTACGGGCGAACCCCAACGGTCAGCGCGAGCGACGGGCCGCGTCGAGCAGCTTGGTCACCTCGGCACGTTCCCGGGCCCGCTCCTGGTCGGCGCGCATCGCCTGCAGGACGTTGGCCCGGGCGTCGCCGAAGACCTCCGCCCCCAGGACCCGGGTCAACAGCCGCGCCGATTCCCGGATGACCGCCCGCGGTGCGGCGGTGATATCGAATTCGATGCTGGTCGGCGTGGCCATGGTCGCTGCCCTCCCCACGGGTGCGGAATCACTGGAAACGATGGTGCCGGGCCGCTGTTTCCCGGTGATGAAACCGTCGTCAATTGCATGGTTCGAGCAGGACACGAACCGGTGTGCTGAGTGTGTCGATGGTGTGCCGCAGTCGATTGTGCCGTGGTCGATGAGTTCCGGCATGGGACAAACGGCGTGGCGGAATGGGACCTACGACACGTCGATCCCTACCGGGGTCACTGCCGGGGTCACTGCCGGCCGAGGTCCTGGCCGGCGAGGCGAGCCTGGCGATCGGCCTCGGCGAGCGCGTCCAGCACGCCGTCGAGGTCACCGCCGATGACCAGGTCCAGGTTGTACGCCGTGTAGCCGATGCGGTGGTCGGAGATCCGGTTCTGCGGGAAGTTGTAGGTCCGGATGCGCTCGGAGCGGTCCACCGTGCGCACCTGCGCCTTGCGGGCGTCGGAGGCGGCCGCGGCGGCCTGCTCCTGGGCCAGCTGCGCCAGCTTGGCCCGCAACATCCGCATGGCCTGCTCCTTGTTCTGCAGCTGGGAGCGCTCGTTCTGGCAGCTCACCACGATGCCGCTGGGCAGGTGGGTGATGCGCACCGCCGAGTCGGTGGTGTTCACGGACTGGCCGCCCGGTCCGGAGGAACGGAACACGTCGATGCGCAGATCGCCCGGGTCGATATCGACCTCGGTCTCCTCCGCCTCGGGCGTGACCAGCACACCGGCGGCGGAGGTGTGGATACGCCCCTGCGATTCGGTGGCGGGCACGCGCTGCACCCGGTGCACGCCGCCCTCCCACTTGAGCCGGGACCACACCCCGTGGCCGCCCTCGGGCACGCCCTTGGTCTTGATGGCGACCGCGACGTCCTTCACGCCACCGAGGTCGGACTCCTGGTTGTCGAGGATCTCGGTGACCCAGCCCCGCCGTTCGGCGTAGCGCAGGTACATGCGCAGCAGGTCACCGGCGAACAGGGCCGACTCCTCACCGCCCTCGCCCGCCTTGACCTCGAGGATCACGTCCTTGGCGTCGTTGGGGTCGCGCGGCGCGAGCAGTTCGGCCAGCCGCTCCTCCAGCACCGGGATGCGCTGGGCCAACTGTTCGGCCTCGGCCGCGAAGCTCGGGTCCTCGCCGGCCAGTTCCCGGGCGGCGGCGAGGTCGGCACGGGCCGCGTCGAGTTCGTGCGCCGTCTTGTGGATGCCGGACAGCTCGGCGAACCGCCGGCCGACCCGCCTGGCCGCCGCGGCGTCCGCGTGGATCGCCGGGTCCGCGAGCCGGCGCTCCAGCTCGGCGTACTCAGCCAGCAGCGTCTGCAGCCGGTCCCCGCTCACCACGGCCTCCATTCTGATGTCACCTGCGTCGATGCCCCTGTACAGCGAAACGGCGCCCACCCGACCGGGGACGGTCGAGCGGACGCCGTTGCGGTAGCTACTTGCCGGCGGCCTTCTTGCCCGCGGGGCGCTGCACGTTGGCGTACTTGGCCTGAACTTCGCCACCCGGCCCGCGGTGTCGAGCACCCGCTGCTTGCCGGTGTAGAACGGGTGGCAGACGCTGCAGGTCTCCACGTGGATCTGGCCGTTCTTGGCGGTCGACCGGGTCACGAACTGGTTGCCACAGGAGCAGGTGACCTGGGTCGGGCCGTACTGCGGGTGGATGTCGGGCTTCATGCCTGGTGTCCTCTCATCGGTGGTCGCCGGGTCGCCGAAGGACTCCCCGCCGTCGATCACGGGGTGCGGCGTGAACCGGAACCGAGTGCCCGCCGGGTCGCGGGCACTGTCGAACCAACAGTCTGCCATGCGCCCTGATTCCCCCGCCGGGGTGGCGTGGGCCACCCCGGACGGGAGTCGCGGGCGAACCGCAGATCAGTCGTTGGGCGTGGTCTTCGCGATCTGCATGAGGAACTCGACGTTGGTCCGGGTCTGCTTGAGCTTGTCGAGCAGCAGGTCCAGCGCCGCCTGGTCCTCCAGCGAGTGCAGCACCTTGCGGAGCTTGATCATGATCGCGTACTCCTCGGGCGCGAGCAGGATCTCCTCCTTGCGCGTGCCGGAGGCGTCGATGTCCACCGCCGGGAAGACCCGCTTGTCGGCGATCTTCCGGTCGAGCTTGAGCTCGGCGTTACCCGTGCCCTTGAACTCCTCGAAGATGACGGTGTCCATCATGGAGCCCGTCTCCACCAGCGCGTTGGCGATGATGGTGAGCGATCCACCATTCTCGATGTTGCGCGCGGCGCCGAGGAAGCGCTTGGGCGGGTAGAGCGCGGTGGAGTCGATACCGCCGGAGAGGATGCGGCCCGACGCCGGGGCGGCCAGGTTGTACGCCCGCCCGAGCCGGGTGATCGAGTCCAGCAGCACCACCACGTCGTGCCCCAGCTCCACCAACCGCTTGGCCCGCTCGATGGCGAGCTCGGCGACGGTGGTGTGGTCCTGCGGCGGGCGGTCGAAGGTGGAGGCGATGACCTCGCCCTTCACCGACCGCTGCATGTCGGTGACCTCCTCCGGCCGCTCGTCGACGAGCACGACCATGAGGTGCACCTCGGGGTTGTTGCGGGTGATCGCGTTGGCGATCGCCTGCTGGATCATCGTCTTGCCCGCCTTGGGCGGGGAGACGATGAGCGCGCGCTGCCCCTTGCCGATCGGCATCACCAGGTCGATGACCCGGGTGGTGAGGATGTGCGGCTCGGTCTCCAGGCGCAGCCGCTCCTGCGGGTAGAGCGGGGTGAGCTTGTAGAACTCGGGACGCCGACGCGCCTCCTCGGGGTCCATCCCGTTGATGGTGTCCAGGCGGACCAGCGGGTTGTACTTGTCCCGCCGCTGCTCCCCGTCCCGGGCCGCGCGCACGGCACCGGTCACCGCGTCGCCGCGGCGCAGGCCGTACCGCTTGATCTGAGCCATGGACACATAAACATCGTTGGGTCCGGCGAGGTAGCCCGAGGTCCGCACGAAGGCGTAGTTGTCGAGCACGTCCACGATGCCGGCGATCTGCACCAGCACGTCGTCCTCGGCCACCACCGGCTCGGTGCTGCCGACAGACTCCGTGCCCCGCTCGCCGCGCCCGCGCCGACGGTCGCGGAACCGGCTGCGCCGCCCGCGGCGACCGCCGTTCTCGTCGTCGTCCTCGCCGCGGTCGTGCTGCTGGCCACGGTCC
>Ga0164243_10013292_pt1 | contig 11597 bp, 16 predicted proteins | sample OricompcompostOP_FD_108781 | JGI IMG/M metagenome (GOLD analysis project Ga0164243, IMG submission 108781) | Organic Plus compost microbial communities from Emeryville, California, USA - Original compost - Organic plus compost (OP) | ecosystem: Engineered > Solid waste > Mixed feedstock >... | reverse complement strand
TATTGATGCCCTGCTTGGCGACCAGGTAGATGTCCGCGCCCTTGCCGCCGTCGCCGCCGTCCGGCCCGCCGAAAGGAATGAATTTCTCGCGACGAAAGCTCACCGCGCCGCGCCCGCCGTGGCCGGCTTGAACTTTGATCTCTGCTTCGTCGACGAAACGCATGGATGACTACCTGCACCAACAAAAAACCCCGGTCGAGCCGGGGCTTTTTGCTGCGAACCGCGAGGGGTTCTTACTCGGTGACGACGCTGACGAACGTCTGCTGCAACACGCCCTTCTTACGGAACTGAACCTTGCCGTCCGCCTTTGCGAACAGGGTGTAGTCCGTGCCCGTGCCGACGTTGTCACCGGCGCGATAGACCGTGCCGCGCTGACGGACGAGGATGTTGCCGGCGAGGACGCTCTCACCGCCGAATTTCTTGATTCCGAGTCGTTTCGACTCTGAATCGCGACCGTTCTTGGTACTGCCGCCTGCCTTTTTATGTGCCATGACGTGCTCTCTTTAAGCCTGGATGTTCGATATAGCCGCCGGCGTCAGGCGCCGACGATGCTCGTAACTTTGATTTCCGTGTAGGGCTGACGATGGTTGCCCTGACGCAGGTAGTGTTTGCGACGACGGAATTTGACGATCCGCACCTTGTCGCCCTTGCCGTGGCTCTGGACCGTCGCGATGACTTTGCCGCCGCTCAGGTATGGCGAGCCGATCTTGACCTTGTCGCCTTCGCCGACGAGCAGGACCTGATCGAACTCGACGTTCGCGCCGGCATCGGCCGCCAGCTTCTCGACCCGCAGAACCGAGCCTTCGCTCACGCGATACTGCTTACCACCCGTGGCAATTACGGCGTACATGATTCCCAGAACTCCAGCAGCCGGGAGGACCCCAGCGGAAAAGGCCGCGAAGTGTACGGACCGCGACGCAGTCTGGCAACTGTTCCGGCCGCTTCGTCGGGAAAACGGTGAAGCGTTCCTTTTTCACGGTTTTCAGAGACTTCGCACTAACGCCGCGCGTCGTGAGATCACTGAACCGACAGACCCAACTCCCGCGCGCCTTCAGCTAAAGTAGCGCGCCCCGCCTGGGTGCGGGCAAAGACCCCTGACATGACGTTCGAATCAGTAAAACAACTAGTCGTCGACGACCTGCGCGAGGTCGACCACGTCATCCGTCGCCATCTTTCGAGCGACGTGGTGCTCGTCAATCAAGTGGCCGAATACATCGTCGGCAGCGGCGGCAAGCGTCTTCGGCCGCTCGTCACCGTCGTCGCCGCGCGCGCCTGCGGCCTCAAAGACAGCCGTCATACGGTGGCGGCGGCGATCATCGAGTTCATTCATACCGCGACATTGCTACACGATGATGTCGTCGACGGCTCGCAGCTGCGCCGCGGCCGCGATACTGCGAATTCCGTGTGGGGCAACGAGGCGAGCGTGCTCGTCGGCGATTATGTGTATTCGCGCGCGTTCGAGATGATGGTCGGGCTCGGCAGCATGCGCATCATGGATGTGATGGCGAGCGCGACCAACAAGATCGCCGAGGGCGAAGTGCTCCAGCTCATGAACGCCCATGATCCGGGAACGACCGAGCAGCGCTATTTCGATGTGATCTATCGCAAGACGGCGAAGCTGTTCGAAGCCGGCACGCAGGTCGCGGCGATTCTCGCGGAGGCGCCCGCCTCGATCGAGACGGCGATGCTGCGTTACGGGAGGCACCTGGGCACGGCGTTTCAGCTGATCGATGACGTGCTGGATTACCGCTCCAATCGCGAGGAGCTCGGCAAGAACCTGGGCGATGATCTGGCGGAGGGCAAGCCGACGCTGCCTCTTATATATGCGTTGGCGCATGGCACGGCTGAGCAGCGCAAGTCGATCGAGCACGCGATCGAAAACGGCAGCTCGGCGGATCTCGCGAACATTACGGCCGCAATTGAATCGACGGGGGGGCTTGCGTACACTGCGCGCCTCGCGCGGCGGGAGGCAACTGCCGCCATCGAGGCTTTGGCCGAGCTGCCCGAATCGGCCCACAAGCAAGCCTTGCGCGAGCTCGCAGATTTCTCGGTCGATCGCTCTTATTGATGAGATTGAGAGTGTTTGAGTCAGTCGTGTTCTGGGACTGACTTGATCGTTGATCGACCCAACCCACCCTCGTCGGGGTGTAGCTCAGCCTGGTAGAGCGCTACGTTCGGGACGTATAGGTCGCAGGTTCAAATCCTGTCACCCCGACCACGTGAACCGGTGGCTAAAAGAGCCGCCGGCTGGAAGGCGCAATGCGCCCATAAGCTCCCGTCCTCCTTTCGGGATAGCTGAATGCGGTCCGGAATCAGGGAGCGGAGGATAACCCGCGCCTCCTCACACGCTTGCGCGTCCCCATGCAGGCCGAGGGCAATTCGCTCCTCGCACAGCTCCGCCGCACGGGGAATGGTGGACAGCACACGAGCCACTTCTGCACCTTCCCGAAATCCCGCGACCAGCTGGCGCCGCTTGGCCTCGGCTCGCTCGATTGCGGCCTGCAGTTCGTCCGCCGCCATGTCAGGGTCGCCGTCCCGCAATCGACGCCGCAATCTCTCCAACCGTGAATCGAGCTCCTTCAATTCCTGAGGCGCTTCTCTGGATTTAGCAGCCTGTTCTTTCAGAAGGCCTGCTAAATGATTCTGCATCTCCGAAATCATTGCGGCGACACGTGCAGGTTCGCGCAGCTGATCCCGAACGCGCTGCAACACCACCGCTTCAGCAGTGTCTCGTCGAACACGGACATCGTTGGCACACGCGCGCCCATTCATGTAGCTAGAGCAAACGTATTTCTCTCGATCGCCTAGCACATAGTTCGAACCACAGCTCTCGCAGTACATCAGACCGCTGAGAAGGTACTTGGCCTTTCCGCCAGTTCTCAGTCGCTTGTCTGGATTCGCACGAGATCGAAATCGCTCCTGAACATGCTCGAACAGCTCGTCAGAAATGATCCTCAACGCTTCATCGCGATGACTCACCCACTCATCTCGCGACCTCCGGCGCCGCTTGTACGTTCCGGAATCCGGATCGCGCACAAATTGCGACACGTTCCAGCGCACCAGTCCCGTGTAGAGAGGATTCATGAGGATGACGCGTACAGCGGAACCCACCCATCCGCGGCAGCGGCGAACCTGGCGCTTCCAGGTAGATCCAGGGCTAGGGATTCCGCGCTCATTCAATGAGCGCGCGATCGAGAAATGTGAGAACCCACGAGCGTAGCTTTCAAAAATCTCAACGACTATGTCGGCCTGCTCGGCGTCTAGCTCCAACACCGTGCCAATCCGTGCAGGATTCCCATACGCATCATTCTGCGACGGATCCAAAATTGGTTTCAGCCGATAACCATAAGGTCGACCGCCGCACCAGTAGTTTTTCATTGCCTGGCCGGTCAGGCCACGATGCACTTGCTCACGCAGTTCATCGAGGCGCATCTCGTTGATTAGATTCTTTACGCCGCGCTGGATCTTGCGCGTTGCGGCCTTCGTCTCGGAGTCATAGCCGTCCGCCACAGCGATGATGCGAATGCCGAGAAACTCAAGGCGCCGAATGACGCGTTCACTTTCAACCTGGTCGCGAGAGAGCCTGCTTAGATCATCGATCAGCAGAATGTCGATCTCTCGACGTGATGCCGCCGCGAGCATCGCTTGATACTGGGGACGATTGCTATCTGCACCGCTCATTGCCTCGTCGGCATAAGTCTCGGCGATGCTCCACCCTTCCGACTCAGCTCTTCGTCTGCAGTTTCTAAATTGATCCTCAATGCTAGCCGCGCGCTGTTGGTCTGAGCTGTATCGCGCATACAGCGCAACTTTCGGGCGCGATCCAGAGTACTGAGTGGCGTTCACTGTTCTCTCCTCACCCATGGAGTCATCCTGTCTTCGCTACGCGCCGAAGCTCAGACCCGGGCCTCGCAGTCCCGGCGGCATGCGGCGAGCCGCGCTCCTCTTGCGGCCTTTGAGCTTCTTCCTGCATGAGCTTCGCAAAATACGCTCTCGCGGCGGCTCGTGCATAAACGCGAGCTAGCTCGTCGAGTAGCTGTGAGGATGGTGAGTTCTTTCGCGAGTCGTCGGACTCGAGAACCGCGCCAGTCATGATCAGCCCCAGCGTTGTTCGGAGCGCTTAGGGACGCGTTGTCACGAATACGATTTTTGGCCATCGGCGTACAGAACTCACTACCCTGTTTCGCGCAAAATTCGGCCGATACTCTCTTACTCGCGTCGCGGCAGCGTGGACGAAAGACGCGGTGGAACTTGGGCTGCCGCTCTGCGTCGTAAGCGGAAGTTCTGGTACCACCAAGTTTCGCCGGGAAATCGGCGAAACCCCAAGATGTGGAAGGTGCGGTGAGGTTGTTCACGACTCTTGTGGCGCGAGCCACCAGATCCGTTTCGACATCGTCCGACACGCGCCGACCTGCTGCCTATGCCAGGCTCGCACACTGGGATGCGATCTTCTCCAGCTCCTCCGCGGAGGTATCAATCAGATCGCAGATCGCCTCGAATGCAGGAATCATGTATTCCGAATCGTCGACTTGCCATTTCGTGACCGTGGCGTACTTGCAGCACAGCACGAGCGACAGCGCCTTGAAGATTCGCTCGCGTTCCGCCTGTATTCGCTCGGCAAGTGATGGAGGACTGTCGAGCGGTAAGGCTGCCGCATATTCGCCGGCAAGCTGAGATCCTCGCCTCGACTTGGGAGAGAGAGGCTGCGACTTTTTAGACCGAGGCACTCGCTTGCTCGTGCGCTTGTTGGGAGGAACGGACTTCTTCGCCACAGACGTTTTCGCAGCCATCGTGCCCTCCGCGGAGGTGAGACAAAACTTTCGTCCTGGCAAAGAGCCACACAGGACGAATTCATGATTCGATCAGCAGGTGGAGCCATCCTCTCTCGCTCTGCTTCATGGGTCAGTGACGAAACAGCCGCAGATAGGAGCGGCGATTGGGAAGGCTCTCAGTGGGCTGCGCCTTGAATCGCCCTGACCGGACGTACTGAGCGAACGCCCGGCACGCAAGTTGACGCCGTGTGCACGTGATTGCGTGCGCGCATCCATCGCAAGGTATCGGTTCCAGCGCGTGCGCGAGCTGCTCGGGTTCTTGCAGCAGGTTTTGCGGAGCAACGCTGAACCTTTGCGAGCGTCCGCGGATCATGGCCGCACCTCGCGTGAGCGACAGAGGCGTTCGATCATCTCTGCGGCACCAGTGAGCCGCGCATTCAGGGCGGGCTGCCCTTCCCTGCAGTGCTTCGCTGCTTCGCGCAATCCCTGTGCCACGATGAGCGCTTCGGCAACTTGCGGATCGCTATCCTTTTCATGACCGAAGAATCTGCGGCGCGTCGCGAGGATCGCATCGCCGAGTTGCTGAGTGCGTTGAAGCGCCGTTCGGTCGCCTCGCAATTCCCACCACGCCTCTGTGCGCCGCACGTGTTCCAGCAGGGCGTCGATTCCCATGCTGATGACGAGCATGTCCTCCCGATCGGTTTGGTTCATGACTCGCCCTCCCGATCAGCGCTCGCGCCAGCCGTGTCACCCGGTTTCAGCTCGTCTATCCAGTCATGCACGGACCAGATGGATTTGAGCGCACGCCGCAGAACCTCCTGTTCTGGGAATCCGATCTCCTGCGACTCCAGTGAATGCAAGGTGACCTCGACGAGGCAGATCGCACCAACGCATTCACGAAGAACCGTCTCAACGCCGACCGACTTGGTTGATCGTGGGGTTAGTAGACCGGTGGAGGGATCGCTCGCGCCTGTCTTGTTGGCGCGCGTGGCTGCAGGGCGCGGGCTGCTTGCACGTTTTCGCGGAGCGCTCATGGCCGCACCCGACTGCTCTGGGGTGGCCGAAAGACGGCGAGCCAGCCGCTGTCGCGAGATTCACGCGCACACACCCGTCCGAGCGCCAGGTGCGCGATAATGAAGGAAGCCATAACTGCCTCTCTGCAGGCGTTGTGGTTAGGCCCTCGTCGGTGTTACCAGCACCGGCGGGGGCCGCCCTACGCGGATCTCTAGCCGCTCCGGTACACTATTCCTGAGTGATGCTGATGTCTAGACTCATCTAGACGACTCGTTGGAGATATCGAATGGCGGAGAAGAAAGGACGTACGGGCCGGCAGCTTGGGCTCTTCGTTCCCACCGAAACTGCTGAGAGACTGAAGGCGCTCTCCGCGAAGACGGACATTCCGCAGAGCCGCCTGCTGCGCCAAGGACTGCAGCTGCTGTTCGAGAAGTATGCGGAGATCCTCGAGCCGAAATCCGGAAAGCCTCGAAGTGGTCGCAAAAATTGAGGCAGTCGGAAGACAAGTTCTGAATCCGACGGAGTAAACAACTTGCCGATCGCCTGCGCTTGCGATCACCCTGTCCTACTTCACGGTTTCCCGATTTGTCACTCGCCGTCATTCCCGCGCGAAAACGCGCGGCCTCATCGCGAGGCAATCGTGTTCGGTTCCGTCCAATCTACCGCTGATCAGGGTTCTGCCGCTCTCCGATGAGCGCACCGAGGATTGGTCCGGCGAGAACTCCTATTCCGCCGAATGGTAAGCCGCAGAGCAAACCGAGGCTTGCGCCGGCAAGTGCGTTCTCCAAGCGCGCTCGTCGCCGACGAGTGACGGAAAGAGGAGCACGGCTTCGGCCGTGCCATCGTCTGGCAGTGCGTGTTGTGAAGTGCTGCTTCTTTCGATTGCAACTGATGCAGGCTGCATAGAGATTGCATAGCCGATCCGTGCCTCCGTTCACGCGGGCGACCGAGTGTTCGATCTCCCATGCGCCTCGGCGCCCGAACTGGCCATAGTTGACGAAGCACAGCTTCTTGCCGCAGACATGACAGTAGCCTGAGGTTCGGTCATAAATGGCATTGAGCCTGTCGCGGGTCACAATCACTTGTTCTTGTCCTTGGGCGGATTTGTATCATTACCGTAGCTATTCTTTTCGCCGATCGTGCCATCTCTGCGATGGATGGCGTGCTCGCTGTGGTTCTGGCGGGCAATCTCGCGTCCTCGTTCCGCAGCATTCTCCTGCGTGCGGTGGCGGCTCGCGACTTCTCCGCCAACTTTGTTCACCCAGCCTTTTCCGGTGGGATTTGGAACGGTATGAACGTCCTTCTTGCTCATTAGTGGACCTCCGATGGATAGACTCAATAGTCGAATAGCCGTTTGCGCACGCGCCGATATTCCTTGGCCGCGATTCTGATACATGCGGTGCATGTGATTGCGGCGGTGGCCAAGTACAAATAGAAGGCACCTTCCCGCACGGCAGCGACCAACTCCGAATATCGTCCTGCTGGTATGGGATCACCGGTTTGAAAGGCGCCGAACAACACGACAATCGAAGGGACGACAGGTATCGCAAACAGCGCGATCTGAAAGCGTCGAGAGGCGTCTGTGATGATCAGGAATTCTGCGAGCCAGGCTGGCATTGTGGGTCCTACGGGTCTATCAGGTAGTGTGGCATTCGCTCGAGCAGTAATAGCAGCCGTTTGCAGTTCGAAACCCCTTCGCTTTCGCGGCTGCAACTGCTGAGGCACAACCTTGATGCCAGCCGAGAGCTTCCTGATAGCGAGGCAACGGCAAGCGTGTGCAGTTGTCGGTGCGATGAACTTCGTGATCGCCGTTAGGTTGGCTGTTTGTGTTGACAATGTAGTGGGGCATTTACGTGATTCCTCGTTTTATCCGCTGACGGTCGTTGGTGAGGAGAAAACGGCTGCTGGGCAATGCCAACACTTATACGAGGGCGCAGTCTCAAAACGTGATACTGCAAGCTCGAGAAATGTCTTTATTTCTCGGAGACTTGACTTGAGTTCGAGGAATACTGCTCTAGTGCTTGGGTGAGTTGCGCTTTTGCTTCGTCAACTAGTGCTGATGGTTTGACTACCTTTACGTGAGGTCCGTGGCGGAGGATGTCCATGACGAGTTCGCGCGACAGGCCGTACGGGATGTGCAGCTCGTAGCGGCCGTCGGCCTGGCGTTTCCCAATTTGCTTCGGGTGCCATTGTTCGTCTGCGACCCAGCGGGCGCTTTCTTGGGAGAATGAGAGGACTGCGATTTTGTCGGCTTTCCCGCTGAAGATGCCGTAGCCGCTAGCCAAGTGTTCGTCGAGCGTATTCTCGTCAATGTCTCGAGCTCGCGCTCTAAGCACGCGGTGCTTGGCAATGCGATCGATAGCGAAGGTGCGCAGTTCGTTCTTTCCCTCGTCCCAAGCGTCGAGATACCAACTTTCGCGATATCGGGTCACGCGCTGGGGCGAAACCGTACGTTCGGAAGATTGATCCGTGGTACGGGCGCGGTATTCCATCCAAAGCTGCTTTCGCTGAAGCGTGGCACTGACGACACCTTGGTACGCGGGGCCGGTTGCCCTCGCTGCAAGCGCGGGCATGCGAATGCGCGTGGAGACTTCGCTCAGATTCAGGTGCTTCTTCGAGGTGAGCTCCTCGATTCGCTTCGTGAGTAGTGCAAAGTGCTCTTCGAGGAGACCGCCCCCGAGCTCGTTGAGAAATCGCTGGATAATGACGAGAGCCTGCAGTTCGCCAGCTGTGAACCAAAGACCCGGAAGTTCGTAGCGGCCATCAGTGTTGTCGTAACGATACCCGCCGTTGCTTCCTCTATCGCAAACGATTGGTGCGCCGAGTTTGTCTCGGAGTGTGCCGAGAGCGCGAAAAACTGTGGGTCGTGAGCAGTCCATTCGCTCGGCGAGTCCTTCGATGGAGATAGGCGTTCGCCGTTTATTGAGAATGGCGTGGAGCTGGAAGATGCGGTCGAGCTTGTCCATGTGCCTGTCCACGGCGATCGTCGTCGCCATCGTAGTGATTGGCTAGTGATCTAAGGCAGGTAAGCCATCAACAATGGGGACGAACTCACGGCTCATTATCGGACGGCCTCCACGGCCTATAGGGGAGCGACGACCATCGATTTAGACCTCGCTTCGCATTCACCGGCCTCTCCGTGCGCATCGCGTGGCTGTTTGTTCAAGCGGGCGCAGATCGCGACTCAGCGATCTGGACTTACCATCGTTGCGAGATACAACAGATGATGCATGTGAACGTGGCCCCTGCCAAGATCGCGCTACGTCTTCTCAACATCGAACTCACATGCATAGCGTGCTGCCAGACATGGCGTGCTGCGCAAGACGCGATACACACCTACCTAGCCTTCGATCGTGGACGTGAGGCCGCGGGTCAGCGCCCGATTTACTGGGCGACCTGGCTCAATTTCGATCTTGTCGAGCTGGACCCGTGCTGACTATTGCGTGTACGGCGTAGTCGATCAACACGATGTCCCTCACTCTCCTCGTGCGCGCCAGAACGGAGAAACTTCCAACTCCCTTTTGGAGGCACTTCAGGAATGGAGCTGCCATTTGAAGCGTATTGAACGAGAGGCAGGGTTGCGTGAACCGATGACAGTTTGCTAGTCCGGGGCTCGCGGGGCTAGGAGCTGGAGTTCGCCGGAAACCAGCCGAAACGCGGACGGCGCATCCGCTCGATGGCGAAGTCTAGAGCTGGACTGGTTCTTAGCGCTGTCGCCGTGAGTTTGCCACCGTGTGCCATGGTCTGTGCCCCCCGGAAGCTGAGACTATGCGGTTGCCGCGAGTTTCGCCGAGCCGCTGACAGATCACACCGTTGCACCAACATGGTGTAAAGTGGTGCAGTTCGACCAGCGGAGAAGATCAAGAATGCCTCAGCGACAGCGCGCAAAACTTCCAAACACGGCGCGCGCCTCCGTTTCGTTTCCGGAAGACATTTACCGAGAGATCGAGCAGATTGCGCTCAACAAGAAAGTATCTGTCGCGTGGGTGGTGCGGGACGCGGTCGAGAGATACGTGGCCGATCAGGCGCGTCCTCTCCGCACGGGTCCCGGAAAAAAATGACAAGGAGACAACGTGATTACCCTGACGAACGTGCACGTTTACAAATACAAGTCCATTGACGACTCCACGCCCGTCGCGATCAACGACGATGTCACCGTGCTCGTCGGCAAGAATGAATCCGGCAAGACCGCGTTCCTCGAAGCACTTCACAAGTCGCTGCCGCTCGGCGACGAAGAGTTCAACTATGTCTTCGACTATCCGAAGCGGGAATACGTAAGATACAGGCCGCGCCACGAGGCGAAGGACTATGCCAAGGTCGTCGAGCTGACCTTCCGCATGGAGAAGGAGCTGGTGGAGAAGATCAACAAGGAAGTTTTCCAAGGTCAGAATGTCATCGCGCCCGGCTCGACCTTCGTGCGCACGACGCACTATGGCAACGGCAATACCATCAGCTTCCACGTCAACCAGAAGGCTGCTCTTGCCGCCCTTAGCGCGCCGCTTGCGGGCGTCGAACATGCCGCGAGCATCTTCGACGCCGACCGGCTTGAAACGGCTCTGAAGGCAATCGCTGCAAAGGAACTCCCGGCCGATCACTCCCTCGCCACCTTCGCCGCCGAGTGGCAGAAGCGCTTCAGTGGCGCTCCGCAGGGCTGGGATCATGTCGGGTGGCACATCTGGAACACTTACCTCGTTAAGGCGCTTCCGAAGTGCCTCTACTTCGACGACTACAATCTGCTCGATGGCAAGATCAATCTCCAGAGCCTCCATCAGCGGCAAGCGAACAATCAACTCACCAACGCAGACAAGACAGTGCTCGGGCTCTTCGACCTGGCCGGCATCACGCTCACGGAACTGATGACCGAGGAAGGTTACGAGACGTCCAAGGCGAAACTTGAAGCCATTGGCCTTGAGATCACGCAGGGTGTGTTCAACTTCTGGAAGCAGAATCAGGAACTCGCCGTTGAGTTCGACATCAAGACGGATTCCACGGACATCGCGCCGTTCAACAACGGCAAGAATCTCTATATCCGCATCAAGAACCTCCGGCACGGCGTCACCGTGCCGTTCGACCAGCGCAGCAAGGGCTTCATCTGGTTCTTCAGTTTCATGGCGTGGTTCTCGTCCATTCAGCGCCGCGTTAATACCAACGCCGACCTTGTGCTACTGCTTGATGAGCCGGGCCTGAACCTGCACGCGCTGGCGCAGGCGGACTTCCTGTCCTACATCGCCACGCTCGCGGAGACGCACCAGATCATTTACACGACGCACTCGCCGTTCATGGTCGATAGCGAACGCCTCGACCAGGTGCGCGTCGTCGAGGATCGCACGAAGGAAGGCACGAAGGTGACGGAAAACCTAGAAGGCTCCAGCGATGACAGCCTGTTCCCGTTGCAGGCGGCACTCGGCTACTCCATCGCGCAGAACCTGTTTATCTCCAAGAAGAACGTTCTGATCGAAGGACCCGCCGACGTCATTCTCCTTCAGCATATGTCCTCGCTGCGGCAGGAGAGCGGGAAAACGGGGCTAGCGGAAGGAACGCTACTCCCGGTAGGCGGCCTCGACAAGCTCGCGACATTCGTCGCGCTTCTCGGCGCGAGCAAGCTGAAGCTCGCCGTGTTACACGACCGCGCCTCGGCTCCCCACCAAAAGCTCGAAGATCTCGTCCGCAACAAGCTGATCGAGCGCAAGCGCGTTCTCGATTTCTCCATGTTCCGTGATCCGCCGGACCAGGAGACGGACGTCGAGGACTTATTCCCGCCCGAACTCTACGTCGCGGCATTCAATGCGGCCTACGCCAAGGAACTCGGCC
>Ga0164243_10013291_pt1 | contig 11598 bp, 15 predicted proteins | sample OricompcompostOP_FD_108781 | JGI IMG/M metagenome (GOLD analysis project Ga0164243, IMG submission 108781) | Organic Plus compost microbial communities from Emeryville, California, USA - Original compost - Organic plus compost (OP) | ecosystem: Engineered > Solid waste > Mixed feedstock >... | reverse complement strand
GATCTTGGCGCCGATGCTTGCTGCGTGGTCGACGGCGTGCGGATTTATGCCCCCGTTTGCGTTGTTAAGCACCAGCCCCGAGAACAGTCGCACCCCGGTATCCGGGAACAGCTTCTCGAGAATGACTGCGTGCGGCACCCCGAGATAATAATGATCCTTGTAGAGCAGCGCGCGGAATCCTGCTGCGGCGCAATCCATCATCGCTTCGTGGTGATCGAGGACACGCGGCATCGCCGCCGGTCCACTATGGCAATGGAGGTCGATGGCCCCCACCAGCAGCGCGTTCACCTCCTCGGCACGAGCGTCGTGGACGGAATCGATGGATGTCTCGCCGATGGACATGCTTTCCTCCCTGTGTCGTGCCTGCGCGATGCCACGGCCCGGCGTGATCGCCGCAGCCAGGTCGCTTATGCAGGTTGCAAATGGCGGAGCCGCACTCCAGTATCCCCTTCAGGCGTTCCGTCAGGCGGAATGTCAGAAGGCGCAGGCACGTCCCATGGCTGAGGTTCCTGTCGAATCCGTCCGTCGGGCTATGCATCTGCTGCACGAGCTTAATCGGCAGCAGGTAAGCTCGGTGCGTCATCTGCATCAAGCGACCGGCCTGCCCAAACCCACGATCGTGCGCCTGCTGGATACGTTCATCACGCTCGGTTATGTGGTGAACGACCGCCGCCAGGGCGGCTATCAAGTCACCTCGCTTGTCCGCTCGCTGAGTTCGGGGTTTCACGGCGACCCGCTTGTGGTCGAGGCGGCGCGCCCCTGGGCGATTGCGTTTACGCGCAAGTATCAGTGGCCGGTCGCCGTCGCCGTACTCGACCGCGACGCCGTCGCGATCCGCTTTAGCACCATTCCCGACAGCCCGGTGTCGCCGTTCCACGCCACCATCAATAACCGGCTGCAATTGATGTCGCGGGCGTTGGGCCGGGCTTACATCGCGTTTTGTCCCCCCACTGAACGCAACCTGCTGCTCCGCATGCTCGCGACGTCCAACGACCCGGAGGAAGCGGCAGCACGCGACCGCAATGCTGCGCTGACGCTGCTGGCCATGATCCGGCGGGCAGGCTTTGCCGAGCGTTCGGCCACGGTGGAGCCAAAGTCGTCGTCGACGATCGCGGTTCCGGTGCTGCTCGGGCGCAAGGTGCTCGCCACCGTCGGCGTGACCTTTTTTACCTCCGCAATACCCAAGGCAGAGGCCATTGCACGATACGTGCCGCCGTTACAGGAGATGGCACGAAACATCCAGACCAGCGTCGTCCTGCTGAAGCAGGGGGGCGCGCCGGAGAAAGGATCGCACTGACGCCGGCATTCCGTACTGCGGAACGGCAGGACATTCCGGGGACGGCCTATGCTGCTTCCATTGTAGAAAATTGGACAGGGAAGCCGTTTCGGGCGGCGACAGGAAACTCCGTGGGTTGAGGGCCGCCGATGCAATCGCGCGTCGTCATTACGTGCGCCGTGACCGGCAACCAGACCACGCCGGAGATGACGCCTCACTTGCCGATCACGCCGGAAGAGATTGCCGAAGCCTGCCTCGGAGCAGCGGAGGCAGGCGCCGCCGTCGTACACATCCATGTGCGCGATCCGAAGAGCGGCCGGCCCTCCATGGAAATCGACTACTATCGCGACGTGATCGACCGCATCCGTGCCAGAAACAACGAGGTCATCCTCAATATCACGACCGGGCCGGGCGGCCGTTTCGCGCCGGACGCGGACGAGCCGAAAATCGCCGGCCCTGGCACGACGCTGATGCGGCCCGAAAAGAGAGTCGAGCACATTGCGCTCCTCAAACCGGACATTTGCACGCTCGATCTCAACACTATGAATTCCGGTAAAGAGGTTGTCATCAATACGCCGCCGAACATTCGCCGCATGGCCGCAGTGATCCGCGACGCGCGCGTGAAACCTGAGATCGAACTGTTCGACTCTGGCGACATCGCCTTGTGCCAGGACCTCATCAACGATGGCACGCTCGAAAGCCCGGTTTTGTGTTCGATCGTCATGGGCGTGAAATACGGTTTCCAGCCTTCGCCGGACACGGTGCTTTATGCGCGCGGGATGCTGCCGCCCGGCACGATATGGACCGCTTTCGGCACCGGCCGCATGGCCTTTCCCATGGTGGCCCAGTCCTACCTGGCCGGCGGACACATCCGCGTTGGGCTGGAGGATGCGATTTATCTGGAGAGAGGCGTTCTTGCGCCCTCCAATGCCGCGATGGTCGACAAGGCACGCGGCATCGTCGAATCGCTTGGCGGACAGATCGCAACTGCGCGGCAGGCACGAGAGATTCTTTCGCTCCCGGCGCGACTGACAAACCAGTGACCCGAAGGCAATGACCTGAGGAGAAAGCATTCCACAACGCAGGCGACAAGGTCTGATCAACAAGGACCTGTGCCACAACTCGGAGGAAACATGCGTCGATTATCTTTTGGCCTTTTCGGCCTTGCGCTTGCTCTCGTGCCGTTTCACGGGGCTGTCGCCCAATCTTGGCCGGACCGGCCGGTGACTTTTATCGTACCGTTCCCGGCGGGTTCTGCCGTTGACGCTCTTGCGCGCGTCGTCGCCAATACAGCGAGTGAAAGTCTCGGCAAGCAGTTTATCGTCGAAAACCGTGCGGGAGCCGGCGGAAATATCGGCGGGGCCGCCGTCGCCAAGGCGCCTGCCGACGGTTATACGTTCTTGTTCGGAACGCCTGCGCCGATTGCTATGAACAAGCTCATGTATAAGGGCTTGAACTACGATTCCGAAAAAGACTTCACACCGGTCGTGCTCATGGCCAAGTCTCCGCTCATCATCACGGCGAAGCTCGACTTTCCCGCAAAGACACTTGCCGAACTGATTGCTTATGCCAAGCAAAACCCCGGCAAGGTCAACGTCGGCCATCCGGGCAACGGCACACTTGGCAACATTACGTCGGAACTGACCCAGCAGTTTGCAGGTGTGAAGATGACAAACGTGCCCTATCGGGGCACGGCGCCGCTGATGACGGATCTTCTGGGAGGTCAGGTCGACGTCGCCATGGATTTCATGCCGACCTATGTTCCGCTGGTGCTCAACAAGAAGATCCGCGCCCTCGCCGTGACGACGGCCCAGCGCGCGGCACAGCTACCCGATGTGCCGACAGTGCAGGAAGCTGGATTTAAGGGCTACGAGGCCTCGGCATGGTACGCGATGGTTGCGCCTTCCGGCACGTCCAAAGACATCATCGGCAAGATGAATGCCGTGGTGAATGCCTTCCTGACGAGCGAAAAGGGCAAGACCTACCTCGCGCAAAACGCTCTGCAAGGCATCGGCGGTTCTCCCGAAGACCTCAAGGCATTCATCGACAGCGAGCTTACGAAGTGGAGGCCGGTAATCGAGGCTGCCAAGATTTCGATGTAGCGAAGAGAGCGCGCCGCCAAAGGGGCTTCATTCTGCGCGGCGCTGCCGTTGCAGCGATTGGCGAGCCTTGCCCGGCAAGCGAATGGCTCCTCGGCGGGTGACCGATCCGAGGAATTTTTGAGAAGCCGGACACCGCGGCGACGCGTATCGGGAGCATGCCGTTGGCGCGCCCGACAGGATGAAAGTGGGAAACTACTATGTCATTGCTGTTCCTATAAATTTACGAGGTCGGCGTTCGTAGGGCTGGCCGGCCAAAACAGCAAGAATGTTCGCGATTGACCTCTCCTTGCAATCCAAACTGGCGGCATAGGGCAACACCTTTGCCGTATCTGGATCGAGGAGAAGTCGATGAGCAATGTGGTAGAATGGTCCATCCGCCAACTTAGTCAGAGCATCGAAGGGCAACTGTCGCGACCGGGCGACGAGCGCTACCCGAAAACAACCGGCCTGTGGGCGAAGGCTGTCGGTCCGATGCCGCGCGTATGATCGCGACGCACGACTTTAAAGGGGCCGCTTCCCGTGTTCCATTGGATGCAACCGCCTTCGGTCTGCGACAGGATCACGTTCTGGTCGAGATTATTGCCGCCTGGGACGATGCCGGGAATCCGGCAGCGGAGCAGGACCATCGCGACTGGGCGCGTGCGACCCTCTAGGCCCTTGCGCCACAGGCGCTGCCTGGCGGATACCCAAACCCTCTACCGGCGAACGACAGCGAGCGTGTCGCGAGCGCCTACGGCGGCAATCTGCGCCGTCTGAGGAACGCGAAACGCAAGTATGATCCCGACAACGTGTTTAGGTCGGCTATTCCACTCGGTGCCGAGCACGATTATGAAGCGCACGTCGCTGAATCCTGCGTACCGCCCTTATATTAAAAGTATCGCGTTGCGCTGAGACCGTTCTGCAGTCTTGCTCACCGCCACGGACGCAAACCTAAAGCCTTGAATGACGTAGTTGTGAGAAACAGTTTATCGCGCATTGGGCACCCGTATCTGCCTTACTCGGCGGCAGCAGATAAGTCGATCCTGAGCTGTGGGTGTTAATATGCTGAACAATCGCAACATCGAATGTGTACAGGGCGACGGTTCACCTCCCGCGCTGTTCGCTATGACAATGCGCCGGGCGAAAGGGGGATAGCCGTGGTGCGTTCCGTTTCGTCGACGACGCTTACATGAGTTCAACTGCAGACCAGCACCTGATCTTCTTTCATATGTCGCGCCCGATACACGTTGAATGTCGCATGGCCGATCAAGCGCTGGGGCATGAGGCCAAAGAAGGATCGATTGGCGTTTTGCCCTGCAGGCGCGGATAGCGTCTTTCATGCCGATGGAACGTAATGGTCAAGCTGACAAAAGAGTTATTGAGGCGGCGGAAACTCGAGACACGGACTACGTCATCTGGGATGACGAATTGCCTGGCTTCGGAGTGCGGGTGTTTAGCTCTGGTAAGCAAAGTTACGTCATGTAGTACCGTATAAGAGGTCGGCCCTTCGGCCGACGAGCATCAGATGTGTTGCCCGGTTAATGAACTCGGGCTTCACCGCATAGATTTCTTCCAGTTCGGCCAGTTGGTCACATAAGCCCTTGTCGGCATGCAGTCCCGGCGGACTCCATCGGGCATCGGGGGCGAATCGCGTGTGGAACAGATCAAGCCCGCGCAGGTCTTCGACGACAAAGCCTTGTGCAAAACACTCTCGCAACTCAGCAGCCGCGAATAGGTGCATCGAGAAGATGGCGCGCGAGCGATCTTGTAGCTCGATCTCGCATTGATCGCGGCTGTGATCGTGCCGCAAGTACCGGATCGACTCGATCGGGTGCACAAATCCCGATGGCACGCTGCCGATGGAGCGAACCGACACGACAAGATGGCCGGACGTCACCCGAGAGAACTCTCGCGACACGTTGGGTAGCTGGCCGACAGGCAAGTGGCTGAGGACGCTGTAAAGGCACAGCGCGATATCCACGGCGCCGTCCGGTTCTGAGAGCGGCCGCGTCAAGTCGGCGACATCGAACGTCAATTGGATTCCGGGAATCTCCGAAAGACCGCGAGCAAGCGAGCGCGCCTGCTCGATCTGCGAGCATGAAATATCGAACCCGCGAGCAGTGATGGCGCTAAATCCCAGCTCATGTGCCCGCATGACCATGCGCCGCAGCCACGTACCGGGCCCGCAGCCTGCGTCAAGAAGGCGGACGGAGGTTGCTCCGTTTGCCTTGAGAGTGGTCAGCTTCTTGTCTAGGACATGCCAGACTTGGCGGTCGGCATATCCGTGTATCCCGTCGAACGAGAATAACTTTGAAACGTCTCCGTCGGCGTAGGCTGTGTAGCCCTTTCCAGCGCGGTCATAGATAGCGGCAACTTGTGCCGCCGACGCGGAATCCGAACCATGATCAACCTGCGGCACGCGAACGGCCTGGCAGCGCAAGACAGCCATTTTTTCTCTTTCCTCATGCGGCGATCGCAAGCGGAACAATCTCGAGCCGGCGAGCAACAACGGCGAAGCCGTTCTCGCAGAATGTTCCAACCTCAATACGCAGACCGATGCGATCCAGCATCGTCCGGAGCTTGCAACCGGTCCTGTCCTCGTCTCGTCCGACCCAAATCGCGAACGCGCCGTGTCGATGAATCGACCGCACAAGCCACTTCAATGTAACGTCGAGGCCATCCAGCGGCGTCCGATACCAAGGCACGAGGGCGACGTCGTATTGTTTGCCAATCCAGCTTCCTCGCGACGCCGTCGTGACGATCCCGGCGCATCGACGTCGGCACAGCTCGTTGGAGACAACCGTGCTCAGCGGGCCCGCGATCAGGACACGCGTAGTCGGAGATACCCGAGCCAATATGATGAGATTCTCTGAGATGCGGCGGATTGGCGCGACCTCATCTACGTCCAGCGCCGGAGTGGTAGGATTACGCATCGCGCTCTCATGCTGCCCGCTGCAACAGAGGAGCCATGACGTTCGAAGCGGGCAGCGCTGCGGCGTTAGGGCCGCCGCTCATGTCGAGTTCAAGCACGCCGGGAACCATGATGACGGCCTGCGGTCGACGTCCGCTCTCGAACATCGCGAACTTGATGGCGTGAAGGCGATCAACAAACAAACCGCCGCAACTGCCGCATTGATTGCGGACGACCCATTGGCCGTTGCTATTCCTGCCGACCAACAGGAGGGATTGCGAGAGTCTGCTTGTACTAGGAGGTTCTTGCTTGTTCATGGCACGTGCCTTTCCAACAGGGAGCCAGAGACTTGGGTGTCTCGATCGTAGTAGTAGATCTTCCAATCATCCTCGCAGAACGGGATGAGATTGTTTGCACGGCAATAGGCATTGAATTTGCGATAGACGTCGCGTTCGTACTTCAGTCGAAGTCTGCGCGCAGCGATGCGACGACGAGCCCAGACTGGGAGCTGCGCGCGGATCGATCTCACGATGTTCGCAAAGTGCCTGGCCATCTTCTCCGGCCTCAAAACATCCTGTGAAGCCCATCAGTTCGACTTGCCGGTCAATTGAGAACTTGTGGCCACCACATCCAGAGTGTGAACGTGGTGATCGCGCCGAGGACGACGCCAGTCAACATGACCAGAGCCTTTGCAGCACGTCTGATCGCAGAAGCAACCCAGTTCGGCTTTACCACACGCGACCTCTCAGGGATCGACTCTTCCGACGCGGTTGCTTCCGCCCGACGGGGCATGCTTGCGAGATGAGCCGTGAGCGACATGAATGCCTCCGTGGGCGACGTGGTTGATCAGTGAAAATCTTCAAACACCCGACAAGGTGCTCATCCGGACATAGGAAATCGAGGCGGGACGCCGACCAACTTCATAAGCGTGAAATAAGTGCTGCGAGTCGCTTCCCGGCGGACGCAACTCGGTTTATGACGTTAATCGCGCGAGGCTGGTAGACAGGCCATATGCAGCAGCCTCGTCGAAATGCGTTAATGCTGGTCCGAGGGGCGCCTCTCGTTGCAAGGCACCAACAACGATGCAATAGATGACTGCAAGCAGGAAAAGGCTTTGAGCAGTCTCTCCGAACCTTTGATCTCCAAGTGACGCAACCACGCCGATAACCAGGAGCCGTAATAAGAATCGTCCCAATGCTTGAGCCGATAGGATCTCCGCCGGAATATTGTCACTCGGTTTCATATCAAGGCCTCAAGCTTACTCATTTTCTGTTAAACGCCGGCGTTCCTAGCGCAGACGCTCTTCGAGCGCTTGATAGATCCACGACCTCCATTCGTCACGATCAATAGGTCGAAGGCCGTGAGCACGGCGGTACTCGTCGATCTGTCGATAGAAATCCCGTTCTTGCTCCTGCCGCCGTTGTCGCGCTCGCCGTCCGATGGTGCTCGCGAAGTGCTTTGCTCCGGACCAGAGTCGTAGACCTAGCCTCTTTGCCGATCTAAGAATGTTGATCAAAGCGTTGCCGCGATTCTCGATATCGAGCTCGAAGGGTTGTGGCACAGACATAGTTGCGCCGCTCTCCCAACCTCGTGCCCGAGCACTTTCGTTGGCAAAGCGAACCGCTGATTTCCTGAACAGGAAAAGACCTCCCGTTTCCCCGTCCGCGTCACGCGCGATCCAGAATCCATCGTGGTCGCGACCGATGAAGAACAGCGGGATTGCCGGACTGACAATTTCCGGACCAGGACGCTTCAGAGCTTTGGCATCAACGGGCGCCAGGCGCTCCGAGCTACTCGCACGCCAAGCTCCAGGTTCGGTGAGCGACGGCAGCTCACAAATCCTCTTGATCAGGAGAAATTGTCGCAGCAAATGGGGTAACCCTCTGCTGAGCGGGCGGGGGCGCGAACGCTAGACTGAGGAGCCACGCGGGCCATGCGTGCGGCTTCGACGAACGCGATCAGGATCGCCAGGACAATGCTTTCGTGCTGCCCATCCGCTGTGTCATCGAGCTCAATGGGAAGATTTGGTTGCCTGGAGAAAGAGCAGTACCATTGGCCATCATCAAGAGCCAAACGTCGAAGGCACCATTGCGGAAGCTCCAGCTCGACCAGCGCTAGCGCCGCCTCAACTTCCGCGCCGGCTTCGACTAGCGTCCGAAAACGCGCCGTCTTGCCAGCTTTTGCGAGAACCGGCAGCCGGGTGCACGCGTCGTTGATGACGCTCGCGAAGACCTCAGCCGTCAGCGTCGTCGCAAGCCGCAGCTTGCTTGCGGCATGATCGAGGCATTCCGCATAAGCCTGATCCCATGACATGGCGAAAACTCAAAGACAAAGCGATCATGCCTGACCGCATCCTTAAGATGGGGCCGGATGTCATAAAGAAGCGAGAGGTGTGGGAACATGACAATATACGAGCGACATAAAGAAATTTGGGTCGTTCATAAGTACCGCACGTTAGGCGTGCGCCTGCTTTCAAGACCGCGTGCGGTGAAAGCGGATCCCGAACTTTGTTCACATGGATCGGTACGGCGGCGTAGAACTCCGACGCCTCAACGCAGGCGAACAAACCGCCCGTGTCCCGAGAAAGCGACGCAGTGCCAGCGGGTTGACAGCTGCGCCCAATCTCCGCGCGGCCGGAGGCCCGATCCTGATCTTTATGAAATTCCTATACCGCGAGCCTGCGTTCCCTCTCGCATTCTTATACCTTGTCGTGGCACGTGCTGCAGTTCAGAGCCGTCGGCGTATGGGCAGCGGTTCTAGCTAGCCAATTCACTCGCAGGAGCGGGCAAAATGCTGGACGTCGTCATGCTGGCCATTGGCCTTGGATTTTTCGTGTTAGCAGTCGGCTACGCCTATGCCTGCGATCAGCTCTAGGAGGCTTCGATGATTTTCGATTACTCGCTCGCCGCGATCGTAACTGCGGGAATCTCGATCTATCTCGTCTACGCGCTGCTCAAACCCGAGCGGTTCTGAAAGGCAGACATTCATGAGCGTCATCGGCTGGGTACAAATCATTCTGTTCTGCGCCATCGTCGCCGCGCTGGTCGTGCCGGTCGGCGGCTACATGACGCGTGTGTTCAACGGCGAGCGCACCTTCCTGTCGCCGATCCTTCGGCCCGTCGAGCGCGCGCTGTATTGGGTCGGCGGCGTTGATGAACGCCGCGAGCAGCATTGGCTCACCTATACGGTGGCCATGCTGTTCTTCCACGTCGGCGGCTTCCTCATCCTTTATGCCCTAATGCGCTTGCAGGCTGGTCTGCCATTCAATCCGGCCGGCATGTCGGCCGTGGCGCCCGACCTCTCGTTCAACACCGCCGTCAGCTTCATCACCAACACCAACTGGCAGAACTACGGCGGCGAAAGCACGATGTCCTATCTCGTGCAGATGCTCGGGCTGACGCACCAGAACTACCTGTCGGCCGCGACTGGTATCGTCCTGGCAGTGGCGCTGATCCGTGGGTTCGCGCGGCACTCGTTGCAGACCGTCGGCAACTTCTGGGTCGATCTCACCCGCTGCACGCTCTACATCCTAATCCCGATCTGTATTCCACTGGCCCTGTTTCTGGTCTGGCAGGGCGTCCCGCAGACGCTCGGGCCCTATGTCGATGCGACGACGCTTGAGGGCGCCAAGCAGACCATCGCGGTTGGTCCGGCCGCTTCGCAGATCGCCATCAAGATGCTCGGCACCAATGGCGGCGGTTTTTTCAACGCCAATGCCGCGCACCCGTTCGAGAATCCGACCGCGCTCTCGAATTTCGTGCAGATAATCGCGATTTTCACCATCGGCGCTGGCCTGACCAATGTGTTCGGACGCATGGTCGGCAACCAGCGCCAGGGCTGGGCGATCTTCGCAGCGATGGGGGTGCTGTTCATCGCTGGCGTTATCGTCTGCTACTGGGCCGAGGCGCATGGCAATGACGCGCTGAATGCGCTCGGCCTCACCGGCGGCAATATGGAGGGCAAGGAGGTCCGTTTCGGCATCGTCGTCTCCGCGTTGTTCGCAGTGGTGACGACTGCGGCCTCGTGCGGCGCCGTCAATGCCATGCATGACAGCTTCACCGCGCTCGGCGGCATGATCCCGCTCATCAACATGCAGCTCGGCGAGATCATCATCGGCGGTGTCGGCGCCGGCCTCTACGGCATGCTGCTGTTCGTCATCATCGCCATCTTCGTCGCCGGGCTGATGGTTGGCCGCACGCCGGAATATGTCGGCAAGAAGATTGAAGCGAAGGAAGTCAAGATGGCGATGCTCGCCATCCTGGTCCTGCCGCTGATGTATCTCGGCTGGACCGCGATCGCCGTGGTCTATCCGACGGCTGTTGCCTCGATGGCGAACGCCGGACCGCATGGCTTCTCTGAGGTGCTCTACGCCTTCACCTCGCAGACTGCCAACAACGGCTCTGCGTTCGGCGGACTGACCGGCAATATCCTCTTCTACAACATCGCCGGCGCCATCGCGATGTTGGTGGGACGGTTCTGGATGATCATTCCGGCCATGGCGATCGCCGGCTCACTCGCCGCCAAGAAGACGGTGCCGGCGTCGGTAGGAACATTTCCGACTACCGGCGGCCTATTCATCGGATTGGTGGTCGGTGTCGTGTTGATCGTTGGCGGCCTCACGTTCTTTCCCGCGCTCGCGCTCGGACCGATCGTCGAGCATCTGGCGATGACCAGCGGCACCCTATTCTAATCAAACTCATCCGGAGTCCTCTCCATGGAAACCGCCAACATCCGCAAGCGCATGCCGGTCTCGGCCCTGCTCGATCCCAAGATCGTGATCCCGGCCATCGGCGCGTCCTTTGTGAAGCTCGACCCGCGCACGCTCATCAAGAACCCGGTGATGTTCGTGCTTGAGATCGTCACCGCGCTCACAACCGTCATCCTGATCCGCGATCTCATCACAGGTGGCGAGAACATCCTGTTCGAGTTCCAGATCATCGTCTGGTTGTGGTTCACGGTCCTGTTCGCCAATTTCGCTGAGGCGGTCGCCGAAGGCCGCGGCAAGGCCCAGGCCGACGCGCTGCGCCGCACCCGCACCGAGACCCACGCCAAGCTGCTCACAGAGGGGAGCGGAAGCTACAAACTCGTCCCCAGCAACAGCCTCAAGGTCGGCGACCTGGTGCGGGTCGAGGCCGGCGACACCATTCCCTCGGACGGTGAGGTGGTCGAAGGTATCGCCTCGGTGAACGAGGCGGCGATCACCGGCGAATCTGCGCCGGTGATCCGCGAGTCGGGTGGCGACCGTTCGGCGGTGACTGGCGGCACACAAGTTCTGTCGGACTGGATTCGGGTGCGTATCACGGCGGCGCCGGGCTCGACATTCATGGATC